>Ga0233369_1000853_pt1 | contig 11225 bp, 10 predicted proteins | sample ElkDunMinimDraft_26_FD_191537 | JGI IMG/M metagenome (GOLD analysis project Ga0233369, IMG submission 191537) | Fecal eukaryotic communites from dung pellets of Tule Elk in California, USA - Elk Dung D16 | ecosystem: Host-associated > Mammals > Digestive system > Large intestine > Fecal | place... | reverse complement strand
AGGCATCGATGACCACTGTCGCCAAGATCATCGCGCGCGCACTGCGGCTCAATCGCGTGCTCGACGCCACCGAGGCGCCCGAAGCCGAGGATGCGCAGATCGCCATGGAGGCTCTGAACGCCATGGCTCGGCGCTGGGAAGCCAACGGCATGGCGCTCGGCTGGAATGACGTGGCGTCCCTCACCGAAACGCTGCCGGCGCCGCAGGAGGCTGAGGAGGCAATCGCCTACAACCTTGCAATCGCCATCTCTGCCGAGTTCGGCGCCGAATTGCGGCCCGACATTATCGCCAAGGCGCAGGAAGGTATCGATGCGCTTCGCCGTGACCGTCTCGTCGCCAATCCGCTCAAACTGAGCCGGCCTGCGCGCCGGTACAACATGCGCACGGACGAGTACGACTGATGGCAACCCCAGTTGACATCATCGGCGGCTTCTACACCGTCGGCGGCCGCTCGTGGGCGGCGCAGGACTGCGTGAACTATCTGCCAATGGCAGCGGAGGTGTCGGGCACGAAGACGCAGACAATGCTGCGTACACCGCCCGGCCTGCGTCCATGGGTGAAGGTGGGTGACGGCCCGGACTACGCGATCCGCGGCATGCACGATGTCGAGGGCATGCTGTTCGTGGTTTCGGGCTCCAAGCTCTACCAGATCAGCAACAAGGGCGTGGCTATCCCGCTCGGCACAGTTCCGGGCGTCGGCCGCGTATCGATGGCGCACAACCAGATTGCAGGCGGCAATCAGCTGCTTGTGGTGAACGGCAACGGGGGCTATGTCTGGAACACGCTGACGCAGACGTTCCGGCGCGTGACGGACGAGGGCTATCCCGGATCGTCGGTCGCTCAGTTCATCAACTCCTACATCATGCAGCTCGAACCGTTTGGTCGGTTCCTGTTCTTTAGTGACCTGGCTGACGCGACCGAGTACAACACGCTCGATCGCTTCGAGGCGGAGGCGCAGCCAGATCCCATCGTCTCGATCCTGACGGATCAGAACGAGGTCGTCGCGTTCGGCACCCGCACGATGCAGTTCTTCGAGAACACCGGCGCGGCGCAAGGCACGTTCCAGTCCAAGGGCGTCGTGATCAGCCGCGGGTGCGCTGGGCGATTCACGCCGGTCAAGATCGACAACTCGATTGCCTGGCTGGGCGATGACGGCGTTTTCTACCGCTTGGACGGGTACTCGCCGCGCCGGATCAGCACGCACGCCATCGAAGAGGCCATCGCAGGGCTGGATTGGTCGCAGGCGTTCGGCATGGTCTGGACCGACCAGGGGCACGCCGTCGCCTACTGGACGTTCCCGGACGGCCAGACCTGGGGATATGACGTGTCGTCGGGCCTCTGGCACCGCCGCGCGAGCTATCACCCGACGCATGAAGTATCGCGTCGCTGGCGCCTCAGTTCGCTGGTCCGGAGCAATGGGAAATGGATCGGCGGCGACGCGACCAGCGGAAAGCTCTTCGTCCTCGACTGGGACTACATGCTGGAGGACGAGGATCAGCCGCTTGTTTCTGAGCGAGTGACGCAGGTCGCGTTCAATAGCGGATCCCGGTTCTCTGTCGATGCTGTTGAACTTTGGATGCGTACTGGCGGAAAGCTAACGGAGAGTTTGGAATTCCCCGCCCAGCCTGTCGGGCCCACCATCTCCGGCGAGGCGCCGTCAGGATCCGTTGGGATGGCCTATGGACCGTTCCAGTACGCCGTTATCGCTGGCGACAACCCGATCAAATCTGTGGCTGTCGTATCTGGCTCTCTGCCGCCCGGGCTGACGTTGAGTAACACGGGCGAACTTGTAGGGGTTCCTATCACGGCCGGATCATTCTCGTGGGTCGTCCGGGCAGCGGATACGGAGGGGCTTTGGAGCGAAGTCCAAAACTCCATGGAGATCTCTGTCTCCTGGCTGCTCACATTCGACGCCAGCATTGTTGGGGCCCGTCCTTACGAGGATAAGTTGTGGATATCGGCGAACCCTCGGGATTTCGCATCCGCCTCTGTGCACACGCGGATTCCCAATATCGATCTCAACCTGGGATCGAACGGCGGCGGGTACACGCAGCTCGCGAACGACGTTGTAGCGGGCGTCGCGTTCGATGGTCAGCTTGAGAGGTTCACAGCCCCCGATATTGTCGGAAGCATCGTCAACACCACGATATCCAGCATTGCGGCGTCGACGTTCGTGAGGCTGAAAAGGTTCGGTGAGGTGTGCGCCGCCATGACCTCAAGCGAGAATGCTTACTACACCTCGACCGATGCGGGGCTGACGTGGACGAGAGTTGTGCTTCCGGGGCCCACAACCACCAGGTTCAGCGATGTGTCAAGGCTGAATAGCGGTCGATGGGTCGCAGACAGCAATGCCGCCAATGGCTTCTATTATTCGGATGATGAAGTCCCGGTCAATTGGCTTCAAGCAGCCGGGCCGGTGACTTCCAATTCCCTCGGGCACATCGCGACGAATGGGAAGGTAGCCGTCAAGATCGGATCTCTTGGAAGAGTGTTCAGGACAATCGACGGAATAACGTGGCAGGAAATGCCCGTCCGTGTCAGCGCTACCATGAGAAGTGGCGCCGCGAGTGGCGACACGTTCGTGTTCTGCGCCAACAGCGGCACCCAGGCATGCCGGAGCACGGATGGAGGAATAACGTTTTTTGACTTCAACCTCCCGTTCAACGTAAAGCGTGTCGACGTTGTGGGAGATATGTGGGTTTTCGCAACTACAGGCGGCGGGATCTACTACAGCGACGATGACGCGCTGACATTGCACCCTGCAGCGATGCCGATCCCATATACCGCCGGGGATATTTTCTACGCATGCCCGATCCTGGAATGGGCCAACTCATGACTCCAACGGTCCAGTTGTGTTACTCAAAAGACGGCGGCCACACCTGGTCGAACTGGCGCGAGCGCTCGCTTGGAGCCGTGGGCCGCTTCGATCGCCGCGTGCGTCTGCTGCGTCTCGGCATGGGCCGCAGCATCGTGCTGAAGATCCGAGTTTCTGACCCGGTGAGCCGCGACATCCTGGGCGCTTCGGCGCAGATCACGGCCGAACGATGATCAAACTCAACGTCATGCAGGCCGGTCCAGTACCGGAGGGCAATGCCTGCGCGCGCACTTTGTCAGTGACTGGTTCGCTGCACAGACCGGCACCAACGCCAGGCGAGCTAAAGGCGCTCGAGCGCGCGATTGTGCAGCTGCCGCCTGCCGATACCAGTGAGACGCACCACTTCGCTGACGGCATCTACGGTCGCGAAATGTTCATCCCAGCCGGCACGGTGCTGACGGGCAAGATCCACCGATTCTCGACGCTAAACGTCCTCATCGAGGGCGAGATCACGGTGACCACGCCTGAAGGCATGCGCCGGCTGAAAGCGCCGGCCGTGTTTGTTTCTCCGGCGGGCGGCAAGAAAGCAGGATTCGCCCACACCGACGTGCGATGGCTCAACGTCCACCCGACCGAAGAGACAGACCTCGCAGCCATCGAATCGCAATTCATCGAGCCGGAAGACCTGCCGGCACGCATCACACAGGAGGTCGCATGTCTTGGGCAGCAGTAGCGGGGGCGGCCGTATCGGTCGTCGGTGGCGTCATCTCGAGCAACAAAGCCAAGAAGGGCGCGGACGCGCAGGCAGCCGCCGCTGACGCAGCGGCGCGCGAGTCGGGGCGTCAGTACGACCAGACCAGGCAGGACATGCTGCCGTGGATGGGCGCCGGTACGAACGCGCTGGCGCAGATGCAGCAGCTCAACGCTGGCGACTTCAGCAGCTTCCAGCAGTCGCCAGACTACAAGTTCGCGTTCGACCAGGGTCTGCAAGCAACAGACCGAAGCGCAGCAGCCCGTGGAGGACTGTTCTCGGGCGGCCACTCAGCTGACTTGCAAGCATTCGGCCAGGGCCTCGCGTCACAGCAGTACGGCAACTACTACAACCGCCTGGCGAGCCTTGCGGGAGTCGGTCAGCAGACAGCGGGCCAGATCGGGCAGTTCGGAGCACAGAACGCAATGAACCAGGGCCAATACGCCATGACGGCGGGCAACGCACGCGCGTCCGCCTACGGGCAGCAGGGCAATGCCTGGAACAACGCGCTCTCCGGCGTCGGCGGCGCGGTTGGCTACGGCATTGGCAATAACTGGGGGCGCAACTGATGGCAAACCACTTCGCATCGGTCATGCAGGGCCACCAGATGGGTCAGCAGAATCGATTGGGTCGACTCGCAGGCGAGGCATATACCGCGCCGATGGACCAGCGGAATTCTCTGCTGGGCCAGATGGCGCAGATCAGCCCACAGGCCGCCCAAGCGCAGCAGGGCCAGTTCGACCAGCAGGAAGACCGCACAGCGCAGCAGCTCCGCGGCTACGTGCAGTACGTCAATAGCGCACGTGAGCAGAACAACCCTGCCGCAGTGAACGCAGCCCTCCGTGCGGGCAGCGGACTGATCGAGCGCTTGACGGGCAAGCCGGGACCGACCGAGTGGACACCGGACATGGATGCGGGCTGGGCTGAGCTGGAGGCACGGGTGGCAATGTCCCCAGCGGGCGTTGGCGGCGCGGGCGTCCAGTCCACCTATGTCGATGGGGCAGGCAACCGAGTCGCCATCATGCGCGACGGCTCGACGCAGATTCTGGGCAAGAACGATGCGGGCGCCACGCAGCAGACGATCAGCATCACCGGGCCCGATGGCCGGCCTGCGCAGTACACGTTCGATCGCCGAACGGGAAGCTATGTGCCGGCTGGTGCGAGCATGGGGGGCGCGGCTCCGCAGCCCGCCGCAGCAAGTCCGGGCGTCACGCAGTTCAGTGGTCCGGACGGTATGCCCGTGCAGATCGGCGACGACATCCCGGACCATGTGCGCCAGCAGATCCTTGCCAACCCGGCCGCCTTCCAGGAAGTGCCGGATGGGTCGACGGCGCAAATGCCCGATAGGCCGGTGCAGCAGTTCACCGGCGGTAACCAGTTGCAGACCTCGCAGCGCGTTGTGTCGGGTCCATCCGCATTCGTTGGACAGAGCCCGGCAGAGAAGGCCGCATCGGAAGCGGCAGCCCGCGCACAGGTCGAACTCTCTTATGCGCCAGCTTTGCAGCAGGTCCAGACGCAGGGCGCAATCGATCGCGAGATCGGCCTGAACCAGGTCAAGAGTGCCGCCGAGACGGTGCAGGCTGCTCCGGGCGCAATCAACACGATGCAGCAGTCGCTGGACTCGATCGACGCGCTGCTGACCAACCCAAATCTTGGGAACATCGTTGGACTTGGCAGCATCAACCCGATCAACCGGATTCCTGGCACTGAGGCGCGCGGCCTGATTGCTCGAGCCGACCAGATCGCCGGTCAGTCGTTCCTTGCGGCCTTCAACCAGCTGAAGGGCGGCGGCGCGATCACCGAGCGGGAAGGCGCTGCTGCGACGGCGGCAATGGCGCGCTTGGATCGCTCGCAGGGTGAGGCTGACTACAAAGCGGCTCTGCGTGACCTGAAATCCGCCATCGAACCCGCTATTCGCCGGCAGCGCGAGAGCCTGTCGCGTGCCCAGCGAACCGTAGGAGGGCCGGGCTCGCAGGCCGAGGCGCCTGCACAGAGGCGACCTCCGCCGTCTCCGGGCTCGGTCCAGGATGGCTACCGCTTCCGCGGCGGAAACCCCGCCGACCCGAACAGCTGGGAACGCATCTGATGTCCGGCCCTTGGGAGCAGTATCAAGGCGCCGTCTCCACACAGCCTGCAGATGAGGGTCCGTGGGCGCAGTATCAGGAAGCCGGCGCGAACTTCGATGCCGTGACCGACGGCGTGCGCATGGCGCCACAGCCGCAGCCGTCCACCGACCCCACAGAAAGCATGGGGACTGGCGAGCGCATCGCAGCGGGTTTCGGTCGGTCGTTCGTAGAGCTGGGCCGTGGGCTGAAGCAGAACGCTACAAGCGCAGCCAAGATGCTGGCTCTGGGTGTCGCCGGTAGCCCAGAGGCTCGCGCAGGGATCAGGCAAGGATTTGCCCCGATCCAGCAGCGGCAGCAGTCCGAGATTGACGAAGCGCGGGTGTTGGACGCTCCGCTCATGTCGACGGGCGGCGGGCAGGTCGGTAATGCACTCGGCCTGATGTCGCAGATTCTGACGCCTGCGATGGGGCTGAAAGCGACGAGTGCTGGCGCGGCCTTCCTGCCGGCCACTATCGGCGGCAATGCTGCACAGGGCGCGGTGCTTGGCGCTCTGCAGCCGACGGCGACGGGGGAGAGTCTCGGGCTCAACGCCCTTGCGGGTGGTGCGGCGGGTGGGGCAGGTGCCGCAGCTCTGAAGGGAGCAGGCATGGGCATAAATGCCCTTCGCGGACTGCGCCGGCCTGGGCTCGATAGCGCGGACCGTGCAGCCGTGAACATCCTTTCCCAGCAGGCTAGCGCTCCGGAAGCGCTCACGCGCGCCGCACCCTCTGCCGTTCCGGGAGTCCATCGCACCCTCGCCGAGGAAACTCTGGACCCCGGGATCGCGCGACTCGAGCGGAACATGCGCTCCACCAGTAATCAGTTCGATGCTATCGACCGTTCTAATAATGCGGCTCGGGTGCAGGCGATCGAGGGGTTTGCGGGTGACGGGGCGGCGCTGTCGGCGGCACGAGCGGCGCGTACACGCGAGACTGCGGAACTTCTCGACAGCGCCATGCAGGATGGCGGCGTCAACGTTTCAGCGATTCGGGAGTCTCTGGCGGGTCAGATCGAGCAGTCGGCGACACGTCCTGCAGTGCAGTCGGCACTGCGCGACGTGAATGCTGCACTGTCGAATGCCGGCGACGATGTGTTCGGCCTGTACAACGTTCGCAAGACGGTCGATGACCTCCTGAGCGGGAAGGCGGGCGGAGACAAGAGCTATGCGCGCGCCGCTACTAGAGAGTTGATGCAGTTCAAGAGCCAGCTTGACGAGGAGATCGCCAAGGCATCTCCGACGTTCGGGCAGTACCTGAATCGCTATCGTGAAATGTCGGTGCCGATCAATCGGATGCAGGTCGGTCAATCTCTCATTGACGCGAAGTCCGGTTCGGCGATTCTTGATCCAGTGACCGGCGCGCAGGTGTTGACGCCGGCCCAGTTCAGCAGGAAATCTCGGAGCCTGGATGACATCGCCGCGAAGGCGACAGGCTTCAGCAAGGCTAAGGCGAACGACATCCTGCAGGCCGGCGACATCGCGATCATCAAAGCGATCCAGGACGACCTGGAGCGGCAAGCGTTCCGTGCGACGGCCGGTAGCGGTGGCAACTCGCAGACGTTCGAGCGGACGGCACTAGATAACCAGCTGACGCGGCGCGTTGGCAGTGGCCTCGCGGGGCAGATCCCGATGGTTGGGCCCTACATCCGCGACTTTGTTGGCGTGCTTGATAAGTCGCGGAACGATCGAATCAAGGAACGGCTGGCCTACCTCGTCGCGAATCCAGAAGAGGCGCGTCGGGTCATCGCGGCATTGCCGCCTGCCGGTCAGACGATCGTTACGAAGGCGCTCACCCAGCTTGGGGGCGCTGCCGGGGCTGTCAGCGCTGCGACGGCGGGTGGCGGCGGTCTTGAGATTGACGTTGTGGGAGGGACGCCGGTTCCTGCGGACGAATTCGGCCCAAGTCAGTACTGATCCGCTTCGGGGCCTGCACCCATGGCGCAGGGTCGTTCTTCCCCCACAAGCGGAAGAACAGCAGTCGTTTTAGCCACCCGTTCGGCATCCACTTCCACAGTAGCCACATTGCGCCGTAAATCAGCCCAAGCGCCAAGACAAGTAGGGCCGGCTTCAATAGAAGCGCGATAGTGAAGCTCTGATCTGCCATGCCCGCCAGCCTACACCGGGCGGCGCTCACGCACGACCCCTCAAACCCCAGACAGCCCGCCTCGAGCGGGTTTCTTTTTGCCCGGAGATCGCATGTCCTACCAATTCCTTGACCCCGCGCCGGTGTTCCGCGATCTCTCCGGCGACGAATTGCTGGCCGGAGGCTTCCTGCAGTTCTACGACAAGGGCACCACGACGCCGCGCGACACCTGGTCCGACGAGGCCATGACCGTGCTCAACCCGAACCCGGTGCCGCTGGACGCCGCGGGCCGCGCCGAGTTCGCCATCTGGCTGGACGGCGAGTACAGCGTCAAGGCGGTGAGCGCGTCGGGCGAGACGATCTGGACGCGCGATTACACGTCAGGCCAAGTGGCCGGCGCCACCATTCCGGCTCTGCAGGCGGATCGCTTCCTGACCAACGATGGCGTCAGCATGTTCTGGTCAGTGCTGCGCATGCTCCCTGACCCGTCCGGCATGGCGAATCGGATCCTCTCGACTGACGGCGCCAACCCTCTTTGGATCCCGCTGCCAGAGATTCCAGAGCCTCCGAAGCCTGACATCACAATCACCGGCGGCGGCGTGTCGATCGGCGCGGGTGAAGGCAACAAGTTCGTGATCCTCACCGGCAAGACCACCCTGCAGCCGACCGGCACCCATCGCGCCACGTCGTCCGTCACGTTCCCCACTGGCACGTTCACCGAGTGCCTGACCGTGTTGGCCCAGGTGTCGAGCTACAGCTCGTCGGCCTTCGATGCCACCGGCGTTTCCTCCACTACCGCGATTGCGCCCAACGGCTTCACGCTGAACTACGACGTTAACGTCGATTCAAACGCTGGCGGCTGGAACATGACATCGGCGGTTGAGGTGCGGTGGGTCGCGTTCGGGACGAAGGCCGGATGACCAGCAGCATTCCGAAGCCCAGCGAGCCCATCGCCGGCCCCGGAGGAATCATCACCCGGCCATGGCGGAACTACCTCTCCCAGCTGGGCGGCGCGCGCTCGCTGGAGGAGATCTGGGCGGCCCTGCGCGAGATCCGGCAACAGCTGGCCGACGCGGGTGCGGGCAGTTTCCTGACCCGCGACACGGCGCTCCTCGGCGTCAACAGCGTGCAGACGCTCGGGCAGCTATCGGACGGACAGGTCCGCATCCAGCTGCGGGGTGACACCCCGGCGCCTGCCGCCCGCACGTTCTACGGCGCCAACGCCGATGGCGCGCTCGGTTTTTGGTCTAACGCCGAGGGCGTGGATGTCGGGACCGGGCTTGCCAAGACTCTTGACTACGGCCCCTACGACTTCAAGGGCGAGCTGTCCAATGAGTCCGACCTGCCGCCCGTCGTCGTGGTCGGTGATGCGTACCTGGTCGCAGGCTATCTGTGGGCTGGTATCGACGAGGGGCGGCCCGGAGATCCGGCTTGGGACAACCTGGGGCTGGCTAGCCCGACAACAGTTCTGTCGCTCGAAGAAATCCCCGACAGCGGCGGGGGGGCGCTGTTCGCGATCACGCGCGACCAGTTCGGCCGCGTGTCCGGCACCAGCGAGGCCACGACCGACGACCTGCCGGAGGGCGTCGATAGCCTGTACTTCACCATAGACCGCGCACGTCAGTCGGTCGTCGACGATTTCATAGACCCAGGCGTGTCGAACAAAGCGCCAAGCCAGCGCGCCGTCGCGGATGCGATAGCCGGCGGTGGCGGTGGCGGTGGTGGCGTTAACCGGCGGACGGTAACAAACATCAATCACGCCTCTACAGGTCCGGTTTCCATTGATGCTGCTTTAGGGGACTACTTCGTCGTCACTATGTCGGCAAGCGGGGATCTGGAGGTGGTAAATCCACCCGCCCAGAACATCGGAGCATCTATCAGCATCGAGATCGTGCAGGATGCGACAGGCGGCAGAACGCTTGGGCTGCCAAGCAGCTTCAAAGCCTTGGCAGGAAGTGATGCCCAGATACAAAGTGCGGCGAACGCAAGAACGGAGATGGTCATCTCTACGAATGATCAAGGCGTTCGGTGGAAGTATGTGATGCAGGGCATCGCGGCGTGAGCCTCATCGGTTGGAAAGGCGGGATGATGACCTCCGGAACGCCCGCACCTCCGCCACTCCCTACGGTCATCGGGCAAGCCTATGGCGGCGGGTTCTACGCGGGCGACATTTCTTACGGCGGGTCGAACTACAAGATCATCGTGTGCCCAAAACAGTTCGAGGGGGCATCGCTCCAATACCTAACCGCGAATGTCGCAGCGCCCGGCGCGGCAAGCTCGACCGATGGCTGGTCCAATACGATTGCGCTGCTCAGCCAAGGCGCCCGAACCTCAGAAGCCGCGGTTTACTGCCGCAACTTGAGCATTGCCGGATTCCAAGATTGGTACTTGCCGTCACGAAATGAGCTGGGTTTGTGCTACACCAACCTCCGGGCCAATGCGTCGTCGCCTGCGGGCTTCAAGCCCGGAGAGGCTGAGGCCTATCAGGCCATCGTCTATTACATGACATCTTCCGAATCCGGCGCCGGCGGTAAGTGGGCACGCCGGATGAATGATGGAGCAGAGTCATCGCAGTCTAAGAACAGCCGGAATCCGGTCAGGGCGATTCGCCGCATTCCCTTTAGCCCTTGATGAGCGGGAGCTTGTCTCAGAGCCGCCGTCATCGCGGCCCGAGCACAGATCGGCGCGCTCCTTGTGCGTGCTGACGCATGGCGCGTCACGCCACGGGATATGTGCCTTCCGGTCCGCGCGGCAATCCCTGACGCCCACTCAGCCCAATCACCGGTTTCGAGCTTGCCCACCCCCGCGCGACACTCGCCCCGCAGCCCGTGCGCGCGTCCCTCGCACCCCACGCGACAGTCGCCGGCCAAGGCCAGCGCACGGGCTGTCTCTACCTGTGCAGCGACTCCGAGCGTTACGTGTAGGCGAGATGCTTCTCGATGACCCTCTCTACGACTTTGTGCAGCCGTGCCATGAAGTCTGGGAGAGTGGCGTCTGACTTCGATGAATTACATGATGCGCAGGCGATCACCAGATTGTTCTTTGTGGTGGCGCCGCCCGACTGGAATGGGATCACGTGATCCAGCTCCAACTCTGATTCCGCGCCGCAGTACACACATGCGTACTTGTCGCGAGCCATGATTTCGGCCCGGATGTCATCAGCGATGAAGCGGGCCGACGCCATTGCCGCCAAACGAGCATCAGCAGACAGCTGGTTCATGGCCTCCGCTTTGGAGACGGCATCATCCTTGTCCGCGCCGAGTGGGAGCCATTGCCCGGAGACGACGTAGTAGTACTTCCCTCTCCGGCAAAAAACGCGTGTCGGAAGTCCTGTGTCATGGATTCTTGGTCTGGCCATATGCACCTCTTCTGGATGCATCTAATATCCGCGTCCAAAACTCAAGGCGCAAGGCGTCTAACCCAATTTTTTTGGACTAACCCTATTCAATTGGACAAAAAAAGGCCCGCATTTC
>Ga0233369_1000851_pt1 | contig 11237 bp, 10 predicted proteins | sample ElkDunMinimDraft_26_FD_191537 | JGI IMG/M metagenome (GOLD analysis project Ga0233369, IMG submission 191537) | Fecal eukaryotic communites from dung pellets of Tule Elk in California, USA - Elk Dung D16 | ecosystem: Host-associated > Mammals > Digestive system > Large intestine > Fecal | place... | reverse complement strand
TCGGGGTTCGGCGGCAACCTCGTCACGTCGGTCTGGGTCGGCCGCGACGACAACCGCTCGCTCGGCTTCCGCGAGTACGGCGGACGCGCGGCGCTGCCGATCTGGATCGACTTCATGCGTGTCGCGCTCGAGGGCGTACCCGAAGCATCCAACGAGCCGCCCGAAGGCATGGTCCGCGTCTCGGTGACTGCCGGCGGCCGCTTGCTGCCGACCACGTCCGAGGGCGGCATCATCGAGTACGTGAAGGTCGAGGATCTCGATCGCATGGAATCGGAGATCGACCTGCGGATTGACGAGACGCCCGCCGAGGAAGCGTTCGACATCTTCTGATCGGGCCCGGGATACCCACTATCAGCGTTGACGGCCTGCGTACCTTTGCGCCGCGCCCCGCACTATGGCGGGCGCGGGACGGCGTCTTGACCGGGTATCGGGGAAGCGTAGAGTCGACGGCCGGGGATCAACGGAGAGGCGAGCATGCACCGCGCACGCCAGCACTCGGATAGCCGCAACCGTGAACGCCGCAATCGCCTCGCGCAGGAGGCGGCCCGGCTGTTGGCGGAAGGCGGCATCCACGATATCCGTCAGGCAAAACTCAAGGCCGCGGATCGCCTGGGTATCCATGACGAGGCGGCGCTGCCGCGCAACGGCGAGATCGAAGACGCGCTGCGTGAGTACCAGCGCCTGTTCAGCGGGACGCGCCAGATCGATGCCCTGCGCGCAAGGCGGGAAGCGGCGGAACGCGCGATGGCATTCCTTGCAGCGTTTTCCCCACGCCTGGTCGGTCCAGTGCTCGAGGGCACAGCCGATGCGCATTCGGCGGTGACGCTGCATGTGCACACCGACGACCCGGGGGCGCTCGTCCGCTTCATCGAGGAGCATGGCATTCCGGCGGAAGGTCGGATGCGGCGGGTACGGCTGGATCGCCAACGGACGGTGGATGTCGATGTCTGGCTGTTCGCGGCGGAAGACCTGACGTTCGATCTGACCGTCCTGCCCGAAGCCAGTCTTCGGCAAGCCCCCCTGATGTCGGGCGACGACCGCCCCATGCGGCGTATGTCGCACGCCCAGCTCCGCAAGCTGCTGACCCGGGAGCAAGGAACGCCGGAAGCGCAATAGGCGCGCCCGCCGGCCAACGGAGCAACGCCGGGACGGCGCGATTATTCGGCGACGATCCGCGCGCTGTCGCCACTGCCGAAGACGCGCGCACGCGCCCCGACCCTCAGGCCGCTGGCATCGGCAGCGCGGATCGCGGATTCGCTCCCGTCATCGAAGCGCAGCATCACCATGAAAACGGTGGCCATCGCGCCGCCGGCCGTGGGCGTGGCTGCACCTTCCACGACGTCGCGGGTCACGCCACTGGCGACCTCGTAAGCCTCGTAGGAGTACTCGCCGGTGACCCGGGAGGCTGCGCGGCCCGCCATGCGTCCCAGCGCACGACCGAGCGCACCGCCGCCGCGCGACGGTTCACTGCGCTGCTGGCCGGCAGTCGCCGGAACCTGCATGGTGCTGATGCCCGTGACCGTGCCGCTGCGGAAAGACATTTCCTGTGCCCCGGCGGCAGAAGCAGCCAGCGCAATGCCGCAGCCGATCACTACCGCCCAGATCTGTCGCATCTTCATCGTCATCCCCTCTCGTCGGATTGAACGCTGCCCCGTCGATCCGGAACAACCCCCCGGATCGCTCGGCCAGTCTCACGAAGAGGCGCGGCGCAGAGAATCGGAAAACAGCGGTGCGAGCCGTCAGCTGCCGCCTCCGTGCGCGATGGCGCGAATACGAAAAAGGCGACCCGGGGGCCGCCTTCTTCGTGTTCCATCGATGACGTCGCAGGCTCAGCGCGCGCCGGCATCCTTGTAGTCACGCACGTCATAACCGGTATAGATCTGGCGCGGACGACCGATCTTGGCTTCGGGGTCGACCTGCTGCTCGAGCCAATGCGCCACCCAGCCAGCGGTGCGGCCGATCGCGAACATCACGGTGAACATCTCGGTCGGGATGTTCAGCGCCTTGTAGATGATGCCGCTGTAGAAGTCGACGTTCGGATACAGCTTGCGCTCGACGAAGTAATCGTCCTTCAGCGCCGCCTCTTCGAGCTTCATCGCCACGTCCAGCAACGGGTCGTTGATGCCCAGTTCGCCGAGCACCTTGTGGGTCATTTCGCGGATGATCTTCGCGCGCGGATCGAAGTTCTTGTAGACGCGGTGCCCGAAGCCCATCAGGCGGAACGGGTCGTTCTTGTCCTTGGCGCGCAACACCGCCTTCTCGACGTTGTCGGCGGTGCCGATCTCGGCGAGCTGCTTGAGCACCGCCTCGTTGGCGCCGCCATGTGCCGGGCCCCACAGCGCGGCGATGCCGGCGGCAACCGATGCATACGGGTTCGCGCCGGTGGAGCCGACGAGACGCACGGTAGAGGTCGACGCGTTCTGCTCGTGGTCGGCGTGCAGGATGAAGAGCAGGTCCATCGCCTTGGCCACGACCGGGTTGAGCTCCAGCGGCTCGCTCGGCATCTCGAACATCATGTGCAGGAAGCGATCGACGTAGCCGAGGCTGTTGCGCGGGTAGCGGATCGGCTGGCCGATCGAATACCGGTACGCGGCAGCGGCCAGCGTCGGGACCTTGGCGATCAGGCGGATCGCGGCGAGGCGGCGCTGCTCGGGGTCCTGCAGATCCAGGGTGTCGTGGTAGAACGCCGACATCGAAGCGACCGAGGCCGCAAGCATCGCCATCGGATGCGCGTCGTGGCGGAAGCCCTGCAGGAAGCTCTTGAGCGACTCGTGCATCATCGTGTGATGCGTGACTTCGTGCTCGAACTTGGCGAACTCGTCGGCGTTCGGCAATTCGCCGGCCTGCAGCAGATAGGCGACTTCGAGGAAGCTCGACTTCTCGGCCAGCTGGTCGATCGGGTAACCGCGATACAGCAGCACGCCCTCGTCGCCGTCGATGTAGGTGATCGCCGACTTGCAGCTGGCGGTGGCGGTGAAGCCGGAATCGTAGGTGAAGCAGCCGGTTTCCTTGGGCAGCTTCGAGATGTCGATGCACGGATTGCCGAGCGTACCGTGGAGGACGGGCAGGGTCACCGTCTTGCCGGCGGCATCGAGCTTGACCTGGTCAAGCTTGGAATTGGATTCAGACACTCTGAAGGCTCCTCATTTCTACGGGCGGCAATGCCGTCCGGCCTGGCGGGCGCGGCGTGTGCCGCAACGCGTCAATTATCGCATAGCCCTTCCGCAGGCGCCGACCGCACACGCGTGGGCTGACGACGAACACGGCAAAGCCCACCGCGTGCACACACGGCGGGACTGATGACCTGCAAAACAGACGGCCGCCCGGAGGCGGCCGCTGGTGTCGCCGGACAATGCCCTCGCCTTGGCGAGCGCATCGCCCCGCACGCGATTACTTGGCGTAACGCTTGCGGAACTTGTCGACGCGACCGCTGATGTCCATGATCTTGTTCTGGCCGGTGTAGAACGGATGCGTGGCCGAAGAAACTTCGATCTTGATCAGCGGGTATTCATTGCCGTCTTCCCACTGGATCTTTTCCTTCGCCGTGGCGGCGAGGGTCGAGCGGGTCAGGAACTTGAAGCCATCGGACGTGACGTCCTGGAAGACGACTTCGCGGTAATCGGGGTGGATGTCGGCCTTCATTGGCGGGGACCAGTTTGCGCAAGGAAAGAGCGGCATTGTACCGGCACACCGGCACCCGCTGCAAGTCGGGTATCGGACGCGCTCACCGCGAGAGGACCCGACGGACGCGCGCATGGAAGCGGGCGATGTCGTAGCCCATCAGGATCCTGGCGCTGTCCGCCCGGCCCTGCCGGCGCTCCCAGTCGACCACTGTCATGCCGCGGCGCGGTCCGTGTTCGAGTACGACTTCGAGTGGGCGTTCATGCATCTCCAGTGCGCCTTCAGGCTCGAGGAGCCAGGCCATCGTCAACGCATCGGCCGAATGCCAATCGTCGCCGCGGCGGTCCGCGGACCACTCGCGGGTCTTGCGTGAGATCTCCTCGTAGAACCCGCCGATCGGACCACCGTCGCGCATCCACTCCATCACCGCGTCATGCGGCAGGCCATGGGCGACCGTCGCCTCCCAGTCGCAGAGGTCGAACCGCGAAAACGCCTCGAACACGATCGATGCCGCTTCCGGATCGAAATAGGCGTTGAACTCGGCGACAGGCGTGATGTTGCCGCGGCCGGTGACCGCGCCGGACATGGCGACGAAGCGCGACACGCGCGATGGAAGCGTTGGATCGAGCTTCAGCGCCAGCGCGATGTTGGTCAGCGGGCCAAGCGCCGCCAGCACCAGGCGCCCGGCGTGCTCGTGGGACAGGCGCAGGATGGCGAGCGCTGCATGCTCGGACTCCGCTGCGCGCAGCGCTGGCGCATACCTCACGTCACCGAAGCCGTCTTCGCCATGCACATAGGCCGCATCCGGCGCCGCGTGCAGCAGAGGCGACGCACTCCCGGCGAACACGGGCACATCGCCACGCCCGGCCACCTCGCAGAGCTTGAGCGCGTTGCCGACCGTGTGACGCAGGCCCACATTGCCGGCGGCGATCGTCAGGCCGACCACGTCGTGGCGGTCGTCGTCGAATGCCAGAAGCAGGGCGAGGGCGTCGTCCACGCCGGGATCGGTATCGATCAGCAGGGGAATCTTCTCGGTCATTCCACATTATGGCGCGTGCCGGCGTTCGTGATGGAACCAGCGCCCACATGCCGGCGCCGCGCTGATGCGCCTACCGCTTGCGCCGTCATGTCGCGTCGGGGGGGCTTGCGGCCCTCCCCTCCCGAGCGCCCGAGCCCAAGACGCCCGCCCCCGGACACACCTGGCGAACTGACACTGTGGTCGTCGCGCCGAGCTGCGCATCGCCGAACGCTTCTGCCGGAAGTGGCTTGATACCCGGTCACGCGCACCGCGATTTCGCTCACGGTCGGCCCATCCGCGAACAGCCGCAGGACTTCGCCTCGTGAACAGGTGCCTGGGTTCAGGCCGCTGCGTACCGCGCAGCGCTGCCGATCCAGCGCTGGACGATGCGCTCCACAAGATCGGGGCGCGAGTCGAGCAGGACGTCGCCGATCCGGTGGATCGCCGGCAGCAGATCCGCGTCCCGCGCAAGATCGGCCAGACGGAACTCGGCCAGTCCGGTCTGGCGCGTGCCCAGCAGCTCACCGGGGCCGCGCAACGCGAGATCCTTCTCGGCGATCTCGAACCCGTCGGACGTACGGCGCATGGTGTCGAGGCGCTCGCGCGCCATGCGCGACAGCGGGGATTGGTAGAGCAGCACGCAACTCGACGCGGCGGTACCCCGCCCCACCCGCCCCCGCAACTGGTGCAGCTGCGCCAGGCCTAGGCGCTCGGCATTCTCGATCACCATCAGCGATGCATTGGGAACGTCGACGCCCACTTCGATCACCGTCGTCGCGACCAGCAGATCGATCCCGGCATCCTTGAAGGCGCGCATGGCCTCCTGCTTGTCGGCGGCTTTCATCCGGCCATGCACAAGCCCGATACGCAGACCGGGCAAGGCCGCGACAAGCTGCTCGAACGTCGTCTGCGCGGCCTGCGCGACCACCTCGTCCGAATCGTCGATCAGCGTGCAGACCCAGTAGGCCTGCCGCCCCTGCGCGCAGGCGTGGCGGATCCGTTCGATCAGTTCCGGCCGACGCTCGGCGCTGAGCACGACGGTCTGCACCGGCGTGCGCCCCGGCGGCAGCTCGTCGATCGCCGAGACATCCAGATCCGCATAGGCGGACATCGCCAGCGTGCGCGGGATCGGGGTGGCGGTCATCACCAGCTGGTGCGGCACATGGCTGCCATCGGCGCCCTTGTCGCGCAACGCCAGACGCTGGTGGACGCCGAAGCGGTGCTGCTCGTCGACGATCGCAAGAGCGAGGTCATGGAAAGCGACGTTCGCCTGCATCAGTGCATGGGTCCCGACGACCAGCTGCGCTGCACCCGACGCGATCTCACCCAGCACCCGTGCACGGGCGCGGCCGGTGACCTTGCCGGCGAGCCAGGCGACACTGATGCCGAGAGGCTCGAACCACGCCCGCAGATTCTGCGCATGCTGCTCGGCCAGCAGCTCGGTGGGGGCCATCAGTGCGGCCTGCCGCCCGCCATCGATCGCCGCCGCCGCCGCCAACGCTGCGACCACCGTCTTGCCGCTGCCGACATCCCCCTGCACCAGACGCAACATCGGCCTGCGCGCAGCGAGATCCTTGAGCACGTCGCGGTAGACGCGGGCCTGCGCGCCGGTCAGCGCGAACGGCAAAGCCGCCTGCAGGGCGCCGGCGAGCGGGCCCGGCCGCAGCGGGTGGGCACGGTGCGCCTGCAGTGCGATCCGCTGGCGGCGCAGGCTCAGGTGATGGGCGAGCATTTCCTCAAGCACGAGGCGACGCTGCGCCGGATGGCAGCCCGATGCCAGCAGGTCCAGGTCGGCATCGCACGGGGGGCGATGCACATAGAGCAGCGCCTCGCGCAGCGTGGGAACCTCGAGCGACTCGAGGACGGCGCCAGGCAGCAGTTCAAGTGCAGGGCCCTGCGGCAGCCGGTCCAGCGCCTGCCCCACCAGGCGGCGCAGCACCTGCGGGCCGACCCCCTCGACCAGCGGGTACACCGGATCGAGACGATCCTCGAGCACGGTCGGCGCGCCCTGCTCGAGCAGCCGATAACTGGGATGGACGATCTCGAGCCCGTGCTGCCCGGGCCGCGGCGTGCCGAAACAACGCAGGCGCGTTCCCACCGCCAGTTGCGCCACCTGGGCGGCGCGGAAGTGGAAGAAACGCAGCACCAGGCTCCCACCCGATCCATCATCGATCGCCACGCGCAGCAGCGGACGACGCCGGAAGCCCTTCTCCACCGCCTCGACAACCCCCTCCACCTGCGCCGGCACACCACTGCGCAGGTGACGGATCGGCGTGATCCGGGTGCGGTCCTCGTACTGCCGTGGCAGGTGCAGCCACAAATCCCCGACCGTACCGAGGCCGCGCGCGGCCAGCTTTTCGGCGACTTTCGGGCCGACCCCGGACAGGGCCGACAGCGGCGCCAGACCGGCATCGGCCAATGCCGGGAGCGGCGTCCTCGTCATGCCGGGCCGTGCACGGATCTCAGCCGAGCACCATCACCGCGTCGACCTCGAAGCGCGCGCCCTTGGGCAGCGCAGGCACCTCGATGGTGGAACGCGCGGGGAACGGTGCCTCGAAGTACTCCGCCATCACCGCATTGACCTGGGCGAACTCGCCCAGATCGGTGACGTACAGCCCGACGCGGACGATGTCGTCCAGACTGCCGCCCGCGGCCTGCGCCACTGCCTTCAGGTTGTCGAACGCCCGGCGCGCCTGCACGGTGATGTCGCCGGCCACGATCTCGCCACTGACCGGATCGAGCGGGATCTGCCCGGAGAAATACACGGTGTCACCGGCGCGCACGGCCTGCGAATACGGACCGATCGCGGCGGGTGCGTCCGGCGTGGAAACGGGCGTGCGGGGCATGGGCAACTCCGTGGCGGGAAGCGGCCATTCTAGCCGGCCGACCCGCCGCGCACGCGCAGCTCACATGCGTTGCACGCCGTGCACGACCGGCAGTCGACGGATGCGACGGATCACGTCGGCCAGATGCTTGCGGTTCTTGACCTCGATCGAGAAGCGGATTGCAGCCACCCGGGTATCGCGCTCGAGATAATCCACGCCCTCGATGTTGGACTGCACGCGCGCGATGGCAGCGGCCACCTGCGCCAACACGCCGGGGTGGTTCTCCACCTCGATGCGCAACGCCACGTTGTAGTCGCCGACGACCTCGCGGTCCCAGTCGATGTTGACCCAGCGCTCGGGCGACTTGCGGAACTCGGCCACGTTCGGGCAGTCCATCCGGTGCACGACGATGCCGCGGCCGGTGGTGTGGTAGCCCATGATGCTGTCGCCGGGGATCGGGGTGCAGCAATTGGCGAAGCTGATCACGCCGCGTTCGTCGCCGCGGATGCGGATGGTCTCGCCCGCACGCGCCAATCGTTCGTTGGGAACACCACCTTCGTGCTGCGCCAGTGCCAGCGCCACCTGCGCGGGCATGCGGTTGCCCAGCGCGATGTCGGCCATCAGTTCTTCGAGGCGCGGATAGCGGGCTTCCACGAGATAGGCGTCCAGCCGTTCCTGCGGCAGCCGGTCGAGCGAGGTACCCAGCTCTTCCAGCGCACGGTCGATCATGCGATGCCCCAGCTGCACGGCGTCCTCATGCTGCAGGTGCTTGAGCTGTGCGCGGATCGCGGTGCGCGCCTTGCCGGTGGCCACGAACTCGAGCCACTGCGGACGCGGCATCGAGGATTTCGCCGTGACGATCTCGATGCGCTGCCCGCTGACCAGCTGCGTGCGCAACGGCACCAGCTTTCCGTCCACGCGCGCAGCCACCGCCCGGTTGCCGATGTCGGTATGCACCGCATAGGCGAAATCCAGCGCGGTGGAGTTGCGCGGCAGCGACATGATGTCGCCCTTGGGCGTGAACAGGTAGACCTCGTCGGGGAACAGGTCGACCTTGACGTTCTCCAGGAACTCCAGCGACGAGCCGGTCTGCCGCTGCGACTCCAGCAGTCCGGCGATCCACGAATGCGCACGCGACTGCGCGCTGTTGGGGCCGTCGCCGCCGTGCTTGTAGGCCCAGTGCGCGGCGATGCCTCGCTCGGCGATGAGGTCCATTTCCTCGGTGCGGATCTGCACTTCGATCGGCGCCCCATACGGACCGAAGAGCACGGTGTGCAGCGACTGGTAGCCGTTGGCCTTGGGAATCGCGATGAAGTCGCGGAAGCGGCCGTCCAGCGGCTTGAACACCGAATGCGCGACGCCGAGCGCGTGATAGCAGTCGGCGGCGGTGCCCACGATGATCCGGTAGCCGAACACGTCCATGACCTGGGTGAAGGTTTTCCCTTCACTCTGCATCTTGTTGTAGATGCTCCATGGCGATTTGATGCGCCCGACCAGCCGGTACTGCAGGCCGGCGGCCGTGAGCCGCTGCGCGAGCTGCGCCTCGATGCTCGCCAGCGCCTCGCGCCGCACCAGCGGCTGGTTGCGGATGCGTTTCTCCAGCACCGCGTGCCGGATCGGATACAGCGCATGGAAGCCGAGATCCTGCAGCTCGGCCTTGATCTTGTTCATGCCCAGGCGCTGGGCGATCGGCGCATAGATGTCGAGCGTCTCGCGGGCGATACGTTCGCGCGCCGGCCCCGGCTGCGCGCCAAGGGTCCGCATGTTGTGCAGACGGTCGGCGAGCTTGATGAGGATCACGCGCAGGTCGCGCGCCATCGCCAGCATCATCTTGCGGAGACTCTCCGCATCCGCCTCCTGGCGGCTGCCGAAGTTGAGCTTGTCGAGCTTGGTGACCCCTTCCACCAGTTCGGCGACGGTTTCCCCGAAGTCGGATGCCAGGGCCTCGCGCGTCAGCGGCGTGTCTTCGATCGTGTCGTGCAGGATCGCCGCGACCAGGGTCTCGATGTCGACCTTCTGCTCGGCCAGCACCACCGCCACCGCCACCGGATGGGTGATGTAGGGCTCACCGGACTTGCGCATCTGGCCGGCATGGGCGGCCGCGCCCACCGACCAGGCGCGCCGCAGCTGTCGACGCTGATCTTCGGGCAGGTAGAGCGTTGCCCGCTCGAGCACCTGCATGTACTCGGGCACCGCGTCGTCGGCGGGTACGTCGGTCGATTCTGGAACGGGAGCGGGCGCGAGAGGCGTCATCCCCGAAGCCTACGGGCAAGGTCGCCGATTTGGAACCACGACGCCGTCACCGCGCATGCGCCGGCGAAAACGCAACGACCCCGCCGGAGCGGGGTCGTCGGTACAGCCGACAATGCGCGCGCCCGAAAGCGCGCGCAGCGCACGATCAGATGTCGTCGCCCTTGGCCATGTCCTCGTCCGCGACGACTTCCGCCGCAGCCCATTCCAGGGCCTCGCGCTCCTTGCGCTCGCGCTCGGACTTGTCGACCGCTTCGATGAACGGCTGATCGATGCGGCGCGCAGCGATCTCGCGCAGCGCCAGCACGGTCGGCTTGTCGTCGTTCTCGCTGTTGTCGAGCTGCGGCTCGACGCCATTGGCCAGCTGGCGCGCGCGACGGGCGGCCATCATGACCAGCTCGAAACGGTTGTCGACAACTTCCAGGCAATCCTCAACGGTGATGCGGGCCATGCGGGCTCCCGGCGACCTGACGGCCGCGCGAATTCAGAAAATAGGGCCGAGCATCGTACTGCCGCGGCCGCTTGCACGCAAGCAGCCGCTATATGAATCAACTGCTTACGGGCTCAGGCGGCGTCAGTACTGGCCGGTTCCTGCAACAGCCGCGCGATCAGATCGGCATGGCGCTCGGCCTGGCGTTCAAGGCGAAGCCGGCTGGCACGGAAGATCGCGCACATCTCCGACACCGCGGTGTCGAAATCCTCGTTGACCACGACATAGTCGAACTCGTCGTAGTGCGACATCTCTTCCTGTGCCGCGGCCAGGCGCTGCGCCATCACCGCCTCGCTGTCCTGGCCGCGCTTGCGCATGCGCTGGTCGAGGGCATCGCGCGAGGGCGGCAGGATGAAGATGCTCACCGCCTCGGGGACCTTCTCGCGGACCTGGCGCGCACCCTGCCAGTCGATTTCCAGCAGCACGTCCTTGCCGGCAGCGAGCTGCGGCTCCACCGACTGGCGCGCCGTGCCTTTCCAGTCGCCGTGCACCCTGGCGTACTCGAAGAACTCGCCAGCCTCGATCATCTGCTGGAACACGTCCTTGCCGACGAAGTGGTAGTGCTCGGCGTGGCGCTCACCGGGCCGGGCGAGGCGCGAGGTGAACGAGACCGACAGGGCGATCTCGGGATCGCGCGACAGGCATGCGTTGACGATGCTCGACTTTCCCGCGCCCGACGGCGCAGCGACGATGAACAGCGTGCCGCGCATCGGCGGGGTGTCCATGGAATGGTGGGATTCGGGGGCCACGCCCGTCTCCGGCGCTCGGGAGGCTGCGCATCGTACCGCTTTACGTGGCCCGCCGCCGCGCGGCCCGCCGCCTACTCGATGTTCTGGACCTGCTCGCGGATCTGGTCGATCAGCACCTTCAGCTCGATGGCTGCCTGCGACGTACGCCGATCCACCGACTTCGAGCCGAGCGTGTTGGCCTCGCGGTTGAATTCCTGCAGCAGGAAATCCAGCCGGCGGCCCACCGGCTCGCGCTGGGTCAGCACCCGGCGGATCTCGACGACGTGGCTGTCGAGGCGATCGAG
>Ga0233369_1000850_pt1 | contig 11252 bp, 21 predicted proteins | sample ElkDunMinimDraft_26_FD_191537 | JGI IMG/M metagenome (GOLD analysis project Ga0233369, IMG submission 191537) | Fecal eukaryotic communites from dung pellets of Tule Elk in California, USA - Elk Dung D16 | ecosystem: Host-associated > Mammals > Digestive system > Large intestine > Fecal | place... | reverse complement strand
GGGAGCCGTCAGCACGGTGCGCTCAAGACGATGTGCCGCAGCCTTGCGGCGCCGTGGCCGCTTGCGCCGCAGGTTGAGCCCGGCCTGGCAGTACAACCGGTATACATGCTTGTGGTTGACCTTCCAGCCTTCCCGACGCAACAGCACGAAGACCCTCCAGAAGCCATAGCGGACCCGCACAGCGGCGATCTCCTCGATCCTGCGAAGCAGCGGGGCGTCATCGTTCTCCCGGGGCTGGTAGTACCACGCCGAACGGTTCTGCTTGACCACCGCGCAAGCTTGGCGCACGCCGATGCGGTAACGGTCGATTAAATGACCCACGAGCGTCTTGCGCTGCGTGGGCCTTAGAGCTTTTTTGACAAGACGTCCTGCAGCATGACCTTGTCCAGGCTCAGATCCGCGACCAACTGCTTGAGCCTTCGATTCTCTTCCTCGAGCTGACGGAGGCGACGCAATTCGACTACGCCAAGCCCGCCGAACTTCTTACGCCACGCGTAGAACGTGGCCTGGCTGATGCCCATCTTGCGGCAGATCTTTTCTACGGTCGTGCCGCTCTCGGCCTGCTTCAGGGCGAACGCGATCTGCTCTTCGGTGAACTTGGACTTCTTCATGGCGACGGGCCCTCCTTGGGGCGGAGTGTCGCCGAATCCTCTACTTCTGGCTGGTCCGAATTACAGGGAGGAGGTCACCTTTTGCCCTTTTGCTCGCCAAAATTCAAATCTTCTTAGGCAACTAGGCTCCTCAGAGCTAACCGTGATCATTACGTAATAAGCATCATTAGTCGTTTGGTCTGTATCTGCTGTGAGCTTTCTCCACTCGCTATCAAATGCGCGCTTAGTTTCGACAATTGAGACGCAGGGAGAAGCTCTAAGGCTCATCCAAACCCCTTTGTCGGGCAGCCCTCCAATATCAAAAATATTGGCATCCGCGAAGTTGGCACTTGGCCCGAGCTGGTGTGGAACAATGACGCCGTCATACCCCAGGGCTGCCATTGTGCGCTGGATTGCGTCTGGATGAGCGCCAGCTACATCCTTCACGATGCCCTCGAAGTTAGGACGCACATCGCCCCTCCCCTGCGGCGTCGCGCACGCAGCGAGTAGACTTGCCATGCAAATCGCTACGATGGTCTTTAAATAGATCATCATGGTCGAGGGGCTCTGAATTCTTCGATATACCTGTCGATTTGGTTGATGAAACCATCGCCGTTTAAATCCACACCGCCTGGCCATGGGTAATTACTCACCATGTCTGACATTGCATTGATCAGCGAATCGAAGTCGTGATCAATTAGGAAAGCATTCCACAGAGGACGAAGAGCCTGATCCCCGCCATATCCTGAAAAAGGTATTTGTATCGAGGGATCGGCCGCTTGAAGCTCGTTCGCAATTAGCATGGCATTGGCGTTGGACAGCGCTTCATTTTTAGACCGAAACTCAGCCCAGTCGATTTCGTTTCCGTAGGGATTGAAAGGATATGCGCTAGTTGCCGCAAGCACAGCGTGCCCAAGCTCATGAGCAAAAGCGAAGAACATGAGCCCCTCTGCTTGTGGATGCCCACCTACCCCAGCAACAAGCCTTTCCATCGTTCCTTTGTCGAGAATGATAGTGTTGCTATTGGGGTCATACCTGGCGGAATAAGCACCTCGATCCGCGAGGACAATCTGACCGCCGCTCTTTAGGAAATCGGCAAACTGATTTGTTGCCTTTTCTGATTGTAAAACCCAAGCCTGCATTTGCTGGGTTAGCTTTTCGAACTGGGGATGCCCATCGAGAAATGTTTTGCTGTCGACTGGCGGAGGTGGATCTTCGGGCCCGATTGGCTGCTCATGATCGTCAACGGGTCCAGGCCCGCTTCCCCCACCTCCACCCATGAAGGTGATGTAGACGCCAGAATAAGAGCCACTGACGGTCGAGGGCGCAGTGACGACCACAGGCGGAAGATCGGTGGTGTTTGGAGACACCATGTCGCTCGTCGAGCTGACGCGCAAGTAGCTATTTAGACCCGACTGAACTTCCATATTCCTCTCCTCATAGTCTTAATTGACAAGACAAACTCGAAAAGCTCGTAGCCTTCGGAGTGTTAATTGGATTCTAGTGCTTTATCGACATCGAAGAACTGGGGATTACCCTAGTGTGATCCGTCTTGAAACCCATGAGTAAAATTTTCTACTAGTCCTCCTGCGCCCACCTGGCCAGGTTCTGCTCGATAGCATTGATCCCTCCCCATGGATCCTTCCGCCGGCGTTTCAGCATCGCCGGCAGGTCCCGCATGGTGAAGGCGTCGGCCCGTTTGAGCTTCCCAAGGTCGTTCCAGGACAGCGGCATGGAGACGGAGGCACCTGGGCGGGCCCTCAGCGAGTAAGAAGCCACCGCCGTGGCCCCTCGCCCGTTCCGCAGGTAGTCAACGAAAATGCGTTTGTTCCTCAGCGCCTTGGTCGACGTGGCCAGAAAGCGGGTCGGCTCCGACTGAGCTAACGCTTCGGCGAAGCCCTTGGCAAACCGCTTGGTCAGATTCCAGTCGCATCCTGGGCTTAGCGGCACCACGACGTGGAGACCCTTGCCGCCCGAGACGCGCAGGAACGATTCGAGTTCGAGCCTAGTGAGGAGCTTCCGGATGTCGGTCGCTGCCTTCTTGACCTCGGAGAACGGCACGTCCGGACCAGGGTCCAGATCGAACACCACCCGATCGGCCATGTCGGGATGCTCGGCCTGCGAGCCCTAGGGATGGAATTCCAGCGCGTTGAACTGCACGAGCTCCATCAGCCCGGCCGCGTCCTCAACGACCAGGTAGTAGGCATTGATGCCGCTCTTTTCTTTCAGCTTCGCTGACGAGACAAGTTCAAGGCCGGCGGTGTGGTGCTTTTGGAAGAAGCACGGCTTCTCGGTGCCACTAGGGCAGCGGATGATCGATAGCGGACGCCCGGCGATCTCGGGCAGCAGGTGATCCATCACCGCCGTGTAGTAGTCCCAGACCTCCTGCTTCGTGCCCCGGATATCCGGGAATAGCGCCTTGGTCGGGCTCGACATCTTCGGACGCGCGCGATCAGGCGCTGGCTTCGCTTCCTCACTGGCCTTCTTCCTGACCTTCTTCGACACCGAGAGCTTGGGGACCTTGGCCGGCACCTCGCTGCGGTCGCTATCCCCAAGATCTTCAATGCTTTTGTCCGGCCGCACCGCTTTTAGGGACGGCTGGCGCAGGAGCTTCTGTCTGCCGATGCCGCGGTAGAAGACTTCCACCGCAGAGCGAGGCTCGAACCAGGTGGCAGTCCGAAGGTCCGTATCGGTCGTGCCGACATGCGCCGTTGGCTTCTTGCTGCCGCCCTTACCCAGCTGCGCACTGACCTGGCGCATCAGCTCGTCCGAGAAGCCCGAGCCGACGCGGCCCACATAGAGCCAGCCGTGCTCGGCGTCTGGCTTGGCCAGGAGGAGCGAGCCAAATCCGGTGCGCGAGCCCTTGGGCGCCGTGTAGCCAACGACAGCGAATTCATCGCTCGCCAGCTGCTTGGTCTTTCGCCAATCGTCGCTGCGCCCGCCGTGGTATGCCCGGTCTGCGCGCTTGGAAATGATCCCTTCGAAATGGCGCTCACCTGCCAGCTGGTAGGCAGCATCACCATCGCCCTCGATGTGCGAGCTGAAAGCCAAGTGTTTTGGAGCGTCTTTCAGCACCTCTTGCAGGAGGGATTTCCGCTCATGCAGCGGCGGGCCGGCAATGTCCACGCTGTCCAGGTGCAAGAGATCAGACAGTGCATAGACCAAGGCGCCCTGGCGCTCACCCGACAGCGTGGATTGGAGGAGGTTGAAGTCCTCCTTGGTGCCCGACCCTGCAATGAGCTCGCCGTCTAACGCGGCCAACGACAGGCCAAGGGCTTCAACGGCATCCCGGATCTCCGGGATCTTGTCGGTCCATTCGATCGGATTGCGGGACCAGAGCCGCGCCTTGCCTCCGCTGACGGTCGCGAGTATCCGGTAGCCGTCCCACTTGATCTCGTGGATCCATTACTCACCTTGGGGTGGCGACTCACCGAGCTTGGCCAGCTGAGGCTCGAAAGGTTTGGCAGGAGCTTTGGCGCTCTTCGCATCAGTCAGCACCAGCGCCTTCTTCAACCAGGCCTTCTTTCTGGCCTTCTTGACCGGCACCGCGGTGAGCTTTTTCTTATCTGCCTTGCCGGCGCCCGAGCGTTTCAGGTCTTCGGCGGAAGCCTCGGACACATCCGCCAGCATGTCGTCGGCTTCGAGGGTACCGGCGTATTCGTCCCTCTCTTTGAAGAGCAGCCACTGCGGCTGCCTCGCGGGCTTGCCAGATCTGACCAGGTGCCAGCCGCCTTTCAGCTTGGTGCCGAAGAGCTCGAAAGCGTAGATGCCCCTTCGCGAGTTGCTCTTCTGGATCCCCATTGGTGGACCACACCCCGTTATCGAACTGGGCGACGTGGCCGCCGCCGTATTGCCCCTTGGGGATCTCCCCTTCGAAGCTGGCGTAATCGACCGGGTGGTCTTCAACCTCAACCGCCATCCGCTTGACGCTGGGGTCATAGCTCGGCCCCATAGGGACGGCCCAGCTTTTGAGCGCGTCTCCAACTTGAAAGCGGAAATCTTAGTGCCGGCGGCTGACGTGATGGAGCTGGACGACGAAGATTGCCCGCTGGCCCTTCGGAAGGCGCTTGCCAGGTTCCGGCTCGCGCGTCTTATCGAAGCTGCGCTTGCGACGATAGTCGGCCAGGCTCATGAGGGACTACTTGCCGAGGTGCTCGCGCACAGCATTGGAAGTCGGACCCACGGCCTTCAACGCTTCGCGCAGCTCGTCGGCGCTGACCCCGAGAGCTTTGGTCCAGTATTGGAGCTCGTAGTCCTCGTTGACATTGATGCGGTCGCGGTCCGGGGATCCGGTCTTGCTCTTGTCGTCAGACATGCCTTTCCTCCAACGGGTTGATGAAGAACCCATAGATAGGACTGACGGTGTGAAGCGCGTGTTCGGCGCGTCGCCAGGACTCACGGCGCCGCAGGCCCATCCAGCTCCTTGATCGACGGCCATAGCCGATCCTTGACAGCCCTCCACCCCACCCCGACGCTTCAATGCATGAAGATCGATATCGACGCACTCAGCCCGCGTGAGCTGGACGCACTCTTGAAGTCGGCCGAGCGGCGGAAGGAACAGCTGGCCAGGCGGCGCCCCGCCGCTGTCGTCCGTGCCGAGCTGATCGCCTTCGCGTCGTCAATGGGCTATGGGATCGAGGAGATCGTTGGCGAGCAATCAACTTCCGGCGTGCCCGCAGCAAAGCGCCCTGGAAAACGGAAGGCTAAGAAGACCGGAAAAGTTCCGGTGAAGTATCAGGATCCTGAGAACAAGCGGAACACCTGGTCAGGCCGGGGATCCAAGCCACGGTGGTTAGCCGAGAAGGTGAAGCGAGGTCAGAGCGCTGCCGACTTCCTCCTACCTGGTCTGGCCAAGCCTACGGCTAACAGGAACTCTGTCGGCAGGAGATCCGTATACAAGCCAGGCTGACAAGCAATACACGTGGAGCTCGTGTCGGCTACAGATCAACGAGGCCTTTTGACGCGCCGCCCGGCTCACGCGAACGCTACCGCGAGCGTTATTACGTATGAAATCGGGCGCAAGTCGCCCGATTTCTTAGTATTTGAAGCTCGTCTTCATCGCTTCGCAATGTCCAACCTGCTTTGTGATCCAGCAGCCTTGGTTGTTAAGACGATCCTGCAAAGTCGTAGCCGTCTTATAAGACTGATCGGCTTCCGAGCGGTATTCGGCACGTGCATGAGAAAGAAGCTCCTCACACTCTGGAATTTGTGCATCAGCACGTGCCGCCTCGGCTTGTGCAATTAAATTTTTCGCATCTCTATTTCCGACTGACCCCTGATTCGGCCAGTGCCGCACTGTTGCATGTTCCGTTGATATTCCTGCCTCCGTCTGCTGATCTCCTGCTATCTCGGGATCAACAGGGTTAGCGCACCCAAAAAGTGAAGACAAGAACAAGCAATGATATAAGCCGCGATTGACCTGCGAACAGAATTCATGCAACGGGTCCTTATTTTTCCGGGGGTGTGCGATTTTTCAAGCACTACTATTGCCTAAGCTCGCCGGGTTCAATGATGAGTGCGATCTATTTCCACGGGGTTTACGTAACTAGGTCTTGGCCTATTCGATCGCAGCGCCTCCGCTCCGGTAAATATTGCGGCGAGGTAGCTGGCGATGCTCAAAGCTGCTTCCTTGATGCTCATTTGAATCTGCAAGTTGGGCCGATGCGCGAGCCTCTGGCGAGAACTTCAAGCGCAACAGAACGTGATACGACGGCGGCGTCCGGTGAGATCCGTCTCCTGCCCTACTTGGGATCAGAAATCCTTTACTCGCCGGTGGCTGCATACATTGGCTTGGGCAGCAGCACATCCCGCTTCCCCTGGAAACGGGATGTGGATTGCGGTTCGATCAACTCACTCGGCAGATAGCCAAGCGTCATCACCCGTTCCTTCCACCACAACGCGGCTGCCGATCCCGAGGCCTTCGAGTCGCTCGCGTGGCTGCGTGATGGCCAGAACGCTGCCGTCGTCCACACGAACCTTCACCATGTAGCGTGCGGCAGGACCAGGCCCGACAGCGCGCTCTGCGATCGCGCCGCCGATCGCGTCTCCCTGGTTGATCGCGAGTTGCCCAGCAAAGAGTCCCGCCTCAGGCGATGCCTTACCGATCCCGAAAGCTGCGGCGACGCCGCCAATGCGGCCAATTTTCTCGCCCATTCGGCGGGCCCGCTTCGTCTCCTCAGTGCGATCGTCGCCTCTGTTCTCGATGGGCACGAGCTCTTCGATACTGCCGCGCCTTTCCTTGGCCAACGCAGCGCTACCAATCGCAAGCATCGCAATCAGAAGCGTAAAGAAGCCGACTTTCAGACTTGTTCTGATGTTCATCACCGACTCCTTGGCCTTCGTTTAGAAAACTGTCTTGCTTCTTATTTCGGGGGAACAATGTCCTGACGACACATCGGACCCGCGTATCGATAGCGCCTGATCTTTCCTTCTCGATCGGCCACATAAGTGATTTGGCAGCGATGCTGCTCGGGGTGCTGGATGTTTTGGGACACCACTGTCGTTGGCATCAGACCAAAGAGGCTCCCGGAAGACACCACCACATGCTCGTTCCACGCCTTGTTGATCGAGGTCCAGGTGTAGTGCGTCTCGCCATCCGCTTCTTCGATCTGGACGCGTCCACCATCAACCCTTAGTTGAATGAGCAGCTCCCCAGCATCGCGACCAAGCCAAGCTGATGCCTTGCTGTCAGCGGTCTGCGCAGCGGCAGGCGACATGGCCACAGCAAGGACGGCGCCCATGAGTGCTAAGGCGTTCCGTTTCAATCCAGTTCTCATGCCCTCACCAGCTCTGGCAGGGCTTTGGATTGATCGAGTGCTGAGCACACTTCCGGCCGCATTTCAGAACGGCTACGCACATAAGACGTGCCCCAAGGCGCATTGATCGCGACGGGGGTGCCTAGCTCATTCGCCAGTTGCATTCCGATTGCTTGTGAGGCGAGTTGCGCCCCTAACCGCCCCTCAAAGAGCTCTTGATGGAGTCCCTCGGCAAAGACCTCGAAGCGTCCGTTTTCCAGCTGCCTGACCTCGACCATGCGCCACCTCCTGTGTCTGCAAGTCGAGCCTACGCCGGCCCGAAGGCCCTGCACGTCATACATCCCCGCGATCCAGCTAGGGTTTTTCTGACCTCTCAGGTAAGGAACTCGCCAGAGTTCTTTGGTGGGCGCCCTACTCGGCAGCGAAGCTCTCTATGAGGTTCTCAACGCCCCGATCGATCTCGCGCCAGGCCGACAGCTGAGCCTTGGAGAAGGAGTAGTGGACTTGAAGATTGCGCCCGGTCTCTCTGATCACGCTGCACGCAGGAGATGGAGCCTCAGCCCGAGGGCAGTCCATCTTGAAGTGAGCACCTGCCTCATCCCGGACGTAGACGTCGGAGCCCTGCCGTTGGTCTGTGCCGCCGTAGTTGTCCCAGTAGCGGGTCAGTCCAGGGAAATCGCTGGCGACGGGTTGCAGTCTGGCGCCACTGTTCATGCGTGCCAGCCAATCCTCTATCGGGTAGAGCTCACCCCAAGGACTGATGAGCACGTTGATCTTGTCTCCGAAACCAGGAGTCTCGAACTCGGCCTTGGAATCCGTGCTGTATGGCCGCACGCCCGGCCAAAGGGCAGTGATCGAAATGGCCCCGGCGGGCGAGAACGCCTGTTTGGGGCTTGGCCAGCGGCCCTTCCTTTTGACCGAGTCGTAGTAGTGATATCCGAGCGGAACCTCGAACTTAGCCCCGTCCATCTGATATCTGACGGGCGCTCTCAGATCCGGGGGTTCTCCGGCACTACCTGCACATCCAGACAGAGCAACGAGAAGGACGGCGGCGCTCCACCTGCTTGACCACGCCATATGAAACGAGCTCATATCACCACGGCTCCATCCGATGTCGGCCGTATCCTAAGATGGAAATGCCCGGTCTCAGTAGCAAGGTGAGCATTGGAGAGCCGGCATCAAGGAGGAAGCGTTGAAGACCCCAAAGCTGATCTCGAGAATTTCCCTGGTTGCCGCCCTCGCGCTCGCTGGGGCAACCGGCGCAAGCAATGCCGATGAGCAGCTTCCGCTCGATATGAGCAGCATCCTTGAATGCTCGGGGATCCAGATATTCCGCTCCTGGACGCTACCGAGCGCGCCTTGGGCAGCCAAGCAGCTGCCAAGCGAAACTTCGGCCCCTTCTCGACGCGCGACGGCTACAAGATTGAGACCGTAGAGCTCAGGCCGAGTAGCGCCAACGAGGCGCCGACCTTTGGGGTGCTTGGTATGGCCTTGCAGCCGTGCTACTCCGCTGCCGCTGTGCGCGAGCGCTTCCCGGTAGACGACTCAGGCGACGTGCAACAGGTGAACCACCACGCGCCTGGCGGGACGACCATCGAGTTCTTCCACTGGATCGCGACTCGCCAGGGCGGCAGGGAAATCAGGTTCTTCTTCGATCGATCGAGGTGCGCGTCAGCGGTTCAGATCAGGACCTCAGCCGGCCCTTAGCATTCGTTGTCCCCCCTCGGCACTTGACCCGCTACCGAGGGAGGACAAATACATTGATCGCAATCAGCCCTGCCGGCTCAGGTAGTCATGCTGCGCCCGCTTGATGGCGTTGAGCGAGCCATTTGCTTTGGAGATCACGATGCCGGCGATGATCAAAATTGGAATTCCAATGATCGCGCCGAAGATCGTCAGGGTCGTCGCGATGCCTGGAACGAGCATCGCGATGGCAGCCCATTTTGCGAGGTTTGGCGTTGATCGCGCGCTTGCTGCGATGGATGCGGCTACCTGAGGATCCCTTACACCGGCTGCCCGAAACTTCCCCATCGCCTCGTCGTAGTTCAAGAACATTGCAGTGCTCCAAGGCTTGGCTTAGATCTTTTCGATCAGTGCGATGTAGCTTGAATACATCAGGTTTGTTGCTGGCGCGCCCTCCGGCTTTGGAACCATGCCAGCCCACGTCTGGACGATCCGCCAACCCTTCTGATAGATCTCTGGAAGCCTGACCTCGCCGAGGCTCGGGCAATTGAACTTGACCTCGTTAGTGAGCTGCGCGACAGGCTCTTGCATCGTCGGGGCCAGTGGTTCAGACCTGCACACTTCTCCCTGCGCCGCGAAGGCAGGACTCGCGAAGGCAGAAGCGAGAAGGATCAGACTGAGAATAGAAAAACGCATTGAGAACTCCTGTTGTTTGTAGGTAGAGGAACTACTGTCCGAAAGCGCGCCATTCGCCACTGGCTTTGCTGAAACGGAGGTTCCGAGTCATTTCCATCGGGAGACGCCGCCCCATCTGTTCCATGACGAATGTGCCGCTGACGTCGCAGTTCACCCCATCGCCTACGCGAGCCTCGACGCAACCTGCGATGGTGAAGTCATCGACATAGGAAAAGCCGGCTTCCTTGAACAGCTGCAACGTTGCGTGTTCGGCATCTTTCGCGGACGGCTTGCTAGCAGAGCAACCTGCAAGAGCAACGATGGTAATGGCGGCTGCCAGTGCGAGGCGCTTCATTTCGCACCGCCAGCGGGCGCCATCAGAGTGATCGGACCGCCAATCGCCTCGTATTCTCCGGGCTGACGCGCGAAGCCTGTTCGGATCGCGTCGTAGGGTTGGACATCTACGCGGTGCACATCAAGCAGCATCGCGCCGTCCTGAATTTTCTGGCCGGTGATACGGAAATAGACGGTCGCCGTGTGTTGAAGCTTGCTGGCCTGGCGCGCTTCTTCCATTCGCCTAGCGTCTTGCTCATTCTTCGGCGTTAGGCGGCAGGCGGCGTCGCCTTTAATGCCCCAATCCTGCACCACATACTTGGCGCCGCGGATGTTGTTGGTGCCATAAGACATGTTGTCATGGATGTGGCACGGGATGAAGAACCCGGACACTGGGAAGGTTCGCCCCTCGAAGTCGTAGTCCCAGATATGGAACTTCTCCATGCCCTCCGTGCCATCTACGCCTGGCACCGCCCCCAACATGCCCTGATGGCTGATCAGCTTGATCTGGAAATCACCTTGCTTTTTCAGCTCCGCGAGTCGCGCCTTGACCTTGGGGAGCTCACGCTCGATAAGATCTCGCTTGGCGAAGCCGTCGAGCGAGTCCGAGTAGCCTTCTACGAACATGGCGGCCAGATTGTCGTCCGGCACCTGCCCTTCCATATGCGAGGCAAGAACGTCTAGCAGCTGATCAGACCGAATGGTCCGGTAGCCATTGAGCGTTGCTGGACGCGGCGCATTCCGAACCTTGTTTGCTTCTTCGCGCTCAGCAACAAGCGCCATGAAGCGCGCTTCGGACTCTTCGGTCGGAGCTGAGAAGGTTGCGCCCAGCACCGGGCTGATCAGGCGATTGTTCTGCGGGACCATCTCGATATCTTTCTTGAAGGCCTCTTGGCTTTCGTCATGGAAGACGACGTTGCCGCGCTCATTGACCGTGTAAGTCAGATCGATCTCTCTGCGCTCATCGCCATACGAGATCCAAGTCGCCTTCCCGTTATTCATCCGGATCTCGGCGCCGCCCTCCTCGCTGAGCCAGCGCGTGTCCTGATACGGATATGCCGGATCGTCCTCGCTCATGCCCGAGCAGCCCGCGGCTATCAGTGCCAATGCCAGTGCAACGCTCCAACGCTTCATAACGCCCCCTGCTTCCGATGCTTGTTGACTGTGGGGCGAGTATCGATACCGTAGTCGCGGCTGGATGCTCTAAAACTGGACT
>Ga0233369_1000837_pt1 | contig 11402 bp, 8 predicted proteins | sample ElkDunMinimDraft_26_FD_191537 | JGI IMG/M metagenome (GOLD analysis project Ga0233369, IMG submission 191537) | Fecal eukaryotic communites from dung pellets of Tule Elk in California, USA - Elk Dung D16 | ecosystem: Host-associated > Mammals > Digestive system > Large intestine > Fecal | place... | reverse complement strand
GGCGTGCTGTCGATCCTCGGCGTCTACGGGCTGATGGACAAATTCCCGATCGGCGTGGTGATGAACAAGGGCCTGACCGTGCGTGCTTCGCAGGTGCATGGGCCCCGCTATCTGCCCCGGCTGATGGACTATGCCCAGGCCGGGCGCCTGTCGACTTCGTTCCTGGCCACGCACGTGATGCCGCTGGAAGAGGCCGTCCGCGGCTACGAGATGTTCAAGAAGAAGGAGGACGGCTGCGTGCGCGCCGTCTTCCGCCCCGGCTGACGCGAGCCGCGCGAACGCCTGCGCCGCACGGCGGGTTCGCGCCGTGTGCGGACGCGGGTCAGGCACCCGGCACGTCGGCCGACGACATATCGCCCTCGCGTTAACGAGCGACAGGGGATGGCTCGTGACGCGCGGAAGGAGGTCGGGACGGGACCCGCACGCCCCCATCACGAACGAGGCCGGAGCCGCACGCGTGCGTGCTCCGGCCTCGCGACACGGAGTCGCTGGAAGCGACCCTTGACTCAGTTGCTGGCAGCGGTCTCCCCGCGCACGCGGATGCCGCTGGCGTCCACGCGCTTGACGCCCTTGATGCCCTTGGCCACGGCCTCGGCGCGGTCGGCCTCGGCCTGGTTCTCGACGTCGCCACGCAGCGTGACCACGCCTTCCACGGTTTCAACGTTGAGTTCGAGGCCCGGTACGTCGCGCGTTGCGAGCAGGTCGGCCTTCACCTTGGTGGTGATCCAGGTGTCGTCCACCGGCTGGGACGACTCGCGCTCCATCACACCCCGGTCACCGCGATCCTGCGCCTTGCGCTCATCGGCGACAGCGGTGCCGACCGCACCGGCCAGCAGGGCAATCGCCAGCACGCGGAGAGTATTGTGGGTTGGATTCTTCATGGTGTGGGCTCCTGGTTTTCCGGCGCGCACATCGCCCGCCTTTCGTGTCGACCACGGTAGGTCGTCCGGGGTGAAGTCCGTGCGCAGCTCGCGTGACTGTCGCGTGCAGCGTTCATGCGCGGCACGGCGCGCCGCGCCGTCGCCGTTCGAGCCGGATCAGCGCCGGAACACGCGTCGCGTGCCACCCGGCTCAAGGCGCCAGGCCGCTGTCCCAGGCCCGCCTGTAATTCCGGTACGCCCCTGCAAGAGGCGCGGGGAGAACGTCGCCAAGGCCGAGTCCCAACGCAGGCCAGGCATCCAGCACCTCGACGATCCGTGGCCAGTACGCGCTGCGCACCAGCTCGTCGAGCGGCATTTCGCGCAGGTACTGCTCGCACCACTCGAAGACCAGCGCCTGCTCCTGCTGCAGGCGGCGGCGCCACCAGTCGCCCGCGGGCTGGTGCACCTCATGGCCCAGCTGGCGGTCGTGCTCGGCGGCGGCGTGCAGGATCTCCGATGCGCCGCGGTACCACTCTGTGCGCCCGCCCGCCCACGCCGGCACGGTCAGCGGCTGGACTGCGTTCCACTCCCGCAACTGCCGGTGCAGGCCCGCCTCGCGGCGGCGTGCCTCCCGGACGCTGTCGAAGCCGACCAGGGTGCTGCGTGGCAGGTCGAAGCACTCGTAATAGCGCGGGGCGAACGCGCGGACGCGTGCCAGCGGATCGACCGAGATCCCGAGCTTGGCGAGATTCTCGTGCAGCAACGGTAGGACGTAGAGATAACAGGCGGCCATGGAGGCGGCGCGGCAAGGCGGAGGGCCAGCATGCGCCGCGGCCATCGCAATCGTCGAGACCACGCCCGGGACCGCGCGTGCCTGGCCGCGCCCCGCGAACGCGTGGCGCCGCCATGCCCGTCGCGTCTTCGACGCGTGAAAGCGTGGGAAAACCGGAGCGGGAAGATGACGAAGCCGCAACCGCGCTTTTCACCCGCCCTTCGTCTCCGCGCCCGTAGAGTCCATGGTCCACTCCACCCCCCGCGAGGCACGCACATGGCCGTCAAGAACATCGAGGAACTCTTCATCCACGAACTGTCCGACATCTACAGCGCCGAGAAGCAGTTGACCAAGGCCCTCCCCCGCCTGGCCCGCGCCGCGGACGCCGAGGAACTCAGCGCCGCGTTCGAAACCCACCTGGAGGAAACCAACGGCCAGATCGAGCGCATCGACCAGGTCGTGGAGGTGCTGGGCATCAAGCTCAAGCGCATCAAGTGTGCGGCGATGGAAGGGCTGGTCGAGGAAGGCAAGGAAGTCATCGACTCCATCGACAAGGGGCCGCTGCGGGACGCTGCGCTGATCGGCGGCGCACAGAAGGTCGAGCATTACGAGATCGCGGCCTACGGCACGCTGTGCGCGCTGGCCAAGCAGTTGGGCTACGACGAGGCCATCACCCTGCTGAAGGAAACGCTGGAGGAGGAAAAGGCGACCGACGAGAAGCTGACGATGCTCGCCGAAGGCGGCGGCAACCAGCGGGCGGCCAGCCAGGCAGCGTAATCGGGCCGGCGCCGCGCATCGCGCACGTCGGGAGTCGGCGGCCGCCGCCCGGCCTGCGCCTGGCCACGGTCAGCTATACGACAAAGCCGGAGCGGATGCGCGGCGTCGCAAGCGACGTGATGTTCCCTACTGGCCGGCCTGGGCGGCCGGCCAGGCAGGCATCAGCGCCAGCACATGTCGCAGTGCATGCTCAGGCTCTGGCCGGGCCGCAGGGCCAGTTCCGGCACGAGGTTGAACGCATCCGGGGGCGCGGTCTGCGGTTCCACGCAGGTCGCATGCGGGGTGCCGTCGTACACCACCCAGTCGCGACAGTCGGAAGACACGGTCAGGCGCTGGCCTTGGCCATGCAGTACGACGTCGCGCCGGTTGACGAAGCAGTCGTCCCAGGGCCCCGGCGCGATGTCGCCGGGCGGCGACATCGCGACGCCCTCGGCATCGCGCGGATACATCGCTTCGGGTTCGAATTCCAGGCGTTCGGGCTTGCGGAACCACGGATGCCAGCCCAGCGCGGCCGGCATCGCGAGGTCCCCGGCGGTGACCGACAAGGTCAAGGCGAGTCCGCGGCCATCGATGGCAATACGCTGTGCCGCCACGCCGCCGAACGGCCAGCGCGCATCCGAGGGCAGCGCCAGTTCCATTTCCACCTGGTCTTCCGAGCGCGCCGTCACCTGCCAGGGCATGAGGAATCCGAGCCCGTGGATGGCATGGCCGCCGAGGTTGACCGGCACCTGGTGGCGCTGGCCGGCGAACGCGAAGCGGCCGTGCCGGATGCGTCCGCACCAGGGCACCATCGGGTAGCAGCCCCAGCCGATCGCGGCCTCGCTGCCGTGTTCGCCATGACCGACCAGCTGCTCGATCCCGTCGCAACGGATCTGGGCGATGCGCCCGCCGGCATGCGGGGCGATGTCGACCGACAGCGCGCCGCCGGCGATCGTCAGCAACGGCCCCGGCGCCAGCGCCGTCAACGGCCCTGGCCAGCCGGAGGTGTCCTCAGCCATAGGGCTTGAGCGTGCGGATGCGGCCGTCGGCATCGTGTTCCAGCTCGGTGACCTTGACCGAGCGCAGGTGCGTGACCCCACCCGACAACAACGCGTCGTGGTAGTACAGCCACCAGCGCCCGCCGAACTCGAGGATGGAATGGTGCGTGGTCCAGCCCAGCACCGGCTCCAGGATGCGGCCGCCGTAGGTGAAGGGACCATAGGGGCTGTCGCCGACCGCGTAGCACAGGTAGTGCGTATTGCCGGTGGAATACGAGAGGTAGTAGCGACCGCCGAAGCGGTGCATCCAAGGCCCCTCGAAATAGCGCCGGTCATGGTCGTCGGCGCGCAGCGGCTGGCCGGCCTCGTCGAGGATGACGATCTCGCGGGCCGCCTCCGCCAGCTGCTTCATGTCCGGACCCAGCCGCGCCACGCGCGGCCCCAGCGCGGGCACGTCGCCCACCGGCTCCTCGTTCGCGGCGTCGTAGGCGTTGTCCCGGTACTTCTGCAACTGCCCGCCCCAGATGCCGCCGAAATACAGGTAGTGGCTGCCGTCCTCGTCGGCATACACCGCCGGGTCGATGGAATAAGTGCCGGCGATGGGCTCGGGCTCGGCGCGGAACGGGCCTTCCGGACGATCGCCGACGGCGACACCGATCTGGAAGATGCCGTCGGGGCGCTTGGCAGGGAAGTAGAGGTAGTACTTGCCGTCGCGGGTGGCCGCGTCGGGCGCCCACATCTGGCGGTCGGCCCAGGGCACGTCGGCGATGTCCAGCGCGAGGCCGCAGTCGGTGGCGGGGCCATCGGGCGCATCCTGGCGCAGCACGTGGTAGTCGCGCATCTGGAAGTGGCCGCCGTCGTCGTCGAAGGCCACGCCGCCTTCCACGTCGTGGGAGGGGTAGATGTAGATCCTGCCCTCGAACACGTGCGCCGACGGGTCGGCGGTGTAGATGTGGCTGACCAGCGGCTGCGAAAGCGCGCCGTCGGCCAGTGCCTTGAGCTCGGCGTCGGTATACGACGGATCTGCCATGGGGATTCCTCAGTGTTTCCAGGTCATGCCGCTTGCGGCTCGCGGCGCGCGGCCAGCTCCTGCTCGATGCGCGTCTCCATCGGCTTGTCGATGCGATAGAAGAACAGCAGCGCCACCGCGACGAGGAATGGCACCGAGCAGTACAGGCTCACCGACAGGCGGATGCCATCCACCGTATCCGGCGACTGCACGGTCTGGTTCACGTCGTAGCCGTAGCGCGCCAGGATGGCCGCGACCAGCGCGCCGCCGACCGCCAGGCCCACTTTCAGGCCGCACAGGATCGCCGAGAAGATGATGGCCGTCGCGCGGCGGCCGTTACGCCATTCCGAGTAGTCCGCCACGTCGGCCACCATCGCCCACAGCAGCGGGATGGTGATGCCGTAGAAGAAGCCGTGCAGGATCTGCGAGACGAATACCAGCCCGATCCGGTCCGGCGGGAACAGGTAGAAGGCCAGCATGAACAGCGTCGAGACGAACAGGAACACGCCGTACACGTCGCGCTTGCCGAAGCGGTCGGCGAGCGTCTTGGAGAACCCGATGCCCACCACCATGAAGATGATGCCGCCGGCATTGAACAGGCTGAAGGCCGAGGTGGTTGCGTCCTCCGGCCACTGGAAGCCGGCCAGGCCGACGCTGGTGAGCGTGGCGTTGAGGCCGGCGATGAAGCCGTTGAAGCCGATGTTCTCCAGGAATGCGGCCATCGCCGCCTCGTCCAGGTAGTACTGGAAGTAGTACACATAGGTACCGCCCTTGAGGGCGAGTGTGGTGAACACCAGGATCGTGACCAGCAGGACCACGAGCCACGGGCGGTTGGCCGCGAGGTCGGCCACGTCCTGGCGGATGCTCGACTTCTGCCCCGCCGCGGGGAGGACCCGCTCGCGGGTGGTGAAGAAGGTGATGAGGAAGAAGATCGTGCCGACCACCGCGAACAGCAGCATGGTGTTCTGGAAGCCCTGCACGCGGTCGCCGTCGCCCAGGATCAGCACCAGCGGCAGCAGCAGCGACTGCACCACCAGCTGGGCGATCATGACCGCCACGAAACGGTAGGCCGACAGGCTGTTGCGCTCGGCCATGTTGCCGGTCAGCACGCCGCTCAGCGCCGAATACGGCAGGTTGTTGGCCGCATAGACCAGCACCAGCAGGGTGTAGGTTGCCGCCGCATAGAAGATCTTGCCCTGCTGGCCGAGGTCGGGCGTGCTGAAGGCGAGCAGCGCGAGCACGCCGAACGGCACGGCCGTCCACAGGATCCACGGGCGGAACTTGCCCCAGCGCGAGTTGGTGCGGTCGGCGAGCACGGCCACCAGCGGCGTGAACACGAACGCGCCGAGCAGGCCGACCACGAAGATGATGGTGGCCGCGGTGCCGGCCGGGATGCGGTAGATGTCGGTGTAGAAGAACGCCAGGAACGTCATCAAGGTCTGGAAGATGAGGTTCGCTGCGAGATCACCGAGGCTGTAGCCCACCTTCTCGGTGACCGAAAGCCGGTCAATGCGTGTGTTCAAGGGACTCCCCTGCTGCTCGGTGGCGGACAGGCCGCCCGGTCGGATCTATCGTACCTGCGCCGGCCGCCGCACGGCGGTCCGACCCTGCGGAGTTTCGACCATACCCATCCGAACCTTGGCATGGCACCGCCGCGGATCGGGAATGCGGAAAAAAAGACACGACCCGCCCGGCGCAGGAACGCGCCGGGAGGGTCGTGGGGAGAAGCGTCGAAAACTCGTCAGGTCAGAACGTCCCGCGGATGCCAACGGTGAAGGTGGTGCCCGGGTCGTACATGTCGTTGACCGCGTTCGGATAGGCGAAGTAGGAACGGCGCTTTTCGCCCGTGATGTTGACCACGTTGAACGTCAGCTGCGGCTTGGACCGGATGTTCTTGAGCGTGTAGCTGGCCGACAGGTCGAGCTGGCCGCGATCCTCGCCGTAGATCTGGGCGAAGGGGATGCCCTGCTGGTTCGGCCCCGTACCCACGGCGCCCTCCGACCAGGTGTAGGACAGACGCACCGAGGCGACGTCGTCCTCCCAGTAGGTCGTGGCGTTCCACAGCGACGGCGCGACACCGTAGACATTGCCCGCAAGCCGCTGCGCGTCGTTGCCCAGGGTCTTGATGTCGATCTGGGTGTAGTTGGCCATGAAGCCCAGGCCCTGGAACACGAAGCTGAGCGGCTGCACCCAGATCGCTTCCCAACCGCGGACCTCAAGCTCCGCATCGGCGTTGACCTGCTGGTTCACGTTGACCGTCGCCACATCCGGGCCGCCACGGTTGTTGAGCGCCTGCTGCTGGGTGTCGGTCAGGTCCTCGAACGGGATGCCCAGGCTGCGGAACGGACGGGTCGTCACGCCCTGATAGGTGTAGCCCTCGACACGCTTGTTGAACAGGGTCAGGCCGACGAAGCCTTCGCCTCCGGTGTACCACTCGCCACCCAGATCGAAGTTGGTGGAGATGTACGGGGTGAGGTTCGGATTGCCCTGGTTGGCCACCTGTGCCGACTGGTCGGTGAAGGTGGTCGCCGGCAGCATGGAGCTCGGATTCGGGCGGGTCATCGTGCGCGAACTGGACATGCGCAGGACCACGCTGTCCGAAACCTCCCACGCCGCGCTGAACGAAGGCAACCACTCGCTGTAGTTACCGTCCAGGGACTGCCACTGGCGGACACCGCCGATGGTGACCGGGCCGGCAACGTTCTGGTCCGTTTCGACGTAACGCACGCCGAAGTTGAAGCGCAGGTTGCGGTTCATGATCTCGGACTCGCCGTTGACCTCCATGTAGGCGGCAACGGTCTCTTCATCGAACCCGCCTGTCGAACCGCCGGTGTTCGGACCACCGGACTCCGGGGCGGTGTCGCGGTAGAAGGCGTAGTTGGTGTCGTTCATGAAGCGATCGGCGTCCACGACAATGAAGCCGTGCGGGCCGGGACGCAGATAGCCGCCCAGGGCCGAGTCCGGCACCGCTGCCAGCGGACCGCCGGCGCAGGCGGGGCGCGGGTCGGGCATGCTGCCATCCGGATTCAGGCCACGGCAGACGAGATCCTCCCACGCACCACTGTTGTCGAAGCCCTGGATACGGCGCTCGTTCTGGTCCCAGGCGACGCCGAACTTGACGTTGCGACGGTCCTCGCCCAGCTGCAGGTCTGCGCGCAGGCCACTCGTCTCGGTGACGCGCTTCTCGTTCTGCACGTTCACGCGGCCGCCGCCGGCCCAGGACCAGCCGAGGTTAGGATCGTTCAGGTCGAGCGGGGAGTTCCAGGTCGGGATGTCGCCGCCGTTGATGTACTCCACCGTCGTGACCGGCGAGTTGACCAGGATGGTCGGCGACTCGCGGAACATCCAGCTGCGGCTGGTATTGGCCTGCACGTCGAGCCGGACGTTCTGCGCATCGCCGAACCAGAAGGTCGCACCCGGGCTCACCTGCCAGTACTGCACATCCTCGTTGTATTCGCGGTGCTCGAGGAAGAACTGGGCGTTGGTGAAGGTGGCACTGGTGACCACATTGTTCGCGTCCAGCTGCATGTCCAGCGGTATCATCGTGCCGTTGCGGCCGATGAGGTTCATGTCCACGCGGCTGTTGGTGCGCGTCGCCTTGGTGTAGAGCGTGTCGACCCAGAAACGCATGTCGTCGTTGGGACGCCACTCGAACGAGCCGAGGAAACCGTCGCGGTCGCGGTCACCCGACATGTGCACCGGACGGCCGAGTCGCGGGATCAGCGCTTCGCCGATCTGGGCGGTGGTCAGGCCGGGATTGTTGGCCAGCAGCCACTCTGCGTCGATCGCCTGGCCGGGCGTCAGGCCGGCGGCGATGGTGGCGGCGTTGTCCGGCACGAAATCGGGGATCCGCCAGCCGTTGCCACCGGTGACATTGCAGGGCTCGCCAAGGGCGGGGAAGCCGCCGGGAGTCGCGCCGTTGCCGCACTGGGCGTTGGTGAGGTTGGGATTGGTCCAGCCGATGGTTTCGTAACCTTCCACGCCCAGCTTGCCGCGGCTGGAGGTGATGCCGACCAGCGCACCGAAGGTGCCCTGCTCGTTGGTCCAGTTGCCGATGACCGAGCCGCGCGGGCTGGCCTTCTCGCTGTTGTCGTTGTAGTCGGCCTGCAGCGAATACGTCACATGGTTGCCGGCGATGTCGAACGGACGCATGTTGCGCATGTCCACCACGCCCGACGCGCCGCCTTCAGGCAGGCTCGCCGATGGCGACTTGTACACCGTGACCTGGTTGAAGAACTCGGTCGGGAACAGGTTGAGATCGACCTCGCGGTTCTGGTTGGTCGCATCCAGGCCGATCGAGGCCGTGGCGACCGACGCGCCGTTGATCAGGGTCTTGGTGAAACTGTTGGGCAGGCCGCGGATGGCGATGTTCAGGCCTTCGCCGTTGACGTCACGGTTGAGCTGGATGCCCGGCACGCGCGCCAGCGACTCGGCGATGTTGGTATCCGGGAACTTGCCGATGTCCTCGGAGAAGATCGAGTCGGTGAAGCCGGTCGAGTCGCGCTTGGCATCGGTGGAGTACTGCAGGCTCTGCCGGTAGCCGGTGACGACGACCGAGTCGAGATCGGTGGCGACCGGGCCGGCCGGTGTCGGTGCAGGCGTCTGCTGCGTTGCCGGTGGATCCTGCGCCATCGCGCTGCCGGCGATGCCGGCCAACGCCAGGCCCAGGGCATGACACAACGCTGTTCTTGCGATTCGGACTTGCACGGAACTCCCCTCCCGCTGATGGCGCCGACGCCGTTGCGTCATGACACCGGTGGACTGTGTTGCCTCGTGCCCCCGAAGGGACGTTTGCCCGACATGTCCCTCGGGAGTGGCGGCGCGATGGTAGCGCTATCAAACTTGCCGACACACGCTGCGTTGCAGCATGTCCAATCCAGGCGTTTGCCACCGGAGAAACGACAGCGCTGTCGGGAAAAACCCGCATTGCGCCCTCGGTGGCTTCGCGTTGGACGAATGTGATACTGATAGCGCTATCACGATCGCATCGGGGAGAGCGATATGCCTTGTGCATGCATTGGACTGTTCGCGCCATGCGCGGCCGCGTATCGGGCATGCGGCATATGACCGCATCGCAGGCTCGCGCCGGTGTCGCACCCGCCTTCAGCAGATACCGCTGGGTGATCTGTGCGCTGCTGTTCTTCGCCACCACGATCAACTACGTCGATCGCGCGGTGTTGGGCGTGCTGGCGCCGACGCTTTCGGCCGAGTTCGGCTGGAGCGAACAGGACTATGGCGCCATCAGCGCGTCGTTCACCCTCGCCTACGCGATCGGCTTCCTGTTCGCGGGCTGGTTCATCGACCGCGTCGGCACGCGCGTGGGCTACAGCGTGTATCTCACCGTGTGGTCGATCGCCGCGGCCGCGCACGCGCTGGCCAGATCCGTGGTGGGCTTCAGCATCGCGCGCTTCGCACTCGGGCTCGGCGAGTCGGGCAACTTCCCGGCTGCGGTCAAGACGGTGGCCGAATGGTTTCCCAAACGCGAGCGGGCGTTTGCCACCGGTGTCTTCAACGCCGGTTCCAACATCGGTGCGATCGTCGCGCCGTTGCTCGTGCCGTGGCTGGCGCTGACCTGGGGCTGGCGCACGGCATTCGTCGTGACCGGGTTCGCGGGGCTGGTGTGGCTGGCGTTCTGGCTGCCTGTCTATCGTCGCCCGGCCGAACACCCCAAGGTCTCGCCACAGGAGCTGGCGCTGATCAACAGCGATCCGCCCGATCCACCCGTCAGGGCCTCATGGCTGAGCCTGCTGCGGTTCCGGCAGACCTGGGCATTCACCGCCGGCAAGTTCCTCAGCGACTCGGTCTGGTGGTTCTACCTGTTCTGGTTCCCGATGTTCATGGCCGACCGGTTCGGGGTGGACCTGCGCACGATCGGCCTGCCGATGGTGACCGTGTTCCTGCTGGCCGACGTCGGCTCGGTCGGAGGCGGCTGGTTCAGTTCGTTCCTGATGAAGCGCGGCTGGAGCGCCAATCGCGCGCGCAAGACAGCCATGCTGATCTGCGCGCTGTGCATCATGCCGGTGGTCTTCGCGCCGCACGTTGAAGGCCAGTGGGTGGCGGTGTGGCTGATCGGACTGGCCGCGGCCGCGCACCAGGGTTTCTCCGCCAACCTGTTCACGCTGACGTCCGACATGTTCCCGCGTGCAGCGGTCGCATCGGTGGTGGGGATCGGCGGTTTCGCCGGCGCGATGGGCGGCTTTTTCATGAACCTGGGCGCCGGCTGGATGCGCGAGCACACCGGCAGCTATGCGGCGCTCTTCATCGTGGCCGGGTGCGCCTACCTGGCCGCGCTGTTGGTCATCCATCTGCTGGCGCCGCGGCTGGAGCCCGCGCGGCTGGACGCGGTCGACGCGCGGACCTGAGCTGCATGCCGCGGTGGACCGCCGCATGCGAAAGAACGCGGCGCAGGCTGCGCTGCCCAAGAGGACTATCCATGAGACGCTTCCCCTTCCTGCCGACCGCCGTTCTGCTGTGCGTGCTCGCGGCCCTGCCCGGCGTTGCATTGGCCGCGCAGGATTGCCGCGCGGCGGCAGCCGTGTGCGAATCGCCCAGCCAGGGCGCGCTGGCATTGATCGACCGTGGAACGCCGCTGCCTGTGCTGGTGGAGGACGGCGAATTCGCCGCGGTGCGGCTGGCTGCGGATGCGCTGCGCGGCGATCTCGCGGCGGTTGCCGGCGCGCAGGCGGCCGATGCCGCGCAGCCGAAGCTGGCGATCATTGCCGGCACGCTCGGCCACAGCGCGCGCGTCGATCGCATCGTGCGCGAGAAGCGCATTGACACCGGTGGCGTTAGCGGCACCTGGGAGGCCTACCTGCTGCAGGTGGTCGACGATCCCGAGCCGGGCATCGATCGCGCCCTGCTGGTGGTCGGCGCGGATCGCCGCGGCACCGCGTACGGGCTCTACGAACTGTCGCGCCGCATCGGCGTCTCGCCCTGGACCTGGTGGGCGGACGTGGCGCCGGCACGGCGCAGCAGCCTGCACATCGCGCCCGGCCGCTTCGTCGACG
>Ga0233369_1000836_pt1 | contig 11403 bp, 10 predicted proteins | sample ElkDunMinimDraft_26_FD_191537 | JGI IMG/M metagenome (GOLD analysis project Ga0233369, IMG submission 191537) | Fecal eukaryotic communites from dung pellets of Tule Elk in California, USA - Elk Dung D16 | ecosystem: Host-associated > Mammals > Digestive system > Large intestine > Fecal | place... | reverse complement strand
AGCCGATCACGGTCTTGCCGATGGCAATCCAAGCCTCGTCCACATGCGGGCGCACTTCACGGATGAAATAGTCGTGAATCACGCCGGACGCGGCCAGACTGCTATCAAGCGCCAGTGGCACGTTCTCGGTATCCCGCAGTTCGCTGTCCGGCTCGTACTCAATGTACTCGCCCTTGTCGTTGGGCCAGTAGCCGTAATCGGCGAGCTTATCCTGCGTCGTGCGCAGTTCGGCCAACAACTCTGCGAGCTTGGCAGCGTTGAGCTTGAGGATCTTCTTAACGACCTTCTCGGCGCGCTCGTCGCGCCAGCTGACCGCGTTGAGGATTTGCTTGCGTGCAGGTGCGGGCAGCTTGAGACCCAGCTGTTTGAGGGTTTCATCAACGATGCACTCAAAGCGGTTGAAGTCGAGAAACTCCCCGGAGCCGATCTTCTCTGCAAGCCGTTGAGCGGCATGCATGATTTCCCGCTGCTCTCGCCATGTGCTCTCTGACAGGAGGGCTTTCCGGTTTTTTGGAGAGAGCGCAATTTCTTCGTGTTCTAGATGGATCTCGATTGCCTCGGCATGCGACTTCAGGTCGGTGTAAACCTCCTCGCCGTACTTGCCGTAGATCCACTCCATGATGTCCTGCATACCTGGCGTAAAGCGCAGGGTAGCTATGTGGTCAGCGGTGAACTGCGCAGCTAGTCGCAGAGGACGCTCCACCGTAACCTTGTAGTAGCCGAAATCGCGGTTATTGAAGACTTGGGAAATACCACCGCTCGGCATCTCCAGGTAAAGCTGGGTGATCTGGTGGATATGCTCGTCTGTAAACTCGCAGTTCTTCTCGCCAAGGTTCTTGCGCAGTTTCTGGTAAAGGTTGCTGCCGTCGATCAGCTGCACCTTGCCCCTGCGCGGGGCTGCCTTGTTGTTGGACAACACCCAGACGTAGGTCGTGATACCAGTGTTGTAGAACAGGTTGTTCGGTAGCTGGATGATGGCTTCGAGGTAGTCGTTCTCGATGATGTAACGGCGGATATTGCTTTCGCCACCGCCAGCGTCACCGGTGAAAAGCGCCGACCCATTGTGAACAGAAGCAATGCGCGACCCCATGGGGCTGTCGGTCGAGCGCTTCATCTTGTCGACCATCTCCATCAGAAACAGCAACTGGCCATCCGAGGACCGTGGGATTGCGGGGAGCCACTGGGCTTTCTCTCCCTTGTAATCGGTCAGAAATGCCAGGAATCTGTGATCGATTACCTCTTTTCCCTCGACAATGCTTTTCTGATCGCTTTTCCAGCTCTTGCCATAAGGCGGGTTCGACAACATAAAGTCGAAGCGTTTGCCTGAGAAATCATTGGTCGCCAGTGTGGAACCAAACTTGATGTTCTCCGGGTCGTTACCCTTGATCATCATGTCGGATTTGCAGATGGCAAAAGTCTCCGGGTTGACTTCCTTGCCGTAGAGAAAAACGCCTACCTTAGCCTGGACCTCGCCTTCAGGATCGGTGATGAAGTCCTGCGATTCAGTCAGCATGCCGCCGCTACCGCAGGCTGGGTCATAGATGGTCAGGGGGTTAGGCAACTGATCCTTGACCGGGATGAAGACCAGATTGGTCATAAGCTTGATCACTTCACGGGGCGTGAAGTGCTCACCGGCCTCTTCGTTGTTTTCCTCGTTGAACTTACGGATCAGCTCCTCAAAGACATAACCCATGCCTAGGTTGGAGAGCCCCGGCTGGGTACGTCCGTCCGGGCCCTTGCGGTCGTTGGGGCTAAGGTTGATCTCCTCAGAAACGAACTTTTCGATCACGTCGTGCAGGACATCAGACTGCACCATCTTGCGGATCTGGTTGCGCAGATCGAACTTCTCGACGATCTCCTTCACATTGTCAGAAAAACCATCGAGGTAGTTCTTCAGATTGGCTTCGAGCTGAGAGTGGTTGCCAAGCAGCGATTTCAGCGTGAAGCGCGATGTGTTGTAGAACACATAACCCGATGCCTCTCGCAGTCCATGTGGGTCGAGGTCAGCCATTTCCGCGTCTTCACGCTGGAAGCGAACCTCTTCGAGTACAGCTCCCTTTGTGGGCTCAAGCAGGCAATCCAGCCGACGCAGGACGAACATAGGGAGAATGACATCGCGGTACTTGCCGCGTACGAAAACGTCCCTGAGGCAGTCGTCAGCGATTGACCAGATGAAGCTGACGATTTTGTTGTGTACTGAGTGATCCATTCTTTTCTGTTCTTTGTTGGGCAGCAGCCCGTATCTATCCAATGCCCGCTGACAACGGGCGCGTATTTCATGTCTCTTGTGACTTTTTCTGCGCAGAATCAGCCTTAAGGCCATGCTCATGCGCATAGTTCAGAATCAGCACCTCAACCATTGAGGCAACAGAGCGATGTTCCTTTTCGGCAGCCATTCGCAGCAGCTGCTTGATGTCTGCTGAGGTACGAATGGTCAGCGTTTCATCTTTTGGGCGCTTCATGAGACAGTCCGGTAAATTTGCACTGCGAATGTACTGCGTTTCACAGACACAAAACAGCTTGGCATGAGATGAATGCTGGGAGCCTTGGCTAGCGTCCCGAAGACACCGCCAGTAATGCTTCTTCAGCGAAAGGAGCCAATGCCGCCCGCATCCATTTGGGCATTCTGCAGGCAAGCAGCGTGGTCAATTCGTCCGGGCTCAGGGTATCGGCTATTTTGGAAAGCGCGTGGGGACACGCCCCATCTTTGCCGAGGTAGTAAAGCGCGGTGAGCGCCAGCCCTACCTTGCTCCCTGCATGCTGTAAGCGATCACTGGAAACATGACTGAGACGAACCACAGCATTGCCGGCCTTAATTTCTCGGGTTCTGCCGCTGGTGTAGTAGACCGGCACCACCTGCATCTGCGTACTGAGCCCCAACCTGCGTACGGCCTCAGCTCCATGTATCTGAATCGTCTCTCCATTCGCCTTGGAAAGAACATTCATGATGGCTAGTGGACTAGGTTTTACCAGTTGGCTGGTGTACTCGCTTAGCTTTGGACGCATATAGACACCGCGGGCTACACGCTCCAGACAACCTGACTGCACCAGCCTGGAGAGCGCATTATCGACCGCTGCACGCGAACCCAAATCTGCGAAGACCTTGCGCACGAAAGGCTTGCCCTTCTTCATGCGCTTGACTCGATTTGAGATGGCTTGTGCGACAGACATGGGAGCCTTCTAGGACCTGACACTCTGTGAGGAGTAAGCATCATAAGCCGCCCCTCGCAATGCCAGTACCGGTAAAACGCTACACGGAAACCTGTGGTGATGATTCGGCTAGCACACAGTGGACACCAAATTATTCGAGCGCAAAGCTGTGCGTCTTCACAAAGATCGAACGCTAATAGCCCTAAGCAGCAGGTGTTGAGCGTTGGTCTGCCACGAGCCTTTCCACCTCGTCGACGATCTCAGCTGCCGTGCAGCCAAGGGGGGTGGCCAGCTTGATCAAGGTGGTGATCGTTGGCTGATTGATGCCCCGTTCCATCAGGCTGACGTAGTTACGCTGCAATGCTGCCTCAAGGGCCAATTGCTCCTGGGTGAATCCTGCCTCGACACGGCGTCTGCGCAGGACCTTTCCGAACGCTAATCCGACTTCCACAGATGCCCCCCCCCGAAAAGGGAGGACTATCTGGGCGGCGGCACCCGCGGTCTTCACAGCATACTGTGAATTTGGTAAAACATGACCTAATGGTATGGCGTCACCCCCACCAAATTGGAGGAGCGCTTTCCTACACATGCCGTCTCTGCAATCGGCTGTATTTCAGACGAAATTTAATTAATTGCAGATAAGTAAGCAGTTAAAAAGAAGGATGTTAAAGATATATGAGGACTATTGGCATAGCTGCTGTCATATCATTTGCAATGCTTCTGCAATCAGGAGCCTTTGCTGAAGAAACTGGAGTTCAGCAGTTGGTTAAAAGATGCGAGTCTGCCTCCATTGCGCGCGGGACCTCACCTGCACTCTGTTCGTGCACATTGAAGAAAATGCAGGAGTATGGGTTCTCTGATTCGGAAATCGTTAATTTTTCTCGACGCGACTTCAAACCAAAGGATCTACATGAAACTGAACGCCATATAGACTACAGCATTAAGATTCGATTAATAGGAGGCCAGTGTGGCTGATTAGTATTTTTCACTGCCGTCAGCCTAGTCGTACGTCATTGATTATGGGACTTTCCATAAAGGATGGGGCGGGGGTCATGCGTTAGCGAAATGACCGATCACGATCAACCGAAACGGCGGGTCACGATGCTCCGAAATCCGCAACTGAACGCATCACAGACTTCCATTTCGCGTCCCCGCAAAATAGAAAGATGATGCGTTGACGAACAATATATGACTACAAAATATATTGCTCATCAATCGATGATTACATCTCATCAAGGAGCCAAAGGTGTTTAAGACCAATCGCAATGCGGAGCTGCTTCCTGGACTCTCCAATGGTCCAGATGGCGTGCAGTTCTGGTCATTTGTCGAGCAAGAGGTGGCCTGGCCTTGGTTCTACCTTCAGATGGTCGAGGATGATGGCAAGGAGGCCTTTCAAAGCATGCTGATGGTTCCCACCCTCCCATTGCTTGAGCAGATCGTGGGAGCAAAAAGCGATCATGCCTGGATTGAACAGGCCCAACTCGTGACCCCAGCGCACATAAACAAGACGGGGCGCTGGATGATGGAGCCGCTGCTGGAGGTCAGCGCGATCCGTAACGAGCAAGGGCAAGAGCTTGGGTATGAGTGTGTAGTGGAGGGAGGTCGAACGTACTCCATCTCAGCAGACCAGCTACCAGACGGACAACTGAACACTCACACGATCTTCTCTGCGGCATTGCATCTGGCGAACTAAGGACCTTTGACCTCATAAGCCGCGATCAAGACCCTAAGCCATACATGCCTGGAGGGAAAAATGACTATGCCCCACGAACGCACCCGGGCGGTGGTACAGACGCACGATTTCTTGGTCGAGCTTTCTCGTGACACATCTCTACCCGAACGCGTTCGGCGCGATGCTCGCTTCCTCCTACGCCATTACCCAAGCCGGAGTGACATGCTTTTGGCCGGTCGGATTGAGGAAAAGGCAGATACATTCCCAATTGGAGCGCTCGGCCCTGTTTTCAGCTCAATAATCCCAGAATAACTTATACTCAAAACGACCGCTTGCGATGCAGAACAAACTTCAAATATCGCCTTTCACAGCGCCCCTACCATCAAACGCACACCAAAAATTATCAACATATGACGCCTCATAAAAATAGCAAGAAAATATAATTTCAAGTCATCCTATTGATCTGCTGATAGCCAAGCTGGGGCCTTACTTTTTCTAGTTCCTTTACACAGTTCCATAATTGTAAATTCTGAGTCAGCACACGATCACGTTGCTCACATGCAATTGCAAGCTCCCTCTCTAAATGCTCAATTTTATTCTTCATAACCTCAATCCGCTTATAATGCGAAGAGGCAGATACCTTATCAGATCTAGAGCGCGCAGCCTCAATCCTTGCCAAAATTGCGAAATGTGCCTTGCGAGATCTTTTAAGGTAGCCACGATCAAATCCGGCTTCATGGCTGACTATGCTAGCCGTAAGCTTAGAAAGATCCAATCCGACATAGTCGGAGACAAAAGGTTTTCCATCCAAAATCCGCTGCAAAGCAGCCTCACAAGCGATCACACCCTCACCTCTACCCCCCGCCATATTAAATTTTCACCTTATCAATCACGCGAGACTTAAACTCCATTAAACGTTCAACCTCGACCTGTACTATTTGATGTTCACCAGAGCCCTCGACATAGCCCCCTAATTCTCTCATTGATTCCTCAATTACCGAGTTCAGTTTAGCAGGCTTAATTATCGCGCCCTCGCAAGACAAACAACTTGCATAGTCACCAAGCAAAAAAGAATCGCAGCGCCCTACCTTAGTACAGCCTCCCAACAGCGTTGATCGATAGCTAATCTCTCCATTTCTCACCCGCCGCTCCGTATCGGCACGAAGATCCTCAACATTTATGCCACCAAGCTTAATACGCTCTCTCTGTTTCTCTGCATAAGAACCAGTACCACCAAATAGAGGCTCTTCACTAAACATAAGATCGGAAATCAGCTGATTTGCCACCGACATCGGCATTGCCATTTGATACTCAAAAGCAAAGTGATTACTTGGAAGAACGAAGTCACCCTTAGCCTCATCATAATATCCAAAAATCGTGCGTAAATTTCCGTAATTATTCGAATAATATCTAGCCATCTCAATAGTCGTGTGCTTAAACTGAGCACGCACGGTTGGCAGCGAGAGAAAACCGCTATTACTCCCATAAAAAGCCAGTGAGCGGCGAAATTGATGACTGGTCAACGGCCACGGTTTGCCAATTGCAAAACCTGGCTCACTATAGAAATCTCTTAATGGATCGCTCTGAGCCAATTCCTGCAAATCCTCTGCTTGAATCAACAAACCATGAAACGCAGTTGTTCTTATAGACCTGGCAACAAATGCTGAAACTCCGACTTCGGATTTTTTTCTCGAATAACTCAAAATTGACGGATTTAAAAATAGCGGACAACGCTCATCCAACTCGACCTTGTAAAGCTTGGCTAGGCCACGACAGATTTCCTTAGCGATATCTATAGCTTTTACGACCTCCCTCGGCGCAAACCATGCACCTTCTTTTTTGTAGCCAGAAAACTTTGTAGAAGAAGATATTACACTTACTACCTGTCCTCTATCACGCACAACAGATTGATCATCGACAAGTGCCTGCCTAACAACTTTGTCTGATAGGCAGAGATAAGTCATTCGCATGACCTCTTGATCACGCATACCTGTATACAAGTGAATGACATTTTTGAGCAAGTACTGAATATTTAGCAATACACGCTGTAAATTACGTCTATGCGCGCATTGAAAAGCTCCTGAAAACACGCTTCCCAAACAATGGCTTTCAATTGCTTGAGTCATATCTGGCCTATAATTGTTTTTGCCACCTAGTCGGCGACTCTTTTGCTGACTGTGAGAAACACCGTAGTTCTCATCATCAAAGCATTCTATGAAAGACTCTAGCCTTCCGACACCAAAAGAAATCTGGTCAAGGAAATCACCAGCAGTGTTGATAAGACTCAAATATATTCGGGTAGGGATGACCGGGTGCTGATGCGACTCCTTCCGCTTCAAAGAAAAATCACGTGGATTCAACACTGCATAACCCAGTCTCTCCTCTCCGACCCTAGCTAATCCTCGCAATATTCCAGAAAGGAATGCTTTATCAAAGCTAACATCGCGAACAAAAGCGGCTAGATATACCGGCACGGTAAATAGCTGCTGTAAAGACAAGCTACCCACCATAGGTTTCTGCTTTTGCGCATAACAAAATCGCATAGCGGCGCGAATTACGAACCAATACTGAGCAACTGTCCCGACACTTAAAGTCCCCATTCGTCCACCACCCGCAAAATAGATGAGGCAGTACAATAAATATTTAGACTCCTCAATCAGTAGTGCCTGCCCAACCTCCGCCTCGTCAAACACAGAATCAAAGCGAATTTTACAACGTTTTATTGCACCCAACCTATACGGATTAAAGTCCCACGCAGGATCTCCATATACCGCTGTAGCAACTCCCTTTTCGTTGCGACAAAGAACAAACTCAGGAGCAGGCTTCCCATAGAATTGAATAGCATTATCTGGTTCACACTGCTTCGGAAACTGGCCAGCAGAAAATAAACTACTCACCGACCGGAGAATCGCAGTCAAAACACCACCCCCAATTGCTCATAACGAGCCAAGCGATTTTCCCAAAATCTAGTTAGCACACCACAATCAAAAACCTCAGCCCTTACAACTTCAATCGTTTTCCTTATCTCTACAGAGCGGTCGCCAAGCGCATCAAGTATGAACTCGACTCGAATAGACAACTCTTTGTAAAGCACCTCAGCATGTCCCACATCGGGAGCAGTGCTACGCACCGCGTTAATCACATATTGCAAGCTAAGAAGCTTACGCAGATCTTCTTCATCGCTGTGGCATATATAGTGCTCGCAATACAAACAACCGTATTGTGTGTGACAGCTAGGCTGAATAGGCCTGTCAGAGCCGTCTATCGATGATGGCTGATTGAAGGCTTTACAGTGACCTGCCGCTGTTGCAATATCTTCTCCGACCGAATTTCGGCTGCGTTCACGCACCATATGAGCAGCATGACGGATGGAACTCCAAAAAAGGCCTAATTCTGCCTCTTGCTGCTCAGGCGTTGCATCTGAATAAGCTGAAAGATTCACTTGCTCGCTATGATTTAATGCCGCGGCCACCGTGGATGGAGAAATACGGGCATAGTGCAACGTGTTACTTTTGTGCTTACGCATTTTTCTGGGTGAAAGGATAGGCACTGCAGGATCGAGAAAAACACCACTAATAGAGCGATAAAAATGCTTAATTGCACTTGAGACTGAAAGCTCGGGAAAATTTTTTCGCGCTATACTTTTAATAGCATTGGGGACAGTGAAAAATAACCGCTCATGTGGATATCCGTCTAAAATCCACTCACGGATCTTTAAATACTCCTTCAGAATTGATAATCCATCGCCCCGTCCGATATTATACAAAGTTGACTTCCCGCCCGCCCTAAACTTCACAGCCGATAATTCCTTCTTAATTGGAGATTTCTCAACCTCAAGCGCATCTGCGTATTTAAATTGAGAAAACTCAGTTGGCGTAGCTCCTGTGATCAGCAAGAAAAGAAAAACATATGACCTCGCGGCAAGAGCCGCCAGGTGATTCCGGTGCCAGTGACGTTCATTTTCGTTAGCCCGATCAAAAGAGGCCTGTGCAATCTGCAGATCAACTGATATATCAGATCTATATGGTCTCTTTCGCCCCAAATTATCACAGGCGAGGAAATACTCCTCTACCGTAGAAAGCCGCCGTTCAGCAGCTTGGTATATGGGAGCAGAAGTCCTAAACGGGCCGACAGCACCCACCGTCGACGGAAATAGCACAACTTCATAATCCAAAACACTTACAACACACGGGTATTGCCTATTACTTAGAACAAAATCACTACACTGCCGAGCAATAGCCAAACAAACTTCTCGATATAGAGCAACATGAGCAGCGTTTGCCATTGCCGAGCCCGATTCTCGCCTTATTCTTACCGCACCAGCAATTATATGGTGACTATTTTCAGGATAAAGGGCGCTGAGCAACCTGGAAATTACAATTTGATTATTTGAGGCACTGATAAGCTTCCACTTCCCATGAAGAACCAAGCTATTTAAGTAGGCGGAATAATCTCGATACACCTCTTGAGCATGGACTTCACTTTGAAACGTATCCCTGTAGCCCTGAGTATTTAGCCAATCAATGAAGTGCCCTACGCAGCGATAATACATTAATACACTTGCATCTCGCTGACCGGAACAAATATCTAGAAAACTCACAACCAGCTTGCGGCGACTTTCCACAAATGAATCCAACACGACCTTAACGCCGCGATCATCATTTCTACATTCATTTCTATTGCGAATAAAATATGCAAAACTACCCACATCCAGCGGTTTTTTTCTAACTCTCCCAGATAACTGGATACGTAAAAGCTCAGGCTCTGGAAACTCTTGGAACAAATCACTTAAAGCAACCACTTTCGTGTTAGCGCGATACTCATAATCCTGCAAATCAGTCATTTCTCTCGCCCCAGTACTGCGCAACCACCACCAAAAAGCTCTTTCTCCCAAGCTTCTTGGGCGACGACTTTATCTTGAGTCATCCTAAATAACTTCAGGTAATTTTCCGTCGTCTCCCTCGCTTCGTGATGCAGGCGTTTTTGAATGAAATCGATATCCTCGCCTAGATTTAAATCCCCCCTATTAACCAAAACTTGCAAACGTTGATATAACTGAAAGGCAAAAGTTGCTCGAAGCCAGTGATATGTGAAATCACCCGGAAAGGGACCCAGAACCTTTTTAACCAATTTCCTTTTGATCGTATCCGTGACCTGTCCCGTCTGCGGAGATTTAACAAGTGCATAGCGCGGGTCACTCGTAGCCATGTAATAGCAATTGCCCTGATTAGAAAGGAACAAGTACATTTCCTCCTCGTCCATTGATAGACCGGGATATTTTGCTTTTAATTGCGCATGGAATTTTTCCCGTCGCCGCTTCATCATCGGGCTATTGGCTAGAACAACCATCTCCTCAGCAAGTTGCCTCGGAACATAAAGAACTTGTGCCTTGTCGTTTTTTGTGTCAATTCCAGTATAAGGACCAGCATTCAGCTTATAGGTACCATCCCGCCCTAAGTTTTCTTCTGAAAATGCTTTCAAATTCTTCAGGCGTATGGTCAAAACGGTTTGTTTCCGAGCGCCTGTCATAAGCGAGATAAGCAAGATTAGACGCTCAACAGTTGACCATTCTTTTACGTCACTAATAGTGCAAAGAAGGGTATCCAACTCTGGATTGGAAAGGGGGCGCAGATCCTCTCCGTCCTCCCGCACAAATCCTATCGGCACCGAACTATTGGGTGGGATCCTCCGTGTCTGACTGCGCCGTTCAGTGTCTATCAGTCTCGCCCCCCTGGCCCCTTGAATTAAGAAACGCACCTGCTTTGTTGTGTCAACACGCCTCATATCTAGGTCGCACCGATGCATCGAAACGTACTTATAGAACTGATAAACAACCGCAGTGTATTGATTGATCACCGCAGAACTACGGACACCAGCGCTAACTAGATGATGAAAATATCTATATGTCGGGCGATGCAGAGGGCGAGCACCAGAAAAATCCATCCAATCTATATTTTCCCTTTCACAGAACAGGAGATAATCCAGCAGCTTACTTGCACGACGCCTTACATCATCAAACCTTTGATTAAAAGACACCTTGTCACGCATTAGGCCAAGCAGATAAGCATTTGCCTCTGCCCATGGAACTCCATTAACGTGAAATAGAAAAGGAACGTGATACAAGTCCGGGTACTTGTCTTCACATATTTTATGTATAACTTCGGAGTCGCAACCTTCAAGTAAAATGCAACCTGTGCACGACACTTCAGAGGAGCTCAGACGAGCGAAGGCATCCCGAACGACCGGAATTTGTACTAGGCGACCTTCGTGCTGTGAATTTCGATAGGACATGACTCACCTTTTATGTAGATGAGTCGACACTAGCGATCAGGCGTTTACGATGCATCCGAAGTCGCTGCACTTACTCCTCATCGTGAGGATCTGCAGCCGACACGCCTCGTACTCCGGTACAGCCGAAAGCCCAGCCATAGCAGTCAACAGGTGTTCTTAAAGCCGAAGCGCTTGAAATGACAGGCAGCTAAGTCCCTTCGGCTACCGTTTTTCAGGCCGTATCACCGCTCTATCAGATTTTCAGGGGCAATCTGTCAACGCCCTGTGTTAGGGGAGAGCCTCCCTAGAAG
>Ga0233369_1000834_pt1 | contig 11403 bp, 11 predicted proteins | sample ElkDunMinimDraft_26_FD_191537 | JGI IMG/M metagenome (GOLD analysis project Ga0233369, IMG submission 191537) | Fecal eukaryotic communites from dung pellets of Tule Elk in California, USA - Elk Dung D16 | ecosystem: Host-associated > Mammals > Digestive system > Large intestine > Fecal | place... | reverse complement strand
CCACCGGACCGCGCAGTCGCGGTCATGACCATTGGAGAGCGCGATGCTGCTCGGAATCGAAGTGGACATCTGGACGGTCCTGCTGGCACTGCTGGTCGTGCCGCTGGCGGTGGTGGGCCTGCTCAACCTCCTGCTGCGGCGCCGCGGCGGCGTGGGCCTGAACTGGGGCGGCGTGCTCATCGTGATGATGGCCGCCGTGGTCGCGGTCATCGTGATCCTGCAGAAGGTGCAGACATGAGCGGCCTCAACCGCCGGCGCCGGCGGGGCGACACGGCGCCCGCACCCCTGGCTGGACCTGCCGCGCGAGGCGCGCGATGAGCGCGGTCGCGCGCGAGCGCGCCCGCTGGCGGGCCGGGCATGGGCCCATCGTCCATCGCGACGATACCGTCGCCCGCATCGACGCCCTGGTCGCGCGCATCGCCGATGGCCAGGATGCCGCGCCGGCCTGGACCCTGCTCGCCGCAGCCGACCGCATCGCCTGCGTGGCCATGAGCGTGGTCGCGCACATGACGTATGCGCGCCGCTTCGATCCGGAAGGCCGGCCGCTGTCCGCCGCGGACTTCAAGCCCGCGCCCGAAGGCCACACCGGCGGCTCGCTCAACATGGTGCCGGCCTTCGTCGGCTACCTGCTGGCCAATGCGCTGACGGCCACCACGCGTGGCTGGCTCATGGGCCAGGGCCATTGCGTGGCCGCGATCGAGGCGGTGAACGCGCTCACCGGCGATGTCTCGCCGGCCCAGCGTGGCCGCTACGACCGCAGCGCGGCCGGGCTGTCGCGGCTGTGCACGGACTTCTATTCCTATGCGATCGACGCGCAGGGTCGCCCGGCGGTGCCGCTGGGCAGCCACGCCGGCGCCAACACCGCCGGCGCGGTGTCCGAAGGCGGCTACCTCGGCTTCGCCGGGCTGCAGTACGTGCACATGCCGCTGCCGGGCGAATCGCTGGTGGCCTTCCTCAGCGACGGCGCCTTCGAGGAACAGCGTGGCGCGGACTGGGCGCCGCGCTGGTGGCGCGCGCGCGACAGCGGCCTGGCGATCCCGGTGATGATCCTCAACGGCCGTCGCATCGAGCAGCGCACCGAGATCGTGCAGGAAGGCGGCGCGGCGTGGCTGGCCGCGGACGTGCGCCACAACGGCTTCGCGCCGGTCGTGATCGATGGCCGCGACCCGGCCGCGATCGCCTGCGCGATCCTGGAGGCCGAGGATGCGCTGCGCGCCTTCGCCGCCGATCCGCACCACCGCTACCCCGCGCCGCTGCCATACGTGATCGCCGAGACCGAGAAAGGCTACGGCTTCCCCGGCGCAGGCACCAATGCCGCGCACAACCTGCCGCTTGGCGCCAACCCTCGTCGCGACGAGGCCGCGCGCGCGCTGTTCAATGCCAGCGCCGCGGCCCTGCACGTACCGGCGCCAGAACTCGAGGCCGCGCTCGCCGCCTTCGCCAGCCACGGCGCCCAGCAGCGACCACCCGAAAGCGCGCATCCGATGGCGCATCGCCACCCGCCCGCGCCCTGCCTGCCCGAGCCGGCCTGGGCACCGCGCGAGGGCACGGCCAGCGCGATGGCCGCGCTCGACCACTGGTTCGTCGACCTGGTCCGCGCCAATCCGGCGCTGCGCGTGCGCGTGGGCAACCCCGACGAACTGGCCAGCAACAAGATGGGCGCGACCCTGGCCCTGCTGCGCCACCGCGTCAACGCGCCCGAGCCCGGCGTCGCCGAGGATCTGTACGGCGCGGTGGTCACCGCGCTCAACGAGGAAGCCGTGGCGGCCGCCGCGCTCGCCAACAAGGGCGGCCTGAACCTGGTCGTGAGCTATGAGGCCTTCGCCATGAAGATGCTCGGCCTGCTGCGCCAGGAGATCATCTTCGCCCGCCACCAGCGCGAGGCGGGGCGGCCACCGGGCTGGCTGTCGGTGCCCCTGGTCGTCACCTCGCATACCTGGGAGAACGCCAAGAACGAGCAGTCGCACCAGGACCCCGGCATCGGCGAGGCCCTGCTGGGCGAGATGTCCGACACCGCGCGCGTGCTGTTCCCGGTCGATGGCAACAGCGCCGTCGCCGCGTTGCGCGAGGTGTATGCCGGGCGCGGCCAGGTCGCCTGCCTGGTGGTGTCCAAGCGCGAGGTGGTCCAGCACTTCGACGCCGACGCCGCGAAGGCCCTGGTGCGCGACGGCGCGGCGCATGTCGCCGGCGATCCGGCGACGGCCGAGGTGCAGCTGGTGGCCATCGGCGCCTACCAGCTGGAGGAAGCGCTGCGCGCACGCGCGCACTTGGCCGCGCACGGCTTGCAGGCCTGCGTGAGCGCGATCCTCGAGCCCGGCCGGCTGCGCGCGCCGCGCGATGCGCTGGAGGACGCCTTCGTGCTCGCCCGGGACCGCCTGCAGGCGCTGTTCCCACCGGGACTGCCGCGGGTGCTGCTGGTCCATACCCGGCCCGAGCCGATGCTTGGATTGCTGCGGCGGATCGACGACGGCCCGGCCAGGACCCGCGCGCTGGGCTATCTCAGCCGGGGCGGCACGCTCGACGTGGCGGGCATGCTGTTCGCCAACCGCTGCACCTGGGCACATGCGGTGGATGCCGCCGCCGCCGTGGCGGGCTGGGAACCGGAGGCGGTGCTGGACGCGGCGCTGCGCGACACCCTCGCCGGCCACGGCGACCCCGCGCTGCTGCGCGGCTGAGGGCTACCGGACCTACGGCTGGCCGGCCCGGCCTCGTTGACGGACCGCGCGGGCGCACGCATATTCGGCCTGGCGGCCGGGAGCAGGTCGCCATCTCCCTTCGCAACGGCACCTCGACTTGCTGACCTGTATGCACAGCCGGGCACGCGTCCCCTTCCGGCAGCGGACGCGGAGCCCCATCCAGCTGGCCGGTGCCGGGACCAGGTGCGCACGCACGCGGAGCGGCCCATGCGCCTGGCGGTAGCGGCGGTCTCGGTGGTGGTGGTGCTGTGCTATGCGCTGCTGGCGCATCGCAGCGAGACGTTCGGACTTCTCTACCCGCGTGGCGGCGCGGTCACCTTGAGTCTCTCGCTGCTGCTCGCCAATGCCGGCGCCCACCTCGCCGGTGCGTCCTGGCAGCGGTTCGCCGACCGCGTCCAGATACTGGGGGCGGTGTGGATCTGGCTGCTGGTGCAGCTTGGCTGCATGGTCTACATGCTCTATGCCAAGGTCTGATCCGAGCCCCAGCTGCCCTGCACCGCGCGCGTCCGGGCACCGTCGGCCACGGCCGGGCGCGGCGGCCTGATGCGGCTGGTGCTGCTGCTGGCCATGGCGTGGGCGCTGGCCGGATGCCATCGCGTCACCCAGGTCAGCATCGCCAACCAGTCCGGGGTCGCGCTCGAGCAGGTCGTGCTCTCGGGAGCCGGGTTCGAACGCCCGCTCGGGACCATCGCCGCCGGCGCCAGCGTCGCCACCCTGGTCCATCCGCGCGGCGAATCGGGCCTGGCGCTGTCGTTCCGTGCCCAGGGCCGGCCGGTGCTGCTGCCGCCGTCGGGGTATGTCGAGGGCGGCGGTCGCTACCGGGTGCGGGTGGTGGTAGATCCCGCCCTGCGCGCCGAAGTGGACGCGCAGCTGGCGTCCTACTAGGCCTGGCCGGGGCCTCGATCACCGCGCAGCTCCGGCGCCTGGCGATCGCTCCGGTCGCCATTCCGGGGCCGGAACGGCAGCACCACGCCGCGTTGCCCGGGCCGGTCCTCGCGTCGCCACAGCACCGGCACCCCGCGCGGCGAACCGGGCTCGAAGGTGTCGCGCTCGGCCTGCGCGACGCGCTCGGCCTCTTCCTCCTCCAGCTCCCAGCTGTAGCGGCGGCGCGGCGGCAGCGGGTCGGCGTGGCGGAACAGCAGCGCCGCCAGCATGCCGCCCAGGGCCCCGCCCAGATGCGACTGCCAGGACACGCCCGGCTCCTGCGGCAGCACGGTCAGCAGCATGCCGCCGTAGAACAGGAAGGCGATCATGCCCGCGGCGATGGAGGGGCGGTCGCGGCGCAGCAGGCCCAGCCCGAAGACCAGGAACATCAGGCCGTGGGTGAGTCCGCTGGCGCCCAGGTGCAAGGAGCCAGGATCGCCCAGCAGCCAGGCGCCCAGGCCCGAACCCAGCCAGATCAGCGGCAGCGCGCGCAGCGTCGCGCGTGGATACACGGCCAGCGCCAGCGTCCCCAGGATCAGCAGCGCCGAGGCATTGGCGACCAGGTGCGCGGGCGATCCGTGCAGCAGCGGCGCGGTGAGGACGCCGGCCAGCCCCTGCAGCGAACCGGGGGCCACCGCGAACATGCGGCTGTCGCCCAGGCCCTGCAGGCCGAACACCACCGTCAACAGCGCGACGAAGGCGATCGCCGCCCGGAGCGCATCGCCCAGGCGACGCTTGTCGGCCGCGCGCTGGGCCTGGGGGTCGAGCGTGTCGTCGGGCGTGGGCAGGTACATCCGCCAAGGGTGGCGGCGGAATGCCTCGATGCAAGGGCCGCCCGCCGCAGGCCCCGTGCGGGGCAGGCGGCGGGGCGGGAGCCGTCAGCCGGCCGCGGGCCTGGGCGGGCGCGCCAGGCTCAGGGCGATGGTCGCGGCCAGGATCGCGGCCACCATGCCCAGCGACCACAGCACCGGGATCTTGTACACGTCGATCAGCAGCATCTTGCCGCCAATGAAGGCCAGCACCACCGCCAGGCCATAGGGCAGCAGATGGAAGCGCTCGGCCATCCCCGCCAGCAGGAAGAACATCGCGCGCAGGCCCAGCACCGCGAACACGTTCGAGGTCAGGACGATGAACGGGTCGGTGGTGATGGCGAAGATCGCCGGGATCGAATCCACCGCGAAGATCACGTCGGTGATGCCGATCATCACCAGTACGATGAACAGCGGGGTGAACTTGCGGCGGCCGCCGCGGCCGAGCCACAGCGCGCTGCCGTGGTAGCGCCGCACGAAGGGCACGTGCCCGGTCAGCCAGCGTAGCACCGGGTTGCGCTCCAGGTCGGGCTCCTTGCCCGCGGCGAACCACATCTTCACACCGGTCAGCAGCAGGAAGGCGCCGAACACGTAGAGCATCCAGTGGAACCTGGCCAGCAGCGCGGCGCCGGCGAAGATCAGGACCGCGCGCAGCACGATCGCCAGCAGGATGCCGATCACCAGCACCCGCTGGCGCTGCTCCTCGGGCACGGCGAAGTAGGTCATCAACATCAGGAACACGAAGATGTTGTCGACCGCCAGCGCCTTCTCGACCAGGTAGCCGGTCAGGAACTCCAGGCCGATGCGCCGCGCCGCGTCGGGGCCCGCGCTCTGGTCCAGGTACCACCACAGGGCCGAGTTGAACAGCAGCGCCAGGGCCACCCAGCCCAGGCTCCACCACGCCGCCTCCCTGAACGTGACCTTGTGCGCCCCGCCGTGGCGCATCAGCACCAGGTCGGCCATCAGCGCGAGCAGCACCATGCCGGCGAAGCCGGCCCACAGCGGGGCATTGCCTATCGTTTCCATCATCATCGTCCGGGCAGGGGGAGGCCAGCCGCGGACGCTGGCGGCTCGGAACCCTTGCGGAGATCCGGGGACACACCTTCGCCATCGCGGCGAAGGTCTCGCTCACAGCCCGTGAAGGCTGCCGTGGGACCGGAGCACGCATGCTCGTAATGACGGCCCGGACGCTGGGAGCTACTCCCCTTCTGCGGCGATTGTGGGGGCGCGGCACCGGGGTGGTCAACGGGACGGATAAACTGTGCCGATGAATTCCCCCCTCCCCACCGTCCACCTCAAGAACGCCTGGCGCTCCAACCATCCCTGGATCTTCCAGAAACTGGTCGAGAAGCCGGCGCAGCGCCCCAGGCCCGGCACCATCGTCGACATCGTCGGCGTGGACGGGACCTGGATCGGCCGCGGCTTCTACAACGGCCACTCGCGCATCGCCCTGCGCATCCTGGAGACCGACCCCCAGGTCGCCGTCGACGAGGCCTGGTTCTCGGCGAAGATCGCCGCGGCCGTGTCGCTGCGCCGCGACGTGTTGCGCCTGGACGAGACCACCAACGCCTGGCGCGTGGTCCACAGCGAGGGCGACGGCCTCAGCGGCCTGGTTGTGGACCGTTACGACGACCTGATCGTGGTCGAGTACTTCAGCGCCGGCATGTTCCGCCACCGCGAATGGATCCACGCCGCGCTGCGCGAACAGTTTCCGGGCTGCCGCTTCCACGGCTTCGCCGACGAGCACGTGCAGAAGCAGGAGTCGTTCGACTTCCGCGAAACCTCCGGCACCGAGGCGGCGCTGATCAGCGAGAACGGCATCCGCTTCCGCGCCGACCCGGCCGGCGCGCACAAGACCGGCTTCTTCGCCGACCAGCGCGACAACCGCGAGTGGCTGTCGCATCGCTGCACCGGCCAGCGCGTGCTCGACCTGTGCTGCAACACCGGCGGTTTCGGCGTGTATGCCGCGGCACGCGGCGCCAGCGAAGTGGTCGGCGTCGATATCGACGACGCGGTGCTGGAGATCGCGCGCGCCAACGCCAAGCTCAATGGCGTGCGCCCGCGTTTCGTGCAGGCCGACATCTTCCCGTGGCTGCGCGACGCCGCCAACGCCGGCGAGCAGTACGACGTGGTGATCCTCGATCCGGCCAAGATGACGCGCGATCGCGACCAGGTGATCAACGCGCTCAAGAAGTACCTGGACATGAACAAGCTGGCGCTGGGCGTGGTCAGGCCCGGCGGCCTGTTCGCCACCTTCTCCTGCACCGGCCTGGTGAGCGAGGAGCAGTTCCTGGACATGCTGCGCCGCGCCGCGTTCTATGCCGGGCGCACCGTGCAGGTGCTCAAGGTCGGCGGTGCCGGCGCCGACCATCCGTTCATGGCCCACGTGCAGGAGTCGCGCTACCTCAAGGCGGTGTTCTGCCGCGTCCTGGATTGAACCGGCGCATCGCGGCCGGGAACGCGCGTCGCCCCTGGCGTGCGCTGCTGGCGGTGGCCGCGATGACCGCGCTCGCCATCGCCGCGACCTTCCTCCACGCGCCACTGCGCGACTGGTGGCGCGGCCCGCCACCGACGCTGCCGGCGACCGATCCGCAGTGGCAGCCGCGCATCGCCCCGCTGGCCGGCACCGGCCTGCGCGGCCTGCGCGATGGCCATGTGCTGCAGGCACGGTTCGACGAACCCTGGGGCCTGGTACGCGGTCCCGACGGCAGCGTGTTCGTCAGCGACGGCGGCGAGGCCAACCGCATCCGCCGCATCGCGCCCGACGGGCAGGTGAGTTCGTTCGCCGGTTCCTCCGAGGGCTACGCCGATGGCCGCGGCGGCGCCGCGCGCTTCCACACGCCCGCGGCACTGGCCGTCGACCGCCATGGCGCCCTGTATGTGGCCGACAGCGGCAACCACGCCATCCGCAGGATCTCGCCCGAGGGCGAGGTCACCACCCTGGCCGGCGACGGCACGCCGGGGCTGCGCGACGGGCCGGCGGCCTGGTCGCGCCTGCGCGCGCCGATGGGCGTGGCGGTGGATGGACTGGGCCGGGTCTACGTGGCCGACACCTGGAACGACCGCATCCGCGTCATCGGCCGCGACGGGCAGGTGCGGACCCTGGCCGGCGGGCGCGAACGCGGATTCGCCGACGGCAGCGGCGCGCAGGCGCGCTTCGACACGCCCACCGCGCTGGCGCTGGCGCCCGACGGCAGCCTGTGGGTGGCCGACACCGGCAACCGCGCCCTGCGACGGGTCGACGCGCGGGGCCAGGTGACCACCCTCGACCTCGCGCAGGCCGGGGTGCAGCTGCGCCAGCCGCTGTCGCTGGCGGTCGCCCACGACGGCGCCCTGTATGTCGGCGAACTGTCGCCGGGCCGGGTGCTGCAGGTGTGGCCGGATGGCCGTGCCCGCGCGATCGGCGGCAGCGCACCGCCCTGGTTCGCGCGCGCGTCCGGGCTGTGGCTCGAACCCGATGGCAGCCTGCTGCTGGCAGATGCCGCCGGCCATCGCCTGCACCGGTTGTTGCCACGCGAGGCGGATGCGGCGGGTCGGCCGCTTGCCGACGGGCCGGTCGGGCCGCGCCCGGACCGGCCGCTGCCCGACACGCGCCAGCGCTGGCCGTTCGCGCCGCAGGACGGCTGGCACGAGATCGTCGGCACGCTGGGCGAGGTGCGCGGCAACTTCAGCGGCGAAAGCCGCAGCCATCTGCACAACGGCGTGGACGTGCGCGCCGATGTCGGCACACCCGTGCTCTCCATCGCGGGCGGCAAGGTCACCAGTCCGCTGGCCGCCTTCAGCTTCGGCGGGCAGGCCGAAGGCCTGTCGGTGGATGAACTGACCTACCTGCACATGCGGGTGGGCCGCACCGCGCAGGGCCGCGGGCTCGATGCCGCGCGCTTCCTGCTCGAACGCGGTGCCGACGGCCGTGCGAGCGCGGTGCGGGTGATGCGCGGCACGCGCTTCGCGCCCGGCGACCCGCTGGGCACGGTCAACGCGCAGGCGCACACGCATCTGATCCTCGGCCCGTACGGCCACCAGCACAACGCGATCGGCCTGGGCTTCCGCAATCACCGCGACCAGGTGCCGCCGCGCATCGACGGGCTCTGGCTGCTCGACGATGGCGGCCGGCCGCTGTCGGCACGGCAGGATGGACGGCTGCTGGTGCCGCGCGACGGCGGTGGCGTGCAGGTGGTGGTCGAGGCCTGGGACCAGCTGGACGGCAACCTGCCGCGGCGGCGGCTGGGCCTGCACCGGGTCGGCTACCAGGTGCTGCACGCCGATGGCAGCCCGCTGCCCGGCTTCGCGCAGCCGGCGATGAATCTGGACTTCGCACGGATGCCCGCGCATCCGGACGCGGTGCGGGTCGCCTACGCCGCCGACAGCGGCATCACCGTGCACGGCGCCTCGCGCACGCGGTTCCTGTACGTGCCCAGCAACATCGTGCGCGGCGACACCACCGCCATCGCCCGCTGGCAGCCGGCACGCTTGCCGCCCGGCGACTACCTCGTGCGCGCCTGGGGAGAGGATGCGGCGGGCAATCGCGCCCTGGGCCGGACCGACCTGCCGGTGCGGGTGCTGGACGGGACGGGAGCGCCGCCCGGCGAGGCGCCAGCCACGCGCGCTGGTCCCTAACGGCGTCCGTGCGCGCTCAGTGCGGCAGGTGCCGCGCCATCTCCGGCCCGGCCGCATCCTGCCATTGCAGCGGCGCATCGAGCGCGGCGGCCCAGATGCAGCATTGCCGCGACACCGCCAGCGGCCGGTGTTCGGTGCCGCTGTCCAGGTCTGCGACATCGCCCGGACCGAAGCGGCCCAGCACGTCCTCGTAGGCACCGCGCAGCACCATCGTCAGTTCGTGGCCGCCATGGCGATGTGCGGGGACGGCATGCCCGATCGCCACCTGCAGCAGCAGCAGCCGCGCCTGCGAATCGGGCCGGGCGTCGAGATAGCGGATGCCGGGCGCCAGCCAGCTCCACCGCAGGCGGCTGTAGCGGGCGCCGAAGAACGGCTGCAGCGGCGCGGGCAGCATGTCCGGCCCGCGCGATGCGAGCGCCTGCGCGCGCGCGTCGGGCCCGCGGATCGGCTCGTCGGCCAGGCGCTGGCGCAGCGCGCTGCGCGCGCCGGCGGTCAGCGGCGCGCCGCCCAGCTGGCCCAGCAGGTGCGCGCCCACGCCCTCGGCCGCACGCAGCGCCGTGCGACACGGCCCGCACACTTCCAGATGGATGGCCGCGACGATGGCGAAGGCGGTGGGCAGGGCGCCGGCGGCATAGGCCAGGACCGTGGCCGGGTCCAGATGGTGGACGGGGGCGCTCACGCCGCGGCGTCGGTCAGGCCGTTCTGCAGGCGCGCGAAGGCCCGCCGCAGCGAAGATTTCACCGAGCCCAGCGGCATGTGCAGCTCGCTGGCGATCTCGCCATGGCTGCGCGCCTCGAGAAAGGACATCCGCACCAGCCGCGCCTGCAGCGCGGGCAGGGCATCGATGGCGCGGCTGAGGCCGACATGGTCGGCATAGGCCTCGGGCGAAGGCGCCTGCGCCAGGTCCACCGCCGTCCCATCCTCGCCGCCGTTGGCGAACTCGTCGCCGTAGGCGGCCGTGGCCGCCCGGCGCACGCTGTCGATATGCAGGTTGCGGGCGATGCGGAACAGCCAGGTCGACAGGGTCGCGCGGCGCGGGTCGAACTGCCGCGCGCCGCGCCACGCGTGCAGCATGGCGTCCTGCACCAGGTCCTCGGCGCGTGCGCCGGGCACCCCCAGTCCCAGCAGGTAACGGTGCAGGCGCGGGGCGAAATGGTCGTAGATACGCATGAAACTGTCGGCGTCGCGGGTCCGCGCCACGCGCCCCATCAGCGCCGACCAGTCCGGCGGTTCCATCCTTGGCGCATCGCAGCGCCTGACGATCCTGCAAGCGGCGTTCACCGGGCGGCCTCGCGCAACGACATCGGGAAGCCCGGACGCTAGGCGCCGCGTTGTTACCCATCGGTCAACCGGGGCCTTGTACGAAAGATGTACAAGGGCCGCGGCCGACCGTAGCCGGGCACGCACGTGCGCACGTATCGATCCGGCGCGCATCCAAATGGCCTCCTCGCGCGTAGGAACAAGGGTCGTCGCTACGCGGCGTCATCCTCCCCCGACCGCCTTTCCCGGAGTTCCCCAATGCGCACCTGGCTGATCGTTCCTTTCACCGCACTGCTCGCGACCTCGGCCCATGCCGCCGGCCCGGAGGCCGGACGCTTCTCGATCTCGGTACTCGGCGGGATCGACGTGCCGATCAATGGCGATCTCCACGGCGGCGCGACCGCGCCCGTGGCCGATCTCGGCCCGCTCAACCCCGACCTGGCCGGTCTCTCGGCGGAGCTGCGCATCCGCCCGCGCGGTCACGAGCGCATCTACGACAACGCCCTGGCCTATGGCCTGGAATTCACCTACGGCTTCGACGATCGCCGCGAGATCTTCGGCCAGGTCCGGCAGACCCGCGCCGACGGCGGGCGGGCGCTGGTCGGCTACGCCTTCGTGCCGGCGCTGGCCACCGAACTGCCGATCTTCGGCACCTTCAGCGAGTACGAGGCGCTGGCGGCCGAGGTGGGCTACCGCTACTACTTCGGTACCCCCGACACCGCGCGTCCGTTCATCGACGGCTACCTCGGCGCCACGCGCACCCACCAGATCACCGCCACCTTCGACATTCCCGATGGCGGCATCTCGATCCAGAACGCCCCCTTCTACGAGTCCGGCTGGGCGGCCACCGCCGGCGCCGACGTCGGCGTCATCGTTCCGTTCACCGAGACCTTCAGCATGACCCTGTCGGGCGGCGTGCGCTATGTGTCCAACCTGAAGGACGACGACAGCGCGCTGGGCGGCCTCGGGCTGTCGGGCATCAACGACACCGGCAAGCGCGTGTCGGTGCCGATCACGCTGTCGGGACGCTGGGACTTCTGACCACACCGGTCCGCCATCGGCGGAGCACGACGCCCCTGTCATCCGCCGATGGTCAT
>Ga0233369_1000833_pt1 | contig 11416 bp, 6 predicted proteins | sample ElkDunMinimDraft_26_FD_191537 | JGI IMG/M metagenome (GOLD analysis project Ga0233369, IMG submission 191537) | Fecal eukaryotic communites from dung pellets of Tule Elk in California, USA - Elk Dung D16 | ecosystem: Host-associated > Mammals > Digestive system > Large intestine > Fecal | place... | reverse complement strand
CCGCGAACTGCGGCACTCGATCGAGAAGGTGAGCCCGGAAGCGGTCAAGCCCGCCGACCCCGCGGCCGTCGCCGCCGGCTAGTACGATCCGCGAGCTGAGGTGCCCACGGAGCCTGTGTCGGACATGCGCCATTGAAGTCGATCGCGTTGCCGGACGCTGCGCGCGTCCGGGCCGGCCTGCGGCTGCACGCCCTGATGCTCTGTGCGGCCCTGCTTGCCTCCCTGTCGTCGCCTGTCTGGAGCAGGGACGCGTCAGGCATCGGACCTTTCCACCACACGGCATGGACCATCGGCGAAGGTGCACCCGGAAACATCACCGCGCTGGCGCAGGCGGCTGACGGCTTCCTGTGGATCGGCACCGAAGTCGGGTTGTTCCGGTTCGATGGCCTGCGCTTCGAGCATGTCGAGCAGCCTGCCGACAACCCGTTCCCCGCCACCAGCATTTCGGCCCTGTATACCGCCCCGGACGGGGGACTGTGGATCGGTTTCCGCTACGGCGGGATCAGCGTGCTCGATGGTGACAATCCCATCCACCACGGAGAGGCCGAGGGGCTGCGGCTCAGCACCGTCTACCGGTTCCAGCAGGATCGCGACGGCGTGCTGTGGGCGGCGACGTTCCGCGGCCTCATATATCTGCAGGACGGCCGCTGGCACCAGGCCGACGCAGAATTGGGCGTACCCGGCGAACAGGCGTACACGGTCTTCGTCGATGCGGCCGGCGCGATCTGGGTGGCGACCGATGCAGGGATCGCCGTCCGCCGACGCGGGGCCGTGATGTTCGAGCGGTTGCCGGTCGCTGCCGGCCGCGTCGGACGTATCGGTCAGGCGCCCAACGGCGACATCTGGCTGTCGAAGACCGATGGCGACGGTGTCCTGCGCGAACCCCATCATCTCCGCACCGACACCCTGCCCAGGCTGATGGTGCTCCCGTCGACGGACCTGCTGTTCGACCGCAGCGGTGCGCTCTGGGCGACCACACTGGGCAACGGCATCCTGCGCCAGGCGTCCGCGGGCGATCCGACGTCAGCGATGGCGAGATTCAGTCGCCGGGATGGCCTCAGTTCCGATTACCAACGCCCCGTCATCGAGGATCACGAGGGCAACATCTGGGTGGGAGGCAGCCTCGGGCTCGACCGGTTCCGGCGCTCTAACCTCGTGTCGGTCCGCCTTCCCGACGAGGCGCACGATTTCGCGATCACCAGCAGCGGCCGCGACACCGTGCTCATCGCGACCCGCAACCTGCCGCCGATGCGCACCGACGGCATCCGGACGATTGCCCTGCCGATTCCGCCCCCCATCACCGCAGTGACGCACGACAGCGACGGTGTCGCGTGGCTGGCCGGAACGTCCGGTCTCTGGCGCGCTGACGAAAGCGGTGTGGAGCACGTGGCCGCGCTGCCGACCGGCGCCCATTCCGGCGTGCAGGCGATCGCCCGCACGCGTGACGGCGCGCTCTGGCTGTCCTTGAACTCGCCCGGCGTCTACCGTTGGCAGGAGGGTACCTGGCGCCACATCGCGCGGGCCGACGGCATGCCCGGGGGCGCCTCGCCGCTGGTCCTGCTGGCCTCCAGGGAAGGCCCCTTGTGGATGGGCTTCGCGCACGGACTCGTAGGCCGGATCGAGGGTCTCCGCGTCCACACCTTCGCGCTCGACGATTTCGAGATCGGCAACGTCACCGCGTTCTCCGAGGGTGCGGGACATCTGTGGATCGGCGGTGAGCGCGGGCTGCTGCGCTACGCCGACGGCAGCTTCGAGCAGGCCTCCGTGCGCGGCGACCCGCTGCGCGGCATCACCGGCATCATCGAAGAAGAGAATGGCGACCTGTGGCTCAATGCCGCCGTCGGCGTGGTCCGCATGCCGGCCGCCGCCCCGGCCGCGCCACAGACCGACGCATACGAGATCTACGACGCCGTCGATGGATTGCCCGGAGCACCCGCGCAGTTCCGGCCGATCCCGACCGCGTCGCTGGGAAGCGACGGCCGCCTGTGGTTCGCCACTGCCGCCGGCGTGGTGACCATCGAACCGGCCGCGCGGCACCGCAATCCGATCGCACCCCCGGTAGCCATTCGCGGCTTCAAGGTCGACGGACAGGCGCAGCCGCTCGACGGCACGCTGCAACTGCCCGCCGCGACCGGAAACCTGGAGATCGAGTACACCGCCTTGAGCCTGTCGGTTCCGGAACGCACGCGGTTCCGTTACCGGCTGGAGGGGTTCGATGGGCAATGGCAGGAGGCCGGCAACCGGCGTTCCGCCTTCTATACGGAGCCCGGACCCGGCCGCTATACGTTCCGCGTCATCGCCGCCAATGCGGACGGGGTCTGGAACGATGTCGGCGCCACGCTGTCCTTCAGCATCCGGCCACACTACTATCAGACCCCCTGGTTCCGCGCGCTGTGCGCCGTGCTCGTCGTATCGGCGCTGTGGGCCCTGTATCTGCTGCGCCTGCGGCACCTGTATGCACAGGTCAGGCTTCGCCTGGGCGAGCGCCACGCGGAGCGCGAGCGCATCGCCCGCGAGCTGCATGACACGCTGCTGCAAGGCGTGCAGGGGCTGATCCTCAGGTTGCACGTGGTGAGCCGGCACCTGCGCGCGGATGAAGCAGCTCGCGCCGAGCTCGAAACCGCCATGACGCTCGCCGAACGCACGCTGGCGATGGGGCGTGACCGGGTGCGTGGACTGCGCGGCAACATCGAGTGCACACGCGATCTCGGCAACGCGCTGCTCCAGGTCGCCGAGGAAGCACAGGGACCTGCCCTGCCCGCAGTGCGCATGCATCGACACGGGGAACCCCGCGTACTGATGGGAGCGATCGCGGAAGAGGCCTACATGATCGGCCGCGAGGCCCTGCTCAACGCCTTCCACCATGCGTCGGCGCACCAGGTCCGGATCGACATCGCATTCGAGCCCGATGCGCTGCGGCTCGCGATCACCGATGACGGCATCGGCCTGGCCGAAGCTTCGCCACGCCCCGGACACTTCGGCATGGAAGGCATGCGCGAGCGTAGCGAACGGATCGGCGCAACTCTGGACATCACCAGTGCACCCGGCGCGGGCACCCGCATCGAGCTGTGCGTGCCGGGGGGTACCATCTATCGCGACGCCACACGGCCATACTGGTGGCGACGCTGGATGCCGCAACGCGATTGAGGCTGGCATCCCGCCGCCTCCATCGGTATCGAGCCAGCCCCATGTCGGAAGTCGTTCGCCCCATCCACGTCCTCGTCGCCGATGATCATGATCTGATGCGCGGTGGTCTGCAGGCCCTGCTGGCCGACGAAGCGGACCTTCAGGTGGTGGGTGAAGCGTCCGACGGTGCGCAGGCCACCGCCCACTACCAGGCACTGAAGCCGGACGTCGTGCTGATGGATCTGCAGATGCCGGTCATGGACGGCGTGGAGGCGACGCAACGGATCCGGCAACTCGATCCGGATGCCCGCATCATCGTCCTGACGACCTACAGCGGCGACGTCCGCGCCGTGCGCGCACTGCAGGCAGGCGCCGCCGCCTATCTGCTCAAGGACACCCTCCGCCACGATCTGGTGCAGACGATCCGCGACGTGTTCGACGGCAAGCGCCATCAGCTGGCGCCGCCGGTGGCCGAGAGCCTCGCGGCCCACGTCACCGGCGGGCATCTGTCCCAGCGCGAGATCGAAGTGCTGACCCGGGTCGCGGCCGGTCATGCGAACAAGGCCGTCGCCGAGCAGCTCGGCATCTCCGACCAGACGGTGAAGGGTCACATGAAAAGCATCCTGGACAAGCTCCAGACCCGTGACCGCACGCATGCGGTCACGGTGGCGCTGCGCCGCGGGATCATTTCGCTGGAGTCCTGACCCCCCCATCCGGGGCGGTCCCCATGCACTCCGATTGGGCTTGGCCACCCCGGCAGCGGCACGCAGCATCGTGGACCGAAAGCGCGTTCATCGCCGCGCTTGCCAGCCTCGAGCGCGTACGCCTCCATGTCCATCCAGCAGGCAGCATCCGAGCGCCGCGAACCGGGACCGCCGGTGCGCGTCGACTCGTGCATCAGCACCCGGGACCTTGCGCGCCTGGCAGGCGTCTCGCGCAGGACCATCTATCGCGTGCTCACCGGTTCTCCCCTGGTGGGACCTGCGACCCGCACCCGGGTCGGACGGCTGATCGACACCCTGGGTTATGCCCCTGATCCGATGGGACGCGCGCTCGCGGCGCGGCGGTCGTCGCTGGTGGGGATCCTGCTGGACGACAGTCCCGATCAGGTCACCCTGGAGCTCCAGGAAGGCGCCATCGAACACCTGCGCCCGCTGGGCCTGGAACTCGCCGCGCATCCGTTCGACCGCCGCGCTCCGGACTACATCGCCGAGACGCTCGCGTTCGTCACGCGCCAGAGGATCCATGGGCTGATCCTGCCCCCCGTCGCGGCGGAGGACGCCGGACTGCTGCAGGCGCTGGCGCGGATCGGGTGTCGCCATGCGCGCATCGCTTCGGCCCCGGCGGACGGGGCCAGCGTCACGGTGGCGACACAGGACCGGCAAGGCGGCGCCGAGGCGGCGAGGTACCTGTTCGCATGTGGCCATCGCGACATCGGCGTGATTGCCGGGCCACCGCAGTCGGCCTCGTCCCGGGCACGGACCGCGGGCTTCGTGGACACCCTGCGGATGCGGCGGATCGACCTGCGGCCCGGTCGCATCGTCGAGGGCGAGCGGAGCTTCGAGTCCGGCCTGCGCGCAGCCCTGCAGCTGCTGCGCGCCCCCGATGGCCCGCCGACGGCGCTGTTCTGCCACAGCGATGACCTGGCGGCCGGCGCCTACATGGCCGCGATGCAGATGGGACTTCGGATCCCCGACCAGCTGTCGATCGTCGGTTACGACGATGCGCCTCTGGCCCGTCAGCTCCAACCCGGGCTCACGTCGGTGCGCTGGGATCCGCGACAGGTCGGGCGACTGGCCGCGGCCACGCTCACAGGCGCGCCGGCCCACGGCGACGCATGCATGCCGCCCACACTGGTCATCCGCGAGTCCTGCGCGCGACACGTGCGCTGATACGCGCGGCTCGGTCATCGCGCCCATCGACCTGGACGCCCGGACGGCCGGACGCAGGCGAGCCCTATAAGCCCCATGCGATGCGGGTCCGCTGCAGGCGCACCGGGGTGGCGAGGAATTGCGCCTGCGGATTCAGCGCGCGCCGGGTCGCGTACGGGGCAAGCACCTGCCCCGAGCCAGGCGATCCGCCGCCCTCAGCGCCTGCGGCGCGCGAGCTGCCAGTCGTACAGCGACGGAGCCGCGTGCACCGCTTCGTTGAGCATTTCGGTATACGGCGCCGGCCGGTAATCGACCTCGAAGCGGCGGTTGCCCGAAATACCCACCAGCCGCGCCTCGGGCCCTTCCTCGAGCCCCTGCAGCAACACCGGCTCGTCCGGGGCCGCGCCCGAATCCACGATCACCCGCAGGTTCCAATGGGTGTTGAAGCGGCCATGGCCCGGTTGCCAGTACGACGCACCACTGCCGTCCCACAGCGGATAGACCGCCTTGCCGTTTGCACGTCGCGCTTGGACATGGAAGGTGATGTCGTCGAACAGGTTCTGGTGGTTGGCGCCGGCATGCTGATCGATCACCGGATCCTGCCAGACGGTCGCGCGCTGGAAGACCGATCGGGTGGCGCGCGTGTTGACGCTCAGCGCGTGGCGCACCGGGTTGTGGACCTGCAGCCCGGAAACCAGCGCGTTGTGCACGCTGCCGATGTGCACCGAGTAGTGCGCCTTGCGTACGCCCTCGGTCCGCACGTCGCGGATGGTCAGGTTGCCGCTGTTGTAGGTCAGCACGCCGCTGTCGGCGTTCGACACCCGCACCGAGTGGATCCAGCCGTTGAACACGTCGGTCATGTAGATGCCGTTCCAGCCCTGCTCGAGGTGGTGGCCGAAGTCCTGGCCTTCCGGAAAGACGATGGCCAGGTCACGGATGCCGACCTCGGTCAGCCCACGCCAGGGCTCGATCTCCGCCGGAACCGCCTCGCCGATCGCATGCAGCAGGGGGTCGGCGATGCGCACCTTCGTGCCGTCGATCGCTTCGATCCGCGTGGTCTGCACCACGATCGCGCGCTCTGGGTTTTCCCACATCCGCGAGCCTGCCTCATGTGCGTGGTCGCCGAACAGCTCAGTCAGCAGACCGCTGTCCCGGCCACGGGTCGAGGCCCAGCGGATGCTGACCACGTCGCCGACCTCGAGGCCCGTCGGCTGCGACAGGACCACGGTGGTCTCGCCGCGCACACCCGTGGCGACGGCTGCGCCCTCGATCCGTTCCGACGCGGCCCCGTATTCCTCGCCCGCGTCGATGCCCGGCGCCTTGATCCACAGGAATCCGCCGCTCCAGCTGTACTCGGAGAACGGCTCGTCGATGTTGGCCCGTGGCTCGAGCTGGCGCTTGTCGTTGTCGACCAGATAGCCGCGCAGCACCGCGAGCCTGTCGGACTTGTCGATCATGCGCAGCGGACGCGGGAAATAGAGCTCAGTCCCGCCATCGCCCTGGCCCGCGCCCTCGATGGCGATGTCGCTGCGGCTGATCGGCAGCACCTCGCTGAGGATGAAGCGACCGGCCGGGAAACGCAGCCGCACCGGGCCACGCACGGCGTGCGCCGCTTCGAGGGCCGCGAGCACTGCCTTGCTGTCGTCGAGCGCATCGTCGGCAACCGCACCATGGTCGCTCACATCGATGATCTTGCCCCGCGGGGCCGGCAGCGACGCCAGGCCGAATTCGTAGCCCGCGTAGGAGAAGTCGGGCAGGTAGGGCGTCGCCTGGCCGTCTTGCAGGATGCGCGGAAGCTCCTGAGCCGTGGCGGCGAAGGACGCCGCGAGCAGCGAAAGTGTCAGGAAGGAGAACGTGGGGCGCATGCGGGTCATCGATCGAGAGCCTTGGAGGGCGCAGGGGCAGCCTGCGGGTTGGATCCGGTCGCGGGCGGCAGAACCAGATTGAGGCGGCGCTGGGCGTAGCGCGGTGCATAGCTGCGGGCGAGCGCGGCGTAGGCCGGGGCGTTCCAGGCCTCGGCCGCACGCGTCAACAACGCGTACATTCCGACCGTGTCGCTGCGGTTGAGCTCCGGCCAGGGCCACGTCTGTTCCTTGCCGGCAAATGGCACGACGAAATCGACCGCACTGCGCAGCCGGCTGCGTGCCGGCGTGGGGTGGTTCCACAGGTCGACCCCGACGCAGCGCCCCAGATCGGCGAGATCCATCACCGCGGTGATGGTCCAGGTGGTGTAGTGCAGCGAACGGGTTCGCGCGAGTTCCTCGGGCAATGCGCCGCGCCGGTCGATCTGCGCATCGAGCCGGTGCCGGCGCGCCGAGGCGGTCACCCGGCGCGCGGTCTCCGCGTCCCCGGAAAACAGTGCGAACTGGCTCAGCAGGACGTCGTAGTACACGCCGTGGTTGTTGTCCTTGGCCCGCTCCTGGCGTCCGATCGGGCTGGTCTGCATCCAGTCGGCCAGTGCACCGAACCAGGCCTTGAGTGCGGTTGTTTCCTGCGCAGTCAGCGCGTCACTGGGCGCCATAAGGCCAACCGACTCCACCACCCGCACCAGCCGGTGCACGTCGATCACGCCTTCCGCCCGCCCCGCCACGCGTCCGGGGATGGACTGCGCATGGTTGAGATTGGGGTTCATCCGCGTGGCGGGATCGAGGAACCACACCCGCAGCAAGGACGCGGCCTTCTCCGCGTAGCGCGCCTCGTCGGTTACGAAGTAGGCCAGCGCCAACGCTTCGACATCGTGACTCATCGCCTCCAGGCTGGTGAGGTCGAACATGTCGCCGTCACGTTCCGGGTTGAACTCGCCGTCGCGCCGCACATAGGGCCGCCCGTCTTCGCGCCCGGGATCGGGCCACCAGTACGGGGCGAGGCTGGTGTAGTCGTGCAGGTCTTCGCTTGCCGGTGGCCGGGTCTTGTCGACCACGGTGTAGGGGCCGCGGTGCAGCGCGCGATCGGCATCGCGCAGCAAAGCATCACGCGCAGGTGCCTGCTGCGCACTGCTGCGCGCCGCCCGCAGGTGCTGCGGTTTCCAGAGGAAGGTGGTGCGCCCCTCGAACGCGGACGCGAAACCCTCACTGCCGCGGCAGACCGGTGCGTCGTCTCCCGCCGCGAACACGGCGCCGGCAGCGGCGATCAGCAGCACGCCGCAAGCACCGCGGAGCACGGACCTCACTGGAAACGCACCCGCACGCCCAGCAGATAGCTGGTGCCGAAGTAACTCGACTCGGCGATGCTGCCCTCCACCGGTCGCCACATGCGCTGATGCTCCTTGTTGAGGTTCAGCGCCTGCAGCCGGAGCTGGACGTTCTTGTTGACGTTGTACGAGGCCGACATGTCCAGATAGCCCGACGCATCGACGATACGGTTGGAGGACAGGCCGCTTGGCTTGAAGTAATCGGAGCGGTACTTGTAGACCAGGCGCAGTGCGAAGCCGCCACGCTCGTAGTAGGCGGTGGCCGAACCGGTGTGCTTGGACAGCCCCGGGATCGCGGCCGGTGGCACGAAGCCGGCCAGCGGATTGGCCGGGTCCACCGCCGAGGGATCGTTGTATTCGAAGTCGGTGTCGGCGTAGCTGTAGTTGAGCTGCAGGCCGAGTCCATCGAACGGCGCCGGCAGCCAGCTGAAGGCCATGTTGCTGGAGAATTCGAACCCGCGGACGTAGTAGCTCGAGCCGCTGTTGACCTGCTGCGCCACCGGCACCGTGTAGGTGATGCCGTCGATCACGTAGCGCTCCATCAGCGCATTCTGCTCGGCGGGTACCGTTGCGCCCTGGAGCGACTTGTAGAACAGCGCCAGCGCATAGCTGGTGTCTTCGTTGGCGTAGTACTCGAACGACAGGTCGGCGTTCCAGGCCTCCAGCGGTTCCAGCCGCGGATTGCCGCCCGAAGCCCCACCCAGCGCCTCTTCCGGGGTCGCAGCCTGCCCGTCGGTGATCAGCACCCGTCCGGAGCCGAGATCTTCGATGTTGGACCGCGCGATGGCCTTGTACACCGCACCGCGCAGCAGCAGGTCTTCCCGGACCTCGGCAGTCAGGTTGAAGCTGGGCAGCACGCTGCGGTAGTCGTGCTTGGCGACGATCGGCTCGAAGGTGCCCGCCACCGGATCCAGTCGATACGACGGCACGCCCGATATCGGGTCCAGTGTGGTCACGAGGGTGTAGCCGCCGCGGTACCCCATCGAGCGGACACGGGTGTCGACGAGACGCACGCCCGCGTTGCCCGACACCGGTACGTTCCCCCAGTCGGTGCTGAAGGTACCCATCACGTAGCCGGAGCGCGTGCGCTCGGTGATGTCCAGGTCGCTCACGCTGCGGTTGTCGGCGAGCGGGCCCATGTCATCCGATCCGGTGAATGCCCGGTAGAGACAACGAGTGTCGAACTGCGCCCAGCTGGAGATGTTCGTGCCGCTGTCCTTGCCCCAGTCCGAGACCGCATTGCCGACGCGGCATGCTGCATTGCCGGCCAGGGTATCGGCCGTGGGGATCGACTCGAGATTGTTGTCGTTGTCGAGGTCCGTGACCCGGCCGTGGTCGGACACGCGCAGCCCCGCCTTGAGCTGGCTCCAGACGCCGTATCGGTCGTAGGTGACATCGACCTTGGCCGCATGGATTTCGTCCTCGCGGTCTTCCTCGCCACGTCGGGCGAAGGCATTGCCGGTGTAGGCGTCGTGGTCGTCGAGATCGATGGGATTGAGGAACTGGATGATCGGGATGTCGCTGCTCGCCTGGTCGGCCGTGTAGGCGACCCGGCCACTGGGGCCGAAGCTCGTATTGCTGCGCAGGCGGGTGCCGAACTCGACCTGGTTGCGGTGGGTGCGCGAGTAGGACGCGTCACCCGACAGGGTCAATGCGTCGGTCGCCTTGAACGATCCTGACAGGCCGCCGCCGACGTACGACTCGTCGCGCTGGCGTTCGGCGGAGTGGCTCTGCAGGTAGCTGTTACCCGCCCAGCGCAGCAGCGCACCTTCGTCCGACAGCTCGAGCGGCGCGATACCACGGCGTCCCTCTGCCAGCACCAGGTCGCGGCGGTCCTCGAAGGAGTGGCGCCTGGACAACTGCAGGTCCATTGCCAGGTCGAGCCGATCGTTGGGCTGCCATTGCACGCCGCCTACGACTCCGCGGCGCGTGTCCTCGGTGCGCAGCTGGCGGAAGTTGATCTGGTTGGGCACCAGATAGGTCGGGTTCGTCGAGCCGTCGACAAAGCTGCAGTTGCCGCCAGTTACCGCAGCGGGATTGGCGTTGACGGAATTGCAGGGACGGAAACTCGAGGACGCGGTGTAGAAATCCTCCGGCGCCGACGAGTCCGTCGTCGCCGCACCCAGCATCACGCCGATCCGGCCTGCGCCGGTTTCGAACTGGTCGAGATAGGAGGCGGAGAAGCGGTTGCCCAGCCCGTCATCCGCGCGGTCGGCGTAAGGCAGGTAGTTGGCACGTCCCTCCACCTGCAGGCGCCGCCCCTTGGCATCGAGGGGGCGCGCGGTGCGCAGGTCGATGACCCCGGAGATGCCGCCTTCCACGAGGTCGGCCTGCTGCGACTTGTAGACCACCACGCCGTTGGTCAACTCGGATGGAAACTGCTGGAACGACACCGTCCGGTCGCCGCCACCGCTCGACACCTCGCGTCCGTTCATCGTGGAGAACCCGAGATAGGGCCCCATGCCGCGTACCGATATCTCCGAGGCGGAGCCCTTGAAGCGGTCGGCGGTGACGCCGGGGATGCGCTCAAGGGTCTCTGCAACGGAGTTGTCGGGCAGCGCGCCGATCTCCTCGTTGACGATCGCGTCCACGATCGCCGCCGAATCTCGCTTGAGCGAGATGGAATTGCGCTGCGTCGCGCGCATGCCGGTCACCTGCACTGCATCGAGGGTCTGCGCGGCGGCCGCGGTGGCATCCGCTGCGGGTTGACCCTCTGCGCTCTGTGCGAACGCGCCGGGGGCGTACAGCACGGCCGCGATGGCCAGGCCCAACACAGAAACCGGTGTCATTCTTGTCGTGCGATGCATGGGTGTTCCTCGAAAAATGGATGGCGCGCGACGGGCGGTGCGGCACGTCAGTTCAGGCGGCACCGACATCCGGTGCACCCTTGAAATCGACTGCTGAGATGGCGACAGGACGCTAGAACGTGGCGGGACGCTAGCAGCGCGGCTGCTCCAAACTCATCCCGCAACGCAGCAAAAGTCATCCGGCGCACTCTCCAAGTGACTGATCGAAAAGGGAGTCCCCTAATGACACCGATGGCCATCCGGGACACGACCGGTGGCCCGGACTGCTTTCGACCGGCCCGTGCCCGCCAATGGGGCCGGCAGTCCACGCGACGCGCGCGCAGTTGGCTCTACCACGGAGCGCCTCGGCAAGGGAGCGGCACGTTTCGAATGGCCACGTCGTCGCCCGACTGGAGATATCCCCAACGGCCCTCGCCGCCGGT
>Ga0233369_1000827_pt1 | contig 11432 bp, 6 predicted proteins | sample ElkDunMinimDraft_26_FD_191537 | JGI IMG/M metagenome (GOLD analysis project Ga0233369, IMG submission 191537) | Fecal eukaryotic communites from dung pellets of Tule Elk in California, USA - Elk Dung D16 | ecosystem: Host-associated > Mammals > Digestive system > Large intestine > Fecal | place... | reverse complement strand
GGCGGAGGGAGACTGACATGGAGCTGTCCGGCCGGGTCGTGGTGATCACCGGTGGGGCCGGCGGAATAGGCGCGGCCATGGCCCGCCGCTTCGCCGCCGAAGGCGCCGAAGCGGTGATCGTGGCGGACCTGGACGCCGAAGCCGCCGGGGTGGTCGCCGACGACATCGGCACGGTTGCCACCGCTGCCGCCGTGGACGTGACCGACGCTGGGCAGGTGGCGGCGCTGGTCGCGCAGACCGAGCAGCGGTACGGCCGCATCGACCTGTTCTGCGCCAATGCCGGGGTCACCTCCGGTGTCGGTCTCGACGGTGATTTCGATCGTGCCTGGCAGGTCAACGTGATGGGTCACCTGCACGCCGCGCGGGCGGTGCTGCCCGGCATGCTCGCCCGGGGTGAGGGTTACCTGCTGCAGACCTGCTCGGCGGCGGGCCTGCTGACCTCGGTCGGTGATGCGGCGTACGCGACGACGAAGCACGCGGCGGTTGGCCTGGCCGAGTGGCTGGCCGTCACCTACGGCGACCGGGGTATCCGGGTCAGCGCGCTCTGCCCGCAAGGGGTGGACACGCCGATGCTCAGCGAAGGCCTGGCGGCCGGCCACCTCGGTGCCCGGGTGACGGCGGCGGCCGGGGCGGTGCTCGCCCCGGAGCAGGTGGCGCAGGCGGTGGTCGAGGGGATCGAGGCGGAGCGGTTCCTGATCCTGCCGCATCCGCAGGTGGCGCTCTTCCACCAGCGCAAGGCGGAGAACCCCGACGGCTGGCTGACGGCAATGCGCACGATGGTACGGCGTTTCAGCAGTTAGCCGGCCTGGCCAGTCCTCCCCGGTATGGCCGATTTGCCCGCGGCACGTCCGTGCCGGGCTGTCCGGGGCCGCTCATCTCCAGTAGAGCGGTCCGGGGTGGAGCGACCAGAGCAGCCGCCGCCACCGGGGACGCGCTGCGCGCATCGCCGAGGTGAACTCGTGCGCGAGCTGCGCGGCTCGCTGGGCCTGCGCGTCGTGGGCCGTGCCCGGTGCGAAGGCTGCCTGGTTGACCAGCTCCGCCAGCTCGTGCAACGACGGCCCGCTGCCGCTGCCGCTGCCGCTGCCGCTGGCGGTGGCGGTGGCGGTGGGCCAGAGGGCGGCGGCGGCCTCGGCGATCTCCGTGGCGCTGTGGTGGTCGGGCGCGGGATGCCCGGCCAGCCGCAGGGCGTTGGTCGCTTCCCGCCAGGCGCCGGCTATGCGTTGCGGGGCGGACCCGACGGTCAGTCGTCGCCGGCGCAGCCTGCTGCGCAGGAACAGGACCACCGCCGGTGGCACGCCGAGCAGCAGCACGACCAGGGCGACGATCACCGGCCAGAAAGCCGTTGCGCGCTCCTGTGCCGCGGCCACCGCCTCGGGCACCTCCGGGGCGGGGGAGGAAGGGCTGATGCTCGGCTGTGCCTCCTCCGGCGGGGGTGACGGCTTCTCCGGCTTGGGCCGGAAGTCCTCCTCCACCGGACGCGGCTGCCGGTCGTCGCGGGGCATCGGATCGAACGCCACCCAGCCGACCTCGTCGAAGAGCACCTCCGGCCAGGCATGGGCGTCACCGGCGCGGACCGGACCGTCGCCGGTGGGCGAGTCGAAGCCGACCACGACGCGGGTTGGCAGCCCGGCGAGCCGGCCCAGCACCGCGAATGCGGCGGCGAACTGCTCGGAGGTGCCGCGCTGGCCGCCCATGTCGCGGCCGCCGAAGAGAAAGAACTCGAGATTGGGGTAGGCGTGGCCGCTGGGGGCGTCGGCGACCTCCCGGTAGTGCTCGGCGAGGAAATCCTCGATGGCGACCGCTCGCGCGTAAGGCGCACCGTTGTCGGCGGCGAGCTGCTCGGCCAGCTCCCGCAGCCGCTGCGGAGTACCGTCGGCGACCTGCAGCACCCGCGTGTGCTCCGCGCCGGCCGGGACGTCCGCGACGCCCAGCAGGCCCGGGTCGGGACGCTCCGCTGTGGAGAGCACCTCGTAGCGCAGCCCCGGGGTGAGTCCTTCCGGGCGGATGAGGGTGCCGGTCTGCGCGTCGTAGGCTACCCGGGAACCGCTCACCTGCTGCGGCGTCGCCACCGCCGGCAGCAGCCGACCGGTCAGGCCGGCGATGGTGATCTCCTGCCGGACGGTACGCAGAAAGGCCCCGGGGGCCGGTTCGGCCGGCGGCAGGACCCGGCCCGCGTTGCGGTAGGTCCCTCCGACCTGCCAGGTCACCCCGTCATAGTCGCTGAGCACGGCGAGCCGCAGCCGCACCGGCGCCGCTGCCGTGTCGGCCGCCGGATCGTTCCCGGCCCCGGCATCGGCCGCCGGCCGGTCCGCAGTGCCATCGGTGTCGGTCGTCGGCGCCTCGGGGCCGGTCGGAGTGTTGTCGGTGCGGCCGGTCGTCTCCGAACGCAGCTCCAGCAGGACCTGGTCCGGGTGCAGCGCCCAGCCGGAGATGCGGATGAGCGGGCTCTCGTCGAGCGACTCCACCTGCGGGGGCTGGACGTACCGGCGGGGGTCCACCGGGCGCCCGGCGACCTGCCCTGCCACGTACGGCCCGACGAGCACGCCGGCGGCGACGACCGCCACGAGCCCGGCTGCGGTCCCGGCCGCCAGCCGCAGACGTACGGCGGTAGGCAGCCCGCCCGTGCCGAGGGTGCCGGCGGCGGGACCGGCGGGCGTGGCGCCTCGCCGGCCGGGGAGCACGAGCCCCAGCGCCGCGGCGGCGATGAAAGCTGTGGTCGGCCACAGGGCCGGGTCGGCGTTCGGGCCGACCACGTAGAGCGCGCCGCCGTAGAGCAGCACCGGCGGCAGGTAGCCGAGCAGCACCCGCCCGGTGCGTAACGTCACCTCCGCGCAGGCCAGCCCGGCCAGCCAGGTGGCGACCAGCGGGACGAGCACGGTGTCCGGTGCTGCCTGCACCGGGATCATCGCGGTCAGCAGCCGGGGAACACCGTTGCGGGCGGCGTCCAGCGTCACCTCGGCGAGCCCGCCGGGCAGTTCGGCGTGGCGGGCCGCCACCTGCAACGCGAACGCGGTGTAGGCGGTCAGGCCGAGGACCGACAGTGGGGCGATCAGCCAGGACGGCAGGCGGCGGGTGGCGAGACTGATGCCGACGGAGGCGATGGCGGCACCCAGCAGCAGCCGGGTGAGCAGCGGTCCGGAGTAGACCCGGGAGAGCACGGTCGCGGCCAGCCCCAGCAGTGTCACCAGCACCAGCGCGGCGGTCAGAGGGCGCCAGAGCTTCACCATCGGCGCACCCCGTCCCACTCGGCGGCGAACTCGGCGCCGTCGGCCGCTTCGAGCACCGTCATCCCGGCCGTCCCGCCGGCGCTGCCGCCGGCCGACCCGAAGAGCCCCACCAGCAGCGACGGGTACGCCGAGGGGCGCAGCGCGGCGACGTCACCGAGGTCGGCCGCGCCACCGGGGCCGGTGAGGAAGACGAGGGTGTCGCCGAGGCGGTCGCGGCGCAGCCGGCCGAGTACCTCGCGCAGCGTGCCGTCGCCAGGGGCGCGGGTCAGTTCGGTGGCGGCGAGCCGGTCCAGCGGGCTGGGCAGCTCCGTCCCGCCGGCGACGACCTCGAGCAGGGTCACCGGCAGTTCCTCGTGCAGCGCGGCGGTGACGACGGAGGCGGCTGCCTCGCACGCCGCCTCGAAAGTCTCGGCGATGCCGCCGCGGGCGGCGGGGTGCGCGGCGGCGCGGTTGTCCAGGAGCACCACCAGCCGGGGGAGGCTGGTGTCGACGTGTTCGCGGACCATCAGCTCGCCGATGCGGGCGCTGGTGCGCCAGTGCACCCGGCGCATCTCGTCGCCGACGACGTACTCGCGCAGCGAGTCGAAGGTGATGGAGCCGTGCGGGACACCGTCGACGCGACCGTCGAGGCTGCGGGCCACACCGGTGGGGACGGCGCGCAGCGGGTGCACCCGCGGATAGACCCAGACCGGCGTGCTCTGCCCGTAGCGGCGGGTGACCGACACCAGGCCGAGCGCGTCGTGGCGGGTGACCCGCAGCGGCCCGACCGGGATCACGCCCCGGCGGTGGGTGGGGACCGGGTAGCTGACGGTGGTGTCGTGCCCGGGGCGCAGGCGCAGTACCGGCACGGGCACGGTGCGGTTGCCGCAGCTGTCTTCGGCGAGCAGGTTCACCGGGCGCAGCCGGGCCCGGTTGCCGAGCGTGAGGGTCATGGTGGCCGGTTCACCGCGGGCGACCCGGTCCGGGTCGGCACTGCGGGTGACCGTCAGCCGGGGCTGCCCGGCGGCGTGCAGCAGCGCTCCGGCGACGGCGACCGCCGCGGCCGCGCCGAGCACGGCCAGTTCCGGGTACGCGAAGCGGAACCCGGCGGTGAGCAGCAGCACGGCGGCGGCGAGCAGCGCGACGCCACGACTGGTGACGGTCATCTTCTGGTGCTCAGCTTCGGACGGGCTGCTGCCCGGCGGGCAGCGGCACCGTGACGGAGGCGACCGCCTGCGCGAGGACTTCGGCGGCGGTGACGCCCCGGACCTGCGCGTCGGGGGAGAGCAGGACCCGGTGGGCGAAGACCGGCCCGCTGAGCTCCTTGAGATCCTCCGGCATGATCCAGCCGCGCCCCTGGATGAGCGCGTACGACTGGGCGGCGCGGGTCAGGGCGATCACGCCACGGGGACTGACCCCGACGCGGACCTGCGGGTGGGAGCGGGTGGCGGCGGCGAGCCGGACCGCGTACGCGTAGAGCGGGTCGGCGATGTGCACCCGCTGCGCCATCCGGATCATCCCGCTGACCGTGGCGGTGTCGGTGACCGGCGTCAGCGCCTCCGGTGACCGCCGGTTGGCGCCGCGCAGCACTTCGATCTCCACGGCCTCGTCGGGGTAGCCGACGGAGAGTTTCATCAGGAAGCGGTCCAGTTGCGCTTCGGGCAGCCGGTACGTGCCGTCCATCTCGACCGGGTTCTGGGTGGCGACCACCAGGAACGGCTTCGGCACCGGGTGGCGCACCCCGTCGACGGTGACGGTCTGCTCCTCCATCACCTCCAGCAGTGCCGACTGGGTCTTCGGCGAGGCACGGTTGATCTCGTCGGCGATGACGATGTTGGCGAAGACCGGCCCGGGGTGGAACTCGAAGGCCCGGCTGGCCTGGTTGAAGATGGTCACCCCGGCGACGTCGGAGGGGAGCAGGTCCGGGGTGAACTGGATGCGCCGCCACTGGCCTTTCACGGACGCCGCGATCGCCCGGGCCAGCGTCGTCTTGCCGACGCCGGGCACGTCCTCCAGCAGCACATGCCCCTGGGCGAAGAGCGCGGTGAGCGCCAACCGGACCACCTGCGGCTTGCCCAGCACCACCGATTCGATGTGCTGGGCGAGCCGGGCGGCCAGGCCGGCGAAACCGCGTACCTCGTCCTGGGTGAGCGGCTCGCGGCTGTTCACGATCGGTGATGCTCCTCGCCTGGTCGGTGCGGTTCAGCAGGTGGGCAGCAGAGCGAGGTCGTCGTCGCCCTCCAGGTTGAACCAGGCCCACGGGATGTAGTTGCTGCCGGAGTAGTTGATCCGCACCCACCAGGTGCTGCGCTTTTCCTTGTTGTAGACGAAGGCGTAGACCTCCTCGCCGCGCACCTTGCAGTACGCCTCCCAGCGGGTGCCGGGCTTGGCCCAGCCGACCTGCCGGTCGTTGTCCTGCCGCGGTACCGAGAAGACCTCGTTGCCGTTGCGGCCGTCGCGGTCGGCGTCGCAGTAGGTGCGCTGGTCGCCGCTGCTGCCGTTGACGCAGGTGGCGATGCCGTAGACCGCGGCGGTGGTCGCGGTGGCGTTCGCGCTGCCGGCCCCGGCGGCGTTGGTGGCGGTCATCTTCACCGTGTACCGGGTGCTCGGGGTGAGACCGGTCAGGGTCAGCGACGCGCAGCCGCCGCTCTTGGCGGCGGCCCCGGCCGCGCTGAGCGTGCAGGTCGCGCTGCCGCCACCGGCGTCGACGGTCGCCGCCACCGTCACCGAGGTCGCGGTCACCGAGGTCCGGGTGATGGTCACCTGGGGCAGCGCGACGGTACGCGCGGTGGCGCTCGCCTGCGGCCCGGGACCGGCCTCGTTGACCGCGCGCACGTTGATCTGCACGTTCTGGCCGTTGCCGAGGTCGCCGAGGGTGGCCTGTTCGGTGGTGACCTCCGTCGTGCGGCCGCCCGCCTCCACCTGGTACGCCGTGACCGGCCGGCCGTTGTCGACCGCGGGATCCCAGCGCACCGAAATGGTGCCCGGCCGATCGGCCACTGTGGCGGCCTGCAACCCGGCGGGCGCGTCGGGCAGGGTGAATGGCACGACGGTGCCGCTCGGCGGGGAGGCCTTCGATCCGGCGCCGCCGTCGCTGATCGCCACCACCGTGAAGGCGTACTGGCTGCCGTAGGTGAGGGTGCCGGCGGGGATGACCAGTTCGGTGCCCGGTGCCTCGCCCACCGGCGCGTTGGTTCCCTCGGAGACGGCGGTGACGGCGTACTTGGCGATCTTGTTGCCCTGGCCGTTTGCCTCGGGCCAGCTCACCGCGACGGTGCCGTCGGGGCGGGCTTCGGCGGTGACACTCGCCGGGGCGTCCGGCACCTCCGCGGTCGGCACCACCGGGTTGCTCTTGCCGGCCGGTCCCGTGCCCTTGGCGTTGACCGCCTGCACGGTGAAGCGGTAGGTCTGGCCGTTGGTCAGGCCGGTGAGTTCGATGGAGCGCTGGTTGGCGCCGACCTCGACTGGGCGTTCGGCGCCGGTCACGATGTATTTGGTGATGGCGGCGCCGTTGGGGGCGGCCGGCTGCCAGTTCACCCGGGCGCTGGCGTCACCGGCCGAGGCGGAGACGCTGCGCGGGGCGCCGGGCTTGCTCGCCTGGGGCTTCTTCGGCGCCGGGGGTGGCGGGGCCGCCGCCGGGGGCTCCGGCGGCGGGTCGCCGCCGAGAACGTCGTTGGCGTACTTGTCGACGCTGCGCACCGAATGCTTGTCGTCGACCACCTGGGCGGTGGAGGACTGCGGCGAGTTGATGAAGAGATGGTTTTCGCGAACCTCGAGCTCGAGCGGGCCGCCGCGGCCGGCAGCGGCGATGGTGTCGACGAGTTCGCCGTTCGCGTCGAAGACGTAGACCTTGCCGGTGGTCTCGTCGGGGCAGTAGAAGCGGTCCGCCCAGGCGACGGCCGGCGAGAGGGTGGCACCGCCACCGGGCACGGTGAACCGGGCGACGGGCTGCTCGCCGTCGACGACGTGTACCTCGCGCTCGTCGGGCACGGTCACCGGCACCAGGGCGCCACTGGTGTGGGCCGGCAGTGCGGCCGGACCCGCCAGCGAGAGCTGCGCCTTCGCGGTGGCCTCGCCGCGGACGGTGGCCAGCACGCCACCGGTGCGGTCCAGGACGGCGACGCCGTCGTCCAGGGTGGAGAGGAGGAGTTCGTGATTGGGCTCGGCGACGTCAAGGGTGTGCACCCGGGTCGGACTGGAACCGTCGCCTGCACCGCCGTCGCCGCCGCCCGAACCGGCAGCGACCGGTGGCTTCGCCGCGGTGATGGCCGAGACGGTGCCTTCGCTCGGCACGGCGATCCAGAGTCGCCCCGCGCCGTCGAAGGCGCCGCCGGTGATGCCCGGCGGGTACTGCAGGGCCTCACCGACCGGGGTCAGCGAGCGGGCATCCAACTGCTGGACCAGACCCTGCACGGTGTCCACCACGAATACCGCGTCCTCGTGAATGGCGACGTTGACCCCGAGCCCGGGAACGGTGGGCATGTTCGCCATGATCTGCAGGGTGGCCAGGTCCATGGTGCTGACCCGGCCGGTCTTCTGATCCCGCATGATCAGCATCCGGTCGGTCTGGACGATCTGCATCGGGTGGCTGCGCGCGTCGGGCACCTGCACCCGGGTGTCCACCCGGGCGGTGATGCCGTTGACCCGGGCCAGCTCGCTCCTGCTGGTGCTCCAGAGCCACGAGCTGGCGTCGAAGCTGGCCGCCGCGTTGTCGGCCGCCCCCAGCCCCAGCACCGTCAGCCCCATCGCGGCGACGAGCGCCGAGACCGTTCCCACGGTGACCAGGCCACCGCGCCGCCACCTGCGTCGTCGCGGCGCGGCCGGTATCGCTCCGCCCTCGGACATGGTGCCGTTGTCTGTGGTGTCCACAGCCGGCTTCCTCCCCCGTGCTTTTTCGGTCCTGGTCGCCGACAATGTCGCCAACATTTCCGCCGGTAATCGGCGCAAGCCGCGTGCCATCATATGGGCCGGTCGATACACCGTGGAACCCGCGGTTGCGGCCTGTGGACAACCAATGTCCGCACAAAAATCGGCTGCCGTGGGATCCGTTGACAGATCTTCACGGCAGCCGATGTACGCGATACGTGGCGTCAGCTCGGGGTCGGCTGGGGCGTCCGGTTCGTGCAGACCGACGCGGAGCTGCTCACGTTGTCCGTGGCGTAGACGGCCAGCACCACGAAGCAGTAGTTCTGGCTGGGGCTGAGCCCCTCCAGCGTGCGGCTGGTCTGGCCGGCCGGCACGTCCGCCACCCGGCCGAGCCGGTCCCGTCCACTGGCGACGATGAACGGGACCAGCCCACCGGACGGATCGTCCCAGCTGATCGTGATCGAAGTGCCGTTGTCACGCAGCTGCACATTCGTCGGCGGCTGGCCGAGCGGCGCCGCCGACGGTGTCGGATCGGGGTCGCCGGACGCGTCGTCGCCGAGCTTGCCGATCACCAGGACGACTGCGGCAACCACCGCCACCAGTGCGGTCACCGCGAGGATCGCGACGGCCACGATGAGCCCGCGGGACTTCGGGCGATCCGTGGCAGCGGCCACCTCATTGCCGTACGCCCGCTCTGCGCCGCCGTGCTCGGCGAAGCGGGACCGGTCAGGGCCGGGGCCGCTCCAGCCCTGCTGCTGGCCGGGGCGCGGCGGCGGCGGCGCGAAGTGCGGCGGATGCGGACCCGGCGGGTACGCGTACGCCCCGGGGGGCGAGCTGATCGGCGGGCTGCTGATCGGCGGCGAACTGATCGGTGGAGAACTCACCGGAGGTGCGCTGGTCGGGGCCCAGTTCTGGGCTTGCGGAGTCCAACCCTGCGACTGTGTCGGCGCCGTCTGTGATGGCACCGGAGCCGCGTAGGGCTGGGCAGACATTCCCTGCGCCTGGGCCGCGTACGGCGGTGCCGGCGCCGCCGGTGGTTGCGGCGGTGTCACCAGCGGCATCAGGGTGGTCGCCTCGTCGCCGGCCTCGGCGATGCCGGCGGGAGCGACGATCGTCGTGGGCTCGTCCGGGCCCTGCGAAGCGGCAGTGCCGGCCGGGAAGACCGTTGTCGCCTCGTCGCCGGTCTCGGCCGAGCCCAGCGGCGTCGTCGGCTCGTCGATCTGGATCGTGGTGAGGTGCGTCGTCGGCTCGGCCAGCGCGTCCAGCGCCGGATTGACCGGGCGCGCGGCGGCAGCGCCGGTCGCGGCCGGCGGCCCCGACTGCGGTACGGCCGGTGGCGCGGACTGCGGCGCGGCGGGATGCGGCGCATACGGCGCATACGGCGTTGCCGGTGGCGCGGACTGCGGTGCGGCGGCCTGGGGCGCGTGGGGTACGGCGGCGCTCGTGCCCCCGGCCTGGGTCTGCCCGGCGGGTGCCGGGGCGGCATCGCCGAGGAAGGCTCGCGCCGCCTGCACCGCCCAGTGCTCGGCGCCGAGCACCGCAGGCCCGTCGGTCGCTATCCGGGTGTGGTGCTTTCGTGCCTCGTGCCGGTTTCCGAGCTCCTCGGCGACGCCGGCCAGGTCGGCGGTGATCCCCAGCACCAGCGGGTCGTTGCCGGCCGTCCGCCGGGACGCGGCCTCCAGCGCGATCTCCAGGATGCGCCGGGCGGCGGCGGGATCGTCGGATTCGCGGTGCAGCCGGGCGAGGAAGTGCGAGGCGGCGAGCACCTCGGGGTGATCTTCGCCGTAGCTGCGTCGGGCCGACGAGAGGACGTCGTCGAGGTATTCGCGGGCGCCGGCCGGGTCACCGGCGTTGCGCTGGGCGAGCGCTCGCTGCTGTGCGGCGGCTAGGGGAGAGGGCTGGGACACCCGCCCAATGCTGCCCGGCGCGCCGTCCTGGCGCTACCCGGGTCCCCGGGCTGTGGCCGGCTTGCTGTGTTCCGGCAGTGCCCAGGCGTCGTCGACGGGGAAGGGATCGGCGTGATCACTTCGGCTGCGGCGGGCTCGAACAGGCCTCTGACCTGTGCAAAGTCGATCTCCGAACCGGGATGTGCATGATCCAATCGGGCCGTGTAAAGTAATGCCCCGTGCAGCTGGAAGGCCTGCCGACGGGCGAGAAAACCGCCGCGGTCGGACAGGGTAGGCTGTACGAGCAGGTCCGGGTGGCGGAATGGCAGACGCGCTAGCTTGAGGTGCTAGTGCCCGTATAGGGCGTGGGGGTTCAAGTCCCCCCTCGGACACCAACAGAATTCCAGCGGTGCGTGGCAAGGTCAAAACTTGCCCGCACCGTTTGTGTTTCCGGGTCGTACGACAGGCGCAGCCCGAGGCTGCAGTAGAGGCGCCATGGTGTCTCGGCGTACCGCAGTCGGATGGGCAGGCGGCAGCCGAGCCGGGCGGCCGGTACTTCGAGCATTACGTCAAACTGCTGCTATCCAGTACGGCGGTGGCGGATCTTGCTCTGCCGCCAGAGGCGCTGATCCTGCCCGGCGTCGACGAGCCGCTACTGGCCGCGCCCGCCGCGCTGGCGTTGGCGTTGGCGCGGAGAGTGCCGCCTCGGTGGTGCAGAAGGTAGCCCCGGACGGCGGCGATCAGTGGACTGTGCCGTCGATGGACGCCACCGACATTGCCGAGCGTCACCGGCCCTCATGAACGCGGCAAGTCGAGCAAACTGGGTTCCTCGTCACCTAGTGACATCAAGGGGAATCATGGAGCCAACGACCACTCAGTACGCCGGACCGGGAAAACCTGGAGTGGAGGGTCGGGCGGCAGCACTGAGTCTGTCCGGTCTCCATAAGGAGTTCGCCGGCAATGTAGCGGTGAACCACGTCGACCTCGTGGTGCCAGAGGGTTCACTGTTCGGGCTGGTGGGCCCCAACGGAGCGGGCAAGACGACTCTGTTGTCGATGGCTGTCGGCTTGCTGCGGCCCGACACCGGCGAGTCCCGGGTGTGCGGTGTGGACGTGTGGTCCGATCCGGCCGAGGCCAAGACATTGATCGGCGTGCTGCCCGATGGCATGTCGATGCCAGAGCGCCTGACCGGCCGTGAGCTGCTGACGTACATCGGGCAGTTGCGCGGCCTCGACGCCGGCGTGCTGGCGGGCCGGGTGCAGGAACTGCTCGATGTCATGGAACTCGGTGGGGCCGAGCGGACGCTGGTGGTGGATTACTCGACCGGCATGCGCAAAAAGATCGGCCTGGCGACGGCGCTGCTGCACGGGCCGCGGCTGTTGGTGCTCGACGAGCCGTTCGAGGCGGTGGACCCGGTGTCCGCGGCGGCCCTGAAGTCGATCCTCAACGATTTTGTGGCGGGTGGCGGCTCGGT
>Ga0233369_1000826_pt1 | contig 11450 bp, 8 predicted proteins | sample ElkDunMinimDraft_26_FD_191537 | JGI IMG/M metagenome (GOLD analysis project Ga0233369, IMG submission 191537) | Fecal eukaryotic communites from dung pellets of Tule Elk in California, USA - Elk Dung D16 | ecosystem: Host-associated > Mammals > Digestive system > Large intestine > Fecal | place... | reverse complement strand
CTGGCTGTACTTATTTTACCATAATCTGCTTTGATTTCCTCGGCTCCTGGCCCTTCAGATAAGTAACTTAGTAGTTTCTTTAAATCAGCAAAATCAACAATAGGCAATTGATTATCATCGGCATATTTAAATATGGCACTTAAAACTCCGGATTGGGTATCGTTTAAATCTAATATTCTAGACAATAATACGGGTCCAAAATCTTCCACAGTCACTCGCATAGAGGCTCCTAACTGCCCACTTAAGGAAAAAATCTCGAGTGGGAAGCTTGAGGGAACAAAAGGTATCCCTACCGCTAAACCGCGTTCTATTAATGCCTCATTGCTATTTCCTGGTTCAGCAAGACCCGATAAATCACCTTTCACATCCAACATAAATACGGGAACACCCGCGTCAGAAAGTTGTTCAGCCATTAATTGCAAGGTTCTTGTTTTACCTGTACCTGTAGCACCAGCAATAAGACCATGACGATTCATCATTTTTAATGCTAAATTAACTTTCGCATCAGTTACAATTTCACCATTTAAAATACCTGAACCCAATTGAATAAAGGGTCCTTTCGGATTATAAGAATGTATTACTTTCTCTATAAATTGTTCTTTCATAATATTATAGAACTGAAGATCTAAATTTTAAAATAAAAATAAAGATAATACAATAGTATTTAAGAATTAAACAGATTTAATATTAATAAAATGTTAAGTATTCAGTAGAAAAGCAATCCTTTTGTAAAATAATCACAACAAAATTTCAAAAAACATGATTATTTAAAATTAAATTTTATTTTTGTTGAAGTTTATGATTGCAAAAACACGATTGATTACTAAATCCTATAGAATAATAGCAGCAAAGATTTGCTTTTTAGTCTTCTTTACGAAGATGCTAATATCTATTACACCGATGTTTATCGATGTATTGGATCAGGGTACAGTGCTTCAAATTGTGATGCAATTAGAGATTGAAAACACCGCCAAAGGTGCCAATAGTAACAATGAAGACATTCATGAAACGGGCGTAAAAATATTTAAACCCGATGCCATGGATTACCTTAGCTTCAACCCTACTATTGAAAATTCAGGACAAATCAAACATTACTTACGTAATGAAAAAACGATTTGTGCTTTCCATCCAACAGTGCCAACGCCGCCTCCTAACAGTTAATTCAACATTTTTCTTATTTATCAGCTTATTCTGACCTGTAAACAGGGTCTTAATGGGATTATTGATTGTTTATTGTTAAAAATTGAATTAAATTAAAACGTAGTTTTTATGTTTGGTACACGTACGTCTGCTTTTCTAAAATTGTCGAAAAGAGACTTAAAATATGATTTCCCGGCAAGTATAGTCGTTTTCTTAGTGGCATTACCACTTTGTTTGGGAATTGCAATGGCCTCTGGTGCCCCACTTTTTGCTGGGATATTAACAGGGGTAATAGGAGGTATAGTTGTTGCTTCCTTATCTGGATCACCATTAAGTGTGAGTGGTCCTGCGGCGGGTTTAACCGTCATCGTTTTAGGAGCTATTGAAAAGTTAGGGGCTTATGACACGTTTATTCTAGCAGTACTATTAGCTGGAGCAATCCAATTAGTTTTAGGCTTTTTGAAAGCGGGAATGATTGGAAATTACTTCCCTTCCTCGGTAATCTTAGGTATGTTAGCTGCTATTGGTATTACCATTATCCTGAAACAAATACCTTTAGCATTCGGCATGACTGAAACGAATGCATTTGATGTAGAAAATGGGGGAGGTATATCGGCATTTACGAATACCATTATCTCCAGTGTCAATTGGGGAGCCACTTTAATCTGTTTACTTTCCATAGCTATACTTATTGTTTGGCCTAACTTGAAAACCTTAAACAAGGTTCCAGCTCCGTTAATGGTGGTATTGCTAGGTATAGGTTTAGGTTTTGCTTTTCAAGGCACTTCGTTAGCGCTAAATCCGAATCATTTTGTTTCGATTCCAGTAGTTTCTTCTTTTACGGAATTTAAAGGTTTATTTATATTTCCGGATTTTACCCAAATATTAAATAAAGAAGTATGGATTGTGGCGGTCACTATCGCTATTATCGCAAGTTTGGAAACCTTATTGAGTATTGAAGCTGTCGATAAAATTGACCCTTTCAAACGTAATTCACCAACTAACAAGGAGTTAATTGCACAAGGTATTGGTAATATGACAAGTGGTTTATTGGGTGGTTTGCCTATGACATCAGTTATCGTACGTTCCTCTGCCAATGCAAATTCTGGTGGAAGAACTAGGCAGTCGGCAATTATGCACGGTATTTGGTTATTATTAGCATTACTAGCAATTCCTAGTTTGATAAACTTAATTCCTTTAGCAGGTCTAGCAGCCATTCTTTTACATACAGGATTTAAATTAGCAAAACCAGCTTTATTTAAACAAATGCTAAAGAAAGGATTGGATCAATTTATTCCTTTTACGATCACCGTTATCGCTATTGTCTTCACTGATTTATTAACAGGAGTTGGGGTAGGTATTTTAGTCGCTACATTCTACATTTTGCGTGCGAATATGCACAATGCTTATCAATTCAACATTCGACCTACTGATGAAGAAGACAAGTCTGTCGCTGTATTAACATTGGCTGAAGAAGTGACCTTTCTTAATAAGGCTCCAATTCAACAAAAATTGTATAACCTACCTAAAAATGTAAAATCGGTAGTGATTGATGGACACAAAAGTACATTTATAGACAAAGATGTCATCGATGTGATCAAAGATTTCGAGCAAAATGCGATAAGTAAAGGAATCGAAATTGAACTTAATGAAGTAACTTACAAGAAGAAAGTGTTAAGTAAAAAACAAAAACTTCAAAAAGTGGTTTAAATAAACCGAAATAATATTGAACATTGTAAATAATTAATAACTCAACGAATAAAAAATATATATAAAATGGGCATTAAAGAATTAGAAACTGGACTAAATACGATTATAGAAGGAAATAAAGGTTGGATGGAATTTGTAAAAAATGACAATACAGGTCGTTTTCAACAATTAGCTAAAGGTCAAAACCCAGAAATTCTATGGATAGGTTGTGCTGATAGTCGTGTTCCTGCCAATGAATTGACAGGTACTAAACCAGGAGAAGTTTTTGTTCACCGTAACATTGCCAATATGTGTGTGCATTCGGATATGAGCATGTTATCTGTTTTAGACTATGCCGTTAATGTACTGAAGGTAAAACATATTATTGTTGCAGGTCATTACGGATGTGGTGGTGTTGCAGCATCAATCAGCAGAAAACAATACGGTATCATTGATAACTGGTTGAGCCATATTAAGGATGTATATCGTCTTCATGCAGAAGAGATTGACAACATTGAAGATCAAGAAAAGAAAGCAGACAGATTAGTCGAATTGAATGTAAAAGAGCAAGTATTAAATCTATGTACTACTTCTATCGTTCAAAATGCATGGAGTAATGGTGCAGATTTAGCTATTCACGGTATGGTGATCAATATCGGAACTGGTGAATTAATCAATCAAGATTGTACATTTACAAGTAACGATTCTTTAGGAAAAGTTTTCCAATACGCTAAATAGGTTTTAGAACCAAAAAAAATAGAGACACACAGCAATGTGGTCTCTATTTTTTTTATCTTATTTTTTAAAACTTCCGTCTTCTTTTATCCCTTTAGCAAATGAATCGGAATACAAATCGGTCATAACTGCAAATTGTGTTTTAGTAAATCGCTGTTCTGCCTGGTATTGTCCTTCAAATTTGCGCTTGCTAGTCCAATCTTTTACCAATTGCTTTTCGACTTCATCTCCTCTGAAAAATATGAATTTGATTAAGCTTAGTAAATCCTTCCATTGCATATCATCCTCCCGAAAATTATCTAAAAACCACAATTGACTTCGTGTATACATATCATTCATGACCGCCTTTATTTCACTAAATTGAACATAATCGTCTGCATTTAGCTGGTATTTTCCGTCTTTGTTTTCCCCAAGAAAGAAACCTGTTAAAAATAACTTTTGAAGAGATTGGTAATGCACATTCGTAAATAACACGTCTTGATAAGGCATCATTCGCATTTTGTAAGTCATTAATTCTGTTTGTAATTTCCTTACATCAATTTGTTTACTTTCGGTTTTAAAAAAAGCAACAAAACCAGCAGTAGCCCCTAATACTTGTCCATAAACTGATTGGAAGGCTATAGATCCTTCTCCCTTCTTAAGTTTACGTAATAAACCAACATCAAACAGATTGTCTTGTTCAAAGGATAGGATATCTTTTAATAGGATCATTCGCACATCCGTATCTAATGCCGCCACCCCTAATGTCGTTCTACTTAATGCTAAAGTCAATTCTTCAGGTTTTAAAAATGAAGTTGAAGGAGTTGATTTCTCTTTCCAAACGACCTGTTTTACTAAATCAGAATTGTGGCTAGCGTCTATCAAGGAATGCACCACGTATTGTTCCTTATTGGACAATTGAACTGCCCAATTTCTTTTATTCCGGGTAACTTTGATAGCTTGCTGGTTTTTAACGATTTTTAAGTCGGGGAATGCTGACAACATTTTTTCTGCGGCATTCCAAGCTAATTGATTATTAAAATCCTTTTTAACCACTTGGGCCAATGAATCGCTGGTCGTATTACTCATGGCCATTTTCATCAGTAATTCCATCCAGATTCCTGCGTCCAAGAACTCATTGTTATTAATCTTCAAGGGACCCTTTCGAAACTCTGGAAGCATATTTTCTTCATCAACCACCCAAATGGTAGGCACATTCGACTTTGCAGCTTGCAAGGCAGCAGAAAAGGCTGTGATGTCTGATCCATAAACTAACAATCTTGGCTTCTGTTTTTTCTGTGCCCATAAAACCATTGGAAAAAACAGGCATATTAATACGACGATTCGAAAATTCATAATTCAGTAAATATAAACCTAAAATACATAAAATAGCGTTAAGTATTCGTTAATGACTCATCCAATATATCGTTGAAATAGCTAACTTTGCTACATGGTAGAAGAAGAAAAATCATTAAATTTTATTGAAGAAATTATCGAAGAGGATCTTCGCAGTGGAAAACATGAGGGTCGTGTATTGACTCGTTTTCCTCCTGAACCAAATGGTTATCTTCATATTGGACATGCAAAGTCAATTTGTCTAAACTTCGGATTAGCACAAAAATATAATGGAAAAACAAATCTACGTTTTGATGACACCAACCCCGTAACGGAAGATGTCGAATATGTAGAAAGCATCAAAAAAGATATACAGTGGCTTGGTTTTGAATGGTCTGAAGAATTATATACCTCAGATTATTTTGAAACCCTTTATAATTATGCAGTTGACTTAATTAAAAAAGGACTGGCTTATGTAGATGATAGTTCGGCAGAGGAAATTGCGGCAGCAAAAGGATCACCTACCGTCCCTGGTACTCCTACTCCTTACCGCAGCCGATCCATTGAAGAAAACCTGCAATTATTTGAAGAAATGCGCGCAGGTAACTATCAAGACGGTGAAAAAGTTTTGCGTGTAAAAGTAGATTTGGAGAATCCAAATATGCACATGCGCGATCCCATTATTTACCGAATTAAACATGCGCATCATCACCGTACTGGGAATCAATGGTGCATCTACCCGATGTATGATTTTGCTCATGGACAATCGGACTCCATAGAAAAAATAACACATTCGGTATGTACCTTAGAATTTATCCCACATCGTCCATTGTACGACTGGTTGATTGATCAATTGGACATCTACCCTTCCAAACAATATGAATTTGCTCGTTTGAATATGAACTATACGGTGATGAGCAAAAGGAAATTATTGCAACTGGTGAATGAGCAGGTTGTCGAAGGATGGGATGATCCTCGCATGCCTACGATATCCGGTTTACGAAGAAGAGGATATACTCCTGAAAGTATTCGTAACTTTTGTGAACGTATAGGCATTCAAAAAAGAGAAAATATGATTGATGTAAGTCTTTTGGAATTCTGTATTCGAGAAGATTTAAACAAAAGTGCTTGGCGTAGAATGGCTGTGCTTGATCCAATTAAATTAGTTATCAGCAATTACCCCGATGGCCAAGTGGAAGAATTACATGGCGAAAATAACCCCGAAGTGGAAGGTGGAGATGGTAGCAGAACTATCCCTTTTTCTAAGGAATTGTGGATTGAACGTGATGATTTTATGGAGGATGCTCCTAAGAAATTCTTCCGTTTAGGACCAGGATTATCCGTACGATTAAAACATGGTTATATTGTCACTTGTACAGACTTCAAAAAAGATGATCAAGGAAACGTAACCGAGGTTTATTGTACTTATGCTCCAAATTCTAAATCGGGTGAAGATACTTCTGGACTAAAAGTGAAAGGAACTATTCATTGGGTATCTGTAGCGCATGCTAAGGAAGCAGAGGTCCGTTTATATGAACGTCTGTTCTCCGATGAGAACCCTGCAGCAGCAGAGGATTTTAAATCGTCTATCAATCCTGACAGTTTAAGCATCATTGAAAAAGCATACATAGAACCTGATTTGGAAAATGCTATTCCTGCTAAAGGATATCAATTTATACGATTGGGCTATTTCACACTAGACGCTAAGAATAGCATAGCTGAAAAACTAGTATTTAATCGAACAGTAACCCTAAAAGACTCTTGGGCAAAAGAGGTAAAAAAAGGTTAAAAATATAAAAGGAGGCTTATTAAGCCTCCTTTTTTTACATCCATGCTTCTTGATATTTCTTTTGCATTTGTACTAAACTTGCGAGCATTTGCTCGTCCTTAGCCTGTTGCGCCACTTCTAAATACCGATCAAGGGTCGCTAATCCTAATTGTATGACATATGGATCAAATCCAACATTAGCTTTTTTAGTTATGGCAAGCTGTTGATTAAGATATTCATCTAACGCATTTATATTCTTATTTCCTAATAACTTTGCTTTCTCCACTTCCGCGACTTTATACAGAGTGTCAACGACAATACTATTCATATAAGCTTGCCGAACGGTTTGGATAACTTCTGGTTGGAAATCATATGCTTTCAATGCAAGATCCTTCGCTTTTTCGGTTTCCCCCGCTTGCATTAAGGCTGCTAGTCCTTGTTGATAAACTTTAGGGAATACCCAATTCTCATAATAAAAATTTGAATCGGTATCCAAATGACTTATCGTCGATATATCCCCCCATGCATAAGTATGCTTCACATGATCATATAGCTTATCCGTATTCACTAATGTGCTTTCTATATCCGGTTGTCCTACTTCTACTGGCAATAATTGATAAACTAAACCTTCTGATGCTAAATATTTATCCATCCCCATGAAGATACTATTAGGACTCATACTCGTAAAATAAATGGGTCTTTCCCAATTATTATTGACCAATATGCCCATCAAACTTAATTCTGCTCTAGAAACGTAATTTTGTTTAAACTCCCACTGCAAATACTCTGGTATTGCCGATTGCCATTTCTTAGGAATTGTAAGGTTACTAAGTACAGATTCCCGGTTTACTTTTAACTGCCATTTCTGATTGGCTAAAATATTTTCCGAAGTGCCGTCTGGCATTTTGACTTGGTCTTCCGGTTTATCCGATAACATAACAGCCAACAGCTTATCAATATCTGAATAGCCTTCAATTCCCATATCCATCACACGGATTCCATCTCGAATACCTTTTTTCACTTGTTCATAAGAGAAGCCTATAGGTAATGCTTTGGATTGATTCATATCCCGCATCATTTGCTTAACATACCAGTCAGATTGCAAATAACCATAATTGATCACCCGAACATCGGTCCTAACGCCTTCTACTTCTTGCAAATACCAAAGTGGAAAAGTGTCATTATCCATGTAGGTAAATAATATGGCATTTGGATCACAGGACATTAAGGTATTATAGGCAACATCTTTACTCATCGATCGAGCAGATCGATCGTGATCGTCCCAGTTTTCTTTTACTAACAACATAGGTCCCATTAGCAACGACAAGGCTAAAGAACCATAGGCAATCGGTTTACTGAATGAAAAAGAATATTTCTGTAAAAACTCCGTTAATCCAATCATTCCTAATCCAATCCAAATAGCAAAAACATAAAAAGAACCCGCATACGCATAATCACGCTCTCGCGGTTGCAATGGCGTTTGATTAAGATACAAAACGATAGCTATTCCTGTAAAGAAAAACAACAGTCCAACAATTGCTGTGTCTTTTTTGCTTTTCTTCCATTGCCACAGAAAACCTATAACACCTAAAATCAAAGGCATAAAGAAATAGGTATTTCTACTAGGATCGCTTTTAAAAAAATCACTTACATTACCTTGCCCCGGTAATCTCATTTCATCTAGAAAAGAAATTCCAGATATCCAATTCCCAGCGGTATATCCTTGTTGTGCAGGCTGATCATTCTGCCTACCTACAAAATTCCAAAGAAAATAACGCGTGTACATATGGTTTATTTGGTATTCGAAAAAGAAGCGCATATTATGCATAAAGCTAGGTTCCTCCCCATCTTTTAAACCCAGGTATTGTTTATAAAACTCACTGTGTTTTTCACTATAAACCCGTGGGAATAGGACTTCCTTATCATACTGATACCCAGAAGTACTGTGTATTGGGGCATAACCATCTTTTTCTTTCCGATAGTCTGTTTTTGAATTAATACCTACAATCTGCGAAGTAAATTTAGGCCCTTTTAGTAAAGGTTCACTTTGATATTGCTCACGACTTAAATACCCTAAGAAAGAAAAAACATTGTCTGGAATATTATTATTTAAAGAGATGTTGGTCTGTGCTCGAACAACCAATAAGGCATAGGAACCAAAACCAAAATAGATAAATGCAAAACAGAGCAAAAGCAATTGAAGTGTGGGTTTATTTTTCTTCTTTGCGATCCATAAACCATAAAGCATTAAACTTACTAAGAGGACAATAAAGGTCATTATTCCAGTCCCAAAAGGTAGGCTCAACCCATTCACAAAGAATAAATCAAACTGTGCAGCTAACTTTACAGAATATTGAATTACTCCCCAAAGAATAAATGCTAACAAAGTCAATCCCCCAATAAAGGATTTCAGGATTCCTTGCCAAGAGATACGATTGGATTTTCTAAAATATACCAGCAATGTTAATGCAGGAATACTGAGTAAATTCAGCAAGTGTACACCGATGGATAAACCCATCACAAAAGCAATAACGATTATCCAACGATTTGAATCTGCTTCATCTGCCCTTCGCTCCCACTTCATCGCCAACCAAAAAACGACAGCCGTACACAAGGAAGACATTGCATATACCTCCGATTCTACAGCAGAATACCAGAAGGTATCTGAAAAACTATAGGCCAATGCACCGACCATGCCTGCACCTAAAATTTTAAAAATATTTAAATCATCACGGGGATTCGTTTTGCTAAGTATTTTTCGAGCTAAAGCCGTAATGGTCCAAAATAAAAACACAATAGTTAAGCCGCTGCAAATAGCAGATCCCACATTCATCATGTAGGCTATTTTTGAAGTATCACCGAAAGCTAAATTGGAAAATAAATTCTGAATTAAAAGAAATAATGGCGCACCGGGTTGGTGTACAATTTCTAATTTATAGGCCGAGGCAATAAACTCTCCCGTATCCCACCAACTGGTCGTTTTATCGGTACAAAGGATATAAACGATCGTGGAAATCAATCCACACATCCATCCAAGTAGGTTATTCCATTGATTATACTTCATCATAGCTTAGCTGTTAGTTACAATAAATGTAAAGAAGTTTCTTTACTCCATTGTGGGATTAACAGTATTTAACAAAAGAAGGTTTTATAGCTTGGGAAATTCGCTTCAAATTAAGGATTAGTGGACAGGTATTGTGGCAATGCTTCTTGTGGTATTAGGGGTATGATTTAAAAATCATCTTCAATTATTTCTGCCACTCGGCCCACCTGCCCATCCGTAAGTTTCACCTTTATCCCTCGGGTATGAAAATTTGCAGAGGTCAAAATATTTTTCACAATACCTTCCGTCAATTCGCCAGTACGTTGATCTTTTTTTAGGATGATATTGACTAACATTCCCACCTTTATATCAGCTCTATTATTTGGATTTGGCATATGTATTTTATTTTCAACAAAAATAGGTTTAATATCATCGACAGAGAAATAAAACTATTAAATAACAAGAGAGTCAAGCTGTTTTTGCTTGACTCTCTTATTATTTGAGCTAATCGTAGGGAACTTATACAAGTTTCTCCACAATCTTTTTAGTAGGACCTGGATTACTCATGGTATAGAAATGCATTACTGGTGCTCCAAATTCAATTAATTCTTTACATTGTTGCACCAACCATTCCTCTCCTACCTGTCTTACATCAGCATTTGTCTTACAATCTGCTACGGCATCACTCAAGTCTTCTGGGATATCTAAGTGAAATATTCGAGGTAAAGTAATCAATTGATTTTTACTAGTCAATGGTTTTAACCCTGGAATAATAGGCACATGAATATCATTTTCCCGACACTTAATGACAAACTCTTTATACTTTTCAACGTTGAAAAACATTTGGGTTACAATAAATTCTGCACCCATCTCTACTTTCTTTTTCAACCATTTAAAATCTGTATTAAAATTGGGGGCTTCAAAATGTTTTTCAGGATAACCCGCTACACCGATACAAAAATTTGTTTTCTCGGCAATAGTAATATCCTCATGCAGGTATCGGCCTCTATTCATATCCACCACCTGCTCTAGCAATTCTGTCGCATAGGCATGTCCACCTGGGGTTGGAATAAAATCAGCATCTCCTTTTCGAGCATCACCTCGCAGTACCAACACATTATCGATTCCTAAAAAATTCAAATCGATTAAAGCATTTTCCGTTTCCTCCTTCGTAAAACCACCGCAAATAAGATGCGGAACTGCATCCACTTTATATTTACTCATGATAGCTGCACAGATAGCAACGGTTCCTGGTCGTTTTCTATAAGAAACTCGTTCCAATAAGCCACTGGAATGTTGCTTATATAGATAATCCTCCCTGTGGTAAGTAACATCAATGAATGGTGGTTTAAACTCCATCAATTCATCCATAGTTTTAAAAATACTCTGTATACCTTGTCCTTTAGCTGGAGGAAGTAATTCGAAAGAATATAAGGTTTTACCTTTTGCGTTTTTAATATGATCTATAATTTTCATAAAAATATATTAAGGCTTAGAGAAAACGCAGTGTGGGTCTGGTTTGCAGCTTATCTTTCCCTTTCGGGGTAGAATGTAGCACCTTGAATGAATCAGGTTGCTAAGGCTTCAGCGGGTCTATTCCCTCTACCTTTCTCTATAAGCGATGGCTAATATCGTCAATCCTAGAGGAATGACAAAATATAATACTAAAAAAGATGATAAGAATTGGATTATTGCTCTAAATACATAGCAATCAAACCCTCTGGTAGTTTAACGACGATCACCTCTTCCTCCTGATCAATG
>Ga0233369_1000825_pt1 | contig 11456 bp, 9 predicted proteins | sample ElkDunMinimDraft_26_FD_191537 | JGI IMG/M metagenome (GOLD analysis project Ga0233369, IMG submission 191537) | Fecal eukaryotic communites from dung pellets of Tule Elk in California, USA - Elk Dung D16 | ecosystem: Host-associated > Mammals > Digestive system > Large intestine > Fecal | place... | reverse complement strand
GCTCGATGCTCTGGTGACGCAGCCGGGTACCGGGGCGACGGGTGCGGACCCGGCAGCGCCGGGACCGGACGCCGCGCCGGCAGCGGCCCCCGTGCGGCTCGTCGTCTTCGCGTGCGACGCCGGGATGGGCTCGTCCGCCATGGGGGCCGCGGTGCTGCGCGACAAGCTGCGCAAGGCGGGCGCGCAGGGTGTGACGGTCGTGAACAAGGCCGTGGCGAACCTCGACGACGACGCGGACCTCGTCATCAGCCAGCGCGAGCTGACGCCGCGGGCACGGCTGCGCGCACCGGGCACCCGGCACCTGTCCGTCGACAACTTCATGAACAGCCCGGTCTACGACCAAGTCGTGCGCGAGGTCGTCGAGGCGCAGGATGGTGACCGGGGGGCGGTGACGACATGACCGACGTGCTGACGCGTGAGCTGTGCGTGGCCGGTGGCCGCGCGACGAGCCACGAGGACGCGGTCCGTGAGGCAGGCGCGCTGCTCGTGGCGTCCGGTGCGGTCGCACCCCCGTACGTCGACGGCATGCTCGAGCGCGAGCGGAGCATGACGACGTACATGGGCAACGGGCTGGCGATCCCGCACGGGACGCTCGACTCCGCGCCGCACATCAACCGGTCGGCCGTGTGCGTCGTGCGGTACGCGCAGCCGATCGACTGGAAGGGCGCGCCGGTGCGCGTCGTCGTGGGGATCGCCGGTGCCGACGGCCGGCACCTGGACGTGCTCTCGCGCATCGCCCTGGTGTTCGCGGACCCCGCGCAGGCCGAGCAGGTGGCCGGCGCGGGGACGGCCGACGAGCTGTACGCGCTCGTGGGGCAGGTGAACTCGGACTGACGAGAGAGAGATTCCACAGGAACGGACATCTGGGCAGGTCCGGATGTGTCCGGGTGAATTGACAGTCGCAGGGGGCGCGGTGATCCTGACAGCAGCCGCGACCCGGCGGCACGGACGACGGAGTCGATGTGTACGCACCTGAGCGGCACCAGCAGATCCTCACGCGGGCACGCGCCGTCGGGCGCGTCGACGTCACGGGGCTGGCCGCCGAGCTGGACGTGACACCCGAGACCATCCGCCGTGACCTCACCGCGCTCGAGCGGCACGGCCTGGTGCGCCGCGTGCACGGCGGGGCCATCCCGGTCGAGCGCCTCGGCTTCGAGCCCGGGCTCGCGGACCGCGAGGGCCTGCTGTCGGGGGAGAAGGAGCGCATCGCCAAGGCCGCGCTCGACGAGCTGCCCGACGGCGGTGCGGTCATCCTCGACGCGGGCACCACGACCGTGCGGCTCGCCGAGCTGCTGCCCACGGACCGCGAGCTCACGGTCGTCACGCACGCGCTGCCCGTGGCGACCGTGCTCGCGACCCGTCCGGGCACCACGCTGCACCTCGTCGGCGGCACGGTGCGGGGCCGCACGCTCGCGGCCGTCGGGTCGTGGGCGCTGCGCGACCTCGCCGAGATCCACGTCGACGTCGCGTTCCTCGGGGCCAACGGCATCACCGCCGAGCACGGTGTCACGACACCCGACCTCGCCGAGGCCGCCGTCAAGCGCGCCCTCGTCGCCGCCGCCCGGCGCACGGTCGTGCTCGCCGACCACACCAAGGTCGGCCGCGTCGACCTCGCGCGCGTCGCCTCGCTCGCGGACGTCGACGCGCTCGTCACGGACAGCGACGTGCAGCCCGAGCTCGCCGACGAGATCGAGGCAGCCGGGACCCGGGTGGTGCGCGCATGATCGTCACCGTCACCCCCAACCCCAGCCTCGACCGGGCGCTCGACGTCGACCGGCTCGCAATCGGTGAGGTCAACCGCGCGCACGCCACGCACGTGCACCCCGGGGGCAAGGGCATCAACGTCGCACGCGCCCTGGCCCGTCACGGGGAGTCGGCGCTCGCGGTCGTGCCCACCGGCGGTGCCGACGGTGCCCGGCTCGTCGAGCTGCTCGGCGAGCACGGCGTGCCCGCCGTCGCCGTGCCCGTCGCGGGTGACACCCGCACCAACATCACGCTCGTCGAGACGGACGGCACGACCACCAAGGTCAACGCGCCCGGTCCGCGGCTGTCGCAGGCCGAGGTCGACGCGCTGCTCGCGGCGGTCGAGGCCCAGCTCACACCCGCGCCCCGTGCGGTCGTCGCCGCCGGGTCGCTGCCCGCCGGTGCCGGCGACTCGTTCTTCGTGCGCCTTGCGGGCCTGGCCGGGCGGTACGGGGTGCCCGTCGTGCTCGACACGTCCGGGGCGCCGCTCGCGCGCGCCGTGCGGGCCGGCGGGCTGTCCCTGGTCAAGCCGAACGAGGACGAGCTCGCCGAGCTCGTCGGGCGTGACCTGCTCACCGTGCGGGACGTCGTCGAGGCGGCGCGCGAGGTCATCGCGCTGGGCACGTCCGGGCTGCTCGTCAGCCTCGGCGCGCACGGCGCGCTGCTCGTCCTCGTCGACGCCGTGTGGTGGGCCGGCGGCCCGCCGCTCGTGCCGCTGTCCACCGTCGGTGCGGGCGACTCGACGCTCGCCGGGTACCTCGCCGGTACGGGGACACCGGCCGAGAGGCTGCGCACCGCCGTCGCGTGGGGGCGCGCCGCGGTGCTCCTGCCCGGCACCGAGGTGCCGACCCCCGCCCAGCTCGACCTCGACGCGGTCCGCGTCGTCGAGGAGCCCGATCCCGGCCTCGCACTCAAGGAGCTGTGACATGAGCACGACGACCCCGCTCATCACCGCCGATCTGGTCGCCGTCGACCTGGACGCGGCGGACCGGACCGACGTGACGCGCCGGCTCATCGACCTGCTCGTCGCCGCCGGTCGTGTCACCGACGCCGACGGGTTCGCGGCCGACGTCGCCGCGCGCGAGGCGCAGATGGCGACCGGCATGCCAGGGGGGATCGGCCTGCCGCACGCGCGCTCCGAGCACGTCGTCGTGCCGAGCCTCGCCGTCGCCAAGCTCAGCCAGGGCGTCGACTGGGGTGCGCCCGACGGGCCCGCACGGCTGGTCTTCCTCATCGCCGCGCCCGCCTCGGGCGATGCCGACCACCTGCAGATCCTCGCGGCGCTCGCCCGCCGCCTCGTGCACGAGTCCTTCCGGACGTCGCTGCTCGAGGCTCCGGACGCCGCGACAGTGGCCCAGATCGTGACCCGGGAGGTGGTCCCGTCATGAAGCTCGTCGCCGTGTCCTCGTGCCCCACGGGGATCGCCCACACCTACATGGCCGCGGAGGCCCTCGAGCAGGCCGGCAAGGCCGCAGGGCACGAGGTCCACGTCGAGACGCAGGGGGCGGCGGGCTCGACGCCGCTGGACCCCGCGATCATCGCCGCCGCCGACGGCGTCATCTACGCCGCCGACCTCGAGGTCAAGGACAAGGAGCGCTTCGCGGGCAAGCCGTTCGTCGACGTCGGCGTGAAGAAGGCCGTGCACGACGCGCCCGGCGTCATCGCCGCGGCCGTCGCGGCCGTCGAAGCCGGCGGCGGGTCCGCGCCCGACGCGTCCCCCGCGACCTCTGCGGACGACGCAAGCACCGACGCGTCGGGCGCCGGGTCTCCTCCCGCGTCCGGCGCGGCCGCTGCGCCCCCGGCCGCCGCCTCCGGCCGCAACGCGGCCGTGGGCGCGGGCACCCGGGTGCGCCAGTGGCTCATGACCGGGGTGTCGTACATGATCCCCTTCGTCGCCGCCGGCGGGATCCTGATCGCCCTGTCGTACATGCTCGCCCAGGTCGCCTGGGGCGGCGCCGAGGGTGCCATCGAGGTGACGAACGTCGACGCGGCCGCCGTCGTGGCCTCGTTCGACCCCGCGTCGTTGCAGGACTGGTCGGTCATCCTGCTGAAGACCGGGCAGCTCGCGTTCGGGTTCCTCGTGCCCGTGCTCTCGGGCTACATCGCCTACGGCATCGCCGACCGGCCCGGTCTGGTGCCCGGGTTCCTCGGGGGCGCCGCCGCGGGGTTCGTCGGCGCGGGATTCCTCGGCGGTCTGGTCACCGGGTTCCTCGCCGGCGGCCTGGCGCTGTGGATCAGCCGGTGGAAGGTCCCCCGGGGCGTGCGTGGCATCATGCCCGTCGTCGTGATCCCGCTGCTGTCCTCCGCGATCGTCGGCATCGTCATGCTCGTGCTCCTCGGCCGGCCGATCGCCGCCGCGATGGACGGGCTGACGAGCTGGCTCAACGGCCTGTCCGGGTCCAGCGCGGTGCTGCTCGGCCTGCTGCTGGGCGCGATGATGGGCTTCGACCTCGGCGGGCCCGTCAACAAGGTCGCGTACACGTTCGCGGTCACCGGCCTGGCCACCGAGGGCCTGGCGACGGACGCCACGCAGTACCGCATCATGGCGGCCGTCATGGCCGCCGGCATGGTGGCCCCGCTCGCGATGGCGCTGGCCTCGACGGTCCGCAAGCGGCTGTTCACGCACGCCGAGCAGGAGAACGGCAAGGCCGCGTGGCTGCTGGGGGCGTCCTTCATCTCCGAGGGGGCCATCCCGTTCGCGGCGGCCGACCCGTTGCGCGTCATCCTGTCGTCCGTCGTGGGCTCCGCACTCACCGGCGGCATCGTCATGGCCGTGGGATCGACGCTCGTCGCCCCGCACGGCGGCATCTGGGTGCTGCCGCTGATCGGCAACCCCCTCGGGTTCCTGCTCGCCGTCGTCGCCGGGACCCTGGTCACGGCGCTGGTCGTCGTCGTGCTCAAGCAGCTCGCGCACGACCCGCTCGTGGCGGCCGAACGCGCCGCCGAGGAGCAGGCGGACCCCGACCTCACCCGCACCGCCTGACCCACCGGCCCTCGTCGAAGGAGACCACCATGGCCCAGCGCACCGTCGTCGTCGCATCCCGCGTCGGCCTGCACGCCCGCCCCGCGATGCTGTTCACGCAGGCCGTCGCCGCGAGCGGCGTGCCCGTGACGATCGCCCGGCCCGGGGGAGCGCCGGTCGACGCCTCCAGCATCCTGTTCGTCATGTCGCTCGGCGTGCCGCACGGCGAGGAGGTCACGCTGGCGGCCGAGGGGCCCGAGGCGGAGCGCGTGCTCGACGAGCTCGTCGAGCTGCTGGCCACCGACCTGGACGCACCCGACGCGGCGGCCCCGGGAGCGGCGCCGCAGGCCGCGTCATGACCGCCCCGACGCGCGGGGCGCCCGCGGGCGGCGTGCTGCACGGGGTCGGCGTCGGACGGTGGGCCGTGGTCGGACCGGTGGCTCGGGTGCGGCCCGCCCCCGTCGTCCCTCCCGACGCCCCGCTCGTCGTCGACGGCGAGGTGGTCGGGCCCGCGGGCGTGCACGAGGCCGTCGAGCGTGCGTTCACCGATGTCGCGGCCGCGCTGCGCGCACAGTCGGCGGCGACGTCCGGCACCGTCCAGGACGTGCTGGCAGCCACCGCGCAGATGGCCGACGACGCCGCGCTGCGCAGCCAGGTGCTCGCGCGCGTCGACGCGGGCGAACCGCCCGTGGGGGCGATCGACGGTGTCGTGGAGATGTTCGCGGGCATGTTCGAGCAGGCCGGGGGGTACCTGGCCGAGCGCGTGACCGACCTGCGCTCGGTGCGCGACCGTGTCGTCGCCCGCGCGATGGGCCTGCCCGACCCCGGGGTGCCGCACCTCGAGCAGCCGGCCGTCGTCGTGGCCCACGACCTCGCGCCCGCGGACACCGCGGCGCTCGACCTGACGAAGGTGCTCGCCATCGTCACCGAGCTCGGCGGCCCGACCGGCCACACCGCGATCATCGCCGGGCAGCTCGGGCTGCCGTGCGTCGTGCGGGTCACCGGTGCGACCGAGCTCGAGGACGGCACGGTCGTCGCGGTCGACGCCGCGGCCGGGACGGTGCTGCCCGACCCCGACGACGCGGTGCGCGCGGAGTTCGAGCGCCGCCGCGTCGCACAGGCCGCGCTCGCCGCCGACACCGCACCGGGCGCCACGGCCGACGGGCACGCGGTCGCGCTGCTCGCCAACATCGGCACGCCCGCCGACGCCGAGCGGCTCGCGGCGAGCGCCGAGGGCGTGGGCCTGTTCCGTACCGAGGTGCTGTTCCTCGAACGGCTGGCGGCACCGACCGTCGAGGAGCAGGCGGACGCCTACGCCGCGGTCCTGCGAGCGGCGGGCGGCCGCAAGGTCGTCGTCCGCACGCTCGACGCGGGTGCCGACAAGCCGCTGGCGTTCGCCGCCCAGCCCGACGAGGAGAACCCGGCGCTCGGCGTGCGCGGCTACCGCCTGGTCCGCTCGCACCCCGAGCTGCTGGACACCCAGCTCGCGGCGCTGGCCCGCGCGCAGGAGGTGACCGGGTCGACGCCGTGGGTCATGGCGCCCATGATCGCCACGCCCGACGAGGCCCGCGCGTTCGCGGAGCGCGCGCGTGCGGCGGGCGTCGCGACCGTGGGCGTCATGGTCGAGGTGCCCGCCGCCTCCCTGCGCGCGCGCGACATCCTGGCCGAGGTCGACTTCGTGTCGCTCGGCACCAACGACCTCGCGCAGTACGCCATGGCGACGGACCGGTTGCGCGGTGAGCTGGCCGACCTGCTCGACCCGTGGCAGCCCGCGGTGCTCGACCTCGTCGCGGCCACCGCACGGGCGGGCCGTGGCGTGGACAAGCCGGTGGGCGTGTGCGGCGAGTCCGCGGCCGACCCCCTGGTGGCGCTCGTGCTCGCCGGTCTGGGCGTGACGAGCCTGTCGATGGCCCCCGGTGCGCTGCCCGCCGTCCGGTACGCGCTGCGTCGCCACACGCTGGACCGTTGCGAGCAGATCGCGGACGCCGCGCTCGCCGCACGCACGGCCCCCGACGCCCGCGCCGCCGCTCTCGCGCTCGTCGACCCGGACACCCGCGCCACGCTCGCGCTGTGAGGCGCGCGCCGCGGGGGACGAGCACCCCGGGTCGGGGTGTCCTGCGTGGGCGGGAGGTGCCCGGCGGGGCGTGCGGCGTACGCTGACGCGATGGCGCACGAGCATGCCGACCTGCACGACCCGGAGACCGACCCGCTCGCGACGTACGTGCTGGAGCCCGACGACGTGCGCACGCTTCTCGCGCGTGCCGTCGCGAGCCCCGGGCACACGACCGTGACGTCGAACGCGCCGTTCACGGGGGCGCCCATCGCCGCGGTCCCGGTGACGGACCCCGATGACCTGCCCGAGGCCGCGCGCCGCGCCCGCGCGGCGCAGCGGCTGTGGGCGGTCCGGCCGGTCGCCGAGCGGGCCGCGGTGCTGCTGCGCGTGCACGACCTGCTGCTCGAGCGGCAGTCGGACGTCCTCGACCTGCTGCAGGTCGAGACGGGCAAGGCGCGTGGTCACGCGTGGGAGGAGGTCGGCGACGTCGCCAACGCGGCGCGCTACTACGCGCTGCGCGCGCGTCGGCTGCTCGCGCCACGGACGGTGCGCGGGCTGTTCGGGCCCCTCACGGCGGCGCGCGTGCTGCGCCACCCGCTGGGGGTCGTCGGGATCGTCACACCGTGGAACTACCCGCTGTCCCTCGGGCTGGGCGACGCGTTGCCCGCCCTCCTGGCGGGTAACGCGGTGCTGCTGCGCGCCGACCCGCAGACCGCGCTGACCCTGTTGTGGTCGGCCGAGCTGCTCGAGGACGCGGGGCTGCCGCAGGACCTGCTGCAGGTCCTCGTCGGAGGTCCGGAGATCGGCATGGCCCTGCTCGAGCACGTCGACCACGCCGGCTTCACCGGCTCGACCCGCTCGGGACGGGTGTTCGCCGGCCGTGCGGGACAGCTGGGCGTGCCGGTCACGCTCGAGCTCGGTGGCAAGAACGCGATGTACGTCGCGGACGACGTCGACGTCGAGGCCGCCGCCGCGGGCGCGGTGCGCGCGTGCTTCGGGTCGGCGGGTCAGGTGTGCGCCGGGATCGAGCGGATCTACGTGCACGAGGACGTGCGTGCGCAGTTCGTCGCCGAGCTCGTGCGTCGCACCGGCGAGCTGCGGCTGGGCGCCGGGCTCGACTACCGCGCCGACATGGGGTCGCTCGTCGGGCCCGCCCAGCTCGCGCGCGTCGTCGAGCACGTCGAGGACGCCGTCGGCCACGGCGCCACCGTGCTGACGGGCGGGCAGCAGCGGCCCGACCTGGGGCCCTCGTTCTACGAGCCGACCGTCCTGGCCGACGTGCCGGCGACCGCGCGCGTCCACCGTGAGGAGACGTTCGGGCCCGTCGTCGCGGTGTACCCCGTCGCGTCCGACGACGAGGCCGTCGCGGCCATGAACGACTCCGACCTGGGGCTCGTCGCCGCGGTGTGGACGCGCTCGACGGCGCGGGGGACGCGGCTCGCGGCGCGGGTGAGGGCCGGCGCCGTGACCGTCAACGACACGCACCACCTGCTGTGGGGGAGCGTCGGTGCCCCGATCGGTGGGGTCGGCGCGTCCGGCTACGGCCGCCGCCACGGCCGCGAGGGCCTGTGGGAGACGACGTGGACGCAAGCCGTCGTCGCGCAGCGGGGCGTGCACAGCGGGCGTGGCGTCGGCATGCGACAGGTCCACGAGCTCGACCCCGAGGTGTGGCCGCGCGTCCTGACCCGTCTGCTGCGGCTCGAGCGGGCGCTGCGCCTGCCCTGAGCCCGGGTCCGGTCGGGCTGGATCGACCCCTGCGGGCGGGGTGGGGGACGCGGCGGGGCCGGTCGCGCTCTCGGTCCCGGGTGGGTGAGAGGGCGATCCGGCCCCGTCGTGGTGCGTGCTGTTCGGTCAGGCGCCGACGATCTCGATCGCCTGCCGGGCGATCGCGAGCTCCTCGTTGGTCGGGAGGACCAGGACCGTGACCGGCGCCCCGTCGGGGGAGATGATCGTCGGCTCGCTCTTGCGGCCAGCGTTGCGCTCCAGGTCGACCTCGATGCCGAGCGCCTCGAGCCCGGTGAGCACGCCGGCGCGGACGATGTCGTCGTTCTCGCCGACACCCGCCGTGAACGCGATGACGTCGAGGCGGCCGAGCACCGCGTAGTACGCGCCGATGTACTTGCGCAGGCGGTGCAGGTACACGTCGAGCGCGAGCCGCGCCGCCGGGTCACCGGCGGCGACCAGGTCGTGCAGCGCACGCAGGTCGTTCTCGCCCGACAGGCCCTTGAGACCCGAGCGGCGGTTGAGCAGGTCGTCGATGTCGTCGATGCTCATGCCGGCGTTGCGGTGCAGGTGGAAGACGACGGCCGGGTCGATGTCGCCCGAGCGGGTCCCCATGACCAGGCCCTCGAGCGGGGTGAGCCCCATCGAGGTCTCGACGGCGACCCCGCCGCGCACGGCCGACGCGGACGCGCCGTTGCCCAGGTGCAGCACGATCTGGTTGAGCTCGGACGCGGGCCGGCCCAGCAGCTGCGGGACCTGCTGCGACACGTACTGGTGCGACGTGCCGTGCGCGCCGTACCGGCGGACCTGGTGGTCGGCCGCCACCTGCGCGTCGATCGCGTACGTCGCCGCCGCGTCGGGCAGCGTGCGGAAGAATGCGGTGTCGAACACCACGACGTGCGGCACGTCCGGCAGCAGGGCCTGCGCGACCCGGATGCCCGTGAGGTTGGCCGGGTTGTGCAACGGCGCCAGGGGGGCCAGCTGCTCGATCTGGCGCTCGACCTCGGCGTCGACGAGCACGGGACCGTCGAACAGGGCACCGCCCTGCACGACCCGGTGCCCCACGGCCACGACGTTCGAGGCCGCCAGGTCCGGGCCGATCTCGTCGAAGAGCCCGAGCACGATCCGCAGGCCCTCGGCGTGGTCCGGCACCGGCACCTCGCGACGCGTCGCCTCGCCGTGCGCGACGTGCTTGACGGCGCCGACGTCCTCGCCGATGCGCTCGACGAGCCCGGAGGCGATCGCCTCGCCGCTGTCCGGGTCCACCAGCTGGTACTTGATCGACGAGGACCCGGAGTTGACGACGAGGACCGTCGCGCGGTGCTGCGGGGAGTTGGACGCGCTCATCGGGTGGTGCCTTCCGGGTTCGTGGCGGTGTCGGCGGCGTTCGCGGCGGCGAGCGCCTGCGCCTGGATCGCGGTGATCGCGACGGTGTTGACGATGTCCTGGACCAGGGCGCCGCGGGACAGGTCGTTGACGGGCTTGCGCAGACCCTGCAGCACCGGGCCGATGGCCACGGCACCGGCCGAGCGCTGCACGGCCTTGTACGTGTTGTTGCCGGTGTTGAGGTCGGGGAAGACGAACACCGTCGCGCGCCCGGCGACCGCCGAGTCGGGCATCTTCGTCTTCGCGACCGACGCGTCGACCGCGGCGTCGTACTGGATCGGACCCTCGACCGACAGGTCGGGACGGCGCTCGCGGACCAGCCGCGTCGCCTCACGGACCTTCTCGACGTCCGCACCCGAGCCGGACTCGCCGGTCGAGTACGACAGCATCGCGATGCGCGGCTCGATGCCGAACTGCGTGGCCGTCTCCGCCGACGAGATCGCGATGTCCGCGAGCTGCTCGGCCGTGGGGTCCGGGATGACGGCGCAGTCGGCGTAGACGAGCACGCGGTCCTCGAGGCACATGAGGAAGCAGGACGACACGCTGCCGACGCCCGGCGTCGTCTTGATGATCTCGAACGACGGCTTGATGGTGTGCGCCGTCGTGTGCACCGCACCGGACACCATGCCGTCGGCCAGGCCGAGCTGCACCATGAGCGTGCCGAAGTACGACACGGACGACACGATCTCGCGTGCCCGCTCGACCGTCATGCCCTTGTGCTTGCGCAGCTCGGTGTAGATCTCCGCGAACCGCTCGAGCGTCTCGCCGTTCTTCGGGTCGATGACCTGGGCGCCGTCGAGGTCGAGGCCGAGCTCGGTGGCGCGGGTGCGGATCGCGGTCTCGTCGCCCAGGATCGTCAGGTCGGCCACCTGGCGCTGCAGGAGGGTCGACGCGGCGCGCAGGATCCGGTCGTCGTTGCCCTCGGGCAGCACGACGTGCTTGCGGTCCGCGCGGGCGCGGTCCAGCAGCGCGTACTCGAACATCAGCGGGGTGACGACCTCGGGGCGCGGGACGTCCAGCGTCGCGAGCAGCTCGGCACCGTCGACGTGCTGCTCGAACAGCGCGAGCGCCGTGTCGACCTTGCGCTGCGCGTCGTGGGTCAGGCGCCCACGCGTGGAGGCCGCCGCGCTCGCCGTGCGGAACGTCCCGAGGTTCGTCGTGATGAGCGGCAGCCGGGAGCCGAGACCGCTGATGAGCCGCTCGATGCTCGGTGCGGGCGTGAGACCGCCGTTGAGGATCAGCCCCGCCAGCGACGGGAAGCCCTCCGCCTGGTGGGCCATCAGCAGGCCCAGCAGCACGTCCGCGCGGTCACCCGGGGTGATGACGACGGCACCGTCCTGCAGCCGGTCCAGCAGGTTGTCGATCGACATGGCGCCGACGAGCACGTCGAGGACCTCGCGGCCCAGCAGCTCCTCGTCACCGCCGGTCAGCGTGCCGCCGACCGCCTCCATGAGCTGGCGCAGCGTCGGGGCGTACAGCAGGGGGGAGTCCGGCAGCGCCCAGACGGGGATCGCACCGGTCAGCGCGGTGCGGACCTGGTCGAGCGCGCCGGGCGCGCAGCGGTTGACGATGACCGAGACGACCTGGGCG
>Ga0233369_1000824_pt1 | contig 11459 bp, 15 predicted proteins | sample ElkDunMinimDraft_26_FD_191537 | JGI IMG/M metagenome (GOLD analysis project Ga0233369, IMG submission 191537) | Fecal eukaryotic communites from dung pellets of Tule Elk in California, USA - Elk Dung D16 | ecosystem: Host-associated > Mammals > Digestive system > Large intestine > Fecal | place... | reverse complement strand
CATAAAGCTGATTTTTTTGCGCACAAGCAAGATATTGAAAAAGCCATGGCAGCTGGCCATAACGTAACTATTATTTGGAAAACGTTACGCCAAGAAAAAAAGATTACGATGGGGTATCGCACCTTTACACGCTATGTTCAGCTCTATATTAAAAAAGCTCTACAGGAAAAGCAGCGTGTTTCCTTAGAAAATGTGCCAAAAGATTTAATGCCACAGAAAAAACCTACTTCAAAAAAAGGGTTTAGTTGGGATCCGAATCTTAACTTAGAGGACTTAATATGAAGACAATCCATTTAATATTACAAGGTAAAGGCGGGGTAGGAAAATCCTTTATAAGTTCAACCTTAGCTCAATACCTACTACATAAGGACAACCTACCACTTTGTATAGATACCGATCCAATTAATAAAACTTTTTCTGCCTACCAGATGCTAGATGTCAAAAAATTAGAATTATTAGAAAATGAGCAAATCAATCCTCGTAATTTTGATTTACTGATTGAGTGGATATCGTCTTTTGAAGGAAAAAACATAGTGGTTGATAATGGCGCTTCAACCTTTGTGCCGTTATCGCATTATTTTGTAATTAACGATATTCCCGAATTGCTTCATAGTTTAAACCATAGGCTTATGGTTCATACAGTTATAACCGGTGGTCAAGCCATGATGGATACTATTCATGGGTTTAGTCAGTTAGCCCATCAGTTTCCAGAACCTAGTACCTTCGTTGTGTGGTTAAATCCGTATTGGGGTGAGATTGAATATGAAGGCTTATCGTTTGAAAATATGAAAGCATTTCAAAAGCATAAACACCGCATTAAAGGGATTATCTCTATTCCTTCCTTACAAAAGGAAACCTTTGGGCAAGATTTAAGTGATATGTTACAAGAAAGAATTACGTTTGATGAAGCCATTGCTAGCAGTACAAGAACTATTATGGTAAGGCAACGTCTTAAAATGCTTCAACGCCAATTATTTGAACAAATAGAAGGGCTAAGAATCTTTGAGAAAAGTGTTTAGTAGGAGACAACATGGATATTGAAGAAGAACTTGCTTTATTAAAAAATGATATCGCCCTAAAACATGGGGTATTAGTAGGTGACGATGATCCTATCATGATGTATGTCACGATTCATCAACGGTTATTACACTCAATGGAAGCTACTCAAAAAGCTATTTTAGGACAGTATAAAGCTGATATTTTACTCTCTAATCAAAAGCAACAGACGAAATTTGAGCAGCAAGCTGAACAGGTACTAAATGCTGCGTTAGCAGCAAGCAATAAATTAATAACTCAAACCATCGACAAACACATTCACACAGTAACGCAGTTACTTTTTAAGGACCAAGAAAAAGTATCGCCCGCTTTACCTACGAAAGATAAAAAGTTTATAAGCGGTTTGATTATAGGCTTAATAGGAGGCTTTGTTATAAACACCACAATTCTTTTGTTTTTTTAATAAGAATGGATTAACTTATTGATTTATAAGGTTTTTATCACTTTATGGGTTATAGAAATAATGATATTTTTTTGCTATAATTATAGATGAAAGTTAATGATAATGAAGAGGTAAGCCCTTATGTATGCGCCAAAAGAGAAAAATGAAAAAATGCCTTCCTTTAAACTGCGGGAAGCTATTGCGACTTCTCGGTTAGAAAACTTAGTGCTTTCTCATGAAGATTTGGAGGATTTATTTCTAGTAGACCAAGGAAAAATGTCTCCCAACGAATATATTAAAAAAGCTATCAAGCAAGCTACCTCAAATGGCTAGCGATCCTTACCTTTATCCAGGTACGAAGACTTTAATAAATAACTTTGAAGTAAAAGATCCGGATAAACTATCCGTTTTAGAGAATAAGATTTTTCATATAGCTTTTTTGCAACCTTTGCCTTTAGGCAATTTTGATCTTGAGCATTTAAGACACATTCATAAGCACTTTTTCGAAAAAGTTTACCCGTGGGCAGGGGAAATTCGCATAATAGACATCGCTAAAGAAAATAGTTACTTTGCCCATCACGCGTTTATAGAACCTTATGCAGATAAGATTTTTTCAAAACTCAAACACGAAGATTTTTCTGACCCTTTAACAGTACCAGAAAAATTAGCAAAATATTTTAATGAGATAAATGCTATTCACCCTTTTCGCGAAGGAAATGGCAGAACACAGCGAGCTTTTATAAGCAAATTTGCGCAATCAAAAAACTATGTTCTTTCTTGGGAAAACGTTGCGAATAATGCTTACCTTCAAGCAAGTATTGAGGGGTTTAAAGGCAATGATAAACCCATGGTTGACGTATTTAAAGAAGCATTGCAGCCCATTAAAATAAATCAATATCAAGAAATAAAGACTCAACAAAACAATGTAAAAGCTATAGCCGATAAACTTAATCAAATAGAGCGTTGACAACCGTTTCACCTATTACGAGTATACCTTTTTGAAAGAGGTTGTTACTAATAGCATTTTGTGTATCCACTGAACGAAAAATTATCGATGAAAGAGGTTTTTAGTTCGGAGTAAAGTCAAGGAGCCGTGGAACAACTTTTTGAATAAGTCAAAGGGGCGCGGTTTGCTCGCCTGTAGTGGAAGTGTATGCTCAAGACAAAGGACTTGGCAGACTTCCACCACTGACAGTACAACGACGTTAGCTTTTACGCAGCTTAGCAGCATTTTTAAGTTTCACTAAAAATGAACAGATAGTTTTATGACAGGCTGCTAGTTTTAGTGCCGAAAGAACAATTTTTTTTGATTGGATATAACACCAATTTATACTACTTTTTAAGACGTTGGCGTACCCTCTAATTTTATGCTTAAACGGGCGATTAATTTTATAATCGCCAAAGTAAATATAAGATTTGAAAATTTCCGGTAAGTTTTCATGTAAGTCTACTATAAAATTTGTATATTCCTTCCATTTTTCTTCGTTCTGTTGTTTAAACGAATCGTTTTCGCCGGAGGATCTGACATTCATATCAGTATGGAAGAAAGCATATACTTTATTTAGTTTTTCTAATGTGCTCTGTATATCCTCGCCAAAAAGGGACGTCATAAAGTAATAACCTTCCCCTCTAAAACTCTTAATAGCGGCTGATTGTATGTGTTCGTAATTCTCTTTATTAAAGTCTAAATGCCTTGAAAAATGAGAGCAAAAGTTAAGAATTTCTTTATAAACTTTATACCTGCCTTCCAGTAACTGAAATGAAAAAGTATTTCTCGAATGTTGATAAACTAACCAACTTATAAAAAGTGCTAGACTTGATATAACAATTGTTACTACTATCATTTTACTTAATTCTCCAATGAGTGCCGTAAGAGCTCAAAATATTCACTTATCTATACTGTCTAACCAATATATACATTATGTGTATAAAAAGTAAACTTTTTATACAGACAGACAACTAAAAGGGCTAATTAAACAGATATAAGAACAAGTCTTTTTTATATTGTAATCAATATGTAGTAGTTAACTTGATTAAGCAATACTATATATAGTAATTTTTACTATTTACTTCGCTATAATGTTTTCTAATCAATAACCCTTAAACTAGACGTGAACATAATGCCTTGATACAAACTGTTTATGCTTGCTATAAAAAAGCGTAATCTCATTTTTTAACCTTAGACTTAGGATAGCCTGCTTTTTTAAGGGCTCGTGCAATTCTATCTAAAGCTTGCCATAATTCTTTGCTATTTTTCTCATCCAAACAGTTAAGTGTGTTTAATGAGTACTCAATTTCAGCTAGTTTGCTAGGCGCTTGCTCTACTACGGTTAATAGATAAGCTTCTTTTCGTTTTTTCAAATAATTTTGTAGCCTTATTTTTTCTTCAGCCGTTAATTTTGTTAAAACACTTGGCCCTGGCTCATTATTCTTATTAAATGAGATCACAATCTTATCGTATTTCTTCTTGCTACTTTTATCATAGATGGCACGAATGCACTGAATTCTTTGCCCTAATTCTCGAAAGTACACCTTTTGCGCCTTTTATAAATAAAAATAATTATAACAAGATCTGTAAGAAAGCCAACAGCATAAATTTTGTTATCCTGTTTAATATTTAACAGCATGATGGTAGATTTTTACCAGGAATGCTGTTATAATTATTACAGCATAATTTGAGGTAAAATGGATTATGGAGAACAATTTAGTAGAGAGTTGGCAATATCATTCTTTTGTTAAAAACAGTCGTTTCTACGCCATCAACTTAGAAAAAGACTTATTTGAGGATTGGGTGATTACTTTAATAAATGGGAGCATAGTTACCAAAATGGAGCGCATTAGATATAAAAAATGTGATGATTATGAAACTGCTCTTAACGAAGTTAAAGAGTTAATTGCTTACCGGGTAAATAAACGACGGTATACGAAAATAAGATGACTATTCCTAAAGATGATGTTTTAATAGCATGGAAAAAAGCAGTTAAAATGGCTGGTTTTATTTATTTTATTTTGCCTAGCTTTTATGATTACTTTTTTCAAACTGAAGAGTGTATTAAGAATGTGGTTTCTATAAAACAGTTAGCGCCTAATTGGAAAGTTATTGGCCTTGGTTTAAAACGAATGTTACCTCATCAAAAAGCCTTTATTGGCTTATTACACCGCTTTTATGATGCTAAAGCAGGTCAGCGTTTACTTAGTAGTTTAGGCTTTTCTACGGTCGCGTTGGCCAAACAACAGCTAACTACAGAAGAATTAGCAATTATTGAAATCTTATTTAATAACGAAAATTCTTATAAAGGTAAAAAATTGGAAAAAACCGTATGAGCTTTAAACTTAAAGAATATGTGTTTAACACTATTCTACAAATTCAACTATTTTTTTGCATCATAATGAAGAAAAGCGAGGCTAACTATGTTAACTATTAATATGCTGCATAATTATTCTGTAATTATTCACCCTGACGATAAAAGTAACATGACTAAAATCTACCTTGAGACGCACGAAAAAAAAGTCTTTGACGAGGTAACCATTAGCAAAGCTAAATATCAAGCAATAGTTGAAGAAAATTTAAAATACTTAAAAAGTGATAAAGAGTGGTTCCTCTTTTGCTTGCTTACGCAATTTTTCAATAAAAAGTGTTAAACAGATACATTCTTGTTAGTATTTTAAAAAGTGAAGGAAATCTATGAGCCAAGACGACAGTAAGCTTACTAAGCCTCATGATAAGTTCTTTAAAGCAATGTTTGAAGATAAACGGGCTGCTAAAGACTTTTTACGCAGTGTATGCCCCAAAGAATGGATAGAGCGCTTCAATTTAGACTCTATTAAACAAGAAAACTCTAATTTTATAAACACGGATCTCACTGAACGTTTTGCAGATTTATTATTTAGTATTGAAATTTCCGGCGCACCGGGTTATGTCATTTGCCATTTTGAACACCAGCAAAACGCTGAAAAATTTATGGCCGTTCGTTTTCTAAATTATGCTACTCAAATCTGGTTACGTCATACTAAAAATCAACAAGATCCTTTGCGTCATCAATTGCCGGTTATTATTCCTATCTTAATCTATACAGGAGAGCGAGAGTATCCTTATAGCACTGATATTATTGATCTATTTCCCTCTCATTTACGTGATATTGCGCAAGAGACCCTACGCAACCCTATTAAATTAGTGGATTTACATCGATTATCTGATGAAGAATTAGAAGGCCATGGCGTAGCCAGCATTTTTGAAATTGCCATGAAATATATTTATTGTGCTGATTTGCAAAAAGCTATTGAAATGCTTGCCAATGCTATGGCAAAACATTTAGCACAAGAAGATTGGTTGAGCTATACTCAAATTATGCAGTATAATATTACTGTAAGGGGAGAAACGGCAGAGCTTTATGAAAAAGCTATCCGAGAACTTATAAGGAAGCATAAAATACCACAACAGATAGGTGAATTGATGTTAACGACTGCTGAGCAATTTGAGCAAAGAGGTATCGAAAGAGGTATCGAAAGAGGTATCGAAAAAGGTATTGAAAAAACTGCGAAAAATATGTTAAAACGTGGATTAAGTGTTGAAGATGTAGCTGATTATACTAATCTTAATGTATTTACTGTAAAAGCAATATATAAAGAGATCATAGAAGAAAAGAAAAAAACTTAAAAGTAGAACAATGCTTATACCCATCATATTAGAAATGAGGGATTAGCGCTTAGTTAAAAAAACACTAAGTGATACCTATAAAAAAGGTTGTCTAAATGTTTCTTCTTATTTTTATGAAAAAATCTTCCAATTTTCGATTTAAATCAAGCGCATAAAATATGCTTCATCATCGTGTTATTTCCTTTCTCTGGCTATTGCCTGTGACACCAAGTAACGTTTACCTTAGCTTCAATAACTTTTAGTTGCAGAACGGAAAAAACTTGTTAATAAATGGGTTAGTTGTATCGTATTGAATTTAAAAGTTTTTATCAGATAAAGGACATGTCAGATTGGCTATCTATAATTAACTCTTTGCACAGCCCTTCGTATTTTTATTATTCACGTTATAGTGAGAAGTTACCGCTAAAAAAATGGGTTATCGTGAAAAATAGCATTTTATATATATTAGCTACTAAATACAATAAAACAATTATTGACATTAAATTTATGAGAGTAGTTACCGTAATACTTCTTACGAGGGTAGTGTCCGTAGCATTTAAAAGAGCATTTTTTTTTGATTCTGATATTTTTATTTGGTAAATCGTCATTTTATAACTATAAAATATAAGCAGACATAGTATTATAGTTAAAAAAGAGGCCTTTAGAAAAAACATTAGAGGGCTAAGTTCCCAATTAACGAAGAATGCACCCGAATAAAATTCAAAAGGAACTTCAAAAAAAAGTCGAGTCCCTAAGTAGGAAACAAAAGTAACGAATAAAGAAACGTAAATTAGCTTTTTAATGTTAAATCCCACGTTATTCTTCTTAAAAATTAATATGATAGGTGTAATTTTAATATAATTCATTTTAATAAGAAATACTTCAGACAAACCTATAGGTTATCCTAACCTTGTTAAAGCTTTAGGGCGATATTCTTATAACCTGAATAGCAAGGAGAAGGTGATTATTTCTAATTACTCTTTGTTTAAGCGTTTGATTTTCTTAATATTGATAGTAGAATATAAACTTTCTATTTGTAATGAGAGTAAACTAATGGATACCGATCCAACCTTACCACTTTCTTCAGATTTTATAAAACATAATATATTAGTTTACCTTAATTTAGACGAGTTATTTAAGTTTAGTCAAGCAGGTAAAGAGTTACGGGAGTTAGCTCGAGATGTACTCAATGAACAACAACGTCCGAATTCTCTCATTTCTAATAAAAAACATTTTATAATTTCTATTGGTTCGCTACTTAATGAATTTAGTGCAACATTCAATGGTAAGAGGATTCCAAAATTTCCTACCGATAGCCATCCGGGTTACCTCAAAGAAGCTTGGCGTCTTTATAGTAGAGTAAAGAAGGAACGGTCTAATTGTCTAAAACGTACCCGAGAGCTAAGACTTAACTATAGGGATTATAATACTGCTTTCCTTGAGATATACACAGAAAAATATGCAATTTGGTTCAATACGCCGCGTTCATCTAGCGAGTGTAATAGATCCTATGCTGAAAAACAGGTTCAAATTATTACTCCTGCCTCTCAGCTATGGTGCGTTGATCTGAATGCAATTTGGATGTTTGGGCATATTCAAGCAGGTAGTGCGGTTAAAGTGCTAGCAAAATTTGATCAAATGGATAATTTTTGGAATAAGGAAGAGAATCGCCCTACTGTGTTGGGTACGGAACTATTACAATTATATGCTGCTGGCTATGAGCCTAAGCCAATAGAAGAAAGAACCGATAGGGTTAGGAGGGCTTTTCTTAAACCTGAATATCCCCCTCAAACCGGTAATGAAACAACACGCCAACTTATGGCAAACATAATGTCGGACTCAATGTCCATGTCTTCGTATAAGGATCATAATGACTATCGTAACTTTTATTCTAGCTATGGTGTGCTCCTTCAGCCCGGGGCGACAGCCCGACAAAAAAAGCCTTGCGTAACTGATTTTCAAGGAAGTAGAAATGCTGCACCTCCAGAAGAACTAAAGAGGCGGATCCTTGCCTTTATTGAAGCAATAAAAAATATATATCCAGGCCCTATTAGTTTACCACCTAACGCATTAGGTTACCGAGCACCTTGTAATCATTGTGGTAGTATAATCACTACTTATACAAGGGGAGATAAGTACACACTTTATGCTCGGTGCGAAAATAAAAATTGTCCGAATCATAATCCTCAATCCCATGTGGGCAATATAAAGGCACACCCTTATATTAAAGGCCCTAGTAGTACTTTAACAGAGGTAGGCCCAGTAAGACAAAGCGTGCCCTCACAAGATAATAGCATTCACCCATATCTACCAAAACTCTCTTAAAACTTCTATCTTTTTATGCATCAATGTTTAGTGGTGGGAGAGCAGCTAAATAATACGTTTACTTGTCCGTATAGAGAAAACTTATTAGATGCCTGATAACTTGCCGAAATGGGAGCTATGTATAAATAAGCTTAAATTACCTTAAAAATCAATTGGTTAGGCAGGGGTGATTAGAGAAATAACCACCCCTGTTTATGCTTTATCAGTTATTTATTTTAAAAATGCACTTCTTCCATATGTATATATGGGTGTTAAAGAATTAATATATACTTAAGGTATTATATTGTTTTTATAATAATGCTTTTTGTAAGCATGTTTTTCTCCACGTTCATGGGGGTGTTTCAAAATCATAAAATTATCGGTAGCCTTTATCTTCTTCTAAAAAAGATTGACCATTTTGAATCTGTTGGCCTATTTTGCAAAGAAGTGGTATGTTTGTGCGCTTATAAGAAGATAAGTCGTGTGAATCAAACATCTTCATAAAAACAAGTTTAACTTGTGAACGCTGATCCAAACTATTATTCCTCTCTGGGTAAAAAACTTGGATAAAAGAATCAATATTTTTTTCAAAATTTCTATCTGTAGAAGTAATGCAGTAAAAAACATGCATCCACCATTCATCATACCAAACTTCGATACCATCTTTTAGTAAAGTTTTAATATCAATTTTATCTCCGTTTTTTAGTAACTTAAGGAGATCAATATACTCAAATGAGTTTGCCGTGATTTTACTAGAGAGAGATTCGTCATAGGTAATTAACGTAATATAAACTATTGCTGCAATAATTACGAACCAATTACCTTCTTTCCCACTTTCTTTTGAACGAAAGAAGTGAGCACATGCCCTAAATAAACTATCTATTTGCCTAGGAGTTAGTTTAAAGGATAAGCACAGATTAACAAGATTAGTTCGATGGGGTTTATCTAAATTTACTACAAAAAAAACACTCTCAGACCTCTTATTAAAATGATCTTCCACATTTTTATTGATATAGTTTTCAGCGGATTGTTTATTTAATTTTGGGAATAGGAAAGTTTTGTGAGAAAATTTACGATAATATTCGTGAAAATTAATATCATTACCATATAATCTTTTTATAGAAGAGCAGAGTTGTTCTTTATCCATGGCTAAAATAAATACTACTCCTTTAGTTTTAAAAAAATGCTTAAGTACTTCTAGAAATTTTACCGCATAATCTGGTCGTGTTCTGTCAAGCTCGTCTACTAAGATAAATAAAGGTTTATTTGTAATATTAACATATTCATTAATTTTAAGATTTAAGTCATTAATTAATTCTTTCTTGTATTGATGTTTTTCATATATTATATTACTTAATTTACTATCGTCTAATGTACCTTTAATCTGCTCGATAGCCTCTTGAATGTTTACTCCTGTATAATGCTTAATAACTTCTTTCCCAAACAGACTAAGTGCTTTAAGCGCCGTTTCTTTAATGTTTTCTATAACTTTTTTCTTTGTTCCTTCCTCAGAAAGTTTTTCTTCTTTTTTAAAATAATCTAAAATTTGTGAAAAAATAGTTATGCAGGGATCATCAAAAAAATCATCTTCCCAAGAATTTATCTGAATAGTTTCATATTTTTTAGTTTTTAAGTAATTACAAAACATCTCTAGAAATGTTGTTTTACCACACCCAAAACGCCCACTTAGAGTTAATACAAAACTTTCTTCAATGTAGGGATAATCTACAAGAATATAATCTAATAATCTTTCTGCAAATATTTTTAATTCCAGTTTATCGTAAGCTTCAAATGTCTTTTCTATCATAATGTGTTCTTTTATTTTATAAAGTGATCCCTTACCGCTACTCTCGGTGCGTGGTTCTGTCCAAAAAACATGCCAATACCCTCTTCTTAGATGCGTTTTAAGTGAACGCTTACTAGAGCTTTCATACTATCAAGCTTTGCATTTCTTATTGTTAAACTTAGGAGTATAAAAATACCCCTAATAATATAAAATATTGTTTTAATCTATGTTAACAGCATCTTCGAGGCCAGAAGCTTCATATAATTTCTTTGCAAGCCATTGATGACCAAAAAATTCTATAATTTCTTTAGCAGAATTACATACTCTTCCACTAAACCGATCACGTTCGTTTACGTAGCGAGTGCGGCCTATTTGATGACAAATATACCTGCCACTTTTTGTTTTATAAAGAACTAACTCAGTCCAACGTCCAGAGTTATTTTCATCACTGGAAACGAAAGCTAATAATTCACCAGTAAAATGAATATCAGGGGCATTCTCGATTTTAAGTTTAAAATTTTCCATAGCAGAACTTTTATCTAAATCTACCTCTACCTCTAACGCTTGTTCAATATTGAGAACGTTATAATCAATTTCACTAAAAGCTGATGGCATATAATCAATCAAATCATAAATGCTTATTTCTTCTCCCTCTTCATCGATTACTTTAAATCCTTCGAATGACCATACTTCCTCTAATCCTAAAGAATTTGGTTGGCCAAAACAAAGTGATTGAGCGTCATAGTCATTATATTCAAAAACTTCCAAATAAGAAATTTTAAAACTTTCTAAAGTAGAAGTTAGATAAGAAGTACCAAAAGTAAAGGGGATATTTATATAGGTCTCGTACTTTTGTTCAAATTCACGCTCTTCATGGCCTTCAATAGCGAGTTCTTGCTGGTGTAACCAATCATTGCGATTTACAAGAGTTTTAAATTCATCAAGGGATATGTTTTTCATAAGAGTAGTCTCGTCGTCCCAAAGTCACCGTCGGGTTCGGTTATGGATGTCTTCCATAATTTTAATTATACTTTATAAGTGTTTGTTTTTCAACAACTTTTAATAAAAATTAAAAGTAGGGCCATCTTTATTAGTATCTAAATGACCCTTTGGATTGCTCAATTATAATTAGTTAACGTTTAACAGCAGGATATATTTTTTCTATTCGTTCATCTATAAAATAAACAAGCCTATCATAATAAACTTCTGTTATTGGCTCAAACGCTTCTATAGGATTATTCATTAAGCTTTTAAAGGTCTTATTGTGAAAAAATGAAATATTATACAGATTTTGT
>Ga0233369_1000823_pt1 | contig 11483 bp, 9 predicted proteins | sample ElkDunMinimDraft_26_FD_191537 | JGI IMG/M metagenome (GOLD analysis project Ga0233369, IMG submission 191537) | Fecal eukaryotic communites from dung pellets of Tule Elk in California, USA - Elk Dung D16 | ecosystem: Host-associated > Mammals > Digestive system > Large intestine > Fecal | place... | reverse complement strand
CTGCCCGCGGAGCGTGATCGCGGCCCCCCCGGGCGCGCCGCAGGCGGGGGACAGGTCAGCCTGTCCACGAGCTCAAGCACCTGATCGGAAGCCACGGACTGCGTGTGCTCAGCTGCAATTTCGCGCTCTACGGGACATCAGCCACCGCATCGCCGAGATCCTGCGCGCCGAGGCGCCGCGCGTGGAGATCTACTCGATCGATGAAAACTTCTTCGACGTGTCGGGGATCCGCAATCGCGAATCGTTCGCCCGGGGGCTGCGGGAGAAGGTGCTGCGCTGGACCGGCATCCCCAGCTGCATCGGTATCGGCCCGACGAAGACGCTGGCCAAGCTCGCCAACAAGGCTGCCAAGGCAGGTGCCGGCGTCATCGACCTGGCAGATGCCGGCGTGCGCGCACGGTGCCTGGAGACTTTCCCGATCGCCGACATCTGGGGCGTCGGGCCACGGTATGCAGCGCGGCTGACCAGCATGGACATCCACACGGCCGCGCACCTGCGCGATGCTCCCACCGACCTCCTTCTGCGCGAGTTCGGAGTCGTGCTCACGCGCACCCAGCGTGAGCTGCAGGGCCACCCCTGCATCGAGCTGGCCGAGGTTGAGCCCGACCGCAAGCAGATTGTGGTCAGCCGCTCCTTCGGCGAGCGCGTCACCGACCACGCGGCCATCTCCCAGGCACTGGCGACGTTCGCCGTCCGCGCCGCCGAGAAGCTGCGCCGGCGTGGCCTGGTCGCGGCTGGCGTCGGCTTCTTCGTGCACAGCGACGTCTTTCGACCCGAGCTGCCGCAGCACAACGCAAGCCGATCCGTCAGCCTTCCCACGGCGACTGCCGACTCACGCTTGCTCGCCGGCATGGTCGAGCGGCTGACCAGAGGGCGGTTGAAGGAGGGCATCGGATACAAGAAGGCGGGCGTGGTGCTCATGGACCTGGCGCGGCCAGAGCACCTGCAGGCCGACCTGTTCGCCCCGGCGATCAGCGGCAACCCCAAACTGATGTCCGCACTGGACGCGGTCAACGCCAAGTTCGGGCGCGGCACCGCGGGCTTGGGCGCGACGGGCTGGGCAAAGCGGCCGGACTGGCAGATGCGCCAGAAGAGCCTATCGCCCTGCTACACCACGCGCCTGAGTGAACTCCCCCTGGCGCAGTGCTGAGCGCTCCCGCCATCTGCGCAATCTGAGTCCTGCACTGGCGGTAGTGCCGAGGTCGCTGACCAAGGTTGCGCAGGACACCTAGACGGTTGGATCCCGCCGCTAGCCACGCGCCTCGAATCGGACGTCGCTCGGAATATGGATTCCACCGATGAAGCTCCACGACCAGAGGCGGACGCAGCAACCCTCACATACATGAATGACCATTCATGCTAGCTTCACAAGCGGCGACCTTTCGCCGACGGAGATGCAAATGAACCGAATGAATGGACTCATAGGTTTTTGCTTGATCTTGCTGTGTGGATTGCTTTACGCACCGCGTGCGGAGGCGGAGGGCGTGCCCTGTCTCGGCTGCAAAACTACTCAAGATTTCCGAGACCGTGTATCGGTGAGACGTCCTGGAACATATTATCTCTATAACTTAAATGACGAGATCATGCAGACGTGGCGCGTGCCCGCAGGCTATGTTCCGCAAAGCCATGATCACCTTGAACGAACGACGTCCAATAAGCAGGCCGGCCCCGTCCAACTTGCTAACCCGCCCGGCGCCCTGGACGAGTTGGCAAAGGGACGTAGAATCTGGGTGAAGGGCGGAAATACGCTGAGGCCCACTTTTAATGTCCCTCACACCTCCCTGAATGTTGCTGCCACAAACGGCAGGACAATCATGGATGTGGTTTACGACGAGAATCTGAAAGCTCAGATTGAAAGCCAAGCCGCAGACGTTGAGTTGCTAGGCAGCCCGTTGGGTAACGATTTTTGGACAGCGGCCGCTGATCTCCTTACTACTGGCACGGCTTACCTTGGGCTACGCGACAAAACCGGTGTAACTATCCGTGTCTACATGGAAGACGGTGGTTTCATTGACGTAAGAGTCGATATTGAAGATACGGTCGGCAACGCCGATGAGAGCACAGCCCGCAGTGCGGGCATGCAGTTAGTGCCAAAGTACCCGGAACAAGCCGTCGGAGATTGGGTAAAAAGGCCCGGCGATGATTTGGAATCACTCGCTCATCATCTTGAACGAATCGGCAAGGTCGTTGAGCGTGAGCCAGGCGTCGGCAGATTAATAGAGGCGATTGCCTGCTCACCTATTAAGTGCAAGGTTATCTACGTCAAGCCTTAGTGAGTAGAGTATTTAACGTAGGGGCGCAGTACAGCGCCCCTACGGTCACACGTAATAATCCGGGTCGCGCATGTGACGCCTACCGAGCGCAGTAGGCATCCTCTTCCCCAGCTTCACTTGAACCCGTATCGCGTGAGTGGGGTGCCGTCTTCACTGACCAAGAGCGAGCGCCACTCGGCGCGGATCGGCGTGACCATGTGCTTGCGCACCCAGATGACCTCACGGTGGACGTGCAAGGCGGCGATCGCTCGCGCATGCGCTCGCCATGCGCACCTGGTTGCCGCGGCTGCCCTTGGGGCCCCTGGTCTCAAGCAGGCTGACCGCATCGCCAGCTCCGAGCGACCCGCCTCCTCACCCGCGGGTGCACAGGGGCGAAGAAGCCGAAAGGCGCCTCACGCAGGGCCCGCAATGAAGCCGATGCAGCCGTGGTCCGAACCTCCGTCCGCCAACCGCGGTGAGACACGGCGGCGTGGGCATCCTCATTCTTCCGCTGCTTGCCTCTCTTCTCTCCAGCGCCTCTTGTTCTGGCGGTGAACTGCGAGCGCTACGACGCCGGCAAGGCCCGCCGTGCCCAGACAGAACATTGCTGCTACGAAGTACATTTGCTGAATGGCACTCACGTCGCGTCTCCGGCTAGGACAACCCAGCCTAGCAAAGCGCCCCGCCTCTTCCGAAGCCTCGTGCGGACGCCGAACTTTTCAGGTCCTCGATCGGTCAGCGGAGCGGCCGTCGAACAACTTTGCCGCGCCAGCGGGACTGGTTAGATGGAAGCATCAACCGGCCACGAGCACCGCAATGGAAAACATCGAATTCGTCGTATTTGAGCACGCGCCAGCAACCGAGCCGTTCACCAGTGCCGGACGGACCTTCACGCCTGCGCAGCTCAACATCATCGGCGCCGCTCTCAAGGCCGGCCTCTTCTATCAGGACGCGCTGCGGAATCACTGCCGAGAAGCCTGGATGTCCGAGTGCCCCGCCGTCGATGTCCGCATCACCGGCGATGACGGCCACGGCTCCGAGCTGCTGCCGGAGGAATTCAAAGCCAAGCGCGAGCGCATCAACGAGATTCGCAAGACGCTCACGGCAAGTCCCCGCGGCACCTGGGCGCTGCTTGGCAACCCGTGGACGCACGACGACGGGCGCCGCATGCGTCGGCTTGAGATGTATATCTCGGTCGGGGACGGCGATGTCTACGAACCTCAGACCAGTTGCTTCAGCGACGCCGACACCGCGCTGCCGGGTTTCGCCGAAGCCCACGCGTGCATGGTCTCGATGGACATCTACCTTGCGAGGCGCGCGGATCGCGGGCCGGCGGACGGAGGCCGTCGTGCGCGGCAAGCGCAGCGCGCTGCTGATCGGCTGCGCGCGTCCTTCCCCCGCCCGCCGCCCGGGTCTGACCGCCTCCATCGTTTGAACCTGCTGTCAGGCCACGCAAAAAAAAAGCGTCCGCCAGGGGCGGACGCTTTCGTGCGGTGCGGGACGCGGCGGTCAGGCCGTCTGCAGCTTCCGCGAGGTCGTGGAACGACGCGGGCGGCTCGGGAACGCATGCCGCAGGATACGCCAGGCCACCTCGCCGAACTGCCTCGGCAGCGAGCCGGTGTTGTAGGGCTGACCATAGCGCGCGCAGATCTCGCGGACCTCGACCGACAGTGCGCCGTAGCGATGCGCGGGCACGTCGGGATAGAAGTGGTGCTCGATCTGGTGGCTCAGGTTGCCGGTCAGCAGGTTCATCAGGCGCCCGCCGCCGATGTTCGAGGAACCGCGCAGCTGACGCATGTACCAGTGGCCGCGCGACTCGTTGCGGATCGACTCCTTGGGGAAGGTCTCGGCGTCCGCGGTGAAGTGGCCGCAGAAGATCACCACATAGGTCCAGACGTTGCGGATGCCGTTGGCGGCCAGGTTGCCCAGCAGCACCGGCAGGAAGAAAGGACCGGCCAGCGCGGGAAACAGCACGTAGTCCTTCAGCAGCTGGCGGCCCATCTTGCGGCCCACCGGCGCGAAGTCGCGGCGCATCTTGCCCTTGGGCATCTTGCGGGCGACCCAGCGGCCGAGCTTGAGTTCCTGGATCGCCACGCCCCACTGGAAGTACAGCGCGAAGACCACCGCGATGAACGGCTGCAGCAGGTAGAACGGACGCCACCGCTGCTCGGGGAAGATGCGCAGCAGCCCGTAGCCGATGTCGTCATCCATGCCGCGGACGTTGGTGTAGGTGTGGTGGCGGAAGTTGTGAGAATGCCGCCAGTTGTCCGACGTCGCCACGATGTCCCACTCGTAGGTGTGGCTGTTGAACTGGGGGTCGGCCATGAAGTCGTACTGGCCGTGGATCACGTTGTGGCCCACCTCCATGTTCTCCAGGATCTTCGCCAGGCCCAGCATCAGCGCGCCCAGGATGCATGCCGGCCACAGCAGCCAAGGCACGAAGGCGCCACCGATCGCGCCGACCATCAGCAGCGCACGGCCGCCGAAGCCGATGAAGCGCATCCAGCGCACGACCTTGCGGATGTAGTCGGCATCCACCTTGCCGACCTGGGCCATCGTGCGCGCACGCAGCGCATCGAGCTCGGCGCCGAAGGCATCGAGTTCCTGCGGGGAGAGGCGCCGCGTGGCAGTGAGCTTGGACATGTAGGCTCCGGTGTTGAAGACAGCGCGGCCCTGTTCGGGCACACCCTGCAAAGAGGGATTCAAAGATCGAGGACGAGATCGGACACAGCGCTGCTGACGCACAGCTTCAGCGCCGCCGTGGCTTCGGTATGGGGGGTACCGGTGCGCAGGTCGCGGGTGGCGCCAACCGCCTTGCCGCAGGCGCAGGTATTGCAGATGCCCATGCGGCAGCCGGATTTCGGCTTCAGGCCCTCGGCTTCGAGTGCCTGCAGCAGCGCTACCCCGCGCGGCAGCTGCAGGGCACGCCCGCTGCGCGCCAGACGCACTTCAACCGTGCCGCTGTCATCGGTGGCCGGCATCGGAGGCGGTGTGAACGCCTCGCTGCGCAGCAGCGGGACGCGGCCCTCGAGCAGTGTGGTCGCCGTCGCCACGAAACCGCCCGGGCCGCAGGCATACACCTGACGCGCAGCGAGATCGGGCACAAGCGCATCGAGCAACGCGGCATCGATGCGGCCAGCCGCCTCGTCATCCGCGCCCGCGGTCTCGCGCGTCAGCACGAAACGCACGTTGAAACCGGGATGGCGCGCGGCGAGCGCACGCAGTTCTTGGACGAAGCACAGCTCGGCACGCGTGCGTGCCCAGTACACCAGCGTCACCGGAACCGGCATGTCCTGCCCTGCCAGCTGCCGGACCAGGGCCATCAGCGGCGTGACGCCGCTACCCGCAGCGAGGAACAACCAGGCGCCCTCGGGCTTGGCCGGCAGGACGAGATCGCCGAAGGCCGGACCGATATCGAGCACGTCGCCGCGACGCGCCGCAGCCAGCAGATGGCCGCTCATGCGACCGCCATCGACACCCTTCACCGTCACCGTCACCCGGCCGTCGGCCGCAACCGGCGCATCCAGGCTGTAGCTGCGGGTGATCCGCACGCCGTCGATCTCCGCCGTGAGGTTCACGTGCTGGCCGGGCAATGCGCCCGCCCAGTGGCGATTGGGCTTGAGCGTCAGCGTGACCGCATTGGATGCTGCGGGCGCCAGCGCGACCACGCGTGCAAGCGCGCGGTCCCAGCTCCAGGTGGGATGCAGACGCTGCGCCCAGAAATCGAACACGGGAGGCGCGACGAAAGGCGTGGCGAGCCTGCGCAGCGGGCTGCGGCGGGCGGGCTTCTTGGGCTGGACTGTCGACATGGGAACGACTGTACACCCATCCGCACAGCCGTGTATACAGATGTACATTAATGGTCACTGCTATGCTGGCAGCCCATCTCCCCGACGGCCGCCCGTGACCGCCAGCTCTCCCGAACCCTCCAGCGGCGTGTCTGCACCCAGCGTCGTCGAGAGTCAGGCCGGACGCAAACCGACGATCGTCCGCGAGGATCTGATCGCCGCCGCGCTGCGCCTGACCGGTGCGCATCGCAGCGTGTCCACCTTGAGCCTGCGCGAGGTCGCGCGCGAGGCCGGCATAGCGCCCAACAGCTTCTACCGCCAGTTCCACGACATGGACGAGTTGGCGGTCGCGCTGATCGATCTGGCCGGCGAATCGCTGCGCAGGATCGTCGGTGATGCGCGCCGGCGCGCTGTGTCGGGGCGCAGCGTCGTCCGCGGCTCGCTCGAGGCGTTCATGGAGCGCCTGCGGGCCGACGACAAACTGCTGCACGTGCTGCTGCGCGAAGGCACGGTGGGATCGGATGCGTTCAAACGCGCCGTCGACCGGCAACTGCTGTTCTTCGAGGAGGAACTGCACGCCGACCTGGTGCGGATCGCCGCAGCCCAGGGCCTCGTCTTCCACGAACCCGGCCTGGTCGCACGGGCGATCACCCGGCTGGTGTTCGCCGTGGGTGGCACCGCGCTCGACTCGCCGCCCGATCGCGACGCGGCGCTGGTCGACGAGCTCTCGCACATGATCCGCATGCTGCTGCGCGGCGCCCACGCGATGGGCCGGGCGCGGCGCAAACGCTAGCCACTGGCCGCGCGCGGCCCGCCTGCGCAGGCACAGGGCGGGTCGGTCACGTTCAGCGGAGTTCGAACCGGTCTGCGTCCAGCATCGCCGGGAAGTGTTCCCGGTGCGCTGCAAGCTGTTCTGCCGAGAGGGTCGTCGTCGAGACGACTTCCATGTCGGTCGATTCACTCAGCGGGTGCCCCAGCATGTCCAGTACCGCGCTGTCGCCGGCATACGCCAGGCCGTTGCCGTCGGTGCCCACGCGGTTGACGCCGGCGATAAAGCAGAGATTCTCGATCGCGCGCGCGCGCAGCAGGGTCTTCCATGCGTATGCGCGCGCGGCCGGCCAGTTGGCGACGAACAGCTGCAGGTCGAAATCCATGCCGCCGGGGCGTTCGACGTCGAAGCGGTTGCGACAGAACACCGGGAAACGCAGGTCGTAGCAGACCTGCGGATTGATCCGCCAGCCCCTCCATTCCACCGTCAGGCGCTCGCGCCCGGCAGCGTAGCGCTTGTGTTCGTTGGCATAACGGAACAGGTGCCGCTTGTCGTACCACTGCAGTGCGCCATCGGGCGTGGCCCATAGCATGCGGTTGTAAACGCGATCGCCGTCGCGCAGCTGCACGCTGCCGGTGACGGCGGCATCGAGCGCCGCCGCCTGCGCGCGCACCCATGCGACCGTGGGGCCGTCCATGTCCTCGGCGCGGTCGATGGCCTCGTTGCTGAAGCCGCTGGTGAAGGTTTCCGGCAGCACCACCAGATCGGTCATGCCCCGCAGCGGCGCGATCAGATCGCCGTAGTACTCGCGGTTGCCCGCCGGGTCATGCCAGAGGGTGGCCCCCTGGACGGTCGAGACGCGAAGGTTCTGCATGAGTGTTCCGGCGGTGTTGGCGGCCTTCGATTCTCGTCCGCCGGCCCGTTCTGCTCAACCGGCCCGCATGTGCGGCGCAAGGCTTCGCATCGAACGACGCGCCCTCAGGCCGCGCCCTTCCCCGCCTTTACCGGCCGCGCCTGTGCGGGAGCCGGCTCCCAGCCGAACACGCTGCGACCGCCGTAGCGATGCGAGTTGCGGTGCTCCTGGTCCAGGAAGGCCGCCAATGACGGCCCCGTCGCACCGGCCTCGAGCGCACGCGATTGCGCATCGAGCCGACGCAGCGCGGCCATGCGCTCCTCGTTGCCGAGCTTGGCCTGCGTGACGGCATGCTTGAGTACGCCGATGGTGCGATCGAGTACGCGCGTAGGCACCGGGAACGGGTGCCGGTCCTTGCCTCCATGCGCCAGCGAGAACCGCGCCGGATCAGTGAAGCGGCATGGCGTCCCGTGCACCACCTCGGCGACCAGCGCCAGCGCCTGCACCGTGCGCGCACCGACACCCGGGACCTCGAGCAGGTGTTCGAAATCGCGCGGACCGGCCTCGGCAGCGGCGGCCAGTGCGCCATGCAGGCGCCGCAACACGATATCGCCGGCGCGGACATCATGGTGGCCGGGCATCGAGAGATGCGGCTGCAGGGGCGCGGCCACGGCGAAGAGGTCGCCAGTCTGCGGCGCACTCACCACTGGCGCAGGCACGCCTTCCAGCTGCTGGATGGTACGGGTGAGCCGGGTCGCGCCTTCATCCCGCAGCAACGCGACCTGCGCCGCCCGGGCCGCCGCGGCGCGGCGATCCGCCAGGTTCACGATTCGCCCCTGCCCCGGCCCGTCGATGGCCGCGTGCGGCGCATCGACGAAGCTCTCCAGCCCGTCGGAGAGCCAGTGGTAGCGGCGCGCCTGTTGTCGCGCGCCGTGCATGCCCTGCTGGATCACCACCCATTGCCCGTCGTCGGCGACGATGAAGCCGTGCAGGTAGAGGTCGAACCCGTCCTGCACCGCCGCGCTGTCGACCTTGGCCACCAGCCGGCTGGTGCGCGCCAGCGCCGTACCGTCGAGCCCGGTGCGCATGCCCACTGCGTGCAGCTCGTCCGGCGTGGCCCGCGAATGCCGGCCACGCCCGCCGCAGACATGGATGCCCAGTTCGTCGGACAACGGCGCCAGCCCGCGCTTGAGGGCGCCGACCACGCTGGTCGTGATGCCCGACGAATGCCAGTCCATGCCCATGACGGCGCCGAAACTCTGGAACCAGAACGGATGCGCCAGCCGTCGCAGCAGTTCGGCGCGACCGTACTCGAGCACGATGGCCTGGCACAGCACGGCGCCCAGCCGGGTCATGCGCTGTCCCAGCCACGCGGGCACGCGCCCGCCGTGGAGGGGAAGATCGGCGCTGCCGCTGCGTCGTGACATCGCCGGAGCATCGCGCAATCGCGTCTCGCCGGATGAGACGGCGCGGCTTGCAGGCCGCAGGTGGCCGCGCCGCTGCAGGGCTCTGCAAACCCTGCAGGGGCTTCCGCCTGGAGCGGATATCCGGGACGCGGACGTCCGGCACCCATAGATGCCAGACGCCCTGCCGCGGCGGCTAGGGCGCGGCGCCGCCCGTGGCTTTGCGCTCGGCGATGAAGCGCCGCACCTCTTCCTCGAGCACCGGCAGCGGGACCGAGCCGAGGCTGAGGATGGTGTCGTGGAACGGCCGCTGATCGAACGCCGGCCCGAGCTCGCGCTCGGCCTCCGCGCGCAGGTCGAGGATGGTCCGGTAGCCGATGTAGTACGACAGCGCCTGGCCGGGCCAGGAGATGTAGCGGTCCACTTCGGTCACCACGTCGTGGCGCGCCAGCGCGGTATGGCTGGCGAGATAGTCGATCGCCTGTTCACGCGTCCAGCCGTACTCGTGCAGGCCGGTGTCGATGACCAGGCGCGCGGCGCGCCACATCTCGAACGTCAGCCGGCCGAACTCCTCGTATGGCGTCCCGTAGATGCCCATGCGCGTGCCGAGCCACTCGGTGTACAGGCCCCAGCCTTCGCCGTAACCCGAAAAGTAGGTCTGCTGGCGGAAGTCCGGCCGCGCCGGTGCTTCCAGCGCCAGCGCGGCCTGGAAGCTGTGCCCGGGCGCGCATTCGTGCAGTACCAGCGCCGGCAGGTTGTAGAGCGGGCGCGACGGCAGGTCGTAGGTGTTGAAGTAGCACGCATCCAGTCCGCCACGGCCCGAGGTGTAGATCGGCGCGATGTCGTCGGCCACCGGCAGGATCGTGAAGCGGTAGCGCGGCAGCGTGCCGACCAGATACTGCAGCTGGCCGTCGATCTTCTTGGCGATCAGCGACGCCTCGCCGAGCAACTGGCGCGGCGTGGCGGCGTAGAACTGTGGATCGCTGCGCAGGAACTCGATGAACTGCGCGAGCGTGCCGTCGAAGCCGGCGCGCTGCTTCACCGCCTCCATCTCCGCGCTGATGCGCGCGACTTCCGCCAGACCCAGATCGTGGATCTCGCGTGCGCTCATGTCGCGGGTCACGTACTCGCGGATCTGGCTCTGGTAGAACGCGCTGCCCTCGGGCAGCTCGCTGGCGGCGGTCGTGGTGCGCGTGCGCGGCAGGTATTCGCTGCGGATGAACTGCAGCAGCTTGGCGTAGGCCGGGATCGTCTGCGTCTGCACCACCCGCCGGCCTTCCTCGCGCAGCTGGGTCCGTACCGGTTCCGGGATGCTGGGCGGAATGCGATCGAAGGTCGCCAGCAGCGGGTTGGCGTCGCCGGTCTGCACATAGGGCTCGAGCGTGGTGTCGCGGCCGTCCAGCGTGGACCGCGGCACGCTCCATCCGCGCGCCAGTCCGCGTTCCATGTTCGCGATCTGCTCGTCGAAGTAACGCGGCACGTCGGACAGACGGCCGATGAAGCGGCGCCAGTCGGCCTCGGTCTGGAACGGCTGGCTCGGATTGATGTAGCCCCAGAAGAAGCTGTCGCTGTTGAACGGCGCCTCGAAGGTGCGCCAGCGGGCATTGGCTTCGCTGGCCTCGAGCGAGGCGCGGAACACGGCCGCGTTGATCCGTTCCTCGGGTCCGAGCTGGTCGACCGGGATCGCGTCGAGCGCGTCGAGCGTGGCTTTCCAGTACGCCGCGCGCCGCGCCCAGGCTTCCGGCGTCACCGAAGGCATGCGGCTGCTGCTCTGCCAGCGCCCGCCCACCTTCTCGCGCACGAATTCCGCCTGTCGCCACTCCCATTCGCGCGTGTAGAGATCGCGCAGGGCGCTTTCGGCGGCATTGGAAGGCGGCGCCAGCGTCGGCGGTGCAGGCGCCTGCGCAGCCGCGAGCGGCGACACGCCGAGGGCAAGCGACAACGACAGCACCAGGCGGGACAGCGTCGGAAGACGACGCACGGACAATGACATCAGCAACTCCTGCGGTTTTTTCAGGGAATGGCCACACTCGGCGACCGGCCAGCATGACCGCATCGCAACGCCCGCGCATGTGGCAGTCGGCATACACGGCGCATGCGTCCAGCGTGCAGATCGGCCGGATTCCCGACGCAGTACTCACGACCCGCACGCGACCCTCGACCCGAGCGTTTCCGGAGGATCCATGGCCCCACCGCCTTACCCCACCCGCGCGCAGGGGCGCTCGGCCCGCTTCCGTCCGCAGCGCGGGCACGCGCCGCAATGACCGCCGGAGCCAGCGTGATGGCCGATACCAGCGACCCCCGGGCCTGCGGGCCGCGACGCTTTCCCGACGGCAATCCCACCGCCGTGCTGCGTACAGCGGTCGACGCGCTCCGCGCAGGCCGACGTCCGGTGCTGGCGATCGTCGTGGAGACCAT
>Ga0233369_1000822_pt1 | contig 11488 bp, 12 predicted proteins | sample ElkDunMinimDraft_26_FD_191537 | JGI IMG/M metagenome (GOLD analysis project Ga0233369, IMG submission 191537) | Fecal eukaryotic communites from dung pellets of Tule Elk in California, USA - Elk Dung D16 | ecosystem: Host-associated > Mammals > Digestive system > Large intestine > Fecal | place... | reverse complement strand
TATCTGCCAATGTTATATTGCTCATTGTGTTAATTAGCTTATCATAGATTTGGATGTTTTTAATCCCAATCTAATGCTTTCTTTTTAATGATGTAAATAAATCCTAATAGCAATAAGCCCATGAACACGAACATTTCAATCAGTCCTTCCCAACCGAATTCCCTAAAGTTAACGGCCCATGGATACATAAAAATGACCTCAATATCAAAAATCACAAAGAGAATAGCGACTAAAAAATATTTAATGGAAAATGGTTGTCTAGCGTTTCCGATCACTTCCACTCCAGATTCAAAAGAACCTAATTTATTTTCTGTACGAACTTTTGGACCTATTAAATGGGTACCAATAATGGTGGTGACACCAAAACCTACGGCCACTGCCAGTTGTATTAGGATAGGGATATAATCTACAGACGTGCTCTGCCCAGTTATCTCAGTCATATTTAGTTTCTGTCTATTAGTAGTGTAGCAAATTTAACAAAAACTGCTAATAAAAAAAGGGACTGTTATCAGTAACAGTCCCTTTTTTGTTATTTTGAATCATTATAAATTACAAAGCTTCAATCATTTGCTTTGCCAATTCATCTTCTGGTTTAATTTTCAATGTTTCCGCAAAATGTTGTTTTGCTTTTTCATTATCACCTTTCAAATAAGCAAAATAACCAATGTAATTATGGGCATCAGCCGCATAAACATTATTATTTGCATCTTGCTTAGTCGAAGCAGCGATAGCTGCTAATAACTGAGTGAAAGAGTCTACAAAAATACCTTTTGCATTTTCTGGATCATTAATAACATTATCCAATGCTAATTCCGATAAACCTTTGAAGTATAAAGAAGGAATCTTGTACATTTCAACTGCACGAGTTTCAGTCGCAGCTGCTGATAATGACAATGATTTAATCGCTTCTTCCAAATGAGGCTTAGCTTCATTATATTTTGCTGTTGCTTCTTCTGGAGTTAATTCAACGCCATCTGGAGCAGATAATAATTTAGAACCAACACCGTAAGCGATTTGACCTAAATAATAATTCGCATCGGAATAATAATTAGATTTTGGATTCGCAGAAGGTACACGGAATAATTTTTTCGCAGTTTCCAAATCACCTTCTTGATATCTTAAGAAAGCCATCTCTGAAACCTCTGCATCTAAATCCTCATCTTCCCCTTGCTTAGCAATGGCATCTTTAATTAATTGTTGACCTTTTGCTTCATCACCAGCAATTACTTCAGACATACCTGCAAAATAGAAATCTCGCGCGATTAAACGACTAGGATCTACTTTAGAAAATAGCTCCGTCATATATTCTTTAGCTTTCGCATAATCCTTATCTTGGGTAAATGCGATATATCCTAAATAACGGAATACTTTAGAATCTACACCTGGCATCGTAGATAATTCTTGAGAAACTGTTTTCAATTCATCATAGTTTCCTGAATATACCAAGAAGTCAGCATAACGAACTTTTGCCTCTACTGAGTTATCACCTGTCAAGGATAAATACTTTTTGTAATTTTCAACCGCTTGTTGGTTAATTTCACGGTATTTCGCTTGTTCAGAATCCGGTAATTTTAAAGAAGACAAGTAATAAGTCTCTGCCAATTCACGGTAAATAGGTCCGTAGTTAGGATTTTCAGCCGCTAAAGCGTTCAAATCTTCAAAAACGACATCGTAAGCTTGCGCTCTTCTCGAAATAATCGCTTGACCAATTTTAGGAGCTAATAACTGATCGTCTAACGCTAAAGCTTCACGGTATGCCACGAATGCAGGGCTACTTTCACGAAGTCCAGCATAAGCATCACCGATTGCAGTAGGCACCAAAGGATCCTTAGCATTCATTTCTTTTGCTTTGGTCAGGTATTCTAAGGCTTTTTTGTAATCAGGTTTTGGCGCTTCATTATACGCTTTACCTACATAGTAAAGGCTGATATAATCTTTTTTACCTATTCCTTGAGTTGCTTCTGAAAATTTTTGTTCAGCAGCACTTGCATTACCTTTTTCAAGGTCTACAATACCCAAACCTATTAAATTTAATTTTTCTTTAGGAGCATTGGTAACTCCTTGTTGAAATACGATAGCAGCAGAATCTACTTTATCATTTATTAAGTGAATTTGCCCTAAATAAAAATAATTCTCTCCATCTTTAGCCTTCTTCTCAACCAACTGTTGCAAAATTCCCTTCGCTTTTCCATATTGCTCCGTTTCAATTGCAGCCTTTGCATCCTTCAAGCTTTGTGCGTTTACTGTTCCAACAGCTCCCGCTAATAAAAGGCTTAAAAATAATTTGCTGTTTGTCATAATCTATTTTTTACTCTTTGTTATAAACTAATTTATGTTATCTCTTATTATAATTTCTCTTCCTGGCATTGTAGCAGGCAATATGCCCGCCTTTAATGCTACCCGTTGTCCACGATCACCGGTTAGAAATGCAGAAAAACCAATCCCCAATCCCATGTTTGGTTGATAATTCAACACATAAAACGTAGTCTTCAATGCGTATTCATCGGTAGCAAAAGTTGTCTGTGAAGGTTTGAAATATGATTCTGTACCATCATCAGCCAATGTTTGAAGGCTTAAGATACGAAATTTATTTGCTTCTCCAAACTTCCTTCTGTAATCTAAATACTGACCATAGGAAAGAACTCCAATTTGGTTATTATTTTCTGCCAATTGTGTTAATAATTCCTCTGAACTTGTTAAAGGTTTAACAGATTTTGCAGAAATTTTATCCACCTTCGCGTACTCTTTTATTCTTCTCACCATACTTGAATTCAAGTTATCAAACAACAACAGCTTCTCCGTATTCTCTCCATTTAACAATGACTTTAACGTATGAATTGTAATTGAAGTATCTGGCGATGCGATATTATTTACAAAAACAACGCCATCATAGAATATTGGAAAAACTTTAGGTTTAATATTACGTTGTTTAAACCCTGCATTTTCTTCGTCAGAGAGCTCACGCGCTAAAATGCCCATGGCACCCTTCCCTTGAATAATCGCATTGATTGCTTCGCGTTCTGGCAGAGGCAATAACCTAAAATTCGAATTGGTATACGAACTTTTAAATACTTCCATTTGCTCATTGATGATAGGAAATACAGCCTCATCGACAATTATGGTCATTTCGCCCGTAAGAATATCATTGGAACTCGGCACAGATCCTGCCTCTTCGGTTTGACTAGCTTCCTTATTAGAAGGCGTCGAACTCGAGCAAGAATAGGCTAACAGCACAAATGCTAATAAATAGTAAGAATACAAAATTCTACGCATCATATAATTTAGAATATAATTCTACGCTAAGGATTAATTTAATCCCTAAAATTATTTTGCCACAAGCGTGCAAAGCGCATAAATGAATATACAATTAGGAGTATTCCAAAAAGCTTTTTATAGGTTGGATCTATAGTAATGGGGAAATTTTGCCAAAAAACAATTAATAAGCCCAATACTAAATAAAAGCCGAACATGAATAGTCCTAAAATGGACAGAAATCGCTGTGTGGGCGATTTCTGTCTAAAAGTTTTCTTTATTGAAGGATTCGCCATGACGAATTACATTTGCGATAAGTCTAAGCGGATCGGCAATGAATATTTCACAGGTACCTTACGACCATTTTGAACCGCAGGGTTCCATTTTTTTGATTTTTTCAATGCATTAACGGCCGCATTACCAATACCGTGTGACAAATCTCTATCAATTTTGATATCAGTAACTTGTCCTGTTCTATCAATGACAAAAGAAAGTTGCACAGTACCTTTCACACCAGCTTCAATAGCCGCTTGTGGGTATACTAAGTTGTTTTGTACAAAGGTACGGAAAGCGTTAATACCGCCTGGATATTCAGCTGGTACTTCAACCGCCTCAAAATCGTACACTTTGTTTGCATCACCATCAGGAGATCCAGTAGTAGAACCTGTAATAGCTCCCTCTACTTTTTTACTTCCAAATTCACCTGGAGGAACTGCTGTACCACCTGGTGTACCTTTTAAAGTCAACCTAGCTGGTGTTGCATTTTTCTCTTTGATTTCCTCTTGAGAAACTACTTCTTCAGTAACTTGTCTAGAGTCAACCACTTTAGGCTCCGGAAAACGGATCAAATCTTCTGCAGGAGGATCTTGAGCGATACGCTGAGGTGGCTCTTCTTCTTGTGGAAGAGGCTCTTCTTCTTCCTCCTCTGGTGGTGGCACCAAATCCTCAAGGGTAACTGGAGTTACTATTTGTTGTTCAACAGCCTCCTTCTCAGGAAAGATATTGATATCAAATGCTTTCACAGCTACAAAGAGAAGAACGACAGACGAAACCGAGAATAAAGCAATATTGGTCGCCTTTGGGGCATACTTACGCAAGGCATAAGCTCCATATTCTTTATTTCTATTCTCGAAAACGACATCAAGCCATTCTTTCTTAAATAAGTCTAATTTTGAACCAATCATTTCTTTAACGATTTATATCACTTAGTTAACATTATAAGCTCCATTGGTTTTTAAAACCTCAACCTCTTCAGGTTTAATTTTGGAGATCATATAACGTTTAATATCTGTGATTTTCATTTCATCTAATATGTCTACCAAGTTCAAGTGTACAGATTCGTCACTCGGACGGATAACGACGATTAAGTCTTTACCACCTGTTGCTTGAGGAACTTGCGCTTTTTTCTCTAAAAGAACTTTGCGGATTCCTTCCTTGGTATAATCAACTACTGTTGGAGGTACGATTGGCTTAGCCAATTGTCCGTAATACCACACGATTTTATTGTCAGATCCTAGTAATAAGGTAATTGAACGATTATCCGCAATTTCCAATTCTGGATTTTTTTCCTGAAGATCTTTATTCTTATCAGGCATCGCAATATCCATCGCTTGTGGCTTACTCAACGATGTTGTAAGCATGAAGAATGTAATCAAAAGGAATGCTAGATCCACCATCGCGGTTAAATCTACTTTACCTCCATTTTTCTTCGACCTTACTTTCCCGCCTTTTTTACCACCCCCGCTGTCTTGATTTAATTCTGCCATTTTCTTCTAATTATTGTTCAGTACGTAACCCGGTCACAAAACTAAATTTGTTTTGTTTTTGATTTCTCAAGGTTTCGATGATCAAATTCATAATTGAGTACTTCTCCTTAGCGTCTGCTTTAATCGCCACTTTCATCTGTCCTGGATCCACAAAATTCTTTTCTTTTGCTTCTCTATCGCGATTAAACTCCACAGATGCCATACGTGCTTGCTGAACCCAATGATAAAGTTCATTACTTTCAGTTTCTGTACTATCTACAGGAATACCCGTTTGCACATCTTCTTTACGTTTATCTTTTTCTAATGCTAATAGACCACGTAATTGCTTAATTGGCACCCCGAAATCGTCCATAAACTTAAACTTCTCATAGTCTTCTGCCGAAAACGGAATCTGATATTTTGCAGACATTTGCTTCAAAGTCATTTCCCTAACATTAGGGTTTTTGATTCCGAAGAAAACTTTACCACCGTGTCCCACTGTAATTACTGCCAAATTATCATCTGGTAATTTATCTAAAGTGGTAGACGCTGGTGTATCTACTGGCATCGTTTCTGGCTGACGCGCTGTTGCTGTCAATACGAAGAATGTAAGAAGCAAGAAAGACACGTCACACATCGCAGTCATATCGATGGATGTTCCGGCTCTTTTTATTTTTGCTTTTCCCATTTCTTTTCTTCTTTAATTGTGAATACGCTTATACTTTCATCATAATGATGCGAAAGGGTTGAAAATTGCATAAATTATTTTCAACTATTTTTCGACATCTTATTTGTGGTTCGCAGCGTAAGTTTGTACAATTGAGAAACCTGCCTCATCGATTGAATAAGTCAAGGTGTCAATTTTTGAAGTCAAGATGTTATAGAAAATGATCGCTACTGTAGAAGTTGCGATACCTGTAGCCGTGTTAATTAGGGCCTCAGAGATACCGTTTGCTAATTTCGCTTGGTCAGGAGCACCGCCTGTTGCTAAGGCCGAGAACGCCTTGATCATACCTGTTACCGTACCTAATAGACCTGTTAATGTACCGATAGATACTAATGTTGCTAAAACTGTTAAGTTTTTCTCTAACATAGGCATTTCTAATGTTGTAGCTTCTTCAATCTCTTTTTGGATAGCTAACACTGATTTTTCAGTATCTAATCCTGGATTTGCTTCAACATCTTTGTATTTTAATAAACCTGCTTTGATTACGTTCGCTACAGATCCTTTTTGTTTATCACATTCTTGGATAGCTGAATCGATGCTTCCAGTTCTTAATAAACCTTGAACTTTTCTTACAAAGTTCCCTACATTTCCTGTACCAGTTGCTTTGCCAATTACGATAAAACGCTCAATTGCAAAAACGAATACCATTAAGAATAATCCGATAAGTACAGGTACAATTAATCCTGCATGGTACACCATTCCGAAGTAGTTTCCTGGTTTTGGTTGGTTTGCTGGGTTTTCATCAATAAAGTTTGATGGTGCTCCCATTACATACTCATAAACCAAATAACCTATGACTAAACAAATGATAATTGCTAAACTCGCAAATAAATTACCCGCATTGCCACTCTCTTGTTTAGCTGGGGCTGATGTAGTTTTTGGTGCGTTTGCCATTTTTTACTAATTTTTAGATTTTTACTGTTGTTTAATTATTAAAAGTTAAATTCAATTTTATGCAAGTTATTAGCCGTTATTTTACATAAATTCAAAACAAATATAGCATTTTATGTTAAAAACAAAATTAATTTGAAGATATCCGAATTACCTGTTAGGTTGTGTTACGACTTCATTGATATTCTTCAGCAGTAATCAAATCAATGTATGCTATTTTGTCTCACATAACGGTTTGACATTCCTTTTTTTTTACAATGAAAACTATTTTTTTTCTGATATGCAAATTATCAAATCGTTAAATACAAAAATTAAGTAAGCGTTTACTTACTTTGACCTCCAGCACTTTCTAGGTTTTCCCTGAATTCCTGTTAGTATTGGTTTGTAATTTAACGCTTTACAAGGACATTTTATTTCATTACCCAAAACTTTTTACTTGATAACCTTCTGATTGAAGAAATTGGATAATTTTTTCTTTAAAGTCCCCCTGTATCATTATTTCCCCATCTTTACTCGTACCGCCAACTCCGCAACGCTGCTTTAACTGTTTAGCAAGTATATCTAAATCCTCCTGAATTCCCACAAATCCTGTAATTAAAGTAACTGTTTTCCCCTTTCTAGATTTCTTGTCCAAACCAACTTTTAACTTTTGTTTATTGTTGCTTAAGGTTTCCTGTAACAATTCGAATGCAGAATCGGTATATTCAAAATCCGAGGCCGTGGAAAACACCACCCCATCATACCGTTGTTTTTTTGGTTTACTCATATTCATCAACAAATTATATTTAACGCCTTGGGCATCACTTCTATATGGATTTGATTTCCTAAATCAATGGGTTCTCCATCGACATGCACCGAATTTTGACCGTCCAATTGTATACTAATTTGTTTCCCAGGTATTATTTCCACATATTCGGACTGATCTGCCGTTTTATTAAAGAGATGAAAAATCATCATCGGCAAACTATAAAGTGGAAATTTATGTACCACACAAACGTCCAGTATACCATCGTTTATCGAGGCATTCGGCGCGATATAAGCATTATTGCCATATTGCGGAGAATTGGCAACACTAATCATAAAAGCCTCTCGTTCATAACTTTTACCATCAATTTGTAAGCTGTATTTTTTAGGTTTATATCCGCTCAGTACATTAATGACCGTTCGAAGGTATCCAATGGGACCTCGCACAGATTCAGAAGCAAACTTATCACTTACAGAAGCATCGAAACCCATCCCAGCGATATTAAAGAAATATCGATCTTGAATTTTTCCACAATCGATTGGTACGGTATCAAATCGGTTAATCCTACGTAAGGCGGCAGACTCATTCATAGGAATCCCCAAATATAAGGCAAGTCCATTGCCAGAACCTTCTGGAACAATGCCCAAAGGCATCGCTGTTCCTACTAATGCCGAGCCTATTTCATTAATCGTTCCATCCCCACCGACCGCTATTACCGCATCAAATTGTTCATCAATAGCCGATTTGGCCAATTCATAGGCATGATTGATATGATTTGTAATTTTAAAAGTAGGTTCGAACCGACTCAAATCCAATACTTCCAATACCTGTTTGTTAAACGCCGTTTTCTTCTTCCCTCCAGATACTGGATTAACTACAAACAGAATCCGCTTCTTTGTCATTTCAATCTTTTAATTCCGCTAAAGATAATAATTTGAACGAAATACTTTTTAAATAATCACAAAGTATCGTAGCTTTGTGCCACACAAAATGTGGACTGATTTGCATTTTGCATTATAAATTTTTTTTAATGTAAATGGGAGATTGCAACCACAGTAAAAAAGTGCTAAAACCATTCGGGACAAATGATTTTTCACGAACTGCCTTGCCTTCTCCTCTGAATACATATTTTTAATTACTTATGGCATATTTATTCACCTCCGAATCTGTTTCTGAAGGACATCCTGATAAAGTTGCAGATCAAATTTCGGACGCTTTAATTGACAACTTCCTAGCGTGGGACGAGGATTCCAGAGTTGCTATTGAAACATTAGTAACTACAGGACAGGTGGTGTTGGCTGGTGAGGTTAAATCTAAAATTTACTTAGACGTACAAAAAATAACACGTCAAGTCATCGAAAAAATAGGGTACACAAAATCCGAATACATGTTTGAAGCCAATTCATGTGGAGTTTTGTCGGCCATTCACGAACAATCCGCTGACATTAATCAGGGAGTTGACCGCATCAATAAACAAGAGCAAGGCGCGGGAGACCAAGGGATCATGTTTGGTTATGCCAATAACGAAACGGATAACTATATGCCTTTGGCATTGGATCTTGCACATCGTTTATTGTATGAGCTTGCAATTTTAAGAAGAGCAAATGACGAAATCAACTACCTTCGTCCAGATGCGAAATCGCAAGTAACCCTAGAATACGACGATCAGCATAAACCCGTACGTATTGACACCATAGTCATTTCTACACAACATGATGATTTTGCTTCCGAGGCAGAAATGCAAGCGAAAATAAAAGAAGACATTGTCCATATTTTAATTCCTCGGGTGAAAGCACAATTAAAACCAGAACTTCACAGCTTATTTAATGAGGATATTAAATACCACATTAATCCAACTGGAAAGTTTGTCATTGGCGGACCTCATGGTGATACCGGATTGACTGGTCGTAAAATCATTGTAGATACTTATGGTGGTAAAGGCGCTCATGGTGGTGGTGCATTTTCTGGGAAAGATCCTTCCAAAGTAGATCGTTCTGCAGCTTATGCCACTCGTCATATCGCTAAAAATTTGGTTGCTGCTGGAGTTGCAGACGAAATCCTTGTGCAAATCTCATACGCTATTGGCGTGAAAGACCCAATGGGTATCTATGTAAATACGTATGGCACCTCCAAAGTAAATAAGACTGATGGAGAAATTGCCAACATCATTTCAGATTTATTTGATATGACTCCATATGGTATAGAAACCCGCTTAGGACTTCGCAATCCTATATATGCAGAAACTGCAGCCTATGGACACATGGGCAGAACTCCGGTTACCGTAACCAAAACATTCGAAAACTCTAACGGTGAATCTAAAACTTTGGAAGTGGACTTGTTCACTTGGGAAAAATTAGATCACTTAGATCAAGTGAAAGCAGCCTTCGGCATTTAATAGGAATAAAACATAAGAAAATCCCTTAAACTAACCTTTAAGGGATTTTTTTTATCCTTTCTACCAGCAATTCCCTCCATTCTTTTCCCCTGTAGCACCGCTTAATTGATTTTATGTTCAAATGCGGAAATGAATAGCATTTGTGTCGCATCTCTTCCGAAAAACTCCATCAAAGATCCAATTCAAATCCTATAGAGTTCCGAATGAGATCCGAAGAAGAAAGAAATTAATTCACCAAATATGCTGACAAAATCTCGAACAAAACAGCTGCCTTGATCCTATAAAATTTACAGAATTGAGGGTATATTCCTAATTATGAAACGCAAATTTAGCCTGCATAAAAACTGGAAAAATACTCAACAAGAAACTTACTAGGTTTATGGGGCTATGGTGGGAATTTACCTTCGATACTAAATCCCTAAATATATTTCACGTGAAATACATTGGATTAAATAGCTGTAAAACAATCGTATAACCTGAGTCGGAAACAAAAAGAGGAAGCTTATGCTTCCTCTTTTTGTTAAATATATACCGTAGGATTTAGGCCGAAATACTAGCTGAAGAAGTCGGTATTTGACGATCAACCTTTTTCACTAAACCTTGTAATACAGCTCCTGGACCTACTTCCACAAAACTTTCTGCGCCATCAGCCAACATCGTTTGAACCGTTTGTGTCCAACGAACAGCACCTGTTAATTGAGCAATTAGGTTTTCCTTAATAGCTACAGGTTCTTGATAAGCACAAGCATCATAGTTTTGGTAGATTGGACATATTGGAATTTGAATATCAACCTCTAAAATTGCGGCTTGCAATTCTTGTTTTGCAGCCTCCATTAATGGAGAATGGAATGCGCCACCAACATTTAGTTTTAAGGCTCTTTTCGCTCCAGCAGCTAATAATTTCTCACAGGCGGCATCAACACCTGCTACAGATCCAGAAATCACCAACTGACCTGGACAATTGTAATTTGCCGCAACAACCACTTCTTGAATCTCTGCACATATTTCTTCGACAACCACATCCGCTAAGCCCAAAATTGCAGCCATAGTACCTGGCTCTTGTTCGGTAGCCTTTTGCATCGCATTCGCTCTTTTGGCAACAAGTTTAAGACCATCTTCAAAACTTAATGCGCCTGCAGAAACGAGTGCAGAAAATTCACCTAAGGAATGTCCAGCAACCATACTTGGCTTAAAGGATTCTCCCAAAGCCTTTGCTAAAATAACAGAATGTAAAAATATAGCGGGTTGTGTTACTTTCGTTTGCTTTAAATCTTCTTCAGTTCCATCAAACATGATATCTGTAATTCGGAAACCCAAGATTTCATTAGCCCGTTCAAATAATGCCTTAGCTCCCTCATTCGAATCGTATAGGTCTTTCCCCATACCCACAAATTGAGCTCCCTGACCTGGAAAAATATAAGCTGTCTTCATATAGATTTAATTTATTTTACAAATATAAACATATCCTTAATCTTCGGGCAAAAATGCAAGTTCAGATAATTGATCTGCTGCAAATATATCGTTCGCAATGTTTAAGATATCTTCGGCACTTACCGCATCAATCTTGTTAAATACCTCAGCAAGACTGATAATGCGGTTGTAATCTAATATATTTTTAGCTTCAGCAATAATCAGACTCATTCTGTTTTCCTCAGCTAAGGCTATCTGACCTTTAAATTTAGTTTTTGCCCTGTTAAAATACGTAGCAGATAAAGGTTCTTGTTTAAGTTTAT
>Ga0233369_1000820_pt1 | contig 11525 bp, 12 predicted proteins | sample ElkDunMinimDraft_26_FD_191537 | JGI IMG/M metagenome (GOLD analysis project Ga0233369, IMG submission 191537) | Fecal eukaryotic communites from dung pellets of Tule Elk in California, USA - Elk Dung D16 | ecosystem: Host-associated > Mammals > Digestive system > Large intestine > Fecal | place... | reverse complement strand
TTCGCCGCCGCAGATCTCGATCACCAGCCGCGTGATGTGCTCGATGTGCTCCACCGTCAGGCTCGGGTCGACGCCGCGCTCGAAGCGGTGCCCCGCGTCGGTCGAGAAGTTGAAGCGGCGCGAGCGTCCCTGCACCGCCTGGGGCCACCAGAAGGCGGCCTCGAGGTAGACATTGCGCGTGTCGTCGGACACCGCCGTGGCGTCGCCGCCCATGATGCCGGCGAGCGACTCGACCAGCTGGTCGTCGGCGATCACGCCGACCTTCTCGTCGACCGTGATCGTGGTGCCATTGAGCAGCTTGAGCTGTTCGCCCGCCTTGCCCCAGCGCACGTCGAGCCCGCCATGGATCTTGTCGAGATCGAAGATGTGCGAAGGCCGGCCGAACTCGAACATCACGTAGTTGGAGATGTCCACCAGCGCGGTGACGCTGCGCTGCCCGCAGCCCGCCAGGCGCTCTACCATCCACTGCGGCGTCTTGGCCTTCGTGTTCACGTTGCGGATGACGCGGCCCGAGAAGCGGCCGCACAAGTCGGGCGCGCTCACCTTCACCGGCAGCTTCGCCTCGTTCTCCGGCGCCACCGGCGCGAACTCGGGCTGCTTCAGCGGCGCCCCGGTCAGTGCCGACAGCTCGCGCGCGACGCCGTAGACGCTCAAGGCGTGCGCCAGGTTGGGCGTGAGCTTGAGCGTGAACAGATGGTCGTCGAGGTTGAGCACTTCACGCACGTCCTGGCCGATGGGCGCGTCCGCGGCCAACTCCAGCAGTCCCCCGTGGTCCTCGGAGAGCTTGAGCTCGCGCGCCGAGCACAGCATGCCCTGGCTCTCGACGCCGCGCAGCTTGCCCAGCTTGATCTTGAACGGCTTGCCGTCGTCGCCGGGCGGCAGTTCGGCGCCGACCAGCGCGGTCGGCACCTTGATGCCGACCCGGGCGTTCGGCGCGCCGCAGACGATGTTGAGCAGCGTGCCCTGCCCCACGTCCACCTGGCACACGCGCAGGCGGTCGGCGTTGGGGTGCTGCACGGCTTCCTTGATCTCGCCGACCACGACCCGGCTGAAAGGCGGCGCGGCCGGGCGCAGTTCTTCCACTTCGAGCCCACCCATGGTGAGCACGTCGGCGACTTCTTGCGTGGACAGCGGCGGGTTGCAGAACGCGCGCAGCCAGGACTCGGGGAATTGCATGTCTTTACCGGAATTGCTTGAGGAAGCGGACGTCGCCGTCGAAGAACAGGCGCAGGTCGTTGACGCCGTAGCGCAGCATGGTCAGGCGATCGGGCCCCATGCCGAAGGCGAAGCCGATGTACCTCTCGGGATCGAGCCCCATGTTGCGGACAACCGTCGGGTGCACCTGGCCCGAGCCCGCGACTTCGAGCCAGCGGCCGGCCAGCGGCCCGCTCTGGAACTGGATGTCGATCTCGGCGCTGGGCTCGGTGAAGGGGAAGAAGCTGGGGCGAAAGCGCAGCGCCAGGTCGTCGCTCTCGAAGAAGGTGCGGCAAAAGTCCGTGAAGACGACCTTCAGGTCCTTGAAGCTCACGTTCTCGCCCAGCCACAGGCCTTCGCACTGGTGGAACATCGGCGAATGCGTGGCGTCACTGTCGACGCGATAGGTGCGGCCCGGCGCGATCACGCGGATCTCGGGCATGGGCTCGCCGCGCTTGACGGCTTCGGCGTAGCGCTTGATGTGCTGGTGGGCGTAGCGCACCTGCATCGGGCTGGTGTGCGGCCGCAGGTTGTACGGGATGCCGTCGTCGCCGTCGATGTCCACGTAGAACGTGTCCTGCATCGAGCGCGCCGGGTGGTTGGGCGGGTTGTTCAGCGAAGTGAAGCTGTGCCAGTCGGACTCGATCTCGGGACCGTCGGCCACGTCGAAGCCCATGCTGGCGAAGATCTTCTCGATGCGCTCGAGCGTCAGGCTCACGGGGTGCAGCCCGCCCGGCTCGCGCATGCGGCCCGGCAGCGACACGTCCAGCGACTCGGCCTTGAGCTGCGCTTCGAGTTCCGCGTCGGCCAGTGCCTGGCGGCGCGCGTTGAGCGCCGCCTCGACCGCCTGCTTGGCCTGGTTGATCGCGGCGCCGCGCGTCTTCTTCTCGTCGACGGACAGCGCGGCCAGGCCCTTCATCAGCTCGGTGATGCGGCCGGACTTGCCGATGAACTGCGCCTTGGCGTTTTCCAGTTCGGCGGGCGTGTGCGCGCCGGCAAAGGCGTCGCGCGCGGCGCCGACGATGGAATCGAATTCTTGTGTCATGGGAAGGAAAAAGGGGCCAGTGCCTTGCCAGCCCTGGCCCCTGAAGATTGCCTTGTTGGACCGGCCGCCGCGAACAGCGGCCGACCGCGGAATCAAGCAGCCAGCTTGGCCTTGACTTGCTCCACGATGCCGGCAAAAGCCGCGGGGTCGTGATAGGCGATATCGGCGAGGACCTTGCGGTCGATCTCGATACCGGCCTTGCGGATCCCGTTGGCGAACTGGCTGTAGGTCATTCCGTTGAGGCGGGCTGCAGCGTTGATACGCGCAATCCACAGTTGGCGGAACACGCGCTTCTTGGCGCGGCGATCGCGGTACGCATACTGGCCCGCCTTCATCACCGCCTGCTTGGCGATGCGGTAGACGTTGCCGCGGCGGCCGCGGAAGCCCTTGGCGAGGGCGAGAACCTTCTTGTGGCGGGCGCGAGCCGTTACACCACGTTTGACGCGAGGCATGTTGCTTTCCTTCTGTCTGTGGGTTACAGGCCGGCGAACGGCAGCATCTGCGCCATGTGACCCATGTTGGTCTCATGCACAGCGACTGCACCACGCAGGTGACGCTTGTTCTTGGTGGACTTCTTGGTCAGGATGTGACGCTTGAAGGCCTGTCCGCGCTTGACCGTCCCGCCGGGACGGACGCGGAAGCGCTTCTTCGCTCCGCTCTTGGTCTTCATCTTGGGCATGTGAATGCTCCTTCTTCATTTGTGCTCGTGAGGCGCCGCGGAAAAAGATCCGCGTCTTGAGGGCCTCGAGCCACTAATTTGGCAAGCCCGAAAGCTTGCCGCCGGAGGGCAAAAGCCCTCCGTTCACCGCCACCGCGGCGACCAACCGTGGTGACTTTGAATCTTGCCTTACGACGTCGTCGCCGGAGCGGCGGCGGCATCGGCCGGCTTGGCCGGCGCCGGCTTCTTCTTGCCGGGCGCGATCATCATGATCATCTGCCGGCCTTCCAGCTTGGGGAACTGCTCGACGAGGATGGTGTCCCCGAGGTCGTCCCGGATGCGCTGGAGCAGCGCCATGCCGATTTCCTGGTGCGTGATCTCGCGCCCCCGGAAGCGCAGCGTGATCTTGCACTTGTCGCCTTCGGCCAGGAAGCGGCGGATGTTGCGCAGCTTGATGTTGTAGTCACCGTCGTCGGTGCCCGGCCGGAACTTGACTTCCTTGATCTCGATGACCGTCTGCTTCGACTTCGCTTCCGCAGCCTTCTTCTGTTCCTGGTACTTGAACTTGCCGTAGTCCATCAAACGGCAGACCGGGGGGACTGCAGTGGCGGCAATTTCGACCAGGTCGACGTCTGCCTCGCCCGCGAGACGCAAGGCCTCGGTGATGCTGACGATGCCCAGGGGCTCGTTGTTGGGCCCGCTCAAGCGGACTTCCGGGGCCATGATCTCCCGGTTCAGGCGGTGCTTGCGTTCCTCGCGGTGGCGGCGGTCGCGAAATTCAGTAGCGATGGTTCGAGTCCTTCAATTCAATAAAACTACAAAATGTGTAGCATCACCGTGTGGGTGCGCGCGGGCTTACGCCAATCTAGCGTTTGCCTGCGATGTCGGCTGCGATCCTTTCCTGGAACTCGGCCAGCGACATCACGCCGAGGTCTTGGTTGCCCCGGGCGCGCACTGCGACGGCACCAGCCGCCTTTTCTTTCTCGCCGACAACGAGGAGATAGGGCGGCTTTTGCAGCGCGTGCTCTCGTATTTTATACGTAATTTTCTCGTTACGCAGATCGGTCGCCACCCTAAGCCCTTGATTCTGCAGAGCTTTGGCCACCTCACGGACGTAATCGGCCTGTCCGTCGGTGATGTTGAGCACGACCGCCTGCACCGGCGCAAGCCACGCCGGCAGCGCCCCGGCATGCTGTTCGATCAGGATGCCGATGAAGCGTTCCATGCTGCCGACGATGGCCCGGTGCAGCATCACCGGGCGATGCCGGCTGCCGTCCTCGCCCACGTACTCCGCGTCCAGCCGCTCAGGCATCGAGAAGTCCACCTGCATCGTGCCGCACTGCCACTGGCGGCCGATCGCGTCCTTGAGCGTGTACTCGATCTTCGGGCCGTAGAAAGCGCCGTCGCCGGGGGCGATCTCGAACTCGACGCCGGACGAGCGTAGGCTCTCCATCAGCGCGTGCTCGGCCTTGTCCCAGCTCTCGTCGGACCCGATGCGCTGGGCGGGCCGGGTGGCCACCTTGTAGATGATGTCCGTGAAGCCGAAGTCGCGGTAGACCTTCTGCAGCAGCGCCGTGTAGGCCGTGCATTCCGGCAGGATATGGTCTTCCGTGCAGAAGATGTGCCCGTCGTCCTGCGTGAACCCGCGCACGCGCATGATGCCGTGCAGCCCGCCCGTGGGCTCGTTGCGGTGGCACTGGCCGAATTCGCCGTAGCGCAGCGGCAGATCGCGGTAGCTCTTGATGCCCTGCTTGAAGATCAGGATGTGGCCGGGACAGTTCATCGGCTTGAGCGCGTACTCACGCTTCTCCGACTCGGTCGTGAACATGTTCTCGCGGTACTTGTCCCAGTGCCCGGTCTTCTCCCACAGCGTCTTGTCCAGCAACTGGGGGCCCTTGACCTCCTGGTAGCCGTTGTCGCGGTACACGCGGCGCATGTACTGCTCGACTTCCTGCCACAGCGCCCAGCCGCGCGGGTGCCAGAACACCACGCCCGGCGCATGGTCGTCGATGTGGAACAGGTCGAGTTCGCGACCGAGCTTGCGGTGGTCGCGCTTCTCGGCCTCCTCCAGCATCCTCAGGTACTGCTGCAGTTCTTCCTTCGAACCCCAGGCGGTGCCGTAGATCCGCTGCAGCATCTCATTGCGGTGGTCGCCGCGCCAGTAGGCGCCCGCCACCTTCATCAGCTTGAAGTACCTGAGCTTGCCCGTGCTGGGCACGTGGGGGCCGCGGCACAGGTCCTCGAAGCCCCCTTCGGCGTACAGCGAGACGTCCTCGCCGGCCGGGATGCTGCCGATGATCTCGGCCTTGTAGGACTCGCCGATGTCCTTGAAGTGCTGCACCGCCTCGTCGCGCGGCAGCACCCGGCGGGTGACCGGCTCGTCCTTGGCCGCGAGTTCGCCCATGCGCTTTTCGATGGCCACCAGGTCTTCGGGCGTGAAGGGTCGCTTGTAGGCGAAGTCGTAGTAGAAGCCGTTCTCGATCACCGGCCCGATGGTCACCTGCGCCTCGGGGAACAGGTCCTTGACCGCATACGCCAGCAGGTGCGCCGTGGAGTGGCGGATCACGTCCAGGCCGTCCGCATCCTTGCCCGTGACGATCGCCACCTGGGCCCCGTCGGGGATGGTGTAGGTCGTGTCCACCACCTTGCCGTTGACCTTGCCAGCCAGCGCCGCCTTGGCCAGGCCGGGGCCGATGGAGGCAGCGACGTCGGCGACCGTGACGGGTTCGGGGTACTCGCGGCGCGAGCCGTCGGGGAGCGTGATCTGGATCATGTTGGGAATTCCGGGAGCGACAAACGAAAAAGCGCGACCTGCAGCCGCGCTTTCTTCTGGGGTTGGGGGCAACTCAGTGCACGCGACTACGCGGCCTCAAAGGGCCGGGGAAGCTTCCGTGGTAGTTCGCGGTGTCATAACCGGGTTGCCTTTCTCGCTCTTGCAGGGGGATCGAAGGCTGCAATTCTAACCCGCCACCCTGAAACCCGTGCCCGCGCAGGTCGGGCATTCGGTGATGACCGTCTGCTTCTCGACCTCGAAGTTCTCGTTGATGTTCTCGCTGTCGATGCGCAGCTGGCCGGCGCCGCCGCACTCGGGGCAGCGGTCGCGCACCAGGTCGCGCAGGTTGTAAACGCCCGTCTTGTCATCGTCCATGCAGTGCCTCCTCCTCGGGTGGAAGCTCGACTGTAGCGAGGAGAAGCCGAAACGCCAACAGCCCGCCCTTCGGACGGGGGCAGGGTCGAAAATCTCGTCGTCCTCGCAGAGGCGGGGGATCCAGGGCTTCCATGCACCCGGGTATGGGAGCACTGGATTCCCGCCTCCGCGGGAAGACGATCACGCCGCCTTCTTTTCCTCGAAGAACTGCTCGTCCTCCGTCGACCCTTTCAGCGCCGCCGTGGAGGCATTGGCTTCGATCGTGGTCGTCACGGCATCGAAGTAGCCGGTGCCCACCTCGCGCTGGTGCTTCACCGCCGTGAAGCCGCGGTCCGCCGCGGCGAATTCCTTTTGCTGCAGCTCGACGAAGGCGCTCATGTTGTTGCGTGCATAGCCGTAGGCCAGCTCGAACATCGAGTAGTTCAGGCTGTGGAAGCCGGCCAGGGTGATGAACTGGAACTTGTAGCCCATGGCGCCCAGCTCCTTCTGGAACCTGGCAATGGTCGCGTCGTCGAGGTTCTTCTTCCAGTTGAACGACGGCGAGCAGTTGTAGGCCAGCAGTTTGCCGGGAAACTTCGCGTGGATCGCGTCGGCGAAGTCCTTGGCGAACTTCAGGTCGGGCGTGCCGGTCTCGCACCAGATCAGGTCGGCGTACTCGGCATAGGCCAGCCCGCGGCTGATGGCCTGGTCTATGCCCTTGCGGGTGCGGTAGAAGCCTTCCACCGTGCGCTCGCCGGTGCAGAACGGCTGGTCGATCGGGTCCACGTCGCTGGTCACCAGGTCGGCTGCTTCGGCGTCGGTGCGCGCCAGCAGGATGGTGGGCGTGCCCATCACGTCCGCGGCCAGGCGGGCGGCCACCAGCTTGGCCACGGCTTCGCGCGTGGGCACCAGCACCTTGCCGCCCATGTGGCCGCACTTCTTGACGGAGGCGAGCTGGTCCTCGAAGTGCACGCCGGCGGCGCCCGCCTCGATCATGGCCTTCATCAGCTCGAACGCGTTGAGCACGCCACCGAAGCCGGCCTCGGCATCGGCCACGATGGGCGCGAAGTAGTCGACGTAGCCCGCGTCACCGGGGCCCTTGCCTTCGCTCCACTGGATCTGGTCGGCGCGGGCGAAGGTGCTGTTGATCTTCTTGACCACCTTGGGCACCGAGTCCACCGAATACAGCGACTGGTCCGGGTACATCTCGCCGTTGCTGTTGGCGTCGCCGGCGACCTGCCAGCCGGACAGGTAGATCGCCTTGAGGCCGGCCTTGACCTGCTGCATGGCCTGGTTGCCGGTCAGCGCGCCCAGCGTGTTGACGAACGGCTCGTTGTTGATGAGCGTCCACAGCTTCTCGGCGCCGCGCTGGGCGAGCGTGTGCTCGATGGCGAGCGAGCCGCGCAGTTTCACCACGTCAGCAGCGCTGTAGCCGCGCTTGATGCCCTGCCAGCGCGGGTTCTCCGCCCAGTCCTTTTCCAGTTGGGCGATCTGCTCTTTGCGGCTCAGGTGGGTCCAGTTGCTCATGTTCACTCCAAGGTAGTTGCTGAAAACGGTTGGCCCGGTTCGTCGGCCTTGGAATGAACTTTAAGTCTTGTACAAGACGTCGAGCATGTCTTGTGTCTTATAGAAGATGCATTTTTATCTCCAGGAAAATCAACGACTTGCGATGCTCTTTCCGCAATACGGCATTCTCTTTCTTGTATTGAGAAATTTTGCGGCGTTGCAGCATGGCTCAATGCCACGATGCGAAACTGAAGTCATTCGCTATGAAACCGGATCCAGTCGCCGTGCCCGATCGGCTCGCGCCCGACCACGCGGGCAGGGTTGATCTCGTACAGCAGGCAATCCACCACGCCTTCGGCCGTCGTCACCGGCACTTCGCGCCTGAAGTACTCGCTGTCTTCGCCGGGCACGATCTGCTCGATGTCGTCCAGCACCTGCTCCAGTTCCGGCGAGACCAGGTAGACCTCGCCCACCACCGTCACGGCTTGCTCGCCGCCCAGGCGCAGGCCGGGATACCAGTCCAGGTGATAGAGGACGCCGTGCACTTCGCCCATGCCCACGTACTCGGGCGCCGGCTGCAGGCGGTTGATGTCGTTGCGTCCGCCGCGGCGCAGGGTGCCGTAGACGAACACGGGGCGAAGGGGAGCTTCAGGCATGATGCGGCGCAATTGGAACCCGACATTGTCGATGACCGCCCTGCCCCGCCCCGCCGCCTATGCCTGCCTGGCGCTCAGCATGACGCTGGTGGGCAGCTACGTGGCGCTGTCCAAGCCGCTGGTGGCCGCCATCCCGGTGTTCCTGCTGGCATGGCTGCGCTTCGGCATCGGCGGCGCGGCGATGCTGCACTGGCTGCGCCGGCCGGTCGACGAGGCGCCGCTGACGCCGCGCACGCGCCGGTTGCTGTTCCTCGAATCCTTCCTCGGCAACTTCCTGTTCTCGGTCTGCATGCTGTTCGGCGTGAGCCTGACGAGCGCCGTTTCGGCCGGCGTGATCATGGCGGCGATCCCGGCGGTGGTGGCCATCCTCAGCCGCATCTTCCTGCACGAGCCGATCGCGGGACGCACGGCCGCCGCGATCGCCTGCGCCGCCGCCGGCATCGGCATGCTGGCGCTGGCCCAGCCGTCGGCGCACGGGGGAACCGCGGGAGCCGGCGAGTGGGCCTGGCTGGGCAACCTGCTGGTCTTGGCCGCAGTGGTCTGCGAAGCGTCGTATGCCGTGATCGGCAAGGCGCTCACCGGCGTGCTGGGCCCCAAGCGCATCACCTCGCTGATCAACCTCTGGGGCTTCGCGCTGGTCACGCCTTTCGGCCTGTACGCGGCCCTGCGCTTCGATTTCGGCAGCGTCACGCCCGGGGTGTGGGCGCTGCTGCTCTTCTACTCCCTCGCCGCCAGCGTCTGGACCGTGTGGCTCTGGATGACCGGGCTGAAGGTGGTGCCGGCGGCGCAGGCCGGCGTCTTCACCGTGATGCTGCCGATCTCGGCGGCACTGGTGGGCGTGCTGTTCCTGGGCGAGACGCTCGGCGGGCTGCAGATGGCCGCTTTCCTGGCAGCCCTCGCTGGCGTGGTGCTCGCGACCGCGCCGGTCAGGCCAGCGCGCGCGGGCTGACCACGATGCCGTCCTCATCGGCGTACAGCCAGTAGCCGGGGTGGACTTCCACGCCCTGGAGGGTCACGGCCACGTCGCGCTGACCCTGGCCTTCCTTGCGCGGGCGCAGCGGCTGCAAGGCCAGCGCCCGGATGCCGACGCCGCTGGCACGCAGCTCCGCGACGTCCCGCACCGCGCCGTCCACCACGATGCCCGCCCAGCCATTGCGGGCTGCCGCGGCCGCCAGGTTGCCGCCACACAGCGCCCGCCGCAGCGAGGCGGCTCCGTCCACCACCAGCACCCGGCCTTCGCCGGGCGACTGCACGGCTTCGGCCACGCGCGTGTTGTCCTCCACGCAGCGGACCGTGGAGACCGGACCGGCAAAGCGCGGCACCGATCCGAAGTCCCGGAACAGGGGCGGCAACACGAACAGCGCCGGCGGATGGGCCTCGCCATGCGCGTCGCAGAGGTCGCAGGTGTTGAAGGCAGGCAGCGGGTTCATCGTCCGGTCACTTTCCTGATGGCTGGCTTGATGTCTTCGCGCCGCGCGGGCAGCACGGTGGCGTGTTCCCGCGGGATGTTCAGCACGATGGACGTGGTGGTTTCGGCGAGGATACCGAAGCGGGTGACGACGGCGTCGAGGTGCTCCACGTCGATCACGGCGATCTCGACGATCCAGTGGTCGCCCCCGGTCACGTTGAACGCGTTCATCGCCTCGGGCACCTGCTCGATCAGCTTGACCATGCGCGCGTAGTCCACCCGCCCCACCCGCAGGATGGCGCGCAGCCCGTAGCCGAGCCGCTGGTAGTCGACGATGGCGCGGTAGCCGCGGATGAAACCGGCCATTTCCAGCTTGCGCACCCGCTCGGTCACGGCAGGCTGGCTCAGGTGGACGAGGCGGCCGAGTTCGGCCATGCTGGTGCGGGCGTCACGCTGCAGTTCGGTCAGGATGCGCGTGTCGTGGTCGTCGAGTTCAGGAACTTCGGTGGGCATTTCGTTTGACCTTCAAATCCAAGGCGGGGGTTCGCGCGTGGCTTTGATCTTGCCTGCAGACGCACCCCCAGGCAAGCCGGGGGCTGCAGCAGGGGAAAACGGCCCCCTCGCAGGCGGATGAAAAATGCAACATCCCCCAATGAAAAATCCCCGTTTTCCCTTGGACGTCGCCCCTTCTTCCATTAGCATCCGCACTGCCAGTGAGAGTGCAGTTCCGCTGGTGGTTCATCTCAAACTTCTAGAAGGAAAATCAATCATGGCAACTGCGAAAAAAGCTGCGGCGAAGAAGGCGCCCGCAAAGAAGGCGGCCCCGGCCAAGAAGGCGCCGGCGGCCAAGAAGGCGCCGGCGGCCAAGAAGGCGGCCCCGGCCAAGAAGGCCCCCGCTGCGAAGAAGGCCGCTCCGGCCAAGAAGGCGGCTCCGGCGAAGAAGGCGCCGGCAGCCAAGAAGGCCGCTCCGGCCAAGAAGGCACCGGCAGCCAAGAAGGCCGCTCCGGCGAAGAAGGCAGCGCCCGCGAAGAAGCGCACGCCCAACGCCGCGTTCATGAAGCCCCTGACGCCCGACGCGTCGCTGGCGGCGGTGGTCGGCTCGGCTCCCCTGCCGCGCACGGAAATCGTCAGCAAGCTGTGGGCCTACATCAAGAAGAACAAGCTGCAGGACCAGAGCAACAAGCGCATGGTCAACGGCGACGAGAAGCTCAAGGCGCTGTTCGGCAAGAACCAGGTCTCGATGTTCGAGATGGCCGGCCTGATCGGCAAGCACGTCAAGTAAGCCTCGCGCTGAAAGCAAGAAGGCCGGCTCGCGCCGGCTTTTTTTGTGGCCTCGCGGCGGCGGGAGCCCGATGGAGCCGGCGCGCCCGCCCTCATCCCTACTTGGCCTTCAGCGCCGCCGCCCGGATCCCGCTCAGCGTCCCGCGCGTGGTGATCACCTCCGGGTCGAGCATCACCTCGATCAGCGTGCCCTGCTTGCGCTCCAGCGCTGCGACCAGCTCGGCTTCGAACTCTGCGGTGCGGGTGATCCGCACGCCGGCGTAGCCGTACGCGCGCGCCAGCGCCGGGAAGTCCGGGTTGGCCAGTTCCGTGCCGTGCACGTGCCCGGGATACTCGCGCTCCTGGTGCATGCGAATCGTGCCGTACATGCCGTTGTTCAGGAGCAGGACGATCGACTTGCCGCCATGCTGCGCTGCCGTCGCCAGTTCCTGCCCGTTCATGAGGAAGTCGCCATCGCCCGCGATCGTGAAGGCCACGCGGCCGGTGACGAGGTTGGCCGCGATCCCCGCCGGCACGCCGTAGCCCATCGCGCCCACTGTCGGCGCCAGCTGCGTCTTGTGGCCCTTGGCCAGGCCGTGGTGGACGAAGAAGCGGTGCATCCACGAGGCGAAGTTGCCGGCGCCGTTGGTGACCACCGCGTCGGCGGGCAG
>Ga0233369_1000819_pt1 | contig 11532 bp, 10 predicted proteins | sample ElkDunMinimDraft_26_FD_191537 | JGI IMG/M metagenome (GOLD analysis project Ga0233369, IMG submission 191537) | Fecal eukaryotic communites from dung pellets of Tule Elk in California, USA - Elk Dung D16 | ecosystem: Host-associated > Mammals > Digestive system > Large intestine > Fecal | place... | reverse complement strand
AGCTGGTACCTACTACTGGTGGAAAAACTCCACTACTATTGCCGTCACACAAGCGGATATTCGCTTGACAACGATGGAAATCGTGGGCCAAGAAATATTGACTAAAGATAAAGCACAAATCCGTATCAACTTCTCGGTTCAATACCAAGTGGTTGATATCATCAAATCCTTATTGGAGAATAAGGATTTTGAAAAACAATTGTACACTTTAATGCAGTTAGCATTACGTTCTTATATAGGTCAATTGACTTTGGACGAATTGATGGAGAATAAGTCAGCTCTAAATGAGCATATCTTGGCAGAAGTTGAATCTCAAGTAGAATTATTAGGTGTAAAAATCTTTAATTCCGGATTGAAAGATGTGATTTTACCAGGTGATATTCGTGAAATCATGAATCAAGTTTTGGTAGCTGAAAAACGTGCGCAAGCTAACATCATTACACGTCGTGAAGAGACGGCTTCGACAAGAAGCTTGTTGAATACAGCCAAATTGATGGAAGAAAACGGGATGTTGTTCAAATTGAAAGAGATGGAATATGTGGAGAAAATTGCGGAAAAAATCAACTCCATTTCTGTTTCTGGCAATGGTCAAATCGTTGATCAGTTGAAACAATTGTTTGTTAAATAATTAGATTTTTAGACGGTTAGGGGTAGTTTTTGAAGAGGTTGCTACCGCTAACCAAAAATAGGGAATTAATGGAAATGAAAATAATATCAAGATTGAAGAAAATAGAAGAAAAGCACGGCATAGAAATATTGTTTGCTTGCGAATCTGGAAGTAGAGCTTGGGGTTTTCCATCAACAGATAGTGACTATGATGTTCGTTTTATCTATAAAAGAAAGAAGGATCATTATATGACCGTATTTGAAGAATCTACTGAATTGGGGTTCGCCATAGTGGATGATTTGGATTTTGTAGGCTGGGACATCAAGAAAGTGTTTTTGCTACTTCATAAGAGTAATGTGACTCCATTTGAATGGTTGCAATCGCCTATAGTTTACTGTGAAAAGAAGGATTTTAGAAACTATATGAAATCAGTTTCCCCAAATTTTTATGTGTCAAAAAGACATATACATCATTATTTGGGGATAGTTAAAGGTCGAATGGAAGCTGTATCTTTTGAAGAAATGAAATTGAAATCTTTTTTTTATATCATGCGCTCTTTGCTTTCAGCTTATTGGAATATGAAATTTGGGACTTATGCGCCTATGGAGTTTGAACCTTTGATGACTTTGCTTCCGGAGAAAATAAAAGTATCATGTAAAGAGTTGAGAAGTCTGAAGTTAGAGCTTGAAGAAAGTTTTGTTTTTAATCTTTCAGATGAAATGAGAAAATTCATCATAGAATTACAAGACGAAATATGGACTTACGCCGATACTTTGGATGCAATGATATTAAGTAAAGAATTGGCAAATGTTGGATTTTTAAAAATATTGGAAGATGACTATAGAAGCGCTTCGTGCTAATGGATTAATACTTTTTGAAGTAGTGGCTGGTAGCCATGCTTATGGATTGGCTACTAAAGATTCGGACATGGATATAAAAGGTGTCTTCTATCTTCCTAAAGTCGATTTTTATTCGGGTGAATATATAGCACAAGTTGCGGATGAAAAAAATGATGTGGTTTACTACGAGTTGGGTCGGTTTTTCGAACTCTTGTCCAAGAGTAATCCGAGTGCTTTGGAAATATTAGCAAGCCCTATTGATTGTGTGAGATATAAGCATCCTTTGATGGAAGATTTGAATATTCGAGATTGCCTTTCCTTGGAAGCTGTCAAGACATTTTCGAATTATGCAATGGTTCAGGTTCAAAAAGCAAAAGGTCTAAATAAGAAAATCAATAATCCGATAGCACGGGACAGAAAAACATTGTTAGATTTTTGCTATATTCTAGAAGGTAATGATGCCAAACCTTTTGTTCAATGGTTGGAAAATAAAGGTTGGGATCAGACCAATTGTGGATTAGCTAAATTGAATCATTGCAAAGGGACATACGGCTTGTATCATGACTCAACAAATGGAAAGTATAAAGGAGTTTTAGCAAAACCTGATAGTTGTGACGTGTCCTGCTCATCCATACCTAAAGGTGAAAAATTGGAAGCTTATCTAGTGGTGAATCAAGATTCATTTGCACAGCATTGCAAGAATTATAAGGAATATTTTGATTGGGAATCTAATCGTAATGAAAAACGATTTCTTGCTAACTTGAACCATAATACTGGATACGATGCCAAGAATATGATGCATACAATACGCCTGAAGGAAGTCGCTAAGGATATATTGCTTCATAAAGATTTACGGGTTAAAAGGTCAAATCGAGAAGAACTGCTTAAGATAAAATCTGGTTTATATACCTATGAAGAGTTACTAGATAAGGCTGTTACTCTGCAAGATGAAATAAACGAATTGAGTATCACAAGTGAATTAAAAGAAACTTTAAATATAGAATTGTTGCGATCTATATTGGTTGAGATACGTACAATTTTGTACAATTAATGAGTTAGTATTAATGGAAAATAAAAGAATAAATGGCAACGATTTGATTGCTTTAGGATATAAAGAAAATCATGCTATGGGAGTAGCATTGAAAATTAATAAAAAACGTTTGGGGCTCACAAAAGAAGAGATGCTTCAAAAGTTTAAAGATGTATTAGCAACTCCTGAATCCTTTTTGGAAGATCCAACTTTTGAGCCTTTGGCGAATATCTTGCTAAATATAGAAAAGATTGATGAAGAGCTGATTACACTGAATGATAAACCCAATGAATATACCGTCTATGGTGTAGAGAATATTGAGGAAGGTGCTAAAGATCAAATGAATGTAGCTATGACGCTTCCTGTAACTGTTGCAGGAGCCTTGATGCCCGATGCGCATCAAGGATATGGATTGCCCATTGGTGGTGTGTTGGCTACCAAAAATGCGATTATTCCTTACGGTGTAGGTGTGGATATTGGTTGTCGAATGGCGTTATCAGTTTTTGATTTACCTGCTACTTATTTAGATTTAGAACATCATAAATTGAAGAAAATCTTAATCGACAACACCAAATTTGGTGCAGGTCATGGTTTTTTAAAGCACGAACGCTCGGATCATGCTGTATTGGATAACTCCTTGTTTGAAACTAATGCTTTCATTCGAGAATTGAAGGACAAGGCATGGACGCAATTGGGTACTTCTGGAGGAGGTAATCACTTTGTGGAATTTGGGGTAATGGAGTTCAAAGAGAAGGATGAGGTTTTAAATATTGAAAAAGGTTCTTATTTGGCATTATTGACACATTCAGGTTCTCGAGGAATGGGAGCTACCATAGCAGATCATTATACCAAATTGGCAAAGGAATTATGTAAGTTACCTTTCAAAGCACAAAATTTGGCCTACTTAGATTTGGATTCTGAGGCAGGACATGAATATTGGTTGGCGATGAATTTGGCTGGTGATTATGCTTCTGCTTGTCATGAAATGATTCATGTTAAAATAAAATCAGCCTTAGGAGCTGAATTATTAGCGAAAGTAGAAAACCACCATAATTTTGCTTGGAAAGAGCAAATCAATGGTGAAGAAGTGATCGTACATCGTAAAGGGGCTACACCTGCTTCCAAAGACGTTATGGGAATTATCCCGGGTTCTATGGCTACACCAGGATTTTTGGTACGTGGAAAAGGTGAGGAAACTTCTATTAATTCGGCATCACATGGTGCAGGACGGCTTATGAGCCGTACAAAAGCTATAAAGACATTACGTAAAAATGATCTTAAGACATTGTTGTCAGATCATGGCATTACCTTAATCGGAGCAGGAATGGATGAAGCACCTATGGCGTATAAAGATATTCATACGGTGATGTCAGCTCAAAAGGATTTAGTGAATATTGTAGCTACTTTCTCGCCAAAAATTGTTCGGATGGCCGATGATGGTTCTCGTGAAGATTGATGACAATAAAAAAATGTTCCTGTTATATCATATGATATAACAGGAACATTTTTTTCTATGTCGTAAAGAACTTCATCTCAAACTTTCTTTCAAAATTTATAATCCAATTGTCAAAAAATACAGGAAATTCTATGTTTTCTATATGTTACTTTAAAAACACAACTCGCTGATTATTAAGACAATTAAACATTCTGGGTGCCCGCTCAGTTTGTTAAGAAGCAAATGTACGGTTATTTAGCAGACAGACTTGATTTTAATTTATGTGAACTTAGTTTGTTAGGTAATCAAAAAACACATAAATTGATTGACAAACCCATTTGTTATAAATTTATACACATCAAACTCTTTAGATAATCAAAAAATAACAAAATTGATTAACAAACCTGTTTAGTATAAATTTATGCACATCAAACCTATTAGATAATCAAAAACAACCAAAAATGATTGACAATTGATTTATTAATTGATAATTAATAATTGTACAAATGAAGTCTATTAATTTCGACGAATCTGTTTCATATCATTATGATAAGTTTCCACCACAAAATATTGATTTAAATATTTTTATTAGTGAATTGTTAAGAGCGACAGCAGCATTAGCAAGATATGATCAAGTTTTAAAGAATATGCATAATAGCGAGATTTTGTTAGCGCCATTGAGAAATCAAGAAGCCGTAATTTCTTCTCGTATGGAAGGTACAGTGAGTACAATGGATGAGATTCTAAAATACCAAGCTGACGAAATTAACGATCCAAATAGTATTAATTCTTATAGAGGAGATGTATTGGAAGCGTTATTATATCAGAGATCATTAATTAATGCACAAAAGGCATTGGAAGATGGTTATAAGATATCTTCAAGCACTATAAAAAAAATTCATCAACAATTATTGTCTTTTGGTAGAGGTGCAAATAAATCTCCTGGACAATTTAAGTCAGAACAGAATTATTTAGCTGATAAGGTAAAGCAGAAGAGACTATTTACACCTGTTTCTCCAGAAAGATTAGAAGAAGGGTTGGAAAAGTTGTTTGACTATCTAAATAATTCCAATGATTTACCATTGATTAAAACAGCATTAATGCACTTGGAATTCGAGGCTCTTCATCCTTTCTAGGATGGTAATGGCAGAATCGGACGAATGCTAATTACGTTGTATTTATGGTCTAATGGACTCATATCCGCTCCTCATTTTTATATAAGTGAGTATTTTGAGGAAAATAAAGATGAATACATTGACACCATGAGATCAGTTTCGTTAAAAGGGAATTGGGAAGATTGGTGTAAATTCTTTTTTAAAGGAATAGAAGAACAAGCAAATAGAAATCTTGAAATAGCGGAATCAATATCTGAGTTGTATGAAAATATGAAAACTGTTTTTTCAGATTTGCTATCTTCGAAATATTGTATAATAGCTTTAGATTATATATTCACTAACCCAATATTTAGAAATAATAATTTTACATCAAAAAGTGGTATTCCTCCTGCAACGGCACAGCGTTTTACTAGAACTTTAGTTGAAAACAATCTTATAGAAATAATGGAAGAAGCATCAGGTCAAAGACCAGCTTTATATTCATTTGAACCACTAATGAAACTTGTTCGCGTTTAAATTGCAATTCAATTGTCAAAAAACAAATAGAAATGTATGTTTTCTATTTGTTACTTATGACATGTAACTTATTGATTTTTAGGTAAATTAAACATTCTGGGTGCCCGCTTAGTTTGTTTTGTGGCAAAGGTAAATGTTGAAACTTAATATTTCTATTTCTTTGCATTTTATTATATATAAATTGTTATAAACTATTAATTATGAAAGTTTTAGTGTTGTTTTTGGCAGTATTTCCCTATTTCTGTTTTGCTCAATTAAAGTATTCTGTTTATGGAGACATTAAAGAGCTTAAAAGTTACCATACAGTATATTTAATCTCTGACAATAACAAAAATTCCGCAATCGTCGAAGATGGTAAATTCACGTTTATTGGGTCAATAGATAAGCCGAAACTCGTTACATTAGGTATTTTTGACACGACTAATAATAAATCATCAGTACCTCCAGTATTGCTCAGTTTCCGACAATTTTATTTATCTGCTTCAGAAATAATAATAAGCGGAGAAACGCTGAATAGTGCTTTAATTGATGCAGATAAACTAAATTCGATTTACTCTAAATATTGGTTTGAATCGGATAGTTTAAGAACTCTTGCGGTCCAAAGAAATAGAGTATATCTTGATAAAATGATGATAGGCATTTTGACAGATGATGAAGCAATTAAGCATCAAGAACAATTGCAGGATTTCATAAAGAAACATCAAGTATTTGATCTAAACTTTCTAGAGAATAACGATTTTTCTGAATTTTCTGTTGATTTAATAGACAGATATTTAAATCAATATAATGTTTTAGAGTTGAAGAAGTTTTACGAGAGAATTCCAGTAAATTTTATTGATACAAATCAAGATTCAAGGGTCAAATCCAAAATCAATCGATTTGAAAAACTATCAGTTGGTGCTGTAGCGCCCAATTTCACGATGCTTGATACTTCTAGAAAGGAAGTATTTTTAGAACAATTAAGAGGGAAGGTAATCCTACTTGAGTTTTGGGCTTCTTGGTGTATTCCATGCCGCCAAGAAAATCTATTTTATTTGGACATCTATAATAAGTATAAAGATAAGAACTTTGAAATTGTAGCAATATCATTCAATAAAGAGAATGAGAAATCAGAATGGCTGAGAGCTATTCAAACTGACAAAACTCAAAATTGGATACATTTGTCTGATTTGAAAGGATATCAATCCCCCCTTTTTAAGTTGTATGAAATTGGAGGATTGCCCAATAGCTATTTGCTTGATGAAAAAGGAATAATAATAGGACACAATTTGAAAGGTAAAGATTTAGAAGATAAGCTTAAGCTATTACTAAAATAGCTTGCATTTATTATCCAATTGTCATTAGACATCGAGAAAACTATGTTTTCTATTTGTTGCTGTAAAACACAATTAACTGATTTTCATATTTACTACACATTCCTGGCGCCCGCTCATTTGTTAAGAAAAAATTAGTGATGATTTAATGGATTTAGATGCACAACCTTTTCAAAAGTCCTTTATACCATATAGTCTATTATTTTTAAGCTTACCTTTTAGAGCCAATTAAAAAATAATATATTTTTCTTTTTTATTGAATTAAGACGATTTCTTAGATATGAGCAGGAGTTTTAAGAAAAAATATAAGTATAAAACAAGTTAACTAATCTTGTTTTTTGTAATTAGGTGAAAACCGAACATGATGGGCCATTAAAGTTTGAAAAGAACTACACTTCTATCGAATTTTAAACGGTTAAGATTAATTTTTCTGTTGGCAAATCATCTTCTATTCCGATAAAATAGCTTTTAAATCCAAACTTCTCTAATAATTTCCTAGAGGCGATATTTTCAGGGTCAATAATGCCAATCACTTGGAGTTTCGGATCAAATTCTTTTGCTAGTTGAAGTAATTTTTCACAAATGATAGTGCCGTAGCCCATTTGCCAATAATCACGTTTAAGAATATATCCTATCTCCAAAAGAGCATTATTATGTTTATATCGTTCAAGTTTACAATCTCCAATGAATAAGTTTTCTGCGTTTAGTACTTTAAATGTACCTAACTCTACTTCTTGGTTGTTTATGATTAATATGGAATGAAATTTCTCCTTTGCTTCCCTTTCACTTAAACCCTTTCCAGATATATAAAGCATCACTTCATCATCGCTTACGAGTTGTTTGTATACTTCGAAATCTTCCAATTGGTATTTTTTTAAGGTTATTTGGGATGTCATATTTAATTAATTTTTTCGCAAGGTAAATTTACTGTCCTTACATGGTTTATCCAATTAATTGTTTCCTATAAATCAGGAATTCGCGATATGATTAACAAGGCTAAATATCTGTTAAAAATTATTTTATAATTCAGAAAAAATTGTAAGTTTAACGTATATAGCTTTCGGTTTTATGAAAAAAATAGGGATAATCATACTCTTGTTTCTAATTCATTCTTTAGTCTATACACAAACAAAAGATGTAAGATTTACAAATGAATATAGCAGGCTGAACGATAATAAAGTAAACATAGAAATTAATGAAGTCCAAGAATTGACTTATGTACTGATGGCTATATCTGCTACTGGACTTCAAGACTCTAATATGGTTAATCAGAAAAGCAACTATTATCAAGAGGTGATTCATCACTTCAAACCATATGCTAATCATCGCGCTATTCAAATTGTAGATTCTTTACTTAACGAGAGTATCATCTATTACATTTTCTTATCGTCTAATGCCTACGGGTTTCAGTTTGAGGGAGATCAATTAGTCCGCACGAAAGTTTATAACTTTCCAGCGAAAGGGGTGGGCACTAAAGATATCGAGGAAGATCCAATAGAGAAATATCTGCAGGAGTTTGAAGATTTTGCAAAAGTATCGAATTATAGAAAATTTTATCAGGAGCAATTTCCAACTTATAAAAAGATTATTGTTGATTATGAGAAATATGGGGAACTTGATAAACAAAAACAGTGGTTAGAATCTAAATTTGATTATAAAATCCATAGTTATCGAGTTTTGACTTCTCCTTTGATTGGAGGGATAAATGCGACCAGAACTTTTACTGATAATAATTTCAAAGAAATGCTATTGTATTTGCCTACGATTAAACAAGAGTCTAATTGGACCGAAGAATACAACGTAGCGATGAATAGTCGTGTCATATTTACTGAAATAGATCATAATTATGTAGGACCACTTAGTGATGAATTTAAGGATACGATAGGTGCTGTGTTTGATAAACGGGAAATTTGGGTAGATGCTACTGTCAAATCCACGGAACACTATCCAACAGCAATTAAAGTATTTGATGAATACCTCACCTGGGGCTTATTTGTTTTATATGTATACGACATATTTCCTCAGAATGAGAACATATTAATCCAGGTGATAGACCATGTAAATGATAAAATGAGGATTAAGGGATTTCCAAAATCGAAAGCGTTTAATAAGGAATTACTGGCGATATACAGAAAGAATCCCCAATTAAAAGTGAAAGATATTTATCCTGAATTATTGGCATGGGCAGCTTTAGTGAACTAATTATCACTGTATTATGCGGATCCATTTACCTGTAAATTTTCTAATTTTTGTTTCGTTAAATTGATGTGAATTTGCCAAAAATGGCTGCATCCATCTAAACCAAATACGAGCTGGTCCTTCCATTCCTTGAAATCAGCTTTGGAAAAACCTTTCATTTGATCGAACAATGTATACTTGGCCCATAAAAAGTTAACATACAATAGTTTATTGCCATTACCATCCATGTAACCAAAATATTGTCTTTTATATTTTTTTAAATTCTTATGTATTACTGGACAGCCATTGCCCTGATTATATATTGGATAATTTGCAGCTTTTATATTTTTTTGGAGGATGATTTCAGCTTGATTTATTTCTTTTAAAGTAGGTGTAAACCTAGATATAGCAAGATTGCAGAGAAAGCATTCTGCATCTTTTGAAAATAGTACACTTTCAATTTTTCCTCGCTTAATGATCGTGGAACTGCTTTTATACTTTTCCACCTCATAAAACTGGCCTTTGCAGGATGTAAGGAGGTATAACATGAGTAGAAACTTGAATGGAGTTTTCACGAATTCTGATTTAGCCTAAGTATTTTAAATAAAGAACAAAACTAATGGAAAATATTATCGCCAACAGACTAAACAAGTTGAAGGTATTTGATTTTTTAAATCCTGCAATTTCTACGTTGGAGTTGAAAATAGCGTGAATAAGTGGTCTCGAATACAATAACAAGATGTAAGTAAGCCCTATAGTAATCAAGATGGATTGTAAAGTAGCTCCAAGATTTAATCCATAAAAAATATTAATCGACGTTAGATTTACCATGAATGCCAAAAGTAATATTGTAGCAAATAATTGGGTTTTACGGTAAAACAGCAGGTAGGCACCAATGATCTGAATTAGAGCCAATAGGGTAGCAAATGGTTTGGAATAGCCAAAATAAAACCAAGTTAACCATTCTCCTGATTGTTGATTCATGGGTCTTATTGCTACATCTTCTGGAACAATAAATTGTAGGCCTACAATTTTTTTAAATCCAAATGTTGCTAAGTTAATGGCAAGTGCGTAAATGATACTTTGATTTAACAACTTATTTATACGCATGCTATTTATTTCGCCGGATTTTTCTCGATGATGCCAAATGAAAGGAAATATTAATGAAGTAATTAAGAGGATAATAATGCTAGAAAATATATAGATTGCTGGTAACCATGAAATAGTTCCACTATTGCCTAACACTAAAACTAAGGCACTAACCGTGAGTGCAGCGACGAGACAGCTATAGATTTTTTTTAAAATATGGGTTGAATTCATCTTCTTTATGTATTGGTTAGATAGAAGATGTTAGTCTTAACGATAATCCATAAATTTATTTTAACTAACTGATTTTATTTCGTTTCCATCGTAATGAATTAATTCGAGGAAAATGAATAAGCGTTAAAGTATTTCATTAATTAGGTTTAACATTTCTAGTGGAGTATGCTGATCCGTATTCAAAGTGGTAACAGCAAATTGTTTGGCCAACTCTTGATATAAAGTCAAGTAGTATTGATGGTATTCATCTGAATATTGTTTTTCAATTCTTTGGGATAAACGATGTTTTATCGTGTCTAGTTGGGCTGTTAATAAAAATGTTTTAGGGAAATCTTGCCATTTTAGCCAATAGGTCTTGGGTAATAGCGATAGCACTGTCATCCAATGGCGGTCGAAGATCAAGGTTTCATGGATATGACTTTTTTTTATTTCCTGGAAACGGTTTTCAGCAAAGGTGATAAGTTCCTCAAATTTTTCTTCATCAGCTAGCTTAATTAGTTGTGTTCCATAATCTCCTTGAAAGGGTCGCACATATACTCCATTTAATTGCGCAGCGAGAAGTTGACCTAATGTGGTCTTTCCTACGGCATCATGACCGTCTAAAGCTATTATTTGATGATTATTCATGCGTGTCAAAAACAATATGGTATAAATTCTGATATTGTTCTTTCAAGTCATCGGAAGAATTTCCATTTCGCCAATTGTCTTTACATAAAGGTTTCGCATGTTCCAAGTCTTGACTGTCCCAACGGATTCGCATACAGTCTGGACTTACTTCACCATAGATTAACTTGCCCGATTTATCCACGAAAATGCACATATCTATTAAGATAATTCCTTTTGCTTTAAATAACTTCTCAATCCATAAAAATAGATTTCTTGCCATTTCTTTTGCATAAGGCACATTCTTCATCCAGACCATGGCATAATCATCTGAAATAGGTTCGTCAGCTAATCGATTTCCTTCATGGTCTTTCAAAGGGTTTCTCCAATCAAAGCAGACAATGGGAAATTCAAATCGGCTCCATTTCTCTAATGGAGCATGATCACCTAAGACTGTTTCATATTCTTCGGTGTATTTATATCGATGTAATGGTGACCCAATATGGTATCGCTTGATCCGTATTTCAATGTTGCAACTCTCTACTTTTCGTTGTACCATGAAATGTCCTTGCTCAT
>Ga0233369_1000818_pt1 | contig 11549 bp, 10 predicted proteins | sample ElkDunMinimDraft_26_FD_191537 | JGI IMG/M metagenome (GOLD analysis project Ga0233369, IMG submission 191537) | Fecal eukaryotic communites from dung pellets of Tule Elk in California, USA - Elk Dung D16 | ecosystem: Host-associated > Mammals > Digestive system > Large intestine > Fecal | place... | reverse complement strand
GGCAGTACCGCCCCCCAGCGCACGAACTGGGTGCCCTGTTCGACGAGGGTCCGCAGCTTTCCCTGGTAGGCGAGGTAGTCGCCATAGCCCAGCAGGATCAGTCCATCGGCCTTGTGGCTGTCACCGTAGTCGGCATGCCAGTCGTCGGAGAGCTGCTGGAACGAGATCAGCAGATCCTGGCCGTGGCGCGCGCAGGCGCGGGTGATGGAGCCCAGCATCGGCAGGAAGAACGGGTTGATGTGCGACTGGTCGCTGGTCGGATCCTCGAACAGCAGCAGCGCCAGCGTGCCGGATTGCTGGCGGCGGAGGTTCGAGGCGTTCTTGTCGACCTTGTAGTTGAGCTCGCGCGCGATCGCGAGAATGCGCTCGCGGGTGTCCCGATTGACCGACGGATGCCCGCGCAGCGCCCGCGACACCGTGGGCTGGGACACCCCGGCGATGTGGGCGATGTCCAGGGAGGTCGGCTTGCCTTTGATCGTCATCGTGCCTGCGCAGGGCGTGCGGAACTCGGCGGATGATGCCACGGCGGCTGGCCGCGCCCGGTCCTGCCACGGCGCGTTGCGGGATCCGCGATCCCGGTGGCCCTGCGCAGCGCACGCGCGCGTTCTCGGCTAGAATCGAGCCCTTCGCTCCATCAGGAACAGGTGGCCCGCGACCCCGCCGGCCGAGCGTGCGACATGAGCACTACCACCGCCCATCGCTGACCGTTCCCGGGTGTGCCATCAGGCGCCCTCGTGGCGCCTTTTTGTTGCCGCCTTCTTCCGCTCCGCCGGCCCTGCCGGCCACCACGCCAGACGCCTCCCATGATCACGATCACGCTTCCCGACGGCAGCCGCCGCGAATTCGACCATCCGGTCTCCGTCATGGAGGTCGCGCAGTCCATCGGCCCTGGCCTGGCCAAGGCCACCGTCGCCGGCAAGGTCGACGGCCGCCAGGTCGACGCCTCCGATGTCATCGACCATGACGCCACGCTGCAGATCCTGACCCCGAAGGATCCCGAGGGCGTCGAGATCATCCGCCACTCCTGCGCGCATCTGGTCGGGCATGCGGTCAAGCAGCTCTACCCGGACGCGAAGATGGTCATCGGGCCGGTGATCGACGACGGCTTCTACTACGACATCTACAGCGAACGCCCGTTCACGCCCGACGACATGGCCGCCATCGAGAAGCGCATGGCCGAGCTGATCGACACCGAGTACGACGTCATCAAGAAGATGACGCCGCGCGCCGAGGTCATCGAGACGTTCAAGGCCCGCGGCGAGGACTACAAGCTGCGCCTGATCGAGGACATGCCGGCCGACATCACCCAGATGGGTCTCTACCACCATCAGGAATATGTCGACATGTGTCGTGGCCCGCACGTGCCGAACACGCGCTTCCTCAAGGCGTTCAAGCTCACGCGCATTTCCGGCGCGTACTGGCGCGGCGATTCCAAGAACGAACAGCTGCAGCGCATCTACGGCACCGCGTGGGCGGATGCCAAGCAGCTCAAGGCCTACATCCAGCGCATCGAGGAAGCCGAGAAGCGCGACCACCGCCGCATCGGCAAGCAGCAGGAGCTGTTCCATCTGCAGGAAGAGGCCCCGGGCCTGGTGTTCTGGCATCCCAAGGGCTGGGCGCTGTGGCAGGTGGTCGAGCAGCACATGCGCGGCGTCTATCGCGACAGCGGCTACGGCGAAGTGCGTTGCCCGCAGATCCTCGACGTGTCGCTGTGGCAGAAGTCCGGCCACTGGGACAACTACAAGGACAACATGTTCTTCACCGAATCGGAGAAGCGCACGTACGCGGTCAAGCCGATGAACTGCCCGGGCCACGTGCAGATCTTCAATCAGGGCCTGCACAGCTATCGCGACCTGCCGATCCGCTATGGCGAGTTCGGCAGCTGTCATCGCAACGAACCCTCGGGCGCGCTGCACGGCATCCTGCGGGTGCGCGGTTTCACCCAGGACGACGGCCACGTGTTCTGCACCGAGTCGCAGATCGAATCGGAAGTGACCGCGTTCCACCAGCAGGCACTGGCGGTCTACACCCACTTCGGCTTCGACGAGATCCAGATCAAGATCGCGCTGCGTCCCGAATCGCGCCTGGGCGACGACGCCACCTGGGACAAGGCCGAGGCCGCGCTGCGCAATGCGCTGTCGGCCTGCGGGGTCGAGTGGGAAGAGCTGCCGGGCGAGGGCGCGTTCTACGGCCCGAAGATCGAATACCACCTGAAAGATGCGATCGGCCGCACCTGGCAGCTCGGCACGATGCAGGTCGACTTCATGATGCCCGGGCGCCTGGGCGCCGAGTACGTCGACGAGCACAGCCAGAAGCAGACCCCGGTGATGCTGCACCGCGCAATCGTGGGCTCGATGGAACGCTTCATCGGCATCCTGATCGAACATCATGCCGGCGCCTTCCCCGCCTGGCTGTCCCCGGTGCAGGCGGTGGTGATGAACATCACGGACGCCCAGGCCGACTTCGTCGAAGAGGTGCGGAAATCCCTTGCAAATCAAGGGGTCCGGGTCGAGGCGGATTTGCGGAACGAGAAGATCGGCTATAAGATTCGCGAGCACACGTTGCAGCGGGTGCCGTATCTGATCGTCGTGGGTGACCGCGAGAAGGAGACCGGCACCATTGCCGTTCGGACGCGGTCCGGGGAAGATATGGGCTCGATGCCGATCGCGGAGTTCGTGGCGCGGTTGCGCGAGGCGCCCGTTTCAACATGATTCCTTCACCCGCGCGGGTCCACCATGGTCCGCGCTGGTCGCCCCGCCGGTCGGCAAACCGGCGGTATGTTCCATTTTGGAGATTGCAGTATTAGCACCCCTGACAAGCAGAATCGGCGTAACCAGGACATCCGCGTACCGCGGGTGCGCGTCATTGGTTCCGACGGAGAAATGATCGGCGTCCTGACGCGTGACGAAGCGTTGAAGGCTGCCGAGGACGAAGGGCTGGACCTCGTCGAGATCCAGCCCAACGCGGATCCGCCGGTCTGCAAGATCATGGACTTCGGCAAGTTCAAGTTCGAAGCCCAGAAAAAGGCCAACGAGGCCAAGAAGAAGACCAAGCAGCAGGAGATCAAGGAACTCAAGTTCCGGCCGGTCACCGACGAGGGCGACTACCAGATCAAGCTGCGCAACATGCGCCGCTTCATCGAGGAAGGTGACAAGGTCAAGGTCAATATCCGCTTCCGTGGCCGCGAGATGAGCCACCAGGAGCTTGGTCGCGAGATGGCGTCGCGGATCGAGGCCGATCTGGGCGAGGACATCGTGATCGAATCGCGTCCGCGCCTGGAAGGCCGTCAGATGGTCATGATGATCGCTCCCAAGAAGAAGTAAGCGCGCGACGCGCGTGCCTTCTGCGTCCGCTTCCTCAGCCTTGAAGGTGACCCGCTGGAGGAGCATCCCTGCGGTGTGCGCGGTCCGAGCGCTTCGGCGTTGACGGGCGTGGGGCCGATGCGAAGTTGCAAGGTGAGAGGCGCCGCAAGGCGCCTCTTTCCGTTTTGGACTGGCTCGGGGCGCGCCGAGCGCGGGCCGCAGGTCCTCTCCGCGCGCAGCCCTCATCGGGTCTTTCGCCGGACCGATGATTTGCAACCCCGCCCCCCGCGCGGCATAATGCCCGGCTCCCGGTCCGCCGGGGGACAGATTCATCCAGGACCCGCCTGGATTCCCTCGTGGGATCAAAGGCTTAAAACCGGCATGGGCAGGACGGAAAGCGTGGCGTCAGCCACCGCCCAGTCAGTACTCGTATCCCAAAAGGACTCTCGCAATGCCCAAGATCAAGACGCACCGGGGCGCCGCCAAGCGGTTCCGGAAGACGGCGTCCGGCAAGTACAAGGCCGGTCATGCAAACCGTAGCCACATCCTCACGAAGAAAGCCACCAAGCGGAAGCGCAGCCTTCGTCAGACGAACCATATCCCGGCGTGCGACAGTGGTCGTCTCGACCGCATGCTGCCGTATCTCTGAGGAGGACTGAACCATGGCACGAGTCAAGCGTGGCGTTCAGGCGCGCCGTCGTCACAAGAAGGTCCTCGGCCGCGCGAAGGGGTATTACAACGCCCGTCGCAAGGTCTTCCGCGTCGCCAAGCAGGCCGTCATCAAGGCCGGCCAGTACGCATACATCGGTCGCAAGCTCAAGAAGCGTGATTTCCGTTCGCTGTGGATCACGCGCATCAACGCCGCGGCCCGCATGAACGGCATGAACTACAGCCGCTTCATGAACGGTCTGCTCAAGGCCGGCATCACCCTCGATCGCAAGATCCTGGCTGATATCGCGGTGAACGATGCCTCCGCCTTTACCGCGCTCGCCGAGAAGGCAAAGGGCGCGCTGGCGGCCTGAGGCCGTCGTCTCCACCGTAAAGCGGTACTGCCGCCGGATCCGTCCGGCGGTCACGTGGGGAAGGGCGCAAGTCCTTCCCCATTGTTGTTTATGGCACCGGTGCCCTGCGCGTCAGCGCGGTCCCGGGTCATCGGATCCCCACAGCGACGGGCCAGCAGTGCGATGAGCGAAATCGATTCCCTTTCGAACCAGGCGCTTGCCGATATCGAGGCGGCCTCCACGCCCGAGGCGCTGGAAGCCCTGCGCGTCGGGCTGCTCGGCAAGAGCGGCAGCATCACTGCCCAGCTCAAGACACTCGGCGCGCTGCCGGCCGAGCAGCGCAAGGCGGCGGGCGAAGCGATCAACCGCGCGCGGGATGCGATCGCCGGCGCGCTGTCGAGCCGCAAGGTCGCGCTCGACGATGCAGTTCTCGACGCCCAGCTCGCCTCGCAGACCGTCGATGTCACGCTGCCCGGGCGCGATGGCACGCGTGGCGGTGTGCATCCGATCAGCCGCACGCTCGAGCGTATCGCCGACATCTTCGGCCGCCTCGGCTACGAGCTGGCCGACGGTCCCGAGATCGAGGACGACTGGCACAATTTCGAAGCGCTGAACTTCCCGCCGCACCATCCGGCGCGTGCGATGCACGACACCTTCTACTTCGGCGACGGTCGCCTGCTGCGTACGCACACTTCGGGTGTGCAGGTGCGCTACATGGGCGAACACGCGCCACCGCTGCGGATGATCGCCGCCGGCAAGGTGTACCGCTCCGACAGCGACCAGACGCACTCGCCGATGTTCCACCAGGTCGAAGGCCTGCTGGTCGACGAGCACGCCACGTTTGCCGACCTCAAGGGCACGTTGAGCGAGTTCGTCCGCGCGTTCTTCGAGCGGGACTTCGAGATGCGTTTCCGTCCGAGTTACTTCCCGTTCGTCGAACCCGGCGCCGAGGTCGACATCGCCTGGCAGCAGGCCGACGGCAGCACGCGCTGGCTCGAAGTGCTGGGCTGCGGCATGGTCCACCCGAACGTGCTGCGGGCGGTCGGTATCGATCCGGAACGCTACACCGGGTTCGCCTTCGGGCTCGGCGTGGAACGCTTCGCGATGCTGCGTTACGGCGTCGATGACCTGCGCGCGTTCTTCGACAACGACGTGCGGTTCCTGCGCCAGTTCGCGTAACGCGGCCGCCGCGCCTGCCGACAGACAACCCGAAGCATTTGCGCCCGCTCGCCGGGACGACGATTCCAAGAGATCGCCATGAAATTTTCCGAGAACTGGCTGCGCCAGCACGTCAAGACCGATGCGACCCGCGAACAGCTGGCGGCCACCCTCACGGCGATCGGCCTGGAGGTCGAAGACATCACGCCGCTGGGCGAGGCGCTGGATGGCGTCGTCGTTGCCCGCATCGTCTCGGCAGAGAAGCATCCCGAGGCCGATCGCCTGCAGGTCTGCCAGGTGGATGCGGGTGGAGAGACGCTGCAGATCGTCTGTGGCGCGCCGAACGCGCGTCCGGGGCTGGTCGCGCCGCTGGCGACGATCGGGACCACCGTCGGTGCGCTGACGATCAAGGCCGCCAAGCTGCGGGGCGTCGAATCCAACGGCATGCTGTGCTCGGCCAGGGAGCTGGGCATCGACGCCGATGCGGCCGGCCTGCTGGAACTGCCTGCGGATGCACCGGTCGGTGCGCCGCTCGCACAGTACCTCGGTCTGCCTGACGCGACGCTGGAGCTGAAGCTCACCCCGAATCGCGCCGACTGTTTCAGCGTCCGCGGCATCGCGTTCGACGTGGCGGCCGCATTCGGCAGCGGCGTCGTCGAGCTGGACGCGGCGCCCGTTGTCGCCGAGTCGACGGCGCGGCTCGCGGTCACTCTGGAGGCGGGTGCCGATGCGCCGCGCTACCTCGGTCGCGTGATCGAGGGCGTCGATGCGACGCGACCGACCCCGGTGTGGATGGCCGAACGCCTGCGTCGCAGCGGCATCCGGCCGGTCAGTTTCCTCGTCGACGTGACCCAGTACGTGATGCTCGAACTCGGCCAGCCAATGCATGCCTTCGACCGTGATCTGCTAAGCGGACCCGTCAGCGTGCGGCGTGCCCGCCAGGGGGAGACGCTCACACTGCTCGACGGGCGCGAGGTGACGCTCGACGAACAGTTCCTTGCGGTCACCGACGCCGACCGGGTCGTGGCGCTGGCCGGGGTGATGGGTGGCCTGGATACGCGCGTGACCGACGGCACCCGCAGTGTCTTCCTCGAGTCCGCGCACTTCGCGCCCGACGCGATCATCGGCCGCAGCCGCAGGCTCGGCCTGCACACCGAGGCCGCGCACCGTTTCGAGCGGGGCGTGGATCCGGATCTGCCGCGCACCGCGATCGAGTATGCGACCCGCCTGATTCTCGATGTCGCCGGCGGCAATGCCGGCCCCGTGGTGGCTGCCGAGCTGGACGAGCACCTGGCCCGCCCACGCACCATCGCACTGCGCCGTGCGCGGATGGCGCGTGTGCTCGGCCTGGACATCGCCGATGCGGAGGTCGAGCGGATCCTGCGCGCGCTAGGGCTCGAGGTCGTCGCCGACGCCGAAGGCTGGCAGGTGACTGCGCCGACGCGCCGCTTCGATCTCGCGATCGAAGAAGACCTCATCGAGGAAGTGGTGCGCATCCACGGCTACGATCGCGTGCCCACCACGCTGCCTGGCGGCGCGACGCGGATCGCTGCGCCAAGCGAAACCCGGATCGCGGAAGCCGAACTGCGCCGGCAGATGGTCGCGCGCGATTGCCTCGAGACGGTCAACTTCGCCTTCGTCGATGCGGCGGTGCTCGCTGCATGGCAGGCGGATGCGGGCAGCGTGCCGCTGGCCAATCCTCTCAGCACCGAACTTGGCGTGATGCGCACCGCGCTTCTGCCGGGCCTGGTCGCAAGCCTCGGCCGCAACCTGGCGCGCCAGCAGAGTCGTGTGCGCCTGTTCGAGATCGGCAAGGTGTTCGCCCGCGCAGGGACGGACAATGCCGCGCCGGTCGAAACGCTTCGCGTGGCGGCGGCGGTGTCGGGTGATGTGCGTGCCGAGCAGTGGGGCGAGAGCTCGCGGCCGGTCGATTATTTCGACCTCAAGGGCGATCTGGAGGCGCTGGCCGCCCTTGCCGGTGCGCGTCTGGCATTCCAGCGCTCGGACGCGCCGCATGGCCATCCGGGCCGTTCGGCCGATGTCTACCGGGACGGCGTCCGGGTCGGCTGGGTCGGTGAGCTGCATCCACGGCTGCGCCGCGCGCTGGACCTCGACGCGCCGGTGGTCGCGTTCGAGCTGGATGCGATGGCCCTCCAGGAGCGCCCGCTACCCCGCGTCGCCGCGTTGTCGAAGTTCCCGTCGGTCCGCCGCGACCTGGCTATCGTGGCGCCCGAGGCGGTTGCCTGGGCGGCGATCGCGTCGACCGTACGCGCCGCTGCCGGCCCGCTGCTGGCGGACGTCGTGCTGTTCGACCGGTATGCCGGCCAAGGGGTCGAAAGCGGCTTCAGGAGTCTCGCCATGGGCTTGATTTTGCAGGAACTTTCACGCACTCTGACCGACCGCGATGTCGATGCTGTCGTTGCGGATGTCGTGGCCGCACTCGCGCGAGAACACGGCGCGAAGATCCGGGGCTGAGGCCTCACACGGAGTTGCAGCGTGGCACTCACCAAGGCGGACATGGCCGAGAAGCTCTACGAGGAAGTAGGGCTGAACAAGCGTGAGGCGAAGGAATTCGTCGACGCGTTTTTCGACGTGCTTCGCGACGCGCTGCATCAGGGGCGGCAGGTGAAGCTGTCGGGTTTCGGCAACTTCGACCTGCGCCGCAAGAACGAGCGACCCGGTCGCAATCCCAAGACCGGCGAGGAGATCCCGATCTCCGCGCGCACCGTGGTGACCTTCCGTCCGGGTCAGAAGCTCAAGGAGCGCGTCGAGGCCTACACCGGCGCTACTGCAGGCGCGGACCATGCTTGATCCGGGCAGCAATCGAGAACTTCCACCGATCCCGGCGAAGCGGTATTTCACGATCGGGGAAGTCAGCGAGCTGTGCGACGTGAAGCCGCATGTACTGCGCTACTGGGAAACCGAATTTCCGAGTCTCGAGCCGGTCAAGCGCCGGGGCAACCGCCGGTACTACCAGCGCCACGACGTACTGATGGTCCGCCAGATCCGTGGGCTGCTGTACGAGCAGGGCTACACCATCGGCGGCGCGCGGTTGCGGCTGGAAGGCGAGGGGGCGAAGCAGGAGTCCGCGCTGAGCAACCAGATCGTGCGACAGGTACGGATGGAACTCGAGGACGTTCTGCAGTTGCTCAAGCGCTGAAAAAGCCTGCATGTATGGATGCGCACACGCATCCGTTGCCGGTATAATTCACAGATTCCGGGGTATAGCGCAGCCTGGTAGCGCACTTGTCTGGGGGACAAGTGGTCGTCGGTTCAAATCCGGCTACCCCGACCAAAACGAGATAACGAACGGCCCGTGCGCAAGCGCGGGCCGTTTCGTTTGTGCGGTGCGCTCAGGCCGCGTCCAGAACGGCGCGCCCTTTCGCCGTCAGATCGATGTCACCGTCCTCCGCCAGCACGGCATAGCCCGCATTGACGGCCCAGTCGGTTTCCGATGCGGTGATCGGGGTGGTGGTGTCGATGTCGCGCAGGATGCGGCGCTGGTCGTGGTCGGTCATGTCGTATGGGTGTTCGGCATTGGAATGCCGACGTTAGCGATGTGGATGTCGGGAAGGCGTCTGCACACGTTCACTGGGTTCACATTTCATGCGGCGCTGAACGACAGGTATCGCGCTCAGGAGACGGCGCAGCTGTCACGGTCGACCTTTCGTATGCTCCGCCTTCATCTTTTTGAACGGAGCTGACTTATGGACAAGCGGTTCGGCGGGATTGCGATGGCGGTGGCGGTGGCAGTGGGGGCGGTGAGCGTGGGGGCCAACTCGCCGGCGCTCGCGCAGGGCATGGAAGCAGGCTTGCCACTCGATGCGCGCTCTGCGCCCGCCGACATACGCGATATGGAAACCGTCGTGGTGACCGGTGCGCAGCCGGGTCCCGGGCTGTGGCGGGTGCGGCGTGATGATGGCCACACCCTCTACATCCTCGGCACGCAGTCGCCATTGCCTGCCGACATCACCTGGCGTGCCGAGGAGGTGCGCGAGGTGCTCGCCGATGCCGGTGCCGCGTTGGGGCCGCCGGGTGTCAAGGTGGGCGCGGACATCGGTTTCTTTCGCGGGCTGACGCTCGCGCCATCGGCGTTCCGCGCGATGCGCAATCCGGGCGGAGCGACGCTCGAGACCGTGCTTCCTCCCGAGCTGTACGTGCGCTGGGCGACACTGAAGCAGCGGTACATCGGTCGCGATCGCGGCATCGAGCGCAAGCGGCCCATCATCGCGGTGTATCAGCTGTATCGGGCGGCGCTCGAGCGCCACGGCCTGCGCGAGGGCGGCATCATCGGCCCGGTGATAGACGAAGCGTTGAAGGCGCGGGGAATGGAAGTCACGCCTACGGTTCTCGACCTGAAGATCGAAGATCCTCGCGCCGCACTCTCCGCGTTCCGTCGCGAGACCACCTTGGGGCCCGAGGACCTCGCCTGCGTGCGCGGTACGCTCGACATCATCGAGAACGATCTGCCGCGCATCGCAGCCCGTGCGAATGCCTGGGCGGTCGGCGATCTTGAGGCATTACGATCCGCGCCCGACTCCCGTGCCCAGGTTAGCGCCTGCCTGTCCGCCTGGACCTCGAGCGAGACCGCGCGCGGACTCGGTATGGCGGACATCGAGTCGAAGGTGTCCGGGGCGTGGGTGTCGAAGGTCGTGGCCGCGATGGCCGAGCACCCGGTGGTATTTGCCAGCGTGCCGCTGAGTTCTCTGCTGAGCGCTGACGGGCAGCTCTCGGCGTTGCGCGCGCGTGGCTATACGGTGATCGCACCGGATGAGGTCGACCCCGCCGAGCGTGCCGCCAGCGACGCGGCTGGCGGGGGCCTGAAGCCCTGATCCCGGGGCTGCATGCGCCGCGGGATCAGCCGGCGGCGGCCTGCAGGGTGCTGCTGCCGCTGCGCAGGTCCGGCCAGCGGCGCAAAACCGCCTCGCGGATGCCGTCGACGTCCAGCCCGGCTTCGGAGAGCAGGTCCTCGCGAGAGGCATGGTGCTGGAAGGCGTCGGGCAGGCCGAGATGCAGCATCGGTATCGTCACGCCTTCCGCGCTGAGCAGTTCCGCGATCCCCGAGCCGGCGCCACCGGCGACAACATTGTCCTCCAGTGTCACGAAGCCGTCGTGGGTCGCGGCGAGCTCGAGCAGCAGGGCGCGGTCGAGCGGGCGCACGAAGCGCATGTTGACGACCGTCAGGTCGAGCGCCTCGCCGACCTGCTCGGCGGCGGGCACGATCGCACCGAACGCCAGCAGGGCGACGCGCCTGCCGCGACGGCGCCGTTCTGCCTTGCCGATGGGCAGAGTGTCGAGCTTCGTATCGATGGCGACACCTGGACCGGTGCCGCGCGGATAGCGTACGGCGGCCGGGCCTTCGTGGCGGAAGCCGGTCGTCAGCATCGCCCGACACTCGTTTTCGTCCGCCGGCGCCATGAGGACCATGTTCGGCACGCAGCGCAGGAAGCTCAGGTCGAGATTGCCCGCATGGGTGGCGCCATCCGGACCGACCACGCCGCCGCGGTCGATCGCAAACAGGACGTCGAGCTTCTGCACCGCGACATCGTGGATGAGCTGGTCGTAAGCCCGCTGCAGGAACGTCGAGTAGATCGCGACGACCGGCTTGGCGCCTTCGCAGGCCATGCCTGCAGCCAAGGTCACCGCGTGTTGCTCGGCGATTGCGGTGTCGAAGTAGCGCGCGGGGTATTCCTTGCTGAAACGCACCAGGCCCGATCCTTCGCGCATGGCCGGCGTGATGCCGAGAAGCAGCGGATCCGCCGCTGCCATGTCGCAGATCCAGCTGCCGAACACGTCGGTGTAGGTCGGCTTCTTGGCGCCCCCGTCCTTGGCGACGACGCCCAGGCTGGGATCGAATGGCGAGACCGCGTGGTAGCCGATCTGGTCGCCTTCGGCGAGCTCGTAGCCCTTGCCCTTGGTCGTGATGACGTGGAGCAATTGGGGGCCCTTGAGGCTCTTGAGGGTCTTGAGCGTCTCGGTCAGCGCCTTGACGTCATGGCCGTCGATGGGCCCGGTGTAGTGGAAGCCCATCTCCTCGAACAGCGTGGAGGGCACGAACATGCCTTTCCAGTGTTCCTCCCAGCGCCGG
>Ga0233369_1000815_pt1 | contig 11560 bp, 11 predicted proteins | sample ElkDunMinimDraft_26_FD_191537 | JGI IMG/M metagenome (GOLD analysis project Ga0233369, IMG submission 191537) | Fecal eukaryotic communites from dung pellets of Tule Elk in California, USA - Elk Dung D16 | ecosystem: Host-associated > Mammals > Digestive system > Large intestine > Fecal | place... | reverse complement strand
GGCGCAGCCCCAAACAGCCAGGCATGGCCACCCAAAGGCTCAACAAAATCGGAATCACCAAGCCGCACGAAAAACGCCAGCCACAAGGCCACCCAGACCAATGCAACGTCCGCCGCGACCTGAATCAGCCTTTTTTGCCTTCTGGGCAAGCGAACCAAACGGGCACGCAGCTTTTCCGCCAATCTCAACACAAGGACACCCCAATCCATTCAACCATTGCGCTCGCCTCCCTCCCCCGGAGTACCGCTCCGCCAACCGATAGCAGGATGGAGCGGACCAAATCCGCACCTCAATGCTCCATATAAAGCCTGCACTGCAGCGCCCCTAGAGGCGGCCCCAACCCGTGAACGCGGCACCTATAACTTCACCCGATCACCAGCCCCTTTTCCGGCGACCGTCATGAATATGTACTTAAAATAGTCCGATACGGTCAGGCTCTGGATCATCTTCTGATCCGTCTCCGCCAGCAATGCTGGCGTGGACATATCTATTTCACTCACCTGTGCCAATCCGGTAATTCCAGGGCGGACGTCGAACACCCCGCGTTTGGCGCGCTCTTCGGTCAACTCTTCCTGATTGAACAGTCCCGGCCTCGGCCCGACGAGGCTCATCTCACCCTTGAGCACGTTCCACAACTGGGGCAATTCATCCAGCTTGGTCTTGCGCAAAAAATGACCGAAAGGGGTAATGGAGGCACTACTCGCCAAATGGGTGGCAACCGAAGCGGTATCCAGCCTCATGGTACGGAACTTGACCAATGTAAAAGGTTTCTGATGACGGCCAACACGCACCTGCCGAAAAATCGGAGAGCCGGTATCGAACAACCCAATAACCGTCAACACCAACAGCACCGGTAAACCAATCACCAGCCCCAACAGCGAGAAAACAAAATCAAACACTCGAATCACAACTCACCATCCAATCAGTTGGAACGCTCGAAGCAACGTCGCAGCCCCTCTTCCACCGTATAAGGCGGCTTCCAGTCCAGAAGCTCACACGTCTTGCTGATATCCACCTGTAGTGACCCGAGCAACCGCTGAGCCATGGCCCTTTTTCCAAGGATCGTAGCTCCCAACTGTAACAGGCCTGCCGGCACGGGAATCAACCGTACTGGTTTACCCATAGCATTGCCCACACTACGCAGCAACTCGGTAGTGGAAAGATCTTCGCCATCGCTTGCCAAGAATAGCTGATTGGCGGCGGCGGGATGTTCAATGCAACGAATTATGAGATCGACCAGATTGTCTATCCCGACCAGAGAACGCTTGTTGTGAATGGCTCCCAAGGGAAGCGGGATGCCATGATCGACTAACTTGATCATGTTGGCAAAATTCCCCTTCACACTAGGACCGTACACCAATGGAGGCCGAATGATAACCACCTCCAAGCCGGTTTCCTCTGCTACCGCCAGTATCCCTTGCTCCGCCTCTAATTTTGAAAGACCGTAGGGGTCTTGGGGCGACGGTGCATCGTGAGCGTGATAGGGACGCCCTAAAGATGTAGCCTCGCCATTTACTTTGACTGAACTAATGAAGATGAATCGCCTCACCCCATCTTGGGAAGCTCGGCGGGCAAGCTTTAAGGTACCGTTAACATTAACTTCGCGAAAATCTTCTATAGGACAACGCGCCTCAATTACAGGCACGCGAGCGGCGCAATGAACTATAGTTGAAATGCCTGATAAAGACCCGCAAGAAGTCGAACGACCAATATCTCCAAGAGGAAATGAAATCACTTTCTCAGGAAACTCATTGACAGAGTCACGAGCCCCGGCCCAAACCTGTATCCCTAGTAACGTAACCAATTTTTTTACAACGGCAGCACCAATAAAACCCGTTGCACCTGTTACCAAAACCTTTTCCAAGCTCAAGCTACACCCCTAGCTCACGATAGATTTTCAGATGCTGCTGCACGATGCTGTCTATATCATACTCACGCTCAGCAAGTTGGCGCCCAGCCATCCCCATGCGTCGACGCAGCTCAGGACTTTCAAGCAGCTTCTGTATAGCAACGGCCAAAGCCTCAACGTCACGCACAGGAACGAGAAGCCCCGAGGTATTTGCCTCAATTGCATCACGACAACCAGGCACATCAGTGGTCACAACGGCCCGACCACAAGCGGCAGCCTCTACCAGCACTTTAGGAAGCCCCTCACGATACGAAGGCAAAACCACTATATTAGAATCCGCAAAAATTCTAGCGATATCTCGCTGATACCCAAGATACTCGATTATGCCCTCTGAGCGCCATCGGGCGAGTTCTTCAGTTCCGACGCTGGTAGGATTGTCGGGATCCCGATCACCCACTAGCTGAAAGTTAGCTTGAATACCACGCTGTTGAAATAAGCGCGCCACTTCGACAAATTCCGCCACTCCTTTATTATGCAATAAACGAGCTGCAAACGTTACCACAGGCACACCTGAACGCTCCGGAGTAAATTTATAAAGAGACAAGTTAACGCCGGACCCGCGGATAAGAACAGACCTATTACGGGTTACCGCTCCCATTCTAATAAATAAAGAGCGATCATCCTCATTTTGAAATATTGCACATAAATTTCCATGACCTAAAGCTATACGATATAGAATACCAACTACCCCTCTGAGCGCTAGTGCTTTCTTCCCCTCTGCAGTAAAAATGAACCCCAACCCGGAAATGGCGGCAACAACTCCACCAACAGGTGCCAACCTGGCGGCAATTCCACCATATAAGACCGGCTTCACCGTAACCAAATGCAATATTCTTGGCCGCAACCTCCACAAAATACGCAAGAAACATAAAAAACAAAAAAACTCCCAAAAGGGGTTCATACCACTTCTAGACAAAGGAATAGAATGATACTTGAAGCCTAACGATCTTAATTCGCTTTCACCCTCACCAGAACGAGAAGCCACATGAACAACGTACCCCCTTTTTTGGGCTTCTTTGGCCAACTGCAATCTATGAGAAATCAGAAACAAAGGATCATTAACGAAGAACAATACCCGGCCCAATATAATCACCCCAAATTCTAGCGATGCAACTTAATGGAAAATACCACTAAGAAAAACCGAAGAAAGAAACAGCTTAAAACCTAGCACGCGCTTATTGAAGCGCATCAGCCAACATCTTCCCATCTAAAGCCAACTAGAAAAGAATAACGCCTCTATAGGCGTGACGCATAACGTTAATGAAAGTGACATTTTTATTAGAACTTGAGCAGCCAGTCCGCTTAATGACTTTTACGCACGCTACGCATTGGCGCCGCATCGATTATATGCAGCCACTGTTGCATTCTAACCTTCCATGAAACGTCAACCTTCTTAGGCTTTACAAGATGACCTTTCGAATCAAAAAATTCTTTTATAGCCTCCCTTGCTAGAGTGGGGTTTTGGAAATCTACACTAAACCCAACCCCTAAATTTTCCACTTCATCCGAATATCCGTTGGTATTGCTTTGGGCAGCAACCCAAGCCCCATTCAGAATATAATCATAAAGTTTCAAAGGACTGCCCGGACTCACACGATTATTCTTTACCGGCAGCAAACAAAGATCCGAAGCTTTAATCAAAGATGCGCAACCAAATTCATCCAGAGGGCTTAAATTTATTAAAACTCTATTTGGGTCCAAGGAGGAGGCCACCTTTCCGCCACCACACACAATAGATATCCCATCCCCAAACCTAATAAATTCTTCTTGAAGCTTAACAAGTAGATCCAGCCCGTGCCACTCACTAGCGGAGCCCACAAATGCCAAGATTCTAGAAGATTCCGAAAAGCGAAAAATCCTTCTAGCCTGTTCCTTTGTAAATTCAGTACCACCATCTTCGCAATAGCCGTTATATACATAACCATCAGACCTTCTCTCACCATACACCCGGTGAAACCAAGCCATCAGATCAGGATTATTAAATATCCGTATATCAGCAAATTTATCGGAAGAAATTGAAAGATTTGAATATATTCTCAGCACATACTTAGCTTGCCGACTGAGCTTAAGCAAATCTATTTCTCCAGCCAAGTCAGCATGCACCTCTCTTACAGTCCGTACGTTAATCACCTTTGCGAAGCGAATCGATAGCCAACCAACAAACCCTCTACTAATATATACCTCAGGCCTTTTTAACAACAGTAGCAAGCAGACATAAAACTCAAACAGCGGCAAAGCAAAAACCTTTACCCAGTTAGCTCTATATGGAAAACTGCAGACATATAATTCATTCACTAGGCGCGACAAGGCGTCTAACTTCTGAGAAGTGGCACGACTCTTACCTCCACCTTCAGCTAGAGAAAAGCTACAAACGTATAGAACATTCATCAACCATCACCAAGGGCGCATTTAATATTCATTCTATCCAGCCAAATCCAGTATGATATCTTTTACTCCTGCCGACCCCTTATAGCCCCGCATAAGAATAAACCACACAACATAGGCTACCCGACGGGGAAGACCATAGCTTCGAACACGCTTTCGAAACTCTAACTGAGCCAGCTTTTTAGTAGATTTCTGCAACGCTAAACTGAGCTTATAGCATTTCTCGTCGCTTAGCTCTCTCGTCAATGCGTTTCTAATTCCCAAATCAATTAACTCCAATTGATTTTGGTCCTTTAAAGGCTGTTTTGACTTAAATAATTCTGGCAGCCTGCGCACACGATGCGCCATCACAGTCAACTTAGTCACCCTAGTCGTACGATTTGCTATGAATTTCGATTCATTGTGTTCGTGACGGCGATAATATTGTAGAACTTTCTCAACTATCACCCTAGCATTAAATATTTCTGCAAAATAAACCAACCAACTATCGTGCGCAGTGACCCCGCTCGGAATAGGCAAACATATGTCAAGCAACTCTCGACGAACTGCGCAACAGCACCCCATCACAAATGAATCATCTCCTAGACCCGCAGTACGAATCTGAGTTAGTTTCGTGAGCTTAGTTGGATTAAGGCTTTCATTTGTTAACTCCGCATCATTCATGAACAGCAGCCCACTTGAATTGGAAGCTATATTATTAATAATTTCTATTTTCTCAGGAAACCAAACATCATCTTGATCGCTAATAAATACTATATCACCGTCCGACAACACTAAAGCAGCATTAAAGTTTGCTGCATAGCCTAGCCTTTCTCGATTAACAGAATATTTAACTGTAAATGGAGCACGCTCAGCGAAATCTCTAATAATCTCAAGCGTTCCATCTGTAGACTGATCGTCAGTGATCACTACTTCATCGGGTCTTACGGTCTGCCTAAGAAAACTATCAAACTGCGCCCGCAAGAAGCGCTCGCCGTTGTATGTTGCCATCACGATTGATATTTTCAAAAGTCACCTTCTTTCAGAATCTAAAGGCTTATAGGCTTTAAGAGTAATAAACTCTTGCCTTCGACGGATCTTCTCTGCCAGAAAAATGAATATCGACCGTAACAAAACCATCCGCGGCATTCTGATTTTAGAATAAGGCGATAAGCCCATCGACATCAAGTAACTTTTCTTAAACATACTACGACAAACACTCGGCGCATGCAGAAATTCCCCAGCAACAAAACCAACATTTGTTACAGCAGACATGAGCGTGAGCTTATTAAATAACACCAAATGCCGAGGTGCTTCTAATCCTCTCCAGTTCTGACCAAACTCTTGATGCACAAGACTGTCGGTATTAGGAGTTTCCAACCATATTTGGCCGCCAGGCCGGAGCAGGTCAAAGCAATCCCTTAACATTTTCAGTGGGTCATGAACATGCTCAATCACATGACTCAGAGTGATCACATCAAAAAGCTCTTTACTTTCCCGTAGTATACTTAAATCGCCCTGATGCACCGTAAGCCCCATCGTCCGAGCATAATTTGCAGCCGAAGAATCAGGTTCGACACCGGTTACCTTCCAGCCACAGTCTCGAACAAGAGCCAAATAAGCTCCATCGCCACAGCCAACATCAAGTAAAGAACCTGCTCTCAACGGCAGGTGTCTATACTCACGCTCCACTGAGGCTTTAAGGGTTGGCACGAAGACCAAAAGGAACCTAAGCAGACGCCACTTTGAATTGTTGACGGAACCATATCTACATTTACCATATAGCGTCCGTAACTTAGAGAACAATATACTCCATTTAGGCGGATTCGAACCCTGCACAGTACTTCGATGCGTGTAATAACTAGTATATGCCCACCCAATAGACTCTACTGTTGGCCGAGGATTCAAATAACAAACTTCGCAAGTAACACAGCGTTGTAGCGACCAAACCCCCGGCGCATTTGAAAAAGCATTGTCAATCAATTTATTGTACACGGTATAAAACTTTCTACTGAGACAAACAGGGCATTCGGAAAGATATTCCAAATCTTCTGCCGGCCACTTTTTGTCAATCAATTCAGAAGCGACTTGAAAGTCATTCATCTCTTACTCACCACCAGAGTTTTTAAACGAGCGACAATATAGCGCATATTATCCAAAGGTACGCTTTTAACTCCCCAAGCAAGAGTTGCTACAAGCAAGAACATACACGTAAAGACCCAAACATCCTCGCCTACTTCTAAGCTTGCTGCAGTAACGAAAGCTAGCAACATCAATACAAATGGAATTATTATATAAAATTTAACCTTGTCAAAAATCCTGGAGAAAGACGCGAGCAAGATGAAATCGAAGGCCGCACGTACCGAAAACGCCAAAGCTGCACCCGGCAACCCCCAATAATCTAGGCATATATACAACAGGACAAGATATGGTAATAGCTCTGCCAGATGGCACTTCGCCACAATATCCGGCCTTCCTCTCGCTTGAAGTTGCGCATAGGGGACGCGCGCTAAACTATTAGCCCAAAAACCAAGCAGAATTATTTGTCCTGGCAGAGCCGCAGCCTTCGAGAAATCATCATTAATCCACCAGGACAATATCGGCCCCATCAGTAGTATGAAAATAATAATGGGAGGTGTTATTATCAACAACAAAATGCATAGCGATTTTTTAGCTAGAAGCATATCCTTTTCTTCTCCCTCTATAGCAAAACGGGGAAAAAGAGCTGTCGTCAGAGCATTCGCTATTACAGTAGTTCGCTCAGCCAGTTGAAATGGCACGGTGTAATAAGTTACCGTTTTAGCACCGCTAAGAGCACCTATAATAAATCGATCCATTATTACCATCATCGGCCCAACAAATGAGGTAATAGTCACCCAACCTCCGAAGCGGAGAAGCTTCTTAGCCCGCTGAAAATCAAACGTTACAGAATAATTCCTAGAAACATGGCGACGGCAAGCAATCCCCAAAGCAATGAATGTGATAACTCTGGCAAAAATAGCCACTGGCAGCAATATAGAGAGATTATTGCTCCACAGAGCAGCCGCTACCAGCGGCAGAACTTGAAACAATATCGTCCCCGAGGATGAAATTACATTGAGTTCTAAAAAACGCTCTCGCCCCTGAAGAGCTCCAACCAAAACTCCACTTAGCGTTGCTAACGGCACCGCCATAACCAGCCACGGTATCGCTTTCAATATCTCAGAACGATAAGCATCATCTACTACAAAATATTGCTCAAAGAACAAAACCGCTATCGGCCAAACTATCAAGCCGCCCAATAGCCCCATGGCGACATTTAAAGAAAGCGCTGTCCAGAAAATTTCAGCCTGCTTTGGAGGCTCCGCGTCAAATTGAGCAATGCTTTGTGCCGTAGCCCTACTAAGTCCTAAATCAAACAAACCAAAATAGCCCAAAAGCAACCAGGCAATGGCAAGTATTCCGTAGCGCACCTCTCCAATCCAATCGATGTAGATAGGTACAGTTATAAGAGATACCAAAAGAGGTATAATTAAGCCAAAAAAATTATAACTAGTATTCTTCAATAAGCTCATAAGTACGCCATGGACTATGCAAGCCTTAGGATAAAAAGCTACGCATCAATGTGCTGAACGTACCACTGCACTGTCTTTTTCAAACCATTACTTACAGTATACTTCGGCGTATAACCGAGAAACCGACACGCCTTATCTATATCAGCTTGTGAGTGCTTAACGTCTCCCGCCCTGAAATCCCTATATTGAGGCTTTTTATCGTATGACACACCTATTGCTCTTAGCTCTTCCTCTATATATGAAAAAAGAGAAACCAAGGAGCAACAGCCTCCAGCCGCGACGTTATATACTTGATTAACTACCAGCTCATCAGATGAATTAGCCGCCAGTAAATTTGCCTGAACTACATTTTCTATATAACAGAAATCTCGGCTCGTAGAGCCGTCCCCATTGATATAAATATCATTACCTTTCACCATGGACGCAATCCACTTAGGTATCACGGCTGCATATGCTCCATCCGGATCTTGGCGCTTTCCGAACACGTTGAAATAGCGCAAGCCAATAGTAGTGAAACCGTATGCACGGGCGAATACATCGGCGTAAAGTTCATTTACGTATTTGGTAACGGCGTAAGGGGATAGCGGCTTTCCTATTACCTCTTCGACCTTAGGTAGCCCCGGATGATCACCATAGGTCGAGCTGCTGGCCGCGTAGGTAAAGCTCTTCACTTCTGCATCACGGGCGGCGACGAGCATATTGAGAAAGCCGTCGATATTGGCGCCATTAGTAGTAATTGGATCGTTGATGGAGCGTGGCACCGAGCCAAGTGCGGCTTGGTGGAGAACATAATCGACTCCCTCGCAGGCCTGGCGACAATCATCCAAGTTACGAATATCTCCTTGAAGGAATCTGAAGCTCGACCATTGCTCAGAGGTGACGAGGCCTTTCACTTCGTCCAGATTGCGCTGATGCCCGGTGGCAAAGTTATCCACGCCGACAACGCGCTGATCGAGTTTCAGGAGGGTTTCCAGCAAATTAGAACCAATAAAGCCTGCCACTCCTGTGACAAGCCAGGTCTTGGATGCTTTTGGAAGTTCTTGCAACAAGGATTCGTAACGGGTCATATGATACTCGTCGATACTTCGGGCAGGCCCGGCCCATATGAAATAGCCTGGCGATGAGCAGGCATCTTTTTTTAGCAGTTACAGACGTAGATCCGCCTCTTCCACGCTCAGCAGGTATTTTAGATCGTAGAGGATGTGCTTAGCCTTGCCGTATTGCCGAATGTTTCCGGCGCCTAGCGAGCGGAACTCATTGTGAGCTACCGCCAGCACGATACCATCATAGGCAGCAATTGCAGGTTCGGTAACTGGCGTGACCCCGTATTCGTGCCGGGCTTCCTCGATAGCAACCCAAGGGTCGTAAACATCAACCTGAATATTGTATTCCGCTAATTCGTTGATGATATCCACCACCCGAGTGTTACGCAGATCCGGGCAGTTTTCCTTGAAGGTCAAGCCCATCACCAGCACTCGGGCGCCGTCCACATGGATACGACGCTTGAGCATTGCCTTGACCAATTGCGAGACCACATATGCGCCCATGCCATCATTGAGACGGCGACCGGCAAGGATGATCTCGGGATGGTAGCCGATGCTCTGCGCTTTATGCGTCAGATAATAAGGGTCAACCCCTATGCAATGGCCACCAACCAGCCCAGGCCGAAAAGGCAGGAAATTCCACTTTGTTCCGGCTGCTTGCAACACGGCTTCGGTATCGATCCCCATCCGATTGAAGATGATTGCCAGTTCGTTGATCAGGGCGATGTTGAGGTCGCGTTGGGTGTTTTCGATAACTTTTGCCGCTTCAGCAACCTTGATACAGCTGGCCTTGTGGGTACCGGCTGTAATGATTTCCTTGTACAAGGCATCCACTAGATCAGCCGCTGCTGGAGTCGAGCCCGAGGTGACCTTCTTGATAGTGGTGACACGGTGCTCCTTGTCTCCTGGATTAATGCGCTCTGGGCTATAGCCTGCAAAAAAGTCCACGTTGAACTTCAAGCCAGAAATTTTTTCTAGCACGGGGACGCAATCTTCCTCAGTCGCGCCCGGGTAGACGGTGGATTCGTAGATGACGACATCGCCTTTTTTCAAAACCGAACCGATGGTTTCGGAGGCCTTGATCAAAGGGGTTAGATCGGGCTGTTTGTGTTCGTCGATAGGCGTAGGTACGGTGACGATAAATACGTTGCTGCTTCTTAGATCGTCCAGGCTGGCACTGTAGACAAGCTGTGAGGCCTCTTTCAGCTCGTCGTCGCTGACCTCAAGGGTGACATCATGGCCAGCCTTCAATGCATCTATGCGCTGTTGGTTGATATCGAAACCCACCACCGAGCGGTTCTTACCGAACTCGACAGCGAGCGGCAGGCCGACATAGCCTAGACCGAGAACAGCGAGTTTTACTTCTTGCAAGCTGAGCATGTGAAACATCCATCTAAACTAAATTGCGGAAATAAGCCTATCAGCGCTGAGCCTTAGAGTTCGTTCACCCAATCATGCCGAGCGGACGATCTGAGTGCGCGCATTGCGTTCGCAACTGAGTGACCAACGTCTGTTTGGCACGCTGCGCCCATGCGCCACCCGTACTTTTGTCGGCCATTGCTGCATACCGGTAAGGCAAGACCGGCAGGGCGACTTTCCACCATGCCGATATAACGCCCGCCCCACCGCTGGTTGGGCTAAGGCTCAGCTTGAAGGCGTCTGCGAGGACGAAGGGAAGCAACCGGGCACAGGCGTAGCTGCACAGAATCGGCCCCTTCAAAGCCTGCCACCAGTAGGTGGGAATGTGTCCTACGTGAACGATATGAACATAGGCGAGCAGATGCCTTGATGGTATCGCGTGGAAGTCCATTGGGAATACCGCCCTTTGCTTCCTGAGTGGACGCTCGTCACCTTCAAACAGACCGCAATCGGCCAGAAGGCCGGCCGAGGCATTCATATCTAGCTGAAGGTCTGAGCCTATTACTCCGTCCTGGTCGCCGTGGTGTTGAATCTTAGGACATTCCAAAGCTAATCCTTCTGCTATTGGATTAAGCAAAAGCGCGTGCTTAATTCCTACTGGCACGCTTTTTAAGCGTAATCCAAACTAACGCGACGGGCACGCATCCCCTCCCAAACAAAATCAAGTGCAATAATCAAGGCACGCCCTGGTTTTACAACGTTGTATTCCGAATCGCTTATTGCTCCAGACCATCTAAAGAGCAAGCTCGATTCGCTGGCCTATACCCAGCCCGGGAAAATAGTCGTTGACCTGATATCTAGTAATTCTTGTGGTATTAAGAGAGGTAATTTTCTAAGGAACCTTTGGCATTTCGGCCACACCTGCGGTTGCTGAGACAGTAATGGGTCGGGATGTGGCTGGCTCACTGGTAGCTCGAAGGGTGCGTCTGCCTGGACACCATCTCTAAAAGCACATTGCCTACAAAAGCTCCATCTCGTCGCTATTGACAGCTTGTTCTCCCTGCCGTAATTCATATCAATTCGTCAGCCATTACAAAATGGCGCGAATCATGACATAAACGGAATCGGGCTACCATTAGTTGGCGATGACATAGATGAATCCAATAGGACATTGACTCTGCAGCTTAGAAGCTACGCCTTGTATTACTCCTCCTCATTTACCCGATCCCGCAGCTCCTTCCCCGGCTTGAAATGGGGAACGAACTTGCCATCCAGCGGGACGGACTGGCCGGTTTTGGGGTTTCGGCCGACTCGGGGGGCCCGATAATGGA
>Ga0233369_1000813_pt1 | contig 11579 bp, 7 predicted proteins | sample ElkDunMinimDraft_26_FD_191537 | JGI IMG/M metagenome (GOLD analysis project Ga0233369, IMG submission 191537) | Fecal eukaryotic communites from dung pellets of Tule Elk in California, USA - Elk Dung D16 | ecosystem: Host-associated > Mammals > Digestive system > Large intestine > Fecal | place... | reverse complement strand
AGATCGCCGCCAAGCAGGCCGAGGCCGAGGCCGAGCGCGCCGGGTTGCGCCGGGAGGCGGAGCAGGAGGCCCAGCGGATCCGCAGCGAGGCCGAAGCCGAGCGTGAGGCGCAGCTGACCCGGGCCCGGCAGGAGGCCGAGGCGAAGCGCCGCGAGGCCGACCAGCACGTGCTGGCGTCGAAGCGGCAGTTCGAGGAGTACGCCGCCGCGGCGACGCAGCACCTGGCGACGACGCAGCAGCACCTCGCCGCCACCCAGCAGGAGACGGTCGCCGGCCGGCAGCAGCTCGCCTCGGTGATGCTGGAGCTGGCCCAGGCGCAGCAGCAGCTCGCCGACCTGCGGCAGGAGACCTGGACGTCACGTCAGGAGTACGACCAGATCCAGAGCCGCCTCGGCGAGGTGCACGACCACCTCGCCGGCGAACGGGACCGGCTGGCCGACACCCACGAGGTGGTGGAGGCGGCCGGCGAGTCGGTGGCCGCCGCCGAGGCCGACGTACGGCGGGCGACCGCCGAGCCGGACGAGCAGCAGCCCACGGATCTGGACGACCCGACCTCCGACGGGGTCACCGCGGCGGACGAGAGCGAGACGACGATGACGATCGTCGCCGCCGGTGACGGTCACAAGCCCGGCGGGCCCGAACAGATCGCCGACACCGCCCCGCTGCGCGGGACCAAGCCGAACGGCAAGAAGTCCAAGAAGGTCGCCGTCGATTCGGAGTGAGCGCGCGCCGGTGCCGCCCCTGTGGTGGCACCGGCGCTGCGCGCCACCCGCTCCTGACCTCGGGCGCCCGTGTGGCGCCGACCGCGCCGACGCCCGCGAGATGCCGTGACCTGACAGTCACCGCCGGTAACATCCTTCCGGCGGCGGTTCGCCCATCACCGCCCGCTCGTCCCACGACGACCGCGACCGGCGGAGGCCGTCCCGCATGAATCTCGGTACTTCCCGCGCGCCGGACCGGCCCCGGACCGGCGCCGGACCGATCTGGCAGCCGGTTCCCCGCTGGAGCAGGCGGCTCCGCCTGCCCCCCGTCCTCCTGCTCGCCCTGGCGCTCGCCGCCGGTGGCGCGTACCTCGCGCTCGACGGTGCCGCCGAGAGCGAATCCACGGTGCCCGATCAGGACACAGAGAGCGGCCCCCTGGTGCTGGACCGGCCCGGACAGCTCCTCCAGGGAGAGCATCTGGACCGGCCGGTGGAGATCGCCGCAGCCGACGTCACCCTGCGCGGCCTGCGGATCAGCTCCGACGCCGCGGCGCTGGTGACGGTCCGCCCCGGCATCACCGGCGCCCGCATCGAGGAGACCGAACTGCACTGCGCCGGCCCGCAGACCGACGGCATCGTCTCCGGCGGGTACGTGGCGGTGCAGGTCGAGGCGTACGGCTGCGGGGAGCCCTTCGCGCAACGGCGGGACGCGCCCGCCGCCGTCATCCGCTCCCGCAGCGACGGCGTCGCCTACCGGCTCCCGGCGGTCACCGAGACCGACATGTCCCGGGCCGCCGCGCCCGCCCGGCTGCCCCTGGAGCAGTGGCCCGGTCCCACCAGCACCGGAGTGCCGCCCGGCACCCAGCTGCGCAAGGTCAGCGGCAAGTTGCGTCTGAACACCGACGGCGAGGTGGTCAGCGGCATCGACCTGACCGGCTGCGTCGAGGTGCGCGCGAAGAACGTGACGATCGAGAAGTCCCGGATAACCTGCGACAGCTCCACGTTCAGCATCCGCACCCACGACAGCGCGGCGAACCTGCTCATCTCCGACGTCGAGATCGACGGCACGGGCCGCAACTCCACCGCCATCTGCTGCGCGAACTACACCGCCCGGCGGGTGAACATCCACCACGCCCTGGACGGGCCCCGGCTCAGCGACAACACCGTCGTCGAGGACTCCTGGATCCACAGCCTCAGCCGGCAGCCGGGCTCGCACAACGACACCCTGCAGATCACCGGCGGGCGCAACGTGCTGGTACGGGGCAACCGGCTGGACGCCTACCGCGACGACACCGACGACCCGATGAACGCCTGCATCATGATCGGCTCCACCACCGGGGTGGTCCGCGACGTGCGTTTCGTGGGCAACTACTGCGACGGCGGCAACTACTCGGTCCACACCCGCGCCGACCTGAACGGCGCCAACATCCTGATCCGGGACAACCGGTACGGCCGCAACCAGCGCTACGGTGTGGTCTCCGATCCGGACCAGGCCGGCATCGTCTTCGAGCAGCACAGCAACGTCTGGTTCGACAACGTCCAACCGGTGCTGGGCTGAGCCACGCCGGGCCGGGCCGGGCCCGGCCGGGCCCGGCCGGGCCGGCGAAGAATTCGCGTCGACCGCGTCGGAGCGGGATCCCGTCCACGCCGTACCCGTTTTCCCGGTATCCGGCGACGAGCGGGGGTGGTCGGCCGGGTCCGGCGTCGGGCGCCGCCGGACCCCGGCACGTCTGCTAGCCCTCGCGTCCGCCCACCGGATCAGTTGCACGCTGCTGCGGCCCGACGGCCGGATCGGCTGCACGCTGCCGCGGATGGTGCGGCGCCGTGAGCTCCAATGGGCGGCGCAGGCCGCGCTGCCGTACCCGGCGCAGGGTACCGACGGTGGAGCGGGCCTTCTCCCGGACGGACAGGCGCCGCCACCAGATCGCCGCCATCGGCATGCGGCGCAGCCGCGGCGCCATCAGCCCGGCGAGCCGCAGGGTGCCGATACGGCCCCAGACCGCCCCGCGGGCCCGCAGCAGATTCGGCTGTGAAGCCGGCAGCACCCCCGGCGCGGCGGGCTCCAGCACGAGGTACCCGGCGGCGATGGCGGCCTGCACCAGGCGGACCCCCCGTTCGGTACGGGCCAGCACCAGGGACCGGCCCGGGTCGTCCCCGGTCGGCCGGTACCAGGGATCTCCCACCGCGACGTCGGCGAACTCTCCGGTGTGGTCGGCGCAGAGGTGACACCGCCACTGCCGGTGCCGCTGGAGCACCTCGCCCCAGGACTGCTCGTAGCTCAGCCGCCGGTGCCAGCCGGCCCGGTCCTCGCGGGTCCGCGCGCGGGCGTCTCCCGGCCAGCCCTGCCCCCGGTAGTGCACCGACTCCAGCCGCTGCGGGTCGGTGACCCCCATCCGGCGCAGCATCTCCAGGGTGCCTGCGGTGCTCGGCGTACCGGCGCAGAAGACCGCGATCGTGAGCCCGACCCGCCGGTCCAGCTCGGGGCGGACCCGCCGGGCCATCCGTACCGCCGCCACGTCGCAGGGCTTGCCGATGAAGACCGACGGCCGCGGCTCCGACTCGATCAGGTCGAGTCGTTCGCAGGGGCTGGCCGGGGCGTAGCGGGATCCCGCGGCCGCGAGCAGCTCGTCGCGGCTACGGGAGAAGCGGGGCTCGTTGAGGTACGGCACGTCGGCGCGGGGACCGATGTGCAGGGTACCTGCCATCTCCTCCCGCTCCAGGCAGAAGGCCGCGAGCGCGGTCGCCACTCCCCCGCTGGAGCCGGCGTAGCGGATCTGCGGATCGGCGGCGTACCCCTCCCAGAGGGCACGGACGGGTCCCCAGGCGGCGTGCAGTTCACCGATCTCGCCGGGCGCCGGACGGGCCCGGTCGTGTGCCAGTCCGGCGCCGGGGCAGCAGTCGAGTGCCGCCCCGGCGCCGGCGCCGGGCCCGACCGGGCGCAGCGGGATGGGCCGCCGGCCCTCGTCGGGCACGTCGACCATCCCTACGTCCTGGGGCGCGAGATAGGCGCAGACCCCGCAGCCGGTGCAGAGGCGGTGGGCGGCGACGTCGTGGACGCTGCGCGGGCGGGGCATCAGGAGACCGCCCGCTGCCGCGGCGGCGCGGCTGCCTCGCCTCTGACACAGGTGAGGATCTCGTCCATCTGCTCGCCGGCGCGGCGCAGCATCTCCGGCACCCGGGCGGTGAGTTCCGCGCGGGCCCGCGCCCGCCCGGTCCAGGAGCTCCAGAGCAGCTCGTCGACCTCGGTGTCGCCCAGGCGCCGGGCATCGGCCACGTGTCCCTGCTGCCCCACCCCGGCGAAGACACCCCGTGCCTTGTCGCTGTAGGCGAGGACCGCCGAGGGCACCGTCGAGGAGAGCGCCGCGATGGTGGCGTGCATCCGCGCCCCGCAGAACCAGTCCGTACGGGCGATCGCCCACTTCGTCTGATGCTGGTCAAGTCCTGCGGGGAGCCGGAGCACCCGGTCGGGGTGGCGGGCGGCGAGGGCGTCGGCGAGCCAGCGGGCCGCCGCGACGTCGTCGTCGGCCTCGCCCGGGGTGTGTACGTGCGGCACGATGAGCAGCCGCGCGTCGGACTCGGCGAGCAGTCGTTCCCCCAGCCGCAGCAGGACCCGGCCCCCGTCGGCTGCCAGACCGAACCCGGCGGCGTGGGCGGGGCGCGTCAGCAGCCCGCTGATGTTGATTCCCGCGACCGGCCCGGGCGCGCCCGCGAACCACTCCGCGAGCAGGTCGCGGAGGGCCTCGTCGGGCTCCCGGGGCTCCAGCGCGAAGGCCACGTCCACGCCGAGCCGGTACCGGGCCGGGTCGGCGTCGTCGCCGAGCAGCTCCAGCATCGCCTGGTACGAGTCGGCGTCCCGGGCCCACGCCATGGCGGCGGCCCGGAGCAGCCCCGCGGCCTGCGCCCGCAGCTTGGGCGAGCGGAACGGCCCGTACGTCTGCGGCAGCAGCACCAGCGGGCGGCGGCGCAGCACGGCGAGGCGTTTCGGCCAGGCCACGGTGTGGAACCTGTGCTCCCCGTAGAGGTCGCTGAAGCTGTCCCCGCCGCTGATGTCGAAGACCGCGTCGGCGGCGTCGATCCGGGCCAGGCCGGGGTTGCCGAGCCCGCCCAGCGCCGCCGACAGGCGCATGTTCAGGTACGACTCGCGGCGGTGCAGCCGGCGGGAGTTGCGCACGCCGCAGAGCTCGATCGGCACCCATCGGCCGGCGACGAGCACTTGCCCGGCGCGCTGTCCCCAGCCCTCGTCGAAGACGGTGAGCCGGCAGTCGGGTTCCCGTTTGATCAGCTCGGCGGCGGCCGCCGCGCGCAGCGCGCCGACGCCGAGGTTGCGGTGGGCGGCGGCGACACCGAAGAGGCAGACCGTCGGGGTCGCGGGGCCGTCCCCGAACGTCGCAGCTCGATCACCGCTTCCGCGCCGGGGTGTGCTTCGGCGCAGCGTTCGCGGCACTCGGTCCCGGATGACCGGGCCAGGCCCGGGAACGTCTCGTCGTACCACCAGTCGCGTCCTTTCCGAAAGGGAGAGCAGGCCAGGCCGAGCGGCCGCGGTCCCTCAGCCGTCCATCTCACCGGTCGACAATTTCGCCAGGTCCGCGAGCGCAGGTCCCGGGTACGCGCCCTATGGGTGAAACGGAATTCCCCGCAGATGGATTCGGTGGACAGCGGTGCAACGTGAAAAGTCCGGCGCGGGCGGCTGTCCTGCGTGCGTGTCGGTCGTTGATCCCGTCGTGCAGTCATCTCCCCCGCGCAACCAGGTGCGCAGCGCCATCGGCTGGTCGTACCTGCTGACGACCGGTCGGCTCGTCTCAGCCGTGGTGGTCACCTTCGTGCTGGCACTGCTGCTCGGGCCGCGGGAGTTCGGCCTGATCGCGATGGCGCTGGTCTTCATCACGGTGGTGCAGACCCTCATCCAGCAGGGTCTGGTCTCGGCGATCGTGCAGCGTGACCAGCTCGACGCCCGGCATCTGGACGCCGCCTTCCGGGCGCTGCTACTGGCCGGCACGGTCTTCGGGCTGCTCACCGCCGCAGCGAGCCCGCTCTGGGCGCTGATGAACCGGGCCCCGGAGCTGACCGCGGTCTGTCTGGCCCTGGCCCCGCTGGTGCCGATCCAGGCGCTGGTCGTAGTGCCGGAGGCGGTGCTGCGGCGGGAGTTGCAGTTCCGGTCGATCGCGCTGCGCACCCTCGCCGCGGCGCTGATCAGTGGCGCGGTCGGCATCGGACTGGCGCTCGCCGGGGCGGGGATCTGGGCGCTGGTGGCCCAGCAACTGGTAAACGGGGCCATCGGGCTGGTGGTGGTCTGGCTGGTCTGCCCGTGGCGACCCAGCCGAAAGCCGGCCCCGGGTGCTCTCCGCCAGTTGTGGGCATTTTCGGCCCACTCCGCGAACGCCGGGATCGGCACTCTGCTCAGCAACCGGGCCGACATCATCGTCGCCGGACTCTTCTTCGGCCCGGCCGCGACCGGCATCTACCGGCTCGCCGCCCGCCTGCCGGACGTCCTGGTCGAAGCCACGGTCCGCTCGTTGCAGCAGGTAGCGCTCCCGTCGCTGTCACGGTTGCAGAGTGATCGCGAAGCATTCGCCGCGCACCTGGCCCGGCTGCAGCACTTCGGCGCGGCGCTCGGGTTGCCGGCACTCGGGGTCCTCGCGGCCACCGCGACCCCGCTGGTCGCGGTGCTCGGTCCGCAGTGGAGCGGAACCCAGACACCGATGCGGCTGCTCTGTCTGTACGCCGCGGCCAACGTCTACCGGGTGCTGCTGGGGCCGGCCCTGCAGGCGATCGGCCGGCCGGCCCGGTTGGCCGCGGTGACCTGGGCCGGAGGGCTGCTCGGGGTCGCCACGCTGGTGGCGCTCGGGGTGGCGTTCACCGGCGCCGCACCGGTGCGGCAGGCGAGCATGATCGCGCTGGGGGGAATCGCCGTCCAGTTCACGGTCAGCGTCTTCACCGTCTGGCTGACCGTACGGCGCACCGTGGGCGCACCGCTGCGTGGTTTCCTGGCCCCGACCGTTCCTGCGGTGCTCGCCGGTCTCGTCGCCGGGCTGGTGGTACCGGCGATGGCCGCCCGGCTGTCGGTGGAGCGGCTGGTGCCGTTGGCCCAGTTGGTGCTGCTGGCCGCCGCCGCGGCCGCCGCCGCGGCCGCTGTGCTCTGGGTGACCGACCGCCGGGTGCGGGCGCTGGTGCGGGAGCGGCTGCGTGGCGCGGAGCGGGTCCCGCTGTCGGAGCCGGGGCAGGCCGAGCCCCAGCCTGCCGGACGCCGCTGACCGGGGGCGTTGCTCTGGGGCGCGGGGACTCCTTCCGCTTTCCGCGAAAGGCGACAGTCACCGATCTCGGCAATTGGCGAACCATTGTCGCGAAATTGTTCTCACGATTCACCCCGGCCTCTATTACCGCAGTGCCGCGCGAATTGCCAAGCCGGTGGTGCGGCGGCTTGCGTACACGGAAATTTCGCGTTTCTTAACCTGCGAAACAATAACCCCGGCGAGCGTCGGGAGGTTGAAGCCAATTGGACAGCGTCGACCCGCACGCGCCCCGCGCCGGCCCACCCCGATACGCGATGCCGAGAAGATTCGGCTCGTCGGGGCGGCCGGCCCGAGGGCTCGCGCGCACAGCCGGATGGAGTGCAGAGATGGCGCAACGCCGACCGCACATCGTGATCGCTGTGGTGAACCTGCCCGCCGAACGGGACCGCCGCGTCATCCGGGAGTGCCAGGCGCTGGAGTCGGCCGGCTACCGGGTGAGCGTCATCTGTCCCCGCGGGCCCCAGCGCCCCGCCACGCTGCCGGGCACCGTCGCCACCCGCATCCATTCCTTCCCCCAGCCGCTCGCCGGCAGCGGGGTGCTCTCCTTCGCGGCCGAGTTTGCCTGGGCCCTGATCGCGGTCACCGCCCGGCTGCTCGCGCTGCTGGTGCGCGACCGCGTCGACGCGGTGCAGGTCTGCAACCCGCCGGATGTCTTCTGGCCGCTGGCGCTGCTCCTGCGGGCCGCCGGGCGCCCGTTCGTCTTCGACCACCACGACCTGAGCCCCGAGCTGTACGAGTGCAAGACCGACCGGCCCCGCCCCACCGTGCTGTGGATCCTGCGACTGTTCGAGAAGCTCTCCTGGCGTTGCGCCTCCGCGGTGATCTCGACGAACGAGTCGTACCGGGAACTGGCCGTCGACCGCGGCGGGTGCGCGCCGGAGCGGGTGGTGGTGGTCCGCAACGGACCCACCCTGGCCGAGGTACGCCATGACGGCATCCCCGCGCCACGGGCCGCCGGGGAGAAGGAGCGCTTCACCGTCGTCTACCTCGGTGTGATCAACCCGCAGGACCATGTCGAGGCGGTGGTGCTCACCGCCGAACGGCTCGTGCACCTGCGGGGCCGTGACGACTGGCGGGTGGTGGTGGCCGGCGACGGAGACTCCCTGCCACGGCTGCGCGAGCTCGCCGACGAGCACGACCTGACCGACCTGGTCACCTTCACCGGCTGGCTGGAGGCCGACGAGGTCGGCGCGCTGCTGCGCACGGCGACGATCGCGGTCCAGCCCGACCCGCCGACCCGGATGGCGCAGCTCTCCACCATGGCCAAGACCGTCGAGTACGTCGCCCGCGGCCTGCCCGTCGTCGCGGTGGACATGCTGGAGACCCGGCGTACCGCGGGTGGGGCCGCCCACTACGTGCCGACCGGAGACCCCGACGAACTGGCCAAGGCCATCGACCAGCTCCTCGCCGACAGTGAGACCCGCACCGACATGCAACGGGTGGCGCGGGCCCGGTTCGAGACCGAACTCGCCTGGGACCACCAGGTAAAGGCCTACCTCGCGCTCTGGCGCCGGCTGCTGCCCGGCGCCCCGTCCGCGTCGACGGCGGAAAGCCCCGCACAGGAGCCGGTCGCAACCGACCGGCTCACCACCACCTGACGAACCTCCTAGCCGGCCCGGTCCGGACTGAAAGGCGACCGATGGACCTTCTCGACCTGCTGAAGCTGATGGTTCGGCGGTGGTACGTCACCGTGCCCGTGCTGCTCGGCGCCCTCGCGGCGGCGCTTGTCGTCGGTGGCGCGATGCCACCGGAGTACAAGACGACCTCGGCCGTGCTCCTGGTGCCGCCGACCGTCGCCCCGGTCCCCGGAGGTGACCGCGACCGGGCGCCGGGCAACCCGTGGCTGCGCGTCGGCGAGGCCCCCATGGCGCAGGCCGTGCAGATTGCGCTCTCCTCGCACGAGTTCCGGCAGAAGGTGGCCGCGCAGGGCGGCGACCCGTCGTACGAGATGAAGGTGCTCAACCGCAGCGCGATCCTGACCGTCGACGTGACCAGCGACAGCGAGGCGAAGTCCCTCGCCACGGTCACCGCGGTGAACCAGCTGATCCGCGACGAGGTCGAGGCCAGCCAGGCCGGCTACCCGGGCCGGCCCGGCGAGCAGATCACCACCGAGGTGCTCGACGCCGGCCTGAACATCACCAACTCGCGCTCCAGCATCCTGCGGGTCCAGATCGTGACCGTCGCGCTGGGCTTCCTGATCGCCGCGGTGCTGGCCGCGCTGGTGGACGTGATCAGCCGGTTGATCACGCGGCGCCGCGGCACCGAACGGCACCTCGCCCGCACCGCCGGCCAGGCCCCGATCGCACCGCGATCGCACGAGGACGCGCCCGAGCCGCTGGAGCCGGTCCTGGCGACAGGACGGGCGACGCTGACCCCGGCGCGGCGCGGCGCGCACAGCGGCAAGGGGCGTTCGCGTCCGGCCACGACCACGCCGTCCACCACCTCCGCCCAGGGCGACCTGGAGCAGCCGGTCACCTGACCGGGCCGCCGACGACGACACGGAGCCGACGTGCCCACCTACCTCTCCACCCGCCGCAGCAGCACCGTCTACGACAGCACCGTGCCGACACTGCGGCCCTTCCGGGACGCCACCGGCGTCGTGGTGGTAGCGGTCCTGCTCGCCTATCTGCTCCCCACCCAGCTCGTCTTCCTGCCACTGAGTTCGCTGGGCCGCCCCGGGCTGGTGGTCGGCCTCGGGTTGCTGATCTGGTGGCTGGTAACCCGGCTGCACCCGGAGCTGGCAACGCACGGCCGTCAGCCGATGCGCTGGGCGCTGCTCGGATACGTCGCCGCCCTGGGCGCCTCCTACCTGGCCGGTCAGCTCCGGGGACTGCCGGCGCTGGAACAGAACGGCGCCGACCGGGCGATCCTCGCGACCCTGGCCGGCGGCGGCATCATGCTGGCGGTCGCCGACGGAGTGCTCAACCGGGAGCGGATCGAGCGGATCCTGCGCTGGCTCTGCTGGGCTTCGTCGGGCATGGCCCTGGTCGCGCTGGGGCAGTTCGCGCTCCGGGTCGACCTCACCGTCTACATGCGGCTTCCGCCGCTGCTGGTCTTCCAGCGCGACCCGGTCGGTTTCGACGCGCGCGGCGGCGGCGGCCTGGTCCGGGTCGCCGGCACCGCCGGGCACTACATCGAGTTCAGCGTGCTGATGGTGATCGGCCTGCTGATCGCCATCCACCTGGCCCGCTTCGCCCCGACCCGCCGCAGCCGGCAGCTCTTCGGGGCGCTGGCGATGGTCCAGGCGGCGGTCATCCCGATCTCCCTGTCCCGCACCGGCGTGCTCGCCCTCGCCGCGGCGATCCTGCTGCTCCTGGTGGCCTGGCCGCTGCGGACCAGCTTCAACGTGCTCGCCCTCGGCCTGGTGCTGGCGGTGGTGATCCAGGTCGTGCGCCCCGGGCTGCTCGCCACCCTGCGGGCCCTGGTGCTCGTCGGCAACCGGGACCCGAGCGTGCAGGGCCGGCTGGAGGACTACGACTACGTCCGGCCCTACTTCGAGGGACGCCCCTGGTTCGGGCGCGGCGTGGGCACCTGGCTGATCGAGCGGTATCAGCTGCTCGACAACCAGTGGCTCCTTTCGCTGGTCACCACCGGCATCGTCGGCACGGCGGCGCTCGCGCTGCTGCTGCTGACCGGCATCTTCGTCGCCGTGCGCGTACGGCTGTACAGCTCCGACGCCGCCGACCGGGACCTCGCGGTCACCCTGGCCGTGGCGATCGCCGTCGCCGGCGTAACCGCCGCCACCTTCGACGCGCTGCACTTCTCCACCTACCGGGTCGCCCTCTTCCTGCTGCTCGGACTGGTCGGAGCGCTGTGGCGGATCACCCGGGCTGCCCGGATCAACGAGAGCGGAAATGCATGATCGACATTTTGATGATCACCCACAACCGGCCGGAGTACGTCCGGCTCGCCCTGCCGCACCTGCTGGAATCCTGCCCGCCGCAGGCACGGGTCTGGCTCTGGCACAACGGCACCGACGAGGAGACACTGCGGGCGGTGCTGGCCCACCGCGACCATCCCCGGCTGCACCGGTTCCACCACAGCCCGGTCAACACCGGCCTGCGTACACCCACCAACTGGCTCTGGCAGGAGGCGACCGGCGCGTACCTGGGCAAGGTCGACGACGACTGTCTGCCGGACCCGGCGTGGCTGCGGGTGCTGCCGGCCGCCCACGCGGACAACCCCCGCTTCGGGGTGATCGGCTGCTGGCGTTTCCCGGACTCCGACGTCGACCCGGAACTGGTCGCCAAGAAGCTGGCCGACTACCCGGGCGGGCACCGGCTGATGCGCAACCACTGGATACAGGGCAGCGGCTACCTGATCAAACGGGAGGTGCTCGACCAGCTCGGCCCGCTGCGGCCGGACGAGTCGTTCACCGGCTGGTGCCTGCGGGCGGCCCGCGCCGGCTGGGTCAACGGCTGGTACCACCCGTTCCTGCACGAGGAGCACATGGACGACCCCCGCAGCCCGCACACCATCTACCGCACCGACGCCGACCTGCTGGCCCGGCTGCCCCTCTCGGCCCGAAACACCGGCTGCCGGACGGTCGCCGACTGGACCGACCAGATGCGCCACGCCGCGCTCGTGG
>Ga0233369_1000805_pt1 | contig 11638 bp, 6 predicted proteins | sample ElkDunMinimDraft_26_FD_191537 | JGI IMG/M metagenome (GOLD analysis project Ga0233369, IMG submission 191537) | Fecal eukaryotic communites from dung pellets of Tule Elk in California, USA - Elk Dung D16 | ecosystem: Host-associated > Mammals > Digestive system > Large intestine > Fecal | place... | reverse complement strand
ACGCGGTCGTCGCGGTGACCCGCGGCGCACTCGAGCGGCTCAATCGCGACGAGCTGCAGGGCGTCGTCGCACACGAGTTCAGCCATGTGCTCAACGGCGACATGCGGCTCAACATCCGGCTGATGGGGGTCCTGTTCGGCATCCTGATGATCGGCATCATCGGTCGCAAGATCCTGCTGCATGGCCGCGGCTTCCGGAACAGCGCGGCGCTCGCCGTGATCGGCACGGCACTCGCGGCGGTGGCGGTCGGAAGTCTGGGCATGTTCTTCGGTCGCATGATCAAGGCCGGGGTGAGCCGATCTCGGGAAATGCTGGCCGACGCCTCGGCCGTGCAGTTCACGCGCCAGACCGCGGGGATTGCCGGAGCCCTGAAGAAGATCGGCGGACTCGATGCGGGCTCCCGTCTCGCCCACCGCGAGGATGCCGAGGAAGTCAGCCATATGCTGTTCGGCGAGGGCGCCGGGCTCAGTGGCCTGTTCGCGACGCACCCGCCGTTGATCAAGCGGATCCAGGCGCTGGAACCCGGCTTCCGCGCCGAACAGCTCACCCGCCTGCAGATGAAGTGGCAGTCCCTGCCACCGGACGGTCTGCAGGAGGATGTGGCGCTGGGCCTCATGGCACCGGGCGAGGCTCTGCCGGGTGTGGATCGCGCGCTCTCGATCACGCCGCCAATGGTCGCGGCGCAGGTCGCGCAGCCGCACGACGAGGATTACGACCGGGCGCACGCGCTGGTTCTGGCGATCAGTGATGCCCTGCACGACGTCGCCACCCATCGTGAGGCGGCCATGCCGCTGGTGCTGGCGTTGCTGCTCGACGCGCGCAGCGATGTGCGCGATCGCCAGCACAGCGAGATCGTCGCCCGGCTTGGCGTCTCGGTGGCGACCGAGGCGGCGCATCTGCGCGAGACCTATCTGCTGACGCTGCACCCGATGCTTCGCCTGCCGCTGGCGGCGATGGCCTTCCCGGTGTTGCGTCGGCGCCCGCGTCCCGAGCTCGGGACGTTCCTCGATACCGTCCACGCCGTCATCCATGCCGACAATCGCGTCTCGCTGTTCGAATACTGCCTGGGCCGGCTGCTGGAAGTGCAACTGCGCGAGGCGCTCGATCCCGGCCGTCATTTCCAGTTCGGTCGGCGCAAGCCCGGCAATGTGAAGTCGGAATTCGCCACCCTCCTTGCGGTGGTGGCGCAGGCGGGCAATCCCGACGATGCTGCCGAAGCGCGGCGCGCCTATCTCGCCGGCATGCAGCGCGTGCTGCCCCGCGATCACGTGCCCTACGCGCCGCCCGCCGCCGGAGTGCAGGCGCTCGACGCGGTCTGGGAACCGCTCGATGCACTCGACCCCCTCGCCAAGCAGGTCATGGTCGAGGCGATCACTGCGGCGATCAGCCATGACGGGCAGGTCAGCGTGGCCGAAGCCGAGTTGCTGCGCACGATCTGCGGGGTGCTGCACTGCCCGCTGCCGCCGACGCTGGAGCAGTCGCCGGTTGGCCATGGCTTGGGCCAAGGTCGCAGTGACAGGGGCGCGCCCGCAGGCCGACGATAGCGGACACGCCTGCTGCGGGCCCGTCCATGACCGATCCGCGTTCCCTTCTGTCCTCCAGCGCCACGCTCGGCACCGCATTCGTACTGCTGTGGTGTACCGGCTACATCGCCGGCAAGCTGATGGTGGCGCATGCCGGTCCGTTGACCGCACTGGTCTGGCGCTTCGGCCTGGCAGGGCTTTTGTTCGCGGGGTTCGCGCTGGCCACGCGTGCGCCATGGGGACGCCCGCGCGCCCTGCTGCACAGCGCGGTGGCGGGCGTGCTGATGCTCGCCCTGCAGTTCGGCGGCGTGTACATGGCAATGGAGCTGGGCGCGGGTGCAGGCGTCGCGGCGCTGGTCATCGGCACGATGCCACTTGCCGTCGCCGTGCTCGCGGTGGCCACGGGTCAGGAGCGTCTGCGCGCGGTCCAGTGGTGCGGTCTGGGGCTCGGCATTGCAGGCGTCGCGCTGGTGGTGGCGGACCGGATCGACGGTGAGGTGTCGTGGGCGGCGTGGCTCGCTCTCCTCGCCGGGCTGGCCGGCATCAGCCTGGGCACCCTCTACCAGAAACGTCACGCTTCCATGGTGGACCTGCGTACCGGCCTTGCCATGCAGAACATCGCGGCCACGGCGGTGCTGCTGCCGGGCGCGCTGTGGCTCGAGGGCTTCCGCTTCGCGCACGCGTCTGATTTCTACCAGCCGATGCTGTGGACGGTGGCGGTCAACTCGATCGGCGGCTTCGCCCTGCTGTTCGTGCTGATCCGGCGTGGCGCGGCGACGCGCGTTGCTGCGTTGTTCTTCCTGATGCCGCCGGTGACGGCGCTGTTGGGCACCTGGTTGCTCGGCGAGCACCTGACCGCGCTCAAGCTTGCGGGGTTCGCGCTCGCCGCCGTCGGGGTCCGGCTGGTGGCCCGGTCTGCACCCACCACCGCGCGCTAGCCCGCTGCGATCAGGCTGGCCGCACGCTCGGCGATCATGATCACCGGGGCATTCGTGTTGCCACCTGGCAGGGTCGGCATGACCGAGGCGTCGATGACACGCAGACCCTCGACGCCGCGCACACGCAGTTGTGGATCGACGACCGCGTCATCGTCGCTGCCCATTCGGCAGGTGCCGGCCGGGTGATACACCGACTCCGCTCTGGCCCGCACGAACTGGGCGAGTTCGGCATCCGACAGGTCGGCGCGCGGCGGGAACAGGGGCGTGCCACGGACTCCGTCGAATGGCGACTGGGACAGGATCGTGCGCGAGATGCGCGCGCACTCGACCATCATTCGCAGGTCGAAGCCTTCCGGGTCGCCCAGATAGTTCGCTTCGATGCGCGGTCTGTCGGCAATGCGGTTGCTGACGATCGAGATCCGGCCGCGGCTGCGTGGCCGCAGGTTGCAGGCGTGCAGGGTATAGCCGTCCCCCGGCAGCCGCTTGCGGCCGTGGTCGTCCAGCAGAGCAGGCACGAAGTGGAACTGGATGTCGGCCCGCGCGTCCGGGGCGAGCGGCGAGCGGTAGAAGCCGCCGGCTTCGGCGAGGTTGCTGGTGCCGGGGCCGCGACGACCGCGGGCGAAATATTCCCAGATGACCGCCGCTTCACTGATCCGGTCATAGCTGATGCGCTGGGTGGACCGGACCAGCGTGCAGATATCGAGATGATCCTGCAGATTGGCGCCCACCTGCCGCGCGTCGTGGACCACGGCCAGGCCCTGCCGGCGCAGGTCCATTGCCGGGCCGATTCCCGAGAGCATCAAAAGTTGCGGCGAGTTGATCGCCCCGCCGCACAGCAGCACCTCGCGCGTGGCCGGCTGATGGAACGCGCCACGCGCGGTCGAATAGACCACTCCGGTAGCGCGACCGTGCTCGAACGTCACCCGGCTGGCGAGCGCGCCGGTCTGGATCGTCAGGTTCGGCCGGGCGCGTGTCTCGCGGTCGAGATAGGCGACCGCCGCCGAACAGCGCGCGCCGTTGCGCTGGGTCACCTGGTAAAGCCCCACACCGAGCTGGGACGGGCCGTTGAAATCGTCGTTGATGGGAAGCCCGGCCTGGCCACCGGCCTCGACGAACATCCGGGACAACGGATTGACGTGGCGCAGATCGGTCACGCCGAGGGGACCGTCCGCACCGTGCCAGGCGTCGGCGCCGCGTGTATTGCCTTCGCTGCGCCGGAACCAGGGCAGCACCTCGTCCCACGACCATCCGCTGGCGCCCTGCGCGGCCCACGCGTCGTAATCGGCAGGGGCGCCGCGGGTGTAGCACATGGCGTTGATCGAACTCGAGCCGCCCAGCACCTTGCCGCGCGGCCACCACAGGCTGCGACCCTCCAGCGCAGGCTCGGGCGCGGTGTCGTAGCTCCAGTTCACGTCCTTGCGGTTGACCAGCCTGGCCAGCCCCGCCGGCATGTGGATGAAGGGATGCGCATCGTTGGGGCCGGCTTCGAGCAGCAGCACGCGCACGTCGGGATCGGCGCTGAGCCGGTGAGCCAGCACGCATCCGGCGGAACCGGCGCCGACGATGATGTAGTCGTAGACGGGAGCGGGGCGCGGAGGCATCGGAGTACCGGTGGGGGAGGGGGGCTAGAGGATATGCGCGCACGCCGGATCGTGCCGGAGCCGCGCTGGTCGCGGGCATGGCGTTGCGTTAACGTGCCGCGTCCCTCTGCGAGCCTGCCATGCGTCCCCCTGTCATGACGCCGTCGCGCCCCCGGTTGCGCACCGCGCTCGCGGAGTCGCCGCCCCTGTGGTGGGCGCTGCTGTATTTCTTCTGCCTGCTGTGCGGCTATTACGTCCTGCGCCCGGTGCGAGACGCGATGGGGGCCTCGTCCGATGCGGCCGCGGTCTTTCCCTCGTTCCTGCTCGACTGGGCGAGCGCGCGCGGCATCGCGCTCGGCGAGTTCACCCTGCAGGCGCTCTTCAGCGGCACCTTCGTGGTGATGCTGCTGCTGCAGCCGCTCTACGGCGCGCTGGTCTCGCGTTTTCCGCGGCGGGTGTTCCTGCCGGTCGTGTATCTGGTCTTCATCGCCTGCCTGCTGGGTTTCCGCTGGGCCTTCGATTCCGATCTCCAGGGGCGCGGCGCGCTGTTCTTCATCTGGATCGCGGTCTTCAACCTGTTCGCGGTCAGTGTGTTCTGGAGTTTCATGGCCGACGTGTTCGACAACGAACAGGCCAAACGCTACTACGGCTACATCGGCGCGGGCGGCACCATCGGCGCATTCGTCGGTCCGCTGATCACCACCGTGCTGGTCGGCCGGATCGGCGTGGCCAATCTGACCCTGGTTTCGGTGGGCTTCCTCGGCGTGTGCCTGCTGTGCATCCTCAGGCTGCGCAGCTGGGCCCTCCGCAACGAAGGCTCACGCGCTGTGCAGGGCGAACAGGCGATTGGCGGTTCGATCTGGGCAGGGCTCAAGCTCATCGCGGCCGATCCGTTGCTGCGCGGCCTGGCGATGCTGATGTTCTTCGGTGTCGGCGTCGGCACGCTGCTCTACAACGAACAGGCCGCGATCGTGCGTCGGCTGTATCCGTCGGCCGAGGCGGCGACGCGCTACTACTCGATGGTCGACTGGGCGGTTGCAGGCCTGACGATCCTGGTGCAATTGCTGCTCACCCGCTGGCTGTTGCGCCGGTATGGCGTGGCGCCGCTGTTGCTGTTGCCGGCGATCGCCATCCTGCTGGGGTTCTCCCTGCTGTCGGCATCGCCGCTGCCGCTGCTGGTCGCGGTGGTCCAGGTGGTGACGCGTTCCAGCGAGTTCTCCCTGGCCAAGCCGGCGCGCGAGACGCTCTATACCCGGGTGGACCGGGAATCCCGCTACAAGGCCAAGGCGGTGATCGACACCGCGGTCTATCGCGGCGGTGACGTGACCTTTGTCTGGGTGCACAAGGCCCTGGCCACACTGGGTTCGCAGATGGTGTTCGTGGCCGGCATCGGCATCGCGCTGGGAATGACCTTCGGCGCATGGCGGGTGATCCGCGCCGAGCGCAGGCTGCCCGCTCAGCCGACACCGGACCGGTCGGCGGAACGCCCCACGGCCGGGTGATGCCCCGGGGTAATCCGAGGACCCAGGCGCGCTTCTTTGAAGGCCGGTAGGTCGAGCAGCCGGCCCGGCGATGCGGACACGCGGATTCGAGGCGGCCCCCGCAGGGGTCGTCAGTGCGCCAGAGGAGTGCCCGGATCGGAGTGCCGGATACGACAACGGCGGGATTGCTCCCGCCGTTGCCGGTCTCATGTCGCGTCTGGCGCTCAGGCGGCTTCGCGCGACTCCGACTGCTGCGCGGCTGTGCGGAAACCCGCCGAGCGCAGTTCCCCGGTGTCGAAATCGTCGACCGTGATCACGTCCAGGGTGAGCTCACGCAACTCCTCGAGCTGGGCGCGTTCCTCGGCGGTGATGTGGCCTTCGCGCACCGCCTCGTCGAGCTGCGAGGCGTAGTCCAGAGCCTCGATGCCCTTGCTCTTGAGCGCCTTGAGGAACTTGCGCTCCACCGGCTCGGCCGCGATCGCCTTGGCCAGGTAGCTGTCGATGCGGCCACCCGGGTTGTTCTCGCCCGGAGTGAGGAAGACACCCTCGGCCAGCCGTGCACGTGCCTCGTTGGGTGCCATCAGCAGCGCTGCGACCCGGCGTGAGAGACGGTCGCCGGGGGCTTCGGCGCGACGGCCCAGCGGGAAGATCAGCGCCCACATCAGCCAGCCCACCGGGCGGATCGGGAAGTTGCGCAGCGCATCCGACAGCGCGGTCTCGATCTTGTGCACGCTGTCGTGGAATGCCCAGGCCAGCAACGGCTGGTCGGCCTGCGGCGCGCCCTCGTCGTGGTAGCGCTTGAGCATCGCGCTGGTCATGTAGATATGGCTCAGCACGTCGCCCAGGCGACCAGACAGCGACTCCTTGAACTTCAGCTTGCCGCCGAGCGTCAGCATCGACACATCGGCCATCAGCGCGAGGTTCGCCGAATACCGGTCGAGCTTGCGGAAATAGCGGCGGGTGTAATCGTCGCCGGGTGCGGCGCCGATCTTCGCGCCGGTCAGGCCGAACCAGATCGAACGCACCGCGTTGGAGATCGCGAATCCGATATGGCCGAACAGGTTGCTGTCGAACTCCTCCAGGCCGCGCTTCTCGTCCGGATCCTGCGCTGCCTTCATTTCCTTCATGACCCACGGATGGCAGAGGATCGCCCCCTGGCCGAAGATCAGCAGGCTGCGCGTCATGATGTTCGCGCCCTCGACGGTGATGGCGATCGGGGCCGCCTGCCAGCTGCGGCCGGCGAAGTTCTTCGGGCCGAGAATGATGCCCTTGCCGCCGATCACGTCCATGACATCGCTGATGACCTCACGGCTCATCGATGTGCAGTGGTACTTCGCGATCGCCGACGGCACCGACGGCACGTCGCCACGGTCGACCGCGGCCGCGGTCGCCTGCGACAGCGCACTGATCGCATATGCCTTGCCGCCAATGCGCGCCAGCGCTTCCTCGACGCCCTCGAAGCGTCCGACCGACAGGCCGAACTGCTTGCGGATCCGCGCGTATGCGCCGGTGACCACCGCGCCGGCCTTCGCGCCGCCGGAAGCGGTGGAGGGCAGGGTGATCGAGCGGCCGACCGCCAGGCACTCGTTGAGCATGGCCCAGCCCTTGCCGGCCATCTCGGCGCCGCCGATCAGCTGGCTGAGCGGAATGAAGACGTCCTTGCCGCGGATGGGGCCGTTCTGGAATGGCGAATTGAGCGGGAAGTGGCGGCGGCCGATCTCCACGCCTGCGGTATCGCGCGGCAACAGCGCCAGCGTGATGCCGATGTCCTGGGTGTCGCCGATCAGGCCGTCCGGGTCATACATGCGGAACGCCAGGCCGATCAGCGTGGCGACCGGCGCCAGCGTGATGTACCGCTTGTCGAACGTCAGCCGGACGCCAAGTACGTTCGCGCCGTTCCATTCGCCCTTGCAGACGATGCCGTAGTCCGGGATCGACGTCGCATCCGAGCCGGCGAACGGGCCGGTCAGGCCGAAGCAGGGCACTTCCTGGCCCAGCGCGAGGCGCGGCAGGTAGTGGTCCTTCTGTTCCTGGGTGCCGTAGTGGTTGAGCAGCTCGCCTGGGCCGAGCGAGTTCGGCACGCCGACGGTCGAGCTGACGACGCTCGAGATCGACGACAGCTTCTGGATGACCTTGTGGTGGGCCAGCGCCGAGAAACCCAGGCCGCCGTAGGCCTTGGGAATGATCATGCCGAAGAACTTGTTGACCTTGATGTAGTCCCAGAGTTCGGGCGGCAGGTCGGCATGGACGTGGGTGATCTCCCAGTCGTTGATCATCTTGCACAGGGTTTCGACCGGACCATCGAGGAAGGCCTGCTCCTCGGCGGTGAGCTGGGGCTTCGGATAGTCGAGCAGCTTCTGCCAGTCCGGGTCACCGGTGAAGAGCTCGCCCTCGAAACCGACCGAGCCCGTCTCCAGTGCGATGCGCTCGGTCTGCGACAGCGGCGGCAGGACCTTGCGGAAGAACTTCAGCAGCGGCGCGGTAATCAACGCCTTGCGCACGGGTGCGATCAGCAGTGGCAGTGCGATCGCCGCAACGAGCAACGCGGCGACCGCGGTTGCGACGCCATTGGCACCCAGCAGCCAGCAGGCGAGCAGGACGGTGACGGTGATCGCCGCCCAGTACGCCAGGCGCAGACGGTGATAGGCGGCAAAAGCGCCAACCAGCAGGAAAGCAAGGAAGGGGATCGCGACGCTCATCATGAACTCCGGCAGTCGGCATAGCAGAGAAAACGGAGCCGACGCCATGACGGCGCCGGCTGCCAGGGCGGGGCCCTGTGCTAACCGTACGCTCGAGTATGGTGACGAGTCTGGCCCGTGTCAATGCTGCCATCGGCGTCGTGTCGGGGGCGTCGATACTGTTGCAGACCGGGGCGTATGGATAGACTGTGGCGATGAGCAGAACCGCAGCCAAGCCGGCGTCCCCGACGTCCACCGCCAATGCGGCACCCGTCGAGCGGCAGGGCCGTCTGAGTGCCGACGACTGGGCCCAGGCCGCACTCGACCTGATCGCTGAAACCGGCGTGCAGGCCGTGGCAGTGGAGCCTCTCGCGCGGCGCCTGGGCGTGACCAAGGGCAGTTTCTACTGGCATTTCCCTTCGCGCGACGCGCTGCTGCAGGCGGCACTGGAACGCTGGGAAAACGTCGAGCAGGAGGCGCTGTTCGGGGCGCTGGAAAAGGTCCCGGATGCGCGTGAGCGCCTGCGCGCGCTGTTCAACATGGTCGCGCGCGAATACAAATCGCACGTCATCTACAGTGCCCTGCTCAAGGCCCAGGACCACGCCACGGTGCATCCGGTGATCGAGCGGGTCTCCAAGCGCCGCCTCGACTACCTCACCGCTTCGTTTCGCCAGGCCGGCCTCGGCCGCGAGGATGCCCAGCACCGCGCACGGCTGACCTACGCGGCCTATGTCGGCTTCCTCCAGCTGAACCTGCAGCTGCACCAGGCGCGCATGCAGCAGGACGAGTTCGACGCCTATGTCGAGCATCTGGCGCAGACGCTGGTGCCGGCCTGATCGAACCGCCCGCCGGCGGGTGCATGCCGGCGGGAGGCAGTCGTCGCGGGTGCTGCCCGGGCACCGGGGGTGTGGTGACCAGGTCCAGTGCCGCCGCAGATGACACCGGTGGCTGACGCAGCGCAGCGCGACTGGTTGCATACGTGACGAATAGACTCCGCTGACTATGTGCGCAGGGAGTGGTCATGAATGCAGTGCTGAAAACAGAAGCGTCCACGGGCACCTCGCTGGCGGCGCTTGCGGCCTGGGTCCAGGAGGTCGCTGCACTGACCCAGCCCGATGCGGTCCACTGGTGCGACGGCAGTGATGCGGAGAACCGCAAGCTTCTCGAGACGATGCAGGCCGATGGCAGCCTGATTCCGCTCAATCCCGACACCCACCCGGGGTGCTGGCTGCATCGCTCCCACCCCGACGATGTCGCGCGCGTCGAACACCTGACCTTCGTCTGCACCCGCGAGGCATCGGCGGCCGGCGCCAACAACCACTGGATGGCGCCCGACGAGGCGCACGCGAAGATGGATGCGCTGTTCGCGGGCTGCATGCGCGGACGTACGCTGTATGTCGTGCCCTATTGCATGGGGCCGATCGATTCGCCGCTTGCGCGTTGCGGCGTGGAGATCACCGACTCCCCCTATGTCGTCGTCAACATGCGGATCATGACCCGCATGGGGACACCCGCGCTGCGCAGGATCGAGCAGGAGGGGACGTTCGTGCGGGGATTGCACTCGCTCGGCGAGCTGGATCCCGAACGTCGCTTCATCATGCATTTTCCCGAGGAGCTGACGATCAAGTCGTACGGTTCCGGTTACGGTGGCAACGCCCTGCTCGGCAAGAAATGCCATGCCTTGCGTCTGGCGTCCTGGCAGGCCCGCGAAGAAGGCTGGCTGGCCGAGCACATGCTGATCCTTGGTATCGAGAATCCGCAGGGTGAGGTTCATTACATTGCCGCGGCATTCCCCAGCGCCTGCGGCAAGACCAATCTGGCGATGCTCGTGCCCCCGCCGGCCTATCGCGAGGCGGGCTGGAAGGTCTGGACGGTCGGTGACGACATCTGCTGGATGCGTCCGGGCCCCGACGGGAAACTCTGGGCGATCAACCCCGAGGCCGGCTATTTCGGCGTGGCGCCCGGCACTTCCGCGCGATCCAATCCCAACGCGCTGGCGATGATCCAGCGCGACACGATCTACACCAATGTCGCGCTGACTGCGGACAACCAGCCGTGGTGGGAGGGGCTGGATGATCGCGTGCCTGCGCTGGACTGGCGGGGGCGGGCGTACGACCCGGCAAACGGCCCGGCCGCGCATCCCAACGCACGTTTCACCGTGTCCGCACGGCAGTGCCCCAGCTGGTCGCCACGCAGCGAGGATGCCGGCGGGGTGCCGATCAGCGCCATCGTGTTCGGCGGACGTCGCGCGAGCACGATTCCCCTGGTGTTCGAAGCCCGTGACTGGGCGCACGGCGTATTCGTCGGCGCGACGATGGCATCCGAGACGACCGCGGCGGCGGCCGGCCAGGTTGGCCTCGTGCGGCGCGACCCGATGGCGATGAAGCCCTTTTGTGGCTACGACTTCGCCGAGTATTTCGCCCACTGGCTGTCGTTCGACACTGCCGGTGCGCAACTTCCCAAGATCTTCCACGTCAACTGGTTCCGCAAGGACGCCGAAGGCAACTTCCTGTGGCCCGGCTTCGGAGAGAACCTGCGGGTGCTCGAATGGATCATCGACCGCGTTGAGGGCCGTGTAGAGGCACGTGATGCCGGGCCGGGACTGATGCCCGTCGAAGGTGGTATCCGGGCCGGCGAAGACATGTCCGCCGCGACGATCGAACGCGCCTTGCAGGTCGACGCCGGTGACTGGGAGCGCGAGTCCGCCGACCAGACATTGAGCTGGGAGCAGGCCCGGAGACCCGTCGTACCGGGCTAACCTCGCGGCGGCCGAAAAAAAAAGGCGGCGCCAGATCCGCTCGTTCTGTTGCGTGTCGTCCGAAGATGGCGCGCCGGGTAGGCGCGTCGGGCTGATGACGCCTGCCGCGAAGGGCCGACACGCCTGACACTCGCGCGGCGGGTTCAAGTTGCGCGCGCCATGCGCCCGGTGCCCGGGATTTGCCTGCACTCGATTTGACGGTGCCGGGTCGTGGCCTGCAAGGCGTCACGGCAAGGCCATCGCCCGCGTGACGGCGCCTGCGTGAGATCAAATGATGGGCCGCCGCGGTTGCCGGGCTCGAGCTGGCGCTGGCGGACTCGCCGTCGCCCCTGCCGCGCTGCGGCTACATGTCGGAGTGCGCCCGCGCCGGTCGCGTCGTGCGCTGTGACAGCCGGTGCTCATCAAGCGCCGTCGAGCCGAGCCGTCGGCCCTGTAGCGTCTGCATCCCGTGCAGTCGCGTGCCCAGTGGGCGTAGGCGCATCACGCGATCTAGCTCCGCACAAAAAAACTACGGCCCCGAAGGGCCGTAGTCGTGTCACTCAAACCACTTCGATGATCAGAAGTTCTGCTGATACTTCATGAACAGGAAGCGGCCATTGTCGAACCCACCGTAGTAGGAGAAGTTCGAGTTGGCCTGGCGGTACCACGGCGAAGCCTCGTGGTTGAACACGTTGTTCGCA
>Ga0233369_1000804_pt1 | contig 11647 bp, 11 predicted proteins | sample ElkDunMinimDraft_26_FD_191537 | JGI IMG/M metagenome (GOLD analysis project Ga0233369, IMG submission 191537) | Fecal eukaryotic communites from dung pellets of Tule Elk in California, USA - Elk Dung D16 | ecosystem: Host-associated > Mammals > Digestive system > Large intestine > Fecal | place... | reverse complement strand
TCAGGAAATGCGGAACGGTCATGTGCTAGGTTTTACCTATCTTTGCCAAGATGGCATCATTTGAAGATTTTAAATTAAATAAACAACTCCTCAATGCAATAGCAGAGGCTGGATATTCAACCCCTACAGAAATCCAACAAAAAGCAATGACACCTATTCTGGCAGGACAGGATGTGATGGGAATAGCACAAACAGGAACAGGTAAAACCGCTGCTTTTGTATTGCCGATGCTCATGAAGCTTAAATATGCACAGGGCAATGACCCTCGAGCATTAATCTTAAGTCCTACCCGTGAATTAGCAATGCAAATTGAAGAACATATTCAATTGTTCTCTACCTACCTCGATATTCGTACGGTGTTGCTGTATGGTGGTTTAGGGCCTAAAACACAAAAAGAATTATTGGCCAAAGGTTGCGATATCATTGTAGCTACCCCAGGTCGTTTCTTAGAATTGTATTTGGAAGGGGAGATAGTGACCAAAAATTTAAAGTTCTTGGTACTGGACGAAGCCGATAAGATGATGGATATGGGTTTTATTGGTAAAATCCATCGAATTCTAGAAGTCGTTCCTCGTAAAAGACAAAACTTACTTTTCTCCGCTACGATGAGTGAATTGGTACGTAAAATTTCAGGCGATTTTTTAGCTTTCCCTACCGTGTTGGAAGTGACCGAACAGGCTACACCTGCCAAGACCGTAGAGCAATTGCTTTATTACGTTCCCAATCTAAAAACGAAATTAAATCTATTACAACATTTCTTTAAAGACGAAACTTCCTTTCATCGGGTTATTGTATTCTGTAAAACGAAAGCGGTTGCGGATAATATTTTCGGCTATTTAGAACGTAAATATGGAGCAGATGAAGTTCGTGTAATACATGCGAATAAAGGGCAAAATACACGGATCAATTCCATCAATTCCTTTAAGGAGGGGAATGTGCGTATTTTGGTAGCCACTGATGTTGCCGCCCGTGGATTGGATGTTACTCAAGTTTCTCATGTGATCAATTTTGACGTGCCTATTGTGGTGGAAGATTATGTACATCGTATTGGACGTACTGGTCGTGCATTTCAATCGGGAACTGCAATAACATTTTGCAATCCTGCAGAGGAGTATAACATCCAAAAAATAGAAAAGTTAATTCGCCAACAAATTCCAGTGCATCCTATGCCTGTTGAAGTGATGGTAGAAAAAACTCCTTACGATGAAAAACAACACATTGCTCGTGAAATCGACAATCAAAAGAAAAAAGATAATCCAGATTTTAAAGGGGCTTTCCATGAAAAAAAATACGTGATTAAAGCAAAATTGGCAAAGCAAACTGGATGGTCAAAACCTAACAACAGCAGCAACAAAAAATCTAAAGGCAAGCCTTCCCGTAAAAAATGAAATTAACACCCTTAAATATTGCCCTGGCAAGTGTATTAGTTTGGGCGCTCGGTGAAAATATGACAGGCGAAAAACCATTATTTTCTTGGTATTGGTTACTTTTATTCGCGCTGGTACTTGTACTGGTCGATATTCTTTTTCGCATGTGGTTTAAAAACCTTAAGCGCTTATGGATTGTTCAGTGTGTATTTTTGATTTTAGTAAGTATCATTGTAGTATTGATAAAATTACAGTTTTAATATGAAAAAAGCAGATATAAAGCTCCATGTAGAGCTAGATGATAGTAATGTTCCGGACAAAATAATTTGGAGCTCAACCGATGGTGAGAATACAGAAGAACTACCTGCAAAGGCTATGTTTTTAGCTTTATGGGATAGCCAATTTAAAAACTCCTTACGTATCGATTTGTGGACCAAAGATATGCCTTATGATGAGATGAAAAGGTTTTTCTATGAAACCCTACAAACCATGGGCGATTCATTCCTGAGGGCATCTGGAGGTGATCCTATGGCAGAAAAAGTAATCGCTGATTTAAGAGATTATTGTGCGCATTATGCCGATAAAATGGAAATTTTAGAACAACAAAATTAATTATTAGCTCCGCGATTGATAAAGCATGAATTATTTTTTAGTAAAGTCTGAACCTTTTAAATACAGTTGGGATCAATTTAATAGAGATGGCCAAACCTTTTGGGATGGTGTTAGAAATTATCAAGCTAGAAATAACTTGAAAGCTATGAAAGTTGGCGATTTAGTATTGTTTTATCATAGTAATGAAGGAAAAGAAGTGGTCGGTATTTGTAAAGTGGTCCAAGAATTTTATCAAGATCCGACAACCGAAGACGAGCGATGGGTAGTGGTGGATTTAGCACCTGTGGAGACCTTTAAAAAAGCCGTTAATTTAGAAACCATAAAGGCTGATCCATTATTGCAGGATATAGCTTTAGTTAGGCAGGGAAGGTTATCCGTGATGCCTTTAAAAGAGTTTGATCGATTGGTTGAACTTGGTAACTCCTAACTTTAAGACCTATTTGAAACTCCCAATTTGGGAGTTTTTTTTTGTTCCCTCATTTTAATGAATCAGTGACATGCACTACAGCGTTATTCACTCATTGTATACGCTGAATTATATCGAATTGAAATATATTTAAGATTAAGTATATTTAGAAATCAATTATTCAAACTATATGATAAAGGCGGTAATTTTAGATGACGAAGTTCGAGGAAGCATGTTATTGCAATACAAGCTAGCAGAATATAGTGATTTAATTCAGGTGGATGCGGTATTTAACGATGCTGTAGAAGCCTTAGAAAAAATCCCCCAAATGCATATTGATGTTCTTTTTCTGGATGTAGAGATGCCTATTTTCAATGGCTTTGAACTCTTAGAAAGGTTAGGACAATTTGATTTCGAGGTGATATTTGTAACCGCATACAATATTTATACGTTGGATGCATTAAAAGCGAATGCGCTAGATTATTTGTTAAAACCCGTCGATCCATTGGAGTTAAAAAAAGCGGTCGATAAATTAATCAAACAAATAGGCGTGAAAGAGCGACTTAAAAAAGTCGATCTGCAAGAAATTAAGGTGAATGCTATCCGTATTGCCTTACCTACTGCTGAAGGTATTCATTTGGTTAAACGCAAAGAGATTCTACGGATTGAAGCCATGAGCAATTACAGTGTTTTCTTCTTAACTAATCTTTCCAAAATAATTGTTTCCAAAACTTTAAAAGAATTTGAACAACAATTAGATCATTCTAACTTTCTGAGAATCAATAGAAGTATTATTGTTAATTTAGATTATATTGTAAAATACAAAAAGGGCGATGGTGGCCAAGTAGAAATGGTCGATGGTACCGAGATCGAGGTTTCCTCTTCCAAAAAGGCGCAGCTTATCGAAAAGTTATTTTCAACATAATAAACCTTGTCTTGAAACAGCTGATTTTCTTCATTGCTTTATTTCTGGTTTCCGTCCTGAGTGTTCGAGGGCAAGATAAAATCTACAATTTTGTTCATCTGACCGAAAAAGATGGGCTATCGAGTAATCAGATTAGTGGCTTAGCTATGGATCAAGATGGGTTGTTATGGATTAGTGGTAAACGGGGCTTATCGTATTATGATGGTTTGCGATTTGTCGATGTCAACGAGAATCAAGAGGTGGAGATGCTGTCCAATTATTTGGGTAAAATAGCTATTGATCAAAAAAATCGGATATGGATTACCACCAATAATAGGGGATTATTATGTTTTGATCGTCGTAAGCCATTAGCTGGAGCCGTCAAATCGTATTACGCTAACATATCGACCAGTGGATTAATTAAAACCGATTTATACGATGTAATAGTATCCAAATCGGGATTAATCTATTTTGGTGGACAAGAAACGGATTTACAATCTTTAGATCCTGAAACTGGTAAAATTCAACAAATCAACATTCCTGGAATATCCACAAACAGTTACCTCAGTATTTATAGCTTGAAAGAAGATGATCAAGGCAATATATGGATTGGAACTCGATACAATGGATTAATCTGTTATAACCCAATAAATAAAAAGGTCAAGCAGCTCGACTTCAAAAATCAAGGTGAAAATGCCGTTTCCAGTATTGCTTTTACACCTCAGCAAATATTTGCGGGCTATTATGATCATGATTTAATTTCCTTTCTACCAGATTTTTCTCAAATCAATACCAGCTTATTAAATTGGTCTAAAAACGGCAAATTTTACGATAATTTTGCTTCAGCAATGGCCTATTGGCCTAAGGAAAATAAAGTTATTGTAGGGCACAATCAGCAAGGCGTTTTTACCTATGCTGTAAAAGATCAGCACCGGGAACATATCGGATGGGAAAAATTAATGCCAGAGCTACCCAAACCGTCGAGGATAAATGTTGTATTGCCTACAAGTGAGGGCTATTGGATAGGGTGTGAATCTGGCTTGTTTTATTATGCTCAGCGGTTAAATTTAGTTTCAAACCTGATTGAAAACAGCCAAGATGCTTCCGATCCCATTTTAAGCCTTATGAACTGGAATGAGGAAGTATGGTATCGAACAGCACATGCTTTTGGACAATTATCTCTCAACTACAAAGAACGCTTGTCTGCTTATTCATTGCAAGGGATTCAAGTGAGTAACGTCAGCATTGTGGGTTCGAGTTTGTATTTTTCCACCTTTGATCAAGGGGTTTTGACCTTTGAAAAGGGAAGTTCGGGCCTTCAGCCCTTAACCATTTATGGGCCTACGCATAACTTTGAGCTCGCAGATTGCAATTCAGTCGTTTTAGATAGCATTTCTGGTCAAGAATATTTATGGATAGGTTCCTGGAATTCCGGGGTATACCGATATGATCGAACGAAAAAAACAATCCAATTGTTCAACGTTGAGGATGGCTTACCGAACCACAAAGTGATTACGGTAGGTAAAGATCATGATGGGCAAATTTGGTTAGGGATGGATGGATTTGGTCTTGTACTCATTCAACAAAAAGAGGATCCAGTATTTAAACAGTATTTTCATGATTTAGTATCCAACTCTGGCCTGACTTCCAATACTATTTTTGCCTTCTATCGAGGTTCAAACCATCGGTTTTGGTTTAGTAATGGGAACTCAGGAATTGCTGAAATCATCAAAACTGACCAAGATTATAAATTCGAACAGTATCCTGATGGAAATCCTTATCCTTGGCTGTATCCTACCCGAATATTGGAACAAGGGGATCATTTGTGGATTAAAGCCTTGGATGGCACGATGTTATATGATTTAAATAATAAACAATTTATTCATCTGAATCCTGGCGATGGAATTTATCCACCCAAACAGATTGAAACTTTCCATTATTTTATCAAAGATCATCAATTACTGTGGTGTACCGACCATGGCATCATTTACGGAAATTTAAAGGATTTACCCTTTAAGAGAAAATTAACTGCGATTCCTACCGTTAGTAAATTGAGCATATTACATAAGAATCAATCCTACCGATTAAATCAAGATAAGCTGATCTTAAATGCCGATGAAAGTAATTTTTCATTATCCTTTTCCAGTATGGAGCAATCCGTTAGTAAGCAATTAAAATTTGCGTACCAACTACAGGGCTATGATAATGATTGGGTTATCGCAACGACAGAACAACAAGCGCATTATAATAACCTAAATGCAGGTAGCTACGTTTTTAAAGTTAAGGTCGGCGATAAATTTGGAAACTGGTCTGACCTAATTTATTCAAAACATATTACCCTCAAATCCTATTGGTATAACACCTGGTGGTTCAAAACATTACTCGTTTTAGTACTGCTGTCTTCCTTGATTCTCTTTTTTGTAAATCAAATTCATGGACAAAAGAAAGTCAATAAGTTGCAATTAAATTTCAATGAAAAACTGAAAGATGAATTGGAACTGAAAATGGAGAAAATTAAGGAACAGGATTTACAGATTGAAAGAGAAAAACAAGAGAAAATAGAAAAAGATTACAAACAAAAGTTGTACGAAAGCGAATTAAAAGCCATTCGTTCCCAAATGAATCCTCATTTTATTTTCAATATTTTAAATTCTATAGAGGCTTATGTTGTTGAAAACGATAGTAAAAATGCGAGTAATTTAATTCAGAAATTTTCTACCCTTACGCGAATCGTATTGGAAAATTCTCAATTTTCGATGGTTACCATTCAGTCAGAATTGCAATTGGTTCAACTCTATTTGGAATTAGAGCAATTACGTTTCAATCAAGCTTTTCATTTTACTGTAGAATTAGACCCTAAATTAGCGTTAGATGAAATAAAAATTCCATCCATGTTAATACAACCTTTAGTGGAAAATGCCATTCATCATGGTGTCCGACATTTGATTCAGAAAAAAGGGGAAATAAAAATCTTAGTGCAGGGTGTCGCTGAACAGCTGTATATTCAAATCTACGATAATGGGGTAGGGTTCAACTACAATGCAAAGAAAACTATGAAATCGTTCAAAACAACCTCTTTCGGAATTAAGGGAATTCAAGAACGAATCCACATGATCAATAGCCATTTTAAGGAACCCGTGGCCTATCTGAAATTCTCCGAAGAGCAATTGCCTGAACAGTATAATACTTTAGTCACGATTGTCTTGCCATTGCTTATCGACAGACCTTTTACCAATTCTATGAATTAAAGGCTAACGAACAGGTTAAATGCCGTTCTTATGTTGAAATAACGAGACTAAATTTTGAATTTCAGTCGCTTGTTCCGGCTTTAATTTACCGGCCAATAACAGACGCAATTCTCTGCGCTGCAAAGCTTCTTCAAATAAGACTTTTTCAATTTCTGTTTCAGGAACCAAAGGGGATATTGCTTTTGGTTTATTGTTTTCATCGATGGAAACAAAGGTATAATAAGCTTCATTTGACTTAACTTTTGTACCTAAAGGTAGATTCTGAGCGAATATTTCCATTCTAACCTCCACGGATGTATTGAAAGCTCTCGTTACCTGAGCTTCAATGGTCACTACTTCCCCTAGTTTAATCGAACGTTTAAACGATACATTATCCACAGAAACAGTAACTACCTGATTTTTACAATGTTTTTGAGCAGACATGGCCGAACATATATCCATCCAATACAATAATCGTCCCCCCATGAGATTTCCGAACGTATTCGTATCATTGGGAAGCACTAATTCGTTCATTTCGGTATAGGATTCTTTGGCGTATTTTTCTTGCATGATTATCTATTAAGGGTAGTCATTTGTTCTTGTATATAGGACAAGGAAGCTCTAAATCCGGTTGGAATAAAGCCTAACTCTTGTTTAGCTTTTGTTAAAATAAAACCTGTTTTTTGCGGTCTATTTTCTGCTTGTCCAAGCTCTTTGGCATGAATTGATGAGATTAAGCTTTTATCCAATTGCCAAAAATCAGCTACTTCATATACGGCCTCCAAAATACTGAACATCTGCTCACCAGCGATATGGAATATCCCTTCCGCATTTTTTTCCACTGCCAGTATACAGGCTTTTGCCAAATCATCGACCCAAGTTGGCATCCGCCATTGGTCATCGACCACTTGAATAGCTTCGCCTTGGCTCAATTTGTTCTTTGCCCATAAAACCAGATTAGATCGGTTCTGATCGGCAATAATGCCATAAACTAAGATTGTTCTTAAAATGGCATAGGACCCTGCATGAGCTTGAATTTTTTGTTCTGCCGCCCATTTGCTTTGCCCATAGGCATTACAGGGTTGTGGTTTTGCCAACTCATCATAAGGGCCATTTTTTCCATCAAAGACAAAGTCGGTGGAAAGAAAGGTAAAGTGAATTTGGTTTTTTTTACAAATGGAAGCGATAAAATCAACGGCGTCCACATTAATTTGTTGACACAAGTCTGCTTGTTGCTCACAGACTTCCACACTAGTGATTGCGGCTGTATGAATGATATGGCTGGGTTTGAAATCTTCAATGAGGGCTGCTATCTTATCAAAATCCAATAGGTTAATTTGTTCAAAACGATAACCCTTTTGGTTTGGATTTTTATTGGCCGATTGCGAGGTACAACACAGTTCATAGGCGCCAGATAAGACCATCAAATCCGTCAGCTTTTGACCTAAAAAGCCATTAGATCCTGTTATTAAGATTCTTTTCTTTTGCATTAATTCGTCCATTGAAAGTCCATTTTTGGCTGTTTCATTGAATTATCCAAAACTTCGATTTCTATTTTTAATATAGACATCATTGCCTCATAATCTATTAAATGTTCATCATCGGTAGGCATGTGGTAGTCTGGATGCCCTCCGGTATGAAAAAAGAGTACTGGTATATTTTTGCGGTAAAAGGAAGTCTGATCGGATCCTCCATTGCCATCTTTACTCGTAAAGAACTTAATGTCACTATGTATTCCTTCAAATATTTTGGGAAATAAAGAACTGGTTCCATAGCCTATGATCGCTAAACCATTTTCAGGTTGATAACGTCCGATCATATCCATGTTGAGCATCCAATGAATAGTAGGTAGAGGTATGGTTGGATTTTCCGTGAAGTACTTCGAACCTAAAAGCCCCAATTCTTCCGCACAAAAGCCAATAAATAAGATATTATAAGCTTCTTTTATTTTATTTGAGGAATAGTGGCGAGCGAGTTCCAACAAACCTGCTACCCCTGAAGCATTATCATCTGCACCATTATGTATTTTACCTAGTCCTAGGGAGTCTTTAGACCCACCGATATGTCCTTGACCTAAATGGTCATAATGCGCCCCTATAACTATGGTATATTTAGCGCCATTATCTAAAAAACCAATGATGTTTTCGGCTTGCCGCTCTGGTGTAAGGTTTTTTACTCGAGTTATTTTTGCTGTAAAAGCCTGTCGGTATCCTTGTGTTCCTTTAGGAACTAAACCGTATTTTTTGAAATGCTTTTCAATATAATCTGCCGATTTTTGTGCGCCCGATGTCCCTGTTTCCCTTCCTAATAGCTTATCTTTAGAAAGAAAGCTAATGTGTTTTTTCAGCTGGGTGGATTTTATTTGTCCAAATGCAGGAAGAATAAATAGCCACGCAGCTATTAGGCATAGTAACGAGCGTGTGTTGTGATTAAATTTCATGTCCAATAAGTTGTAAGATAAATGGATGTGAAATCTAGACTAAAAAAGGAAAAATCTTAATCTTCTACGATTTCACTATGTACATGGTTTTTCTCAATATGTTCTTCTTTAAAATAGCGTTTTTGGAAGATTAATATTAAAAATACACCAATGGAAATTGCGGAATCTGCAACATTGAAAATTGGGCTAAAAAATTGAAAGGTTTCTCCTCCCCAGATGGGAAGCCAAGTCGGAAATGTTCCATTGATTAAAGGAAAATGGAGCATATCTACGACATAACCATGTAAGAATGTGGCATAGCCAGGTCCATCCGGAAATAATACGGCTTTCTGATAGGGGGTACTCTCGGTAAAAATAAGCCCATAAAAGGCACTATCCAAAATATTTCCGAGTGCTCCCGCAAATATTAGAGCCACATTTAGGATAAAGCCGCGGTTGTACTTATTTTTAATCATGTAATGCAAACCGTAACCAATGCCTATCACAGCAATAATTCGGAATATGCTTAAAAATAATTTTCCATATTCTCCGCCAAATTCCATACCCAAGGCCATTCCCGGATTTTCGATAAAGTGAATTAAAAATTTATCGCCAAATACTTTAAAATATTGGCCGATAGTCATATTCATCTTGACCCAAAATTTGGAAATCTGATCAATCAGTAATACAATGGTAATAAGTAATAGGGGCTTAGAATATCCTTTCATATATCATAAAAAATGGTCCTTGTGCGAGCAAAGACCATTCATCTAAAAATTTCGCTTAATATTGTTTGTTTTTCGCCTCAATACTCAACGTGGTATGAGGTACTGCTTTTAATCGTTCTTTTTGAATGAGTTTGCCAGTCTCTCTACAAATACCGTATGTTTTGTTTTCAATACGGACCAATGCAGCTTCCAAATTGTCAATAAATTTCTTTTGACGTGCAGCTAATTGGTTGATTTGTTCTTTTTCCAAAGTCGCTGACCCATCTTCTAAGGTTTTGTATGTACCTGCTGTATCATCGGTTCCGTTCGCATTGCTATTGCTAAGAGATTTCGTTAATGATGATAGCTCTTCTCTAGCAACCCGTAACTTCTCAAGAATTATTGCTTTAAACTCTTGTAACTCAGTGTCACTGTACCTGGTTTTCTCTGTGTTTCCCATACTTTAAATTTTTTCTAATTGTAGCAATAAATTCTCTTCTCCAATTTCAATTTGATCTCCAAATGCCAGTTTATCCTCAAATTGGAGGCTGTTCGCCAAAATTTCAGTACAAATATACGACAAATTATTCTCTACAGCTTGTTGAATTTCAGTATTTTGACTTACTGTAACGTTTATCCTGTCTGTTACCTCAAAACCCTTTTCTTTTCTCAGGTTTTGGATACGATTAATTAATTCTCGTGCTATTCCTTCTTCCTTCAATTCATGGCTGATTTGGATGTCTAATGCTACTGTAAGCTTACCCATATTTGCAACTTGCCAACCGGCCACATCTTCCGCGATAATTTCTACATCCTCTAAGCTAATGTTGTATGGACAATTCGCCAGCGTTAGAATACCATCTTGTTCAAGGGCATTGATTTGTTGACTATCCATTGCTTGAATAGCTGAAGCAACCACTTTCATATCCTTACCAACTTTCGAGCCAAGTACTTTAAAATTGGGTTTTACTTTCTTTTTAATTATCCCTGTCGTATCTGTAATGAAAGAAATATCTTTAATATTGGTTTCCGATAAAATTAAATCTTTGACCTTTTCTACTTTCTCTTGAAAAGCGTTGTCTAAAACCGGAACCAATATTTTCGCCAAAGGTTGTCTCACGTTGATTCCCGTTTTTTTACGAAGGGACAGCGTTAAGGATGATATGTCTTGGGCTAGGGACATGCGTTCTTCCAAAGCCAGATTCACTAATGATTCGTGGTAGGTTGGGAAGTCAGCTAAATGTACCGATTCAAAAGTTTCTTTTTGTGTTGCCGCATTTAAATCCAAATACAATTGATCTGCAAAGAATGGAGATATCGGTGCTATCAATTTGGAAATAGTATCCAAACAGGTGTATAGGGTTTGATAAGCTGAAATTTTATCATTGCTGTATTCACCTTTCCAGAAACGTCTACGACACAAGCGTACATACCAGTTACTCAAATGCTCATCCACAAAATTTTGAATGGCGCGAGCAGCTTTTGTAGGCTCATAGTCTGCATAAAAGGCATCCACTTCCTTACTCAAACTATTTAACAAAGAAATAATCCATTGATCTATTTCTGGTCTATCTTGAATGGCAATATCAGGCTCTGCGTACGAAAATTTATCAATATTTGCGTAGAGTGCAAAAAAGGCATAGGTATTGTAAAGCGTGCCGAAAAACTTGCGTCTTACCTCATCTAATCCCTCTTCATTGAATTTTAAATTATCCCAAGGAGAAGCATTGCTGATCATATACCAGCGAGTTGCATCTGCCGAGTATTTTTCAATCGTAGCAAATGGATCCACACCATTCCCTAGGCGCTTGGACATTTTGTTGCCATTCTTGTCTAATACCAGGCCGTTGGAAACTACATTTTTAAACGCTATGGATCCTTTTACCATGGTAGAAATCGCGTGTAATGTAAAAAACCAGCCCCTTGTTTGATCAACTCCTTCTGCGATGAAATCTGCAGGGAATGCAGAAAAATACGCGTCTTTAAATGGCAGTTGTTCACCCTT
>Ga0233369_1000798_pt1 | contig 11679 bp, 12 predicted proteins | sample ElkDunMinimDraft_26_FD_191537 | JGI IMG/M metagenome (GOLD analysis project Ga0233369, IMG submission 191537) | Fecal eukaryotic communites from dung pellets of Tule Elk in California, USA - Elk Dung D16 | ecosystem: Host-associated > Mammals > Digestive system > Large intestine > Fecal | place... | reverse complement strand
ACCATTCGCTATTTCCGTGATAAACCAAAGCACGGGGTCATCATGGGAATTATGGTAGACAGACCTAACCAGTTGTGGGTAAGTGAGATATCCTATTGGATAATCAAGAAAGGCATTCTCGCGAACATAATCTAAGATTGACCTTATAATAGCCTAGGATTAGTATTGACATTTATATCATTCCCACAAATATGGTTAATAATCTAGAATTTCTATTACCTTAATTTGAAGTTCATCTTTACCTTTTGATTCCTTCTATAGTTGGTTTCATAAAGATATCAGGAACAATACCGATTCGTTTAATTTTTCTTCCATCGGGGTAATATATTCCAATACCAGATATACTTGTTTGTATTCCAGCAATTAAATTTATATATGAAAAATTACAATATCAATCGATCTAAACATTTTGAATCTCAATCGGATAATTATTTATGAATTAACATTTTTATTTCAGTAAGTTAAAGTTTATATTTTTCTTTGAGAACCAGTTTAGGCAATACTTAAATTAATTAAAATAAGTATTTTGAATACGCAAATATCAACTAATTAAGTATGCATTAGAAAATCGTCAAATTATAGAGGTCAAAGTTTCGGATATTGCCACCCCGACAACACTACTTCTAAGTGTTTTCAGAAACTCGTAAATTCTATGGTTTTGCAGGTTTTTAGTTTTATTTCATATCATAATCCGTCAATATATCAATGTAAGTGTGAGTAATTCGATGAGTCTTTTTATTATTTAAATTCGATCACTGAATTGTTTTTAAATAATTAGTAATCAGTTGTTGATTGATTTGTTTTAATGCTTTTTCATATTGTTTAACTCCATTATGGTGAGTGATTGAATTTGATCAACTTCAGTACACCCACAAAGCATTCCAGTTAAATACAAAGTAAATGGATATGAAGAAAATGAACATCTTTGGGATTCAATTTGTAATCAGATTATCCAAGCAGTACAAAAGCCAAATGGCAAATGTTTATGCTCGTATAACGGTTAATGGACGTAGAGCAGAGATTTCTTTTAAATTTAAAGTATCTTCTAAGGCTTGCGATGAAGAGAAAGGAAAAGTGAAAGTAAAACGAGAAGAAGTGGTTAAAGTGAATAATCATATTGAAAGAGTTCGTTCGCTTATCACAGGCGGTTATCATCAACTCATTGAAGAACGTAAAGCAGTCACTGTTAATGATGTAAAATCTTATATCTTGAATAAGATGAACCAGAAATAATGACGGTCATCAAGCTCTCAAAATATCTTAAAGAAATCGAAACTGGTAGACTAGCGCTAGGTACACTTGAGAAAAGGCAATCAATCAACGTATGTCGTGAACGGGAAAGAAAATATAAGTGATACCGTCCACGGAAAAAGAACACAAACAGAATGACAAAATATTCCAGTCAGTAAATTATCAAGTAGGAGATTTAAAAAGTCAAATAGCTTAGGCTGTTCGGCATCTGCCTAATTATTACCTGTTTCAAACTTCAGAAGAATACAATGTGTTATTGTCTCTTTATATTATTATCATTGAAAAAATGGAAGGCGAATTACGGTGAAAACCTCAACGAGGTTTATTATACATTCCTTTAAATGAGAAATTCGAAAAAAATTAGAAGCCCATTTAAAGCTTCTCTTTTCGGTAAGTATGCAAGATTTCCTGCTTTGGAACTGCATTTTGAAAAATGAAAAGTAGCTTTGAAAAATCATCGGACCAAGCAGAATTTAAAATCAGCCATTACCATAACACTTCAATCAAGAACTGATGAATTGAGCTTTAAAGTATTTAGTAGAACTAAGTATTAATGTAATAACTCGTCGAAATGATACAGGTGGGATTTACGGAATGACTATTATTTACCAAAATACTAAAATCGTTTGGAATGGCTCACTCTTAACAAAAGAGCTTTCTTCTAATACCTTTAATAACTATTGGAAACATAATATTAAACCTGACGTTAAAAAGTCAGTTGAATTACAACCGAAAATATCTACATCAAATGATGCAGATATTCCTGCGGAAGAACCACACCATTTGTTTTATTTTCTGAATGTATTTAGGAAAGTCAACTCCTGATTTTACCTTTTAATGAGCTAGTTCGATTTGTTCTAATGTAAAAATTTTTCTTGGCTTTGAATTGTTGAAGCACAAGTCTTGCTATTTAAAAACTTGTAATTGTAAAAAATAGTTTCTTTAAAGTAAACGTTTGAAATTTTCAGGTATATCACCCTTAAATTGTTTATAGTTTTTTATGAAATGTGGCTAGTAGAAAAAGTTATTTTCATAGCATATTTCCTTCAATGATTTGGTGTAATTTAGACTGTCCAAAACAGCGTTGATGCGGACAATTCAAGCAAACTTTTTAGGGGTTGTTACTACGATTTTCCTAAATCGTTTTTCAAACGGACTTTTACTAAGAAATAGTTTTTCGTTCAGTTCTTTTACATGTACAGTTCCTTTAGTTTCATAATTAAGTTTAATCGCTTTAACAATCAATCTGTCAATTTGGATGTCTTTTAGTTGTGCTGCTAAAAACAGCTCAATGATTTTTATTCGTTAAAAAGCTTTTCGGAAAGTTTCGGAAAAGTATTGCAGAAACGTTTGAGTTTGATCATTAACCGATACGATAAATCAACTTCCATATTTACACAATTACATAGTTCGATACCTGCTTCTAAAATATCAACTTTGACAGAAGGTATGTTTATAGGTGCTGATTTAGACAACTTTGAAGAGCGTATCGAAAAGAAAATATTTCATGTTGAAATTGTAGCTGACAATGAAAAGTTAGCAATTGAAACTAAAGCTTATCAAAAGGTACCACAATTTTTATCTTTTGTAGATGACGAGGGAGAGGATAGAAAGACGCTAGAAATTGAAACCAATTACAAGCAGATAAAAATAGACATCGTTGAGATTATGGAAAATGAATTGGATCGGAATAAAAATGATCCAGACTTACAGCATTTGGTTAATTAACTTTTATCTCAATACCACTAAATTTTTGATGCTGAATATCTGAGTACAGAATTAACTTTTTTAATGTTTTTAAAAGAATAATGATGGAATCATTAATCTTTACTGGTTGGTCTTACTAAACACTGTATCTCTGTAGTTTATTCCCCATTGAGCAACCGCATCAATCACAGGTTCTAATGTTCTTCCAAAATCCGTTAATTCGTATTCTACCGTAATAGGTTTAGTGTTTTTAACTGTTCGGGTCAAGAGATTATTCATTTCCAAATCCTGTAATTCCTTAGATAGCATTTTGGAACCAATTTCACCGATTTCTCTTTGTAAATCCATGAAACGCATCTTACCTCCATAAAGTAGTGTGCCTAATATATGAATCTTCCATTTACCTGTGAGGATATCCATACTATCTTTTACTGCATTAATTCTGAATCTGCAAAATCCCTTCGGTATTAAATCATTCATTCTATTTGATTTTTATGACAACAAAGATAAGTTAATGGGATGTGATTGTATATATGGTTTCCAATAGGAAACTACTTTCCAATAGGAAGGTAATGTAATTTATAACTTAAAAGCTTCTTATGTTTGCTATAACAAATAACATTAATAATTATAAAACAAAAATTATGTCAACACAAGTAAGACCAATAGTGGACAAAATGTTTAAAGCTTTTGGAGATAAAAATATAGATGCAATAGTAGAAACTTTTTCAGAAGATGCAGATTTAATTTATCACGGGACTCAAACAATGCCCGCAGCCAAATTTAAAGGCAAAGAAGGAGCTAAAATGTTTTTTGAGTTTAATATCTACGCTTTGGAAGTCGTATTTTTTAATGCCAATAAATTTGTGGAAGAAGGGAATACTGTAATTGTATTGGGTAATGAACATTTCATTACTAAAGAAAATGGAGTACATCTTAAAAACGCTTGGGTACAAGTATATACAGTAACAAATGGCCTGATTTCCAAAATGGAAGAATTTGCAACTTCGGCCCAGCCAGATCAATATGCAGGAAATGCGGGTCAAATTTAATCAGAAATGAAATTGTTAGAAGCGTTAAATTGGAGATACGCCACCAAAAGAATGACGGCTGAAAAATTAGACAACAAAACAGTTGCGAATATCTTAGAAGCAGCACGTTTGGCGCCAACTTCGGCTGGTTTACAGCCCGTTCATATTTATGTGATCAGCAATTATGAAATGAAGGTTAAGATCCAGCCAATCGCTTTTGGTCAGCCACAAATTGTAGAATCATCACATTTATTGGTCTTTACATCTTGGGATAAAGTTTCGGATGAAAGAATTGACAAAGTATATTCCCAGACAAATAAACAAAGGGGATTACCTAATGATGTAACAGCAGAAACGGTGGCAGGTTTAAAGCAGTTGTTCAGCACATTTTCTTTAGAAGAGCAATACCATCATACATCTAAGCAAGCACACATTGCTTTTGGAATGGCTATTGCAGCGGCCGCTGAATTAGGAGTTGATTCTACGCCAATGGAAGGGTTTAGCAAAGAAGGTGTCGATGAGTTTTTGAAATTGAGGGAAAAAGGTCTTCGATCTGTAGTCCTCTTAGCATTAGGGAAGCGCAAAGCAGATGGTGATTGGTTATTGCCATTAAAAAAAGTCCGTCAATCGATGGAAGAATTTACCACAGAATTTAAATAAGTAACTATTTAGAGAGATTTAAAGCTATCATCATTATTTGTAAATCAATAAGATGATAGCTCTTATAAATTTAGTAGTATTGGATAAAAAGTTTAACAATAAAAATAGAAATTTGGAGCGATGTCATGTGTCCGTTTTGCTATATGGTTAAGCGTAATTTAGAAATGGCTTTGACACAATTTAAATATACTGATAAAGTGGAGGACATTTGGAAAAGCTATCAATTTTATAAAGCTAATCCCGAATATGTGAATGATAGTTATTCAGGATATTTTTCTAAAAAAAAGATATAAGCGAAGCTGAAGGCAAGGAAATACTTTAGTCCGAAACAGCAAATGCAAGGCGATTGGGATTGGTTTTCCATTTTAATAAAACGATAATGGCTAATTCCTTCCGAGCGCATTGTCTATAACAGTTTTCGAAAACAAAAGGGAAAGGTGCTGAAATGGAAGAAATACATTTTAAAGCCTTTTTTACAGATGGTAAAAATGTTTCGGATTTAACTATGTTGTAACAGTTAGATAAAGAGGCTGGCTTTAAAGAAAGCAAATTGGATAACGTATTTATATATGATAGCTCTGCTTTTGAAGTAAAAAACGACGTTAACGAGGCTAAACAAATTGGAGTTACAGGTGTGCCATTCTTTGTCTTTGATCGCAAATATGCTGTTTCAGGAGCTCAACCACCAGAAATAACGTTAAATAAATTAAACACGGCATTCAATAATTGGCAACAAAACAGCTTAACTATAGTAGAAGGACAAAGTTGTAACATAAACGCGAAATGTGATTAAGAATAGGATTTAATCACGATGAATTTTAAAATTTATTAAGAATAAATATGCTATTAATAACAGGAGCAACGGGTAATTTGGGATCCAGTGTGGTATCCCAATTAATGAAAAAAAATACAAATAACAAATTTGTGGTTACATCAAGTAATCCAGAAGGTATAAAGAAATTAACAGCCAAAGGCTTGCAAGCCAGATTAGCTAACTTTAATAATCAAAACTCATTAAATGATGCATTTAAAGGGGTTGACAAATTGTTGTTGATTTCAACAATGGATCAAAACCGCTTTGAACAACATAAAAATGTAATTGATGCCGCCAAAGCACAGGATATAAAACATATTGTTTATACCAGTCTTGCCATTAAGGATATTCAAACTTCAGGGGTCAAGGACTTAATGTTGAGCCATTTTCAAACAGAAGATTATATTAAGGAAAGTGTTTTGACTTACACTATTTTAAGAAATACAATGTACGCTGATGCTTTGACACAAATACTGGGACCAAACGCGCTTAATCAAGATATTAATTTACCAGGCGGAGAAGGTAGAGTTCCTTATGTATTACGCAGAGAAATGGGAGAAGGTATCGCTAATTTATTGGAACAAGATGGACATGAAAATAAAACTTACAACATAACAGGTTCTTATAGTTTGGGTTATCATGATGTAGCGGATGCTTTGACAAATCTTAATGGTATAGAAATTAAATATAATGATATATCTGAAGACGTATTGCAAGATTCACTTAAACAAGTCGGGTTCCCTAAATTTACTATTTATTTATATACAGGTACAATTTACGATATTAAAACCCATCAATATGAAATTGAAGACAAAAGATTAGAAAGTTTATTAGGAAGGCCTACTGCATCTATTAAAGAATTTATTAAAGAATTATTTATAAAATAATGTATTATTAATATCTTTTCTCAAGAAAATACTATAAGAAAACTGTCTTATTCGGTTAGTTTTTTTGAGATTTATGGAGCAAAAACTTATTCAATTATAACACCCTATAACCGGAAAACCAATTGTAAATTTATTCCAGGACGAGTCTCCAGAGCAAGCAAAAGTTGTGCATTCCATACTTTAAAATATAAAAGGTTATAAAGAAAGTTACAATTTTAAATTTTTCGAAAACTCTTTGAAAAAGATCTCTAGACTAATTTTTTCAAATGTACAAATTTGATAAATTGTTAAAATTGGTATGTTGTAACCTGATTCTTCATTAATTTTTGAAATTGTTGATGAGGATAATTCGCATGCTTTAGCGTATTTATTCATACTAACAATTTGTCCATTTATTTTAAATGGACAAAAAAATTTTTTTTTGATAAAGCCACACAAATTTTTATTAAAAGATGATTTTAAATCATTGTTAAATGTATCCATAAAAAAATTTCTAAAAATATCGTTCGCTTTAGCGAATGGTTATAAAATTTTATTACCTTTGTATTAATTAGTTACAGCGATATCTAATATTGATAATATTCAATATCACGATGTCACTCATATTAGGAAGCCGCTAAAAATTCCCTATGAGATGACCTTGGGTTCGCTTTCTATTGGATTTTATTATTTTTGTAATAATTATCCAGTAGAGCGATTCCCATGTTAGTCTTCGGGGAGCCATGATTCTAATCATGGGGTACTTAGCGGCACCACTATCGAAGCTTTGGGATTCGCCCTATTGGTATTTCATTCCAATAGGAATCTCCCACCTTCTGAGTAACATCGTTTCATAAACCAAATAAATATTATGATACGAGTAAAAATCATTCATCAACATCAACTTTATGCGATCAAGGATCGTAATTGGTTTTCCCGTAAACAACAAATAAAGAACATCTATTGTAGCCCAGAATAAAACTAAAAGGAAACGGAAATTGAAGGTTTTAAGAATGCTATAAATAATCAATACCATTCATAAACCTTATATATTTTATAAGGCTGTTAAATAATAGCCTGTGAAAAAATATAATATTTTGATGTTTCATACCGACCTTCAATAATATGCAATACAACTTTGTACTGAGAAATTGGTTCGATAGTTTTATTTTATTTTGACACAATAAATCTAACTATTCTTTTCCAATTCCCCAAAATGATTGTGGTATCGTCTATTCCTGAAAAGGTGTGGAGGTCGGTTTTAATTTTAGCTTAAATACAAAACCTAAAAAAAATGAAGAATTTTTATTGGGGCAGGAGAGAACTGTCCAAAAAAATCTGTCGATTAAAGCATAATACATTAAATTATCAAATATGTTCATTAAGAACATTTCTTGCCTTGCTCTTTGCATTCCATATGATGTTGTTTAGTAGTCCTGTGCTGGCGCAGTCTCCGAAAGCGGAGGCTGCTGCTAGCCTTGGCAATACCATCAGAACAGTTATCGTAGGTCAAAAAGTCCCTGCCGACTTTTGGACACTACAACATACTATTTATGAAAACGGTGAAACGCGAATAGCTACACTCGAAGAATTCAGGGGCAAAGTATTGGTATTGGACTTTTGGTCCGTGGCCTGTGGAAACTGCATATTCCACCAAAAAGCGATTTCCTATTTTAAAGAAAAATATCCTGAAGTTCTCGAAGTAATGATGGTCAATCCCCTAAAAACGAAAGACAGCATCCATCAAATCATAGCTTTTGAAGATAAGTTTCGGCAAGAATATTTCGCTGAAGGTTTTAGGAGCATTATCCTGGATAAGGAACTGTCCGGTCTATTCGAAGTGCGAGCTTTTCCTACCTATGTATGGATTACGCCAGGAGGAATGCTGCAGACTATTACGTTTTGGAATTTTTTAAACAAAGATGCAGCAATGCCATTCCATAAAAATTAGGCGTTATGAAAAGAAAACATTTAGGCTTAATGATTGCAGTCTTTTGCTATTATGCGAATTTCCTAATTGCACAGATACCGATTTCAGGTAAAGTGGTTCAGCAAGATGGTTCGGCAATCCCTGCAGTGCGTATTTTCAGTCAGGTCAATCAAAAAAGCTACCAGACAGATGAAGAAGGGAATTTCTTGATTCTTTCAATAGCAAAAGATCAACTTGTCTTTACCCATCAAAATTATGATACGGTATATTCTAAAGTGGATAATGATCAAAGATATCTGACGATCACCATGAACCGAAAAACCATAGGAATCGAAAAACTCCATATTATTGAAACAGGATATCAGAAAATTTCCAGAGAACGGTCCACGGGAAGTTTCGAACAGATGGGACGAAAAGAAATTACACAACGCCCTTCTAGCAATATCTTTCAGAATATGGAAGGGTACTTACCGGGAGTGATGTTCGATAAAAGAGGCGGAGATAGCAAATTTCATGTGCGTGGAATCAATTCATTGACCGAAGCGATGACCGCTCCTTTGTTGATCGTAGACAACTTTCCCTATGCTGGGGACATCGATGCAATCAATCCGCAGGATATAGAATCTGTTTCAGTCCTTAAAGATGCCGCTGCTGCATCCATATGGGGATCAAGAGCTGGTAATGGTGTAATCGTTGTTACCACCAGGAAATCGAAACAGGGAAAGGTTAGCGTTGAGGGGGGGCTTAACTACGTCACGATCGGAAAACCACGCCTGCTCGATATGCCGACCTTGGATTCCAGGACATTCATGGAAATTGAAAAGGAATTGTTTGATCAGGGTATCTACGATGCGACGCTAAATGAAACCTCCATTAGTAGGACGTTGCTAAGCCCATTTGTAGAAATGCTCGACAAACTGAGAAAAGGCGAGCTATCGGAAACGGAATCAACTGAAATGACCAAAGCATTTCAGAGCCGGGATTATCGAAAGGATCTTTTGGAACATTATTATCGCCATACGTTTATGCAGAAATACAATGTGTCTGCAACAGGGGGTACCACAGATTTTCACAACCGTATTTCCTTGACCTATGACCGTGATCAGCAGGGGACCGTGACCAATAAATACGCACGCGAAGGACTGGTTTGGTCTGGACTTTATAAACCGGGGAAATCCATTTCGATAGATTACCTCCTGGCGCTAAACGGACAGCAGTCAATAATGAGCTTGGAAGGTTTGAACTATCCGATAAGTCCCGGTGGGGGACGAAATACCTTATATCCTTATGCATCCCTAGTCGATGGAGAGGGAAACCCAATAAGTATTGAAAGGCAGTTTTCAAATAAATATTTGGAAAAGTTCAGTAATCAATTGCCCTATGATTGGTCTTTTATCCCACTACAAAATGTATGGGAGTCCACTAGAAATCATCAAACGATGCAAGTGCGGGCGAACCTAGGCATCAGTTATAAGCTGTTCCCTTTTCTAATTTTGAGCGGAAAATATGCGCACACCATCCAATCGGACCGCGACCAGGATGAATATGGCAAAATCTCCTTTTATGTACGTAACCTCCAGAATTCATATTCATCGATGATTGATGGAAAAGTATTTACGCCTATCCCCTCAGGAGGCATTTTTGATGAGGACAGATCCTCATTAGTAGAGAGGCGCGGAAGAATCCAAGCAGATATTGATCTACCTTTTTTTACCTCCCATAGATTCACTTCATTAATCGGTGGAGAGGTTACCGATCAACCTCGTGAATCGGATTCCTATCGATATTATGGTTACGATGAGTTCATGAAAACTCATCAGTTTGTGAATTACCTCACGTCGTACAATACCTTTCAAGGTATTCTGGGAAATACTACGATTCCGAGATACGGTAATCTTTCTTCAAAGAATACCCGAATGGCATCCTTCTTCGGGAATGCAGCATATGGTTATAAGGAAAAATACTTATTGAATTTCTCAATGAGAAAAGATGCTTCAAACACCTTTGGCATCGGCACCAATTGGCGCTGGAACCCCTTGTGGTCATCCGGAATAGCATGGAATGTGGATCGAGAAAAGTTCCTTAAAAATGTTTCGTTTATCAATCAATTGAAGTTAAGGGCTACCTGGGGTCATAGTGGAAATTCTGGCGGCTTGGGAACCTCCCTGCCAGTGATGTTAGAAATCAAGAACTATACCCTGAGCCCAGAACGCCAAGCTTACTTATACAGCCTTCCTAATGTTGACTTGAAATGGGAGGACGTGCGCATGATGAACTTGGGCTTGGACTATAGCCTTTTTAATCGAAGGATTTCCGGCAGCTTGGAATATTTCAATAAAAAATCGACTGATATCCTCGCTCAGGATCTATTGGAGCCCACCTTAGGCATGAACAGCATGATGAAAAACGTGGCCAATATGAAAGGCGAGGGCATCGATGTGAGCATGAATACCCTCAACATACAGCGGAAATTTACATGGTCCACACTGACCTATTTCTCTATGATAAGGGATAGGGTAACGGCCTATTTTGGAGGAAACAGGGAGTCTAGGGATTATCTTACGGCTAGAGGTCTAAGTCTTTACCCTACCAAAGAGTGGGGATTATATCCAATTTTTGGTTTGCGTAGCTTGGGTTTGGACAGCGAAGGAGATCCGGTGGGCATGTTGAACGGTGAACTATCTAAAGACTACGTCAAATTGAACGCAGATTCCCTTCAAAAGCTAAAATACTTTGGATCGGGTATGCCTTTGTTCCATGGTTCCCTTCGGAATACGTTTTCCTATAGGGGTATCACCTTAACTGTCAATATCATCTTTAAGGGAGGTAATTATTTTTCCAGAAATACGGTGAACTATACCAGCTTGGTCAACGGATGGACAAGCCATACTGACGCACAATATCGCTGGCGGAAACCGGGGGATGAAGCGAAAACCGATGTTCCGGCTCTAAAAATTCCGTTGAACTCCAATCGTGACTTCTTTTACATGTATTCACAAAAAAATGTGGAGCCAGGTGGATTTGTTCGACTTCAGGATATCAATCTCAGCATACCGATCCCTTTGGGAAGGACATTGGATGCTTCGGTCAGCTTCTACATGGGAAATGTGGGAATGCTGTGGAGAGAGAATATTTTCAGATTGGATCCTGAGAATCTGTCCATCCCGGTATCGAGAACCTATTCCGTCGGATTGAATCTTAAACCTAAGAAATGATGAAAACTAAACTTATTACATTATTGGGACTATGTCTATCCATAGTATCTTGTAAGGATTTCTTGGCTTTGAAGCCAGATACATCCTACAGTCATCCTGAAACGTTGGAAGATATCAATGCCCTGTTAAACTATGAATCCAGAGTAAATGGAAACTATCTTGGAAATATTGAATCAGGAACGGATGATTTTGAAATTGATTTTTC
>Ga0233369_1000797_pt1 | contig 11679 bp, 11 predicted proteins | sample ElkDunMinimDraft_26_FD_191537 | JGI IMG/M metagenome (GOLD analysis project Ga0233369, IMG submission 191537) | Fecal eukaryotic communites from dung pellets of Tule Elk in California, USA - Elk Dung D16 | ecosystem: Host-associated > Mammals > Digestive system > Large intestine > Fecal | place... | reverse complement strand
ACTCGCTAAAATATCATTTTCAGCTTCGTACGCTAATCCTTCAATGTTCACACTCAAAACAGCTTCTTCCCCTACTAAATTTTCTTCTTGAGTTTTTTCACATGAAAATAAGATACTAAGTAATCCTACTAGTGTTAATATAATTGGCTTATGTATATTTGTTGTGCTCATCTGATTTAAATAATTCTAAACGATTTGATTTGAAAAAAATTACCAATCAATTGTTCTCTCGACAGTTGGTTCTTCGACCCAATCTTCGTGTATGAAAAAATTATCATCAGTCGCTAGCACACGTGCTGAGCCTGCTGATAATGCACATTCTATTTCTAATAAAGTGAATGAAATAACAGGTCTTATATATTGTAGTTTATTTGTGTGCATGATACTATCTTAATCAAATTGATGCTACAAAATTATTAGTATCTAATGCAACTAATTGAAGTTTAACGGGTTTAATTTAGTCTTGTAGATTTAGGTCTACAATATATTAATTGGGGTATAAATCATTAACTTATTATTATTTGTTTAGGAAACTATTTTTTATGTTTATAGTTTTTGACTTATTTTTATCGATTAGATAGCGCTATCTAAACTAATAATTTATTTAGGTCGGAAAACTTAGTCTTGGTAGTTAAATTTTAAGAGATTTCACAGTTATTCCTTAAGGGAATACGAAACAATTTGAAATCGTTGCAATCGAATCAAAAGAATAACTTTCTAATGTTTTTACTTTTAAATATTTCAGTTCAACTAGTAAACTTCAAAATGCATAAAAATCACTTTTTGTTAAAATTCCAAATTCTTCGCCAGAATTCGCCTAATGAATTAAATTCCTGACGATAAACTAATCCCAGGGCTGTAATATATTCTGCATCCAAGGAACGGATTAAGAAATTTCGGGTATAGGGTCTATTATATGCTCTGAAAAGTAAGTTGCCATCCCTACGTAGTTTGTAAGTCAATTCTGCGTCGGTTGTGATTCCCTGGCGGAAAAAAGTAAGATCCGTCGCTTCAAAGTTGGTGCGGTCTGTAATGCCTCCAGATAATACTAATCTGTCATTAAGCAAGCGCAAGGAAGCTGAAGCGTCATTGAAGGAACGGATATTTAAATCTAAAAAATTCACATTCAGCGATTGGGATATAATATTATTCAACTGGTTGAAAGCTATTTCTGTACCTGCTGAAAGCAACGTATTATTGACTTCCCGACCGATTTCAGAACTTGAACTCGGTGTGAAACTACGACGTACGATCAAGCTCAGCGCTTGTTGATTTACGTTATTGGCATCACTGAGGAAGCTTTGCAACTGATCTTTGATGTATGGATTTTGTGGGAAATTTAAATCGAATGTAACATCTGGCTGTTCTAAAGTACCTTTTATAAGCATGTCTGCCTGTGCTAATACACGTTCATTGTCTCCCGAATATCCTGCTGCATTGTACAAAGGGCCGACTGCTGTTCTTTGCTGATAGATAGCATTGAGATTAATGACTGCCTCTGATGGGTTTCCTGTCCAACGAATGGTTCCGCCTTCTTTGATGTCAAAATATTTATTGATAAAATCTTGGGCTGTGAAGTGAAATTTTCCCTGATTTACGACGTAGTCGCCAAACATTTCAAAATCGCCCAGACTAGAAATTTTCATCGCAATAGTGCCGTTTCCACTGCCTTTCAATGAACCCATACTTGTTTGAAGATTTAATTCCGCATCAGGAGTGAAATTTAGGTTCATGTTCATTGTTAAGCCGCTAAATAGGTTGCGCTTAACTCTGTTTTCATTTTCTGAAGAATCGGGACTAACGAAATAGATGAAATCATTATCCGATACCGTCATCGCCGAATTGAACGGTAAAGTGATCGCAGTTCCACTTTCCGATTTAGCATCAATATCGATATTGATTGAGGATGTGTAACCTTTGAATCGAAATAAGCCAGACGCAAAGGCAGTTCCGTAGTACAAGTTGTTGTCTTTGAAGCTGGTATTCAAAATCATAAATCGGGTGCCGCTCACATCGACATCGATATACGGATTTGCTAATTTTTGCAAATTAATAAGTCCATTTGCCTGTGCTTTATTACCTTTTATGTCTCTTACACTAAGGTTTTGAAGCATAATAGCGTTATTTTCTACAAGAGCGATTTGATTGTCTATATAGTAATGAGTATTCAAATAATTCACTGTAAATTCTGCATCATTGAATTTACCAAGACCTGTTATTTTGGGGTTTTTGAATGTCCCTTTGATGTCTATATTAGCATTTCCTTTTCCTTTTAAATTCGAAACCAAATTTTTAAGGAAGGGCTGAAATATCATCAAATCAGTTTCTGTGAGTGTACCTTTTAAATTAAGTGGTTCATCTTCACTATAGAAATTATATTCACCATTGACCAAAACACCTCTTTTCAAGTCATCTAAGAGCTTTAAGTCAATTAGCATATTTCCTGTATTTGGATTAAAGTCCGCTTTTAATCCAAGTTGTCCAATTGGAATTTCATTATAAATAATTGGGCTTGTCTGGATATTTGCTGATGCGACAGGATTTTTAAAGACTGAGGTAACATCGACTTTTCCATCCAAAGATCCTTTTAGATTAATTCCTAAAGGCTGCGTGATTCCTTGCAAAGAAGCTAGACTGAAATTATTAAATAATACATGCAATTGATCTGTTTCGTTGGAAAGAATTCCATCCAGTTTAACACGTTGTTTGTCTTGACTTAATATCAAATCATTAATATAGACTTTTCCTTGTGAGATATGCATTTTTGCTTCCTCATTAAGCGCCCATGTGTCTTTATTAATAACGATAAAAGATGGTCTAAAATGTATATAAGCAGGGGAATTGTGTGCAAAGTGAATATCCCCATTTAGATTTAAATAGTTTGTTGCGCTGCGTTCGGATAATTCTAAATTGAAAACTAAGCTGTCGTTGGCTAAGGTATTTTTAATAGATACATTATTCACATATGTACTATCCGCAAAATTTATCCTGTCGGCTAGAATATCCAATGAAAAAGCTTGTTGGTCTGCATTCTCCACTACAGAAAGGTTTGTTAATTTTACCCCTTTATAGACTACAGCTGGGCTAAATGCAGTGAATTTAGCATTGAAATCCTCCGAGGAAAATTGCGCATTCAAATGTGCTCCATCGTCTAGCGAAAGAGAAGGATCTAGTAAAGCAGAAATCGGTTGGAAAGATTTAACATCGACCTTCAATTTAAAATTCTGCGGATTATAATGTTGTGTTTCAAAATTGATAGCTGGCGCATAGCGCATTGCCAATGATTTAAAATAAGGTACAATCGTATTCAAATCAATGACCCCAGCAACATTGGCATCCAAAACATCAGATTGCAAGATCAAAATTCTATTTTGATCATCACCTTCAGCAGTAAAATTAATGTCTTCTATGAAAAATAATCCTTTGCTGGTGGTTAATCTTACGGAGTCTGCCTGAAGTTGCCCCACCAAATTATTAAGATTATTGCCTATAAGATTAGTGTTGATGTTAGCTTGATGAATTACGACACTGTCTTTATCAAGCCAACCTAATTTGTTAGGAGAGGCATGCGATACTGCTGCGTCCAATGTATAATTTACGTCTTTCGTAGCCAAATCGATTGCCGAATTGTAAGTCAACTGTAGATGTTTATCATCCACCATACCTTTCATGCTAAGTATTTTATTTTGAAAAGCACCTTCGACTTGTGTCTGGTCGTACGAGTATTTGTAAATGGTTGATTTCGTGAATATTCCTTCAAATTTTAAATCCAGGTCTTTCAGATCCAGTCCTTTACCATTTAGTTTCAAATCGAATGAGGATGTGCCAATGTTTTTTTGATTGAGTACATCGCCGATTTTAAAATTTTGAGCGGATATCTTTCCATTATAACTCACCAAATTGTTGATGGTGATATGCGCATTAGGTTGCAATGACCCAGCAGCGGTTTTTAAATTTCCTTTGACATCAAAATCATTATATAGCCCCAGAAAAGAACCCGTATAATTTAAATCTTTGAGATTATGGATTTGTGTCGGAAGTTGTATTTTTTTTCCATTTGCTAATTTGGGAACGAAATATTCGATGTCTTGCCCAGAAGTTTTTAACTCTTTTATTGCGAAGCCAAAAACTGTTCTATTGATGTTTGGTAAACCTTTGATGGTGAAATTTCCTGTTAGACTGGTTTTATTACCTGTACTAAGTTCTACATTACGAGCGACAATATCAGATACAGTCCCGCTTAAATCGGCGTTCTTGATGGAAGTTGTAAATTGTACAGTCCGCATTGTGGGAGCGAAGTATTCAATATCTTTTGAGTCTACGTAAGCGTCTTTTAAGTTTGCTTTCACATTAACCTTAGTGAGGAAAGAACTGAAATCATTGAACTCATCATATTCAAAAATAACATAATCGCCTATTGTCGAGTTATTTGTTCGAATAAGGAGATCTTCAAACTTCATCTGCTTGTCGGTGTATGATGCTTTAGCAGTTAATTCTTTAAGATAGAAGCCTGATTTTTCTTTTAAGGTCAGCCTAGAAATATCTGCTGACAGAATAGAATCCAATTTAATGTTATCCAATACCCCCGAAATTTCCGTTACTTCTAAATCAGCAAAATTGACTCCAGCTCGCGGATAGGTGTAATTATTATTGACCATCCTGAACTTGTTATTATTAAGTTCAATACGATCCAAAGCTAATTCTAGTTTTTGTTTTTTATCTTTTGTTTGCTTTTTAGGTGGAGTGAGGTAAGCTATGTATTTTGCTAAGTTAGAGCTATCTGGATAAATTTGATAATTCAGATAAGCGCCTTCTAGCTTGATTTCTTCAATTGTGACCTTATTATCAAAGAATTTAAGCAAATCTAGGTTTGCATTCAATTTCTCTGCATAAAGTGTAGTGTCGCCATTATGCTCGATGACAGCAAACTTTTGTAAAGATAACGTCGAAAATGGTTTAAAATAGATTTTGTCTAAAGTGATACTAGCGTTGAGTTCCTCACCCAAAAATGCGGCTACACGTTTGGTAAGGTAGGTTTGTACGGAAGAAAACTGTACAGAAAAAATAAGCAGAAGCACCAGTACAAGTATACTGGCAAGAGTCCAAAGCGTTATTTTCAGTATTTTTTTGATACTTTTGTGCATTAAATAAATTCTTCCAAAATGGCTGTAATTCTAGGGATCGAATCGTCGTGTGATGAGACATCAGCGTCTATATGTATTAACGGTGAAATCAAATCAAATATTATTGCAACACAAGCTATTCACGCCAAATACGGCGGTGTAGTTCCTGAGTTGGCATCACGTGCACACCAGCAAAATATTATTCCGACGGTTGATCAAGCAATACAGCAAGCCAAAATTACAAAAAATGATGTAGATGCCGTAGCTTTTACGCGTGGACCTGGACTTTTAGGTTCACTTTTAGTAGGTACATCATTCGCAAAATCATTTGCCTTGGCACGAAATATTCCTTTGATTGACATTAATCACATGCAGGCGCATATTTTAGCGCATTTTATCGAAGATCCAAAGCCAAATTTTCCGTTTTTGTGTTTAACAGTTTCTGGTGGGCATACGCAGATAGTTTTGGTAAAAGACTATTTTGATATGGAATTGATAGGTCAAACTTTGGATGATGCGGCAGGGGAGGCATTTGACAAAACTGCTAAAATTCTAAATCTTCCATACCCTGGAGGTCCGTTAATTGATAAATATGCAAAAGATGGCAATCCAACAGCATTCAAATTACCTGAACCGCAAATAGCAGATTTGAATTTTTCTTTTTCTGGATTAAAAACTGCAATTCTTTATTTGGTGCAAGCTGAAATGAAGAAAAATCCAAATTTTTTGGATGAGCATATGCAGGATCTTTGTGCTTCGGTGCAAGATCGTATAGTGACGATTTTATTGAATAAATTGAAAAAGGCAGCTAAGCAAACAGGTGTTAAAGATATCGCTATTGCTGGTGGTGTTTCTGCTAATTCTGGTTTGCGTAAGTCTCTACTTGAAATGGGGGATAAGTACAATTGGAGAGTTTTTATCCCAAAATTTGAATATTGTACAGACAATGCAGCGATGATTGCTATTGCAGGCTACCATAAATTTTTAAATAGCGAGTTTGTCGGTCAGGAAGTTACGCCATTAGCACGTATTCCTTTTTAAAAAAACAGCAATGGAATTGTAAATTGCTGTTTTCTCAAGGCTAGATATTCTAAAGTTCGATATCATATGAGGTGGCTTTTGTCCACATACATCTTATTTGTCTTCCTTCTTTTTTAGGTTTAGTTTCTAAAACTACGTCTAGATTATTGGACGATGTACTGTTCGTGATTGTCAAACAATATGCATTATTAGTGTCAAAACTTTGAGAACTCCAAATTTGCGCAGATGCCGGCTTTGAGCTGTCATTCACCCGAAGTGTGTAATTTGTATTTCCTGCTTGACGATAACCTAATTGCAAAAATGGGATTGATTCATAAGTGCTATATGGTGCAAAATTGATGTTACTTCTTACAAAGTAAGCTATTCTTGAAGATCCCTCTGTGTCAAAAATTCCAAACTTTCTTCTTTCGGGTGTAGTACTTGTTGAAGTTGCGTTTGGAAATTCTGTTGAATTGGCTAATGTGGCCAAATGTGCATTTGTTGGCATCATGTAATATCCTTTAGGGTATACTTGTGCGCAAGGATCACCTTGATCAACAGCTATGTCTTGTCCTGGTCTAAGCGATTTTCAATTAAAATATTCTTGGTTTGAGCCACTAAATCCTCCGAAATCAGGACGATCATAAATATCCGTATTATAATGCCTCAAAGCATATTTTTGGTTGATCTCATCAAAAAACAGGTTTGTGAAAGCATAGAATTCATTGTTAACTCTAATCATAGGTGGGCTCATGTCAAAAAGTACATTCGTCTTCTTGCCAAATTGCGAATTGATAGTTCCACCTGCAAGATTGAAAACGAATTTAAGTGGAGAACCAGTTCTTGTTTGATTTATTGTTCTTGATGTTTTGTTGGCTTTGTTATAAGCGTCAGTTGGGAAGGTGATTTCATTGAGAGTTAAGGCAATTCCTGTTTCTGGAATAGTTCCTTCGAAAGTAGAATACAAATTTAAGTTAAATACGGTGTCATTACTAGAACTATAAAAGTCATCAATATTAAAGTCAATATGAGTTAAAGAACTTGGGGTTTTCGAGATATAACTTCCTGATTTTAGATCAAATATTCCTCCAGTCAGAGTTAATCCTTCTAACTTTCCGCTAAAATCTAATATCTTATCATACATTGCTCTTCCACTTATCTTAACTTGAAAAACAGTGTGTTTAGCTTGAAACAAAATGATTGATTTGTTATCTGAGTAAGTGGTATTAGTCGTAGTAATAGAGTACCTTCATCCCAAAATTAGGATTGAATATTTAAACCATTTATTACTGATATTTGGACGTTATAGTCACTAGATGTTGGTGAATCTTAAAAGTTTGAGATTTCTTCAGTATTAAAAGTATATGTAATCCAATTGTATGTTGTATTTTTTTGGCATTTTCCCATCGTGGCATTGGCCCTCCCACTGTAGCATCGATTTTTGTAATATAATTATTGCCAGATTCATCAAATATTAGTATTCTATATTTCTTTCCATTCAGCATTTTAGTGGCAGCAGATTTATTAGATTTCTTACTTTTTAAATTTTGAGTAGAGCTAATTGCACCTTTATTAAAAATCCTTAAATCCTGTTTATCTCCTACGATATCAGAATTTGTAAGCGATGCTATACAGTTTAGATCCTCTAAATTTAACCCATTCTTTCTCTCCAATATCTGGTGATACTCAGTAATTTGATCTTTATTTTTTCTAATGTTCCCCATTAGATCATTCATGTTATCAATTTCTTTAATGCCTGTTAAATTAAAGGTTAGACTTTCCTATACTATATTATGGATTGAAATCATTCTTGTTTGAACAACTAATAATAATTAAGAAGGATGTGATAAAAAATAGATAAGGAAGAACTTTGTGTATAATAGGCTTGTGTGAATTATAAATCACAGCTTACTTGACTATGCAGGAAGCCATGTTTTTTGTTTTCATAAGTGTTTTATTCGCTTTTCTTAGAAAACAATTTACAAATATGAAATAAATAATTATTTTTGCAAAATTATTGTAAAATAAAAATTAAAAATCAACCCTATGAAGAAAAGGTATTGCCCTCCATTGGTTGTGGAAGTCGAATTTTATCTAGAACAGAGTATCGCTGTTGGCTCTACAAATCTGACATTTGGGGGTAGGGATCCTGAAGACAATGTTCCGTTGATAAATGATGATTATGAAACTTCTGGATCTTATGGTTGGGAAACAGAGATATTCTAGAATATTAGTCAATCATGAAAAAAGCCTCAAATCTGAATGATTTGAGGCTTATATATTTTGAAAGAGAGTTATTGTTATTTCTCTTCTAATACTTTAGTTACTAATTCAGCAGCTTCTTTCAATAAAATTGCTGAGTAAACTTGAAGACCTGACTCGTCGATCAATTTTTTCGCCTCAGCAGCATTAGTACCTTGAAGACGTACGATAATTGGAACTGGGATGTTACCAATTTCATTGTAAGCATCAATTACACCTTGCGCTACACGATCACAACGCACGATACCACCGAAGATGTTGATCAAGATAGCTTTTACATTAGGGTCTTTCAAGATAATGTTAAATCCAGCTTTAACTGTCTCCGCATTCGCTGTACCACCTACGTCCAAGAAGTTTGCAGGTTCACCACCAGCAATCTTGATAATATCCATAGTTGCCATTGCAAGACCAGCACCATTCACCATACAACCTACGTTACCGTCAAGTTTTACATAGTTCAAGTTTGACTCACCAGCTTCTACTTCAGTTGGATCTTCTTCAGTCACATCGCGCATAGCAGCGATATCAGCGTGACGATACAATGCGTTTTCATCTAAATTAACTTTAGCATCTACCGCTAAGATTTTATCATCTGAAGTTTTTAATACAGGGTTGATTTCGAACATCGAAGCATCGATAGAATCGTAAGCTTTGTATAATGCAGCTACGAATTTCACCATGTCTTTGTGCGCAGCGCCAGATAAACCTAAGTTGAAGGCAATCTTACGCGCTTGGAAACCTTGTAAACCTACTTTAGGATCGATTTCTTCTTTGAAAATCAAATGAGGAGTTCTCTCTGCAACCTCTTCGATATCCATACCACCTTCTGTAGAATACATGATAATATTACGACCAGTACCACGGTCTAATAATACAGACATGTAAAACTCTTTTGTTTCACTTTCTCCAGGATAGTAAACATCTTGAGCAACTAATACTTTATTTACTTTCTTGCCTTCAGGACCTGTTTGTGGTGTCACTAATTGCATACCGATGATATCAGTAGCACGTTGTAATACCTCATCATGGTTTTTAGCTAACTTAACACCGCCACCTTTACCACGTCCACCAGCATGAATTTGCGCTTTTACTACAACCCAATCCGAGTTAAAGTCTTCCTTCAATTTTTGAGCAGCAACAACTGCTTGTTCTGGAGTGTCAGCAACAATTCCTTCTTGGATTCTTACGCCAAAACTTTTAAGTATTTCTTTTCCTTGATATTCGTGAATGTTCATTGATAAAAAATTTGATGTAAAAATATGACTTTTATTCTTAAGAGACAAGAATTTATTTGGATACTTTAGTTATTCACTTTTGCTTATTGCCTTGTCACAAACTTACAATCTGATTCTTTTTCTTAAATTCGTATCATGATTCTAAAAGCATCAAATATTTTTAAATCCTACGGCAATCTACCTATCCTAAAAGGGGTTGATATTACCGTAGAAAAAGGTGAAATTGTCAGCATCGTCGGAGCTTCTGGTGCCGGAAAAAGTACGCTGCTGCATATTATCGGCACATTAGATAAAGCCGATAAAGGCGAGCTATTTATAGATAATACAGCTATACACAAACTTTCCTCGAAAGAGTTAAGTTCTTTTAGAAATCAGCATATTGGATTTATATTTCAATTTCATCACTTGCTACCGGAATTTACAGCGTTGGAAAATGTATGTATTCCTGCATTTATTGGTGGCACAAAAAGTGATTTAGCGGAGAAGAGAGCAATGGAATTATTGGATCTTTTAGGCGTAGCTGAAAGAGCTGGTCACAAACCATCCCAGCTGTCGGGAGGAGAACAGCAACGCGTCTCAGTGGCACGTGCATTAATTAATAACCCAAAAATTATTTTGGCGGATGAGCCTTCGGGTAATCTGGATTCGGAGAATGCTGCGGCTCTACATAAGTTGTTTTTTGATTTGCGCGATTCTATGGGGCATACTTTCGTAATAGTCACTCACAATGAGGAGTTAGCGAATATTTCAGACCGAACGATTCACATGAAAGACGGTAATATATATTAGATAGGAGAGAAAGTGTTGAAAAGATTATTAATTACCAGTGCTACACACAGCCTGGGATTACGTGTATGTAAATTGTTAGTGGATAAATACGAGCTTATCCAAGCGACATCAGAAGATCTACCTGTCTTCATGCAGGAAAAATATGTAAAAATACCGAAAGGCGTGAACCCTACATTCGCACATGAGATGTTGAAATTAGCGTTGGATAATGGTTGTAATTATATATTGCCATTGCAACTAGCCGAAATTGAGTCGTTGTCCGAATCTTTGTTGTTATTCGAAGAATATGGTATTCAAGTTATTTGTCCTTCAAGAGCACAATTACAGGAATTAGACATTTTACCTAATCCAGCAAAGGAATTACCATTAAGTGTGTTATTGGATAAGACGGATTTGCTGTTGCATAGACAGGTAGATATTGAGGTAAACGGTTTAGGAGTAGTGTCTGATTCAGACATCGATTTCTTTTTAGCAGTAGCACGATAATGGAATATAAAATGTTAGATAACATTACTTTAGACAAAGCGGTTTACGCTTTCGAATTGGATGATGTTTTGTTTCCAAGGCAAGATTATTTGTTACAAGTCTATTACCTTTTTGGAAGTTTTTACGAATTCACGGAAGGAAGTGTAAAGGCTAATGATTTGGCTAACTTCATGAAAAAAGTTTATTTGTATCATGGAGAAGAAAAAGTGTTTGATGCGGCGAAGGAAGTATTTGGTATCGATGACAAATACCGTGAAAATCTTGAACGTTTGAAAGCTAATGCGCAAATACCGCTAAGATTAGAGTTATTTGATGAAGCAAAAATCTTACTTCAGAAATTATTTGAAGCTAAAAAGAACGTAGTCATTCTTACTAAAGGAAACCCAGTTGAACAGTTGAATAAACTTAAATTTTTGAATTGGCATATTTTAGGTGAATATAAAGACCTCATTAAGATTTATTTTGTAGACGAATTACGTCATCAGAAAATAGATGTAATTCCCTATCTTGCAGAGGAATTTGATGTAAGTCTTTATCAGATTTGCATAATAAATTAGGAGAAATATTCATGAAAACTATTTCATACTATTTAGGAATTGCGTGTGTGTGCGGTATGCTATTCTTGTCTTGCGAAAGAGATGATGATGAGAAAAATAATCAGAATCACTATGAAATAGACAAAAGTAAAGTATATGTGGATGATGACTATGAAAATAGACTTAAGGATTCAGTATGGTATTATTATAAGTATCTTTCGCTATGGG
>Ga0233369_1000794_pt1 | contig 11724 bp, 17 predicted proteins | sample ElkDunMinimDraft_26_FD_191537 | JGI IMG/M metagenome (GOLD analysis project Ga0233369, IMG submission 191537) | Fecal eukaryotic communites from dung pellets of Tule Elk in California, USA - Elk Dung D16 | ecosystem: Host-associated > Mammals > Digestive system > Large intestine > Fecal | place... | reverse complement strand
AGGACGCTCGCCTCGAGGGGGGTGGTCAGGTCGGGCTCGTTCTTCCAGAACGTGTCCAAATCGGACGGATCGACGGACACAGGGCCTCCCGGATGGGTGAAGATGTGCAGGGCCCACCCTGATGTCACAGGCAGGCGGTACGGTCGGTCACATGCAGATCAGGGGCGCACTCATCGGATCCGGCGCGACGCTGGCCGTCATCGCAGGCGGCATCACGGCGGCGGCACTGGCGAGCGCGGACGACACGCCGCCCGCCGTCGTCGTCGAGACGCTGACGCCGACGCCCAGCGCCACGCCCAGCGAGACCCCCACCCCGACGCCGACCCCGGAGGCCGTTGTGATCCCCGAGCCCGCGCCCGTCGAGCCCGCTCCTGTGGTCGAGCCGGAGCCCGCACCGGTCGAGCCGGAGCCTGCGGCAGTGGCACCCGCACCCGCACCTGCGCCCGCACCGCCCGCTCAGGAGCCGCTCCTCGTCGAGGTGCCTGGCGGCGTGCTCGACCTCAGCGGCGGCGACGCTGGCGGCGGGCCGATCGCACCCTGACGACTACCGGAAGAACAACGCCTGGCCGGCGATCCCGGCCAAGTTGGCCGAGTCCGATATCGGGGCGAACCCGGTGCGAGCGCGCACGGAGAAAGTGATGGGCTCCCCGGGTGTCAGCCCGGTGAGCATCACCATCCAGTTCGGGGCCAGCGCCGCCGAGCCGTTGCCCGGGCCGACCATCGACAGCGGTCGGATGCCCCACCATGACTGCGATGGCGTCTCGATGTAGACCCGCGCGTACAGATAGTCGACCGAGGCGGTCGGGTTGAGGAAGAAGATTGACCCGAGGCCGGTCGCCATGCAGCGAGTAAACCCAGCGGGCACCGAGACCGTCGCGCTCACGACGACGGTCTCGGTGGTAGTCAGGCCGAACCCGCTGACCGTGTTCGACGTACCGACGGGGACGACCGGGTTCGCGAGCGCATCGTTGTCGATGATCCCGGCCGGCAGGGACAGCGTTCCCTCGATCCGCATAGCACCGGAGAATGTCGCGTTGCCGCCGACGGTCATCTCGGCATCGACGTTGAGGGCGCCGTCGATGTCGGCGGACCCTGTCGAGGCGAAGTCACCCTCGACGAGCAGGGACCGCGCGACCCGCATGCCCGCCTCGGTGACGTAGATCCCCGCGGTCCGCAGCAGGTTCGACGTCGACTCGCGCACCTGGCGGGACGTGCTCGCCACCGCATCGACCAGGCGCTTGATCCCGTCCGTCTCCCGCCGCGGGTAGTCCTGCGGGGACTGCCACTCGCTCACCGGGACTCCATCGACGGAGCCAGGACCACGCGCACCTGATCACCCATGCCGCCCGACACCTCCATGATCCGTGCTCGGTGGTAGCCCTCGGGCAGCAGCAGCCCGAGGAGGGGGTGTGACGACGAGACCCACACACGCGCCCAGTCGCCGGGGCGGTACTCCCCGAGCTGCGGGCCAGCAGGCATGTCCCGCCCACCGACGTGCGCGGTCGGGCGCGCGATGACCGTGGCTGTCCACGCCTGCCAGGGCCGCGACCCCGAGCGCAGGTTGCCGTCCGCCCAGCGGTCGAGGGTGTCCTGCTGCTCGACGGTCGAGCGCGCCTCGGCGATCTCCGTCAAGGGGAAGCCCACCGCGCGCAGGTCTGCGATGCCGATGGACGACGGGCCACGCCGGGCCATGAGCAGCGCCTCGTCCTGACCCGCGCCAGTGACCCACGACCGCGTCGCGACCTTGCCGGCGTCACGCGAGACCGACAGGCCGCTGATCGGGGACTGTGGCACCCGGGAGTCCCACACGTGGTCATCGCCGGACTGCTGCAGCAGAGGTGTGCCGACGCGCATCACCCACTCGATGCCCAGGCGGTCCTCGGTCAGCCGCGGCTCGAACGCAAGGTCCGGGCCATCGATGACCCCCATGAGGTCCTCGATGCGGGACCGGACCGTCGCGAGCTCGTGACCGCGGTACGTGCGCTCGTGCGTGCCGGCCACGTCGGCGGGCAGCACGATCGGCAGGTCCCCGCCGGCCTGCCCCATCGTGAGCTGCAGGTGCCGCTTGGCGATGGTGCCCAGCGACAGGCCGGACCATGTCACGGCCCACTGCGCCCACGCGGACGGCGCGTCACCGTCGATCACGTGCCGACGGTCGAGCAGCGACCAGATGCCCTGTGCTTTGACCCGGAGCGTGTCGCCGTAGGGGTACTCCCACGCCCAGATCACGCCCGCCTCGAGGACCGTGTCGTCCTCGAGGATCGCCAGCCCGCAGCGCACCGGCTCGATCGACGCCAGGAACTCCGGCCGCAGCCCGTCGCCCGCGCGCCATAGGGGGATCGCGGGCGTCGGGTACGTCTCGGGCGAGGGGTACAGATCCGGGTCGCCGGGGTACAGCCCGCCGACGAACTCCCTCTCGAGGCGTCGGAAGTCCTCGGCGTCGAGCGGGATGTCCACCGAGATCTCGCCGGGGCCGCGGTGCACCATCGACCACGACGCGTCCGCGACCGGAATCTGCGTGATGCGCCGCCCCGAGCGGACCTCGAACGCCAGGATGCTGCGGGTCACGGCGCGGGCGTCCGGGTCCAGACCAGCGCACCGGACGAGAACGCACTGCCGTCCGGGCTCGACAGGCGCAGCCGGAACGTGCAGGGCTCACCGGCGGGCGCGTCCACGACCAGGGTGGATGCCACCGTGGTGCGCGCAGAGGCTGGCGCCATGACGTGGTTCTCCGGGTTCGCGGGGTCCTGCCGCGACAGCGGGGTCAGGGTCGGCCCGAGCGCGTCGAAGTAGTACGCCAGCCGCCTCGCGCCGCCGTTGCCGCCGGAGCGACCCTGCGCGACGACCGTCACCCGGTACGGCACCGGCAGCGGCGGGACCGTGATGGTGCCCGTGAGTGCCGCACTGTGCGGGGCCTCCGTCTCGACCGTGATCGGCTCACGGCCCGTGAGCACTCCGACCGACAGCGGCATCCAGTCCCCGCCGGCGGCGACCTCGTACCGACGGTCAGCGGCGCACCACACCAGCGAGGGCCGCTGCTGCGACGCACCGGGCAGCGCGCCACGCTCGTCGTGCGTACGGACCGTCACCGCCGTCCCGTACACACCCGTCCACGGGGCGGTGACCGTGATCGTGTTCCCCGCGGACGAGGTCGACGTTGCCGCCGACGTCATCACGTTGCGGGCGATCTCGAGCGCACCGGTCGGGATGCTGGGCGTCGCAGCCGTGGAGCCGGGCGCCCCCTTCGCCACGCCGAAGATCGGCTCGGCGGTGGCGTCCCCGGTCTCCGTGGACTGGTGCCGCACCCAGATCCGGTCCATGCGCTGCAGCCCAGACCCCGGCGCCGGGTCCGTCGCTACCGTCACCATGCCGTCGTTGCCGAAGACGTGGTAGCCGTCCGAGGGGCCGTTCTGCGTGACGAAGCCAGCGACGTCGACCTGGTAGGTCCACCCCGCGGTGCCCGTCACGAGGGTCGTCGAGGAACGCGGGGTGATGCCCGGACGGATCCACAGGCGCTCGAGCATCTTGCGGACCTCGACCGCCGCCGTGCCTCGGGTCGCGTCCGTGCGCGCGCCCATCGATCGCCACAGCGCCATGACCTACCACCATCCCGGCCGCACGACGGCCATCATCTGTGCCTCGGACCAGGGGCCCCGGGGGGAGAACAGGAGCTCGACGGACCCGCGGCGGGGGACGGTCGGCCAGTCTCGGCGGGTCAGGCGACCAGCGCGATCCTGTGAGCCGTCGATCGCGACCGCGCCCGTAGCGCCGTCGAGCACGAGCAGAGACCCCGCGCCGACGGGCCCCTCGAACGTCAAGCGCCCGCCCGTGCCGACCTGGATCACGTCGAAGCCCTGCTCGGGCACCGGGCCGGTGACCTGCAGCAGCACGGGCACGTCCGCGGTGCCCGGGTTGTGCAGGGTCACCCGGCCGGTGTCCGACGGCTCGCCGTAGTCCAGCCACCCCAGGTCCGTGCCCGCGCCATCGGTGTACAGCGGGAAGCGCAGGCCACCGCGCAGGGTGGGGAAGGATGTCGACGCGGCGACCGGGTCGCCGTAGCGGAGGGGGTCGGGGGCCCAGAGCTCGAGGCCGAAACGAACGGTTCGGCCCCATGGCCCAGACCAGTCGATGTCCGGCATGTCCGCGAGGCCGACATGTGCCGACATCCTCGGCAGGTCCTGGTCCACGACCGTCACCTCGGCCAGCGTCCCGTCAGCCAGGAGGGAGTTGAGCCGCTGCACGACGATGGCGGCGGCGGCCCTGCTCGGGCAGATGACGGTCCCTGACAGGCCGATGGACCGACCGGTGCGCCATCCGCGCAGGGCGAAGCTGCCGTGAGCGCCGGGGTGCTCAGGCTCGTCGCGGCGCACACCCGCCCCGGAGTTGTCCCACCCGCTGATGCCGGGCATGGACAAGATCCACTCGCACCCGGCGTCGTCGACATGCATCGGCGAGCCGATGATGACGTCGCCGATCTGCACCGAGCGGATCACAAGCGACCTCCCGCCAGCACTCGGGCCACGCTGCGGCCCGCCATCTCGCCGACCTGGGTCTCTGACATGCCCGGGAGCGGGTGGACGTCGACCTGCACCGCGGGTCGACCGGAGCCAACAGGGCGGGACAGCATCTCGTCGAGCTTCGACAGCGGCAGGACAGCCTCGGGCTCGCGACCCTCACCGACCATCGCGAGCGTCGGGCCCGTGACAACGGCGCCCGTTGCGAGCATCGGGATGTTGGGCACCGAGATCGTGTTCCCACCGATGCCCGGCACCCAGTCCGGCACCGTCCAGGACAGCGCACCGATCGATCCGTTCCAGCCCTTCGCGACCCAGTTGAACGCGCCCTTGAACGCGTTCTTGATCGAGTCGCCGATGCCGGAGAAGAACTCACCAGCGCCGGACCACGCGTTCTTGATCCAGTCCCACGCGGCTGACGCGGCGGCTTTGATCGTGTCCCAGTTCTTCACGATGAGCAGCACTGCGGCACCGATGGGCCCGGTGAGGATGACCAGCAGCAGCGGCCAGTTCACCTTGATCCAGTCCCACACCGCCAGCGCTGCGCCCTTGATGACGTCCCACGCGCCGATCCAGAAGTTTCGGAACCCGTCAACGTTGTTCCACAGCCACACGACCCCGGCGACGAGCCCGACGATGAGCGCGATGACCAGGCCGATAGGGTTGGCGCTCATCGCTGCGTTCCACAGCCACTGAGCCGCCGTGGCCGCCATGACAGCGCCGCGCGAGATCCCGAGCGCGAGGGCCTTCGCGTTCTCCGCCGCGGTCACCGCGATGGACGCCACCTGGTTCGCGACGAACGCCGCGGTCAGCAGGCTGACGACGCCGATGATCGCGTAGAGCACGCCCGTGTTCTCGGACAGGAACCCGAACATCCCCGTGAGTCCGCCCTGGACGCGGTCGATGACGGGGAGCAGTGCGGTGCCGATGGTCTCCTTGAAGTTCCCGAAGGCCACCGACATCTTCTCGCCGGCCGTCGCTGACGCGGCAGCAACCCCGCCGACCTGCGACTCGACCTCGGCCATGATGATCTGCTGCGCGCCGAGCATGTCGCCCGACTCGGCGAGGGTCTTGATCTGCTCCTTCTGCTGGTCGGTGAACGTGACGCCCGCCCGGCTCAGCGCAGAGATCCCCTTCTCGGGATCGTTGAGCGCCTTGCCGAGCATCTTCGCGGACGACTCCATCGACCCGAAGCCTGCGGCCGACAGGTCGGCAGCCGCACCTGTCGCCCGGTCGAAGACATCAGCACCGTCGCCCGCCTCGTTCTTCACGTTCTTGAACGTCAGCAGGAGGTTCGCGGCAGACTGGATCGCCTCGTCGTCCATGCCGGCCTTGTTGCTGATGGCCGTGGACAGGCGACCGATATCCTCGGCTGTGACGTTCGCTGCGCCGCCTGTCGCCTTGATGACTTGCTCGGTGACCGCGCCGACCTTCTGCGCCTCACGCGCCTCGGCGGTGGCGTCCTTGATGATCGACACCGCGCCCGCGGCGGCGGCCAGGCCCACTGCGCCCTTGAGCGCCGTGCTCATCCCGGAGCCGTACTTCTTGCCCGCTTCCTGGCCTGCCTTGTCGGCGCCGTCAGACGCGCCCGTGAGCGCGGTGGCGACACCCTGCTGGATGCCGGCCGTCGTCGGGACGAGGCTGATGTACGCGGTCGCGAGTTCGACTGCCACTCACGCCACCTCCCTCGCCTTGAGCCAGTTGTCCAGCTCATCGATGGGCAGCGGGCCAGATCCGAACCGCTTCGAGGTGTTGTCGTTCGCCTTGACCGGGCGCGGGAACGGCTTGGGCTTCGGACCCCTGCCGCCACTGCGCTGCCAGTTCGCGGCCTGCATCACATCGAAGATGTCCGCGAGTAGCCACGTGTCCTGCGTCCACGCGACCCGCTCACCGTGCAGCGCACGAGCGAGGGCGGAGTCCCGACCAGATTGGCGAACGATCACCCACAGGTCGCGCCACGTCAGTCGCTTCGACCCGACCCACTCGAGCCGTAGCCCGAGCCGGATCAGGTCGTACTCGATCGCCTCCTCGTGCTCGCTCAGGAGGCGGAGGAGGCCGAGGATTCCCCCAGGCTGATGTTCGACTCCGCCTGCCACGCGGCCATGAGGGCGCCGATCTGGTCGGAGTCGTCGAACAGCTCACCGAAGCCGGGCACGTAGTGCTCGAACATCTCGAGCTGCGCGTCGAACAGCGCCATCTTCACCGCGTCGGGCGGCTCCTCGCCGGCGGGCACGTCGGCCGTCAGGTCGCGCAGACGCTTGAGGAACGACGGCCTGATGTACTGCACCTTGGGGACCGAGTGCGTCTTCTTCGACCCGGGCACCGTGAACTCGAACCGGTTCTGCTTGACGCTTGCCTTGCTGGGCGGGACTGCGTAGACCATTGCGGCGGCCTTCCTCGGGATGCGGCGACTGAGGGTGAAGACCGGGCCGGGGTCGGTCGCCGCATGAGAGCCCCGGCCCGGTCGTTGGTGGGTGGACGTCAGACGCTGAACACGCCGTCGTCGGTGTAGATGTACGCCTTGTTCCCCGTGGAGTCCGGGTAGCAGGTGATCGTGACGTCGTACTTGATGGCGTCCGAGTGGACGTACGTCACGTCGCCGACCGCGGTGATCTGCCCGTCGGGGATGACGACCCGGACCTTCGCCTCGCCGTCCTTGACCTCGAGCACGTACGACTTGTGCGGGAGGGTCTTGGAGTTGACGAGCGTCGCGATGCGGGTGCCGACCGAGGACGTCGCCGCGGTGACGGTCACGTTCGTGTCGCCGTAGACGAGCTTGAGCACCTCGGCGTTCGTCTCGAGGAACGAGAACTGGTACGTCAGGGAGTGCGTCGTCTGGATGACGCGGACCGTGTCCCCGCCCCAGGCGACGACGTCGGTCGTGTCGGTGCCGATGGACTGGGTGACCCCGTCCTCGCTGATGTAGCCGGTACCGAGGAACAGTGCGTCGAGGGCGACGGACGCAGCCGTGGCGCCAGTGGGGAGAGCGGTGCCCTTCGGGGCGACCATGACGCCGCCCGTCGCGAGCGGCTTGCCGACGATCACCTTCGCGGCGGTGGGAGTAGCCATGATGTGTGCCCTTCCAGGCTCGTTGCGGCGACCGAGGAAGGCGGGTACTGCTACGCGGCGTGACCGCGCACGGCGAGTTGGTACGTCGCCGAGTACCGGGTGAACGACGGGGCGTCCGGGTCGGGGTCCAGGTACGGGCCGACGAACTCCGTCAGCCCGTAGACGGTCACGCCGGCCATCTCGCCCTCGCGCGCCGCGGCGTGCAGCAGCGCCCGCGCGAGGTTGGCGATGGCGACCGCGCGCGACCCGCGCTTGGCGTAGGACTCGAGCGTGATCTGAGGCTGGTCGGTGACGAGGTCGCGGGCCGGGCCGCCCGTGCGCGCGATGTGCACGAACTCGGCCGGGAAGGTCGCGGGCTTGGTGCCGGTCGTGGCGGTCACCGCGGCGAAGGCGGGTCGAGCGGCGAACGCGGCGGTGAGGTGCAGGCGCGCGGCATCCTCGGTGTCGGGCATCACGATGACCTCGGCCACGTCAGCCCCTTCCGGCGTCGAGCGCGCGCGTCAGCGCCTTGTCCTGAGCCTCGGCCAGCATCGCCTCGTACGTCGCCGTTCGGACGGATGCACGTGCGCGGGTCTGGCCGACGCGCACGTCGACCTCCATGCCCTCACCGGCGGCGTCGGCGATCGCGCGTGCGCGACGCTCAAGGTCGTCCTGCACCTCGCTCGACTTGAGCAACGCGTCGACCCCGGCCGAGTTCATGACGATGCGAATCTTCTTCGCCACGGGTCACCCCTTGTGGTCGACGAGCAGGATGACGACGTGGTCGAGACCGCCCGTGGGGGAGGGCCAGCGCTGCGGCTCGCCGTCCACGTCGTACAGGCGCCCGGCGTACCGGACGGCCGAGTGCGCCGTGACGGCGACACCCGGGGGTGCGTAGACCGTCCAGCGAATCGAGACGCCCTGGCGAGCAGCCAGCACCTCGGCGGACGCTCCGGGCTGCACCGAGCCCTGGTGGTCCGTCTCGGACGCCGGGTCGTCGTAGTCGGGGTACATCGTGCCGCGGTCATCCACCATCGTGGGCTCGACGACCGTGAACGGCTGAATGGCGAAGGAGGGGAACATCACACCCTCCGGCCCATGCATCGGAGGCACGAGACGCCACGACTCGCACGGTCCAGCCGAGACCCGGCGGCAGGTGCGCGGTAGAACGCGCACGCCGGGTCGGTCTGCACGTGCACGGCGTGCCCGCGCCGGACCAGCCAGAGGTTGTGCCAGTCGACCAGCATCACGCCCCCAGCCGGTACAGGTTCAGCACGTCGAGGTCGCGCTGCAGCAGAGACAGGCCGCCCGATACGCCGGGAGCAGTGGTCGCCCACGACACGGACAGCGCCCCGGCCTGCTCGCGGGTCGCGCCCATCGGAGACGACAGGGCCGCAGTGACCACCTGCATGATGATCTGCGCGACGTCCGGGGCGTCCTCGTACCCGTGCGTCATCGTGACGGCGATCGACCGGTAGCGGTCCGTCCAGCGCCCGCACGTGCGGCGGACGGTGCCCAGCGGCGACCACTCGAACGTGCCGTCGGGGGACGCCGACGTGTACTCGGTGAGCGTCACGCCGTTCTCGATCACCGACGGCAGTGCCGCCAGGTGCAGGGTGGGCAGCGTCAGGACGTGTCCACCCGGCCCATCCAGGGTGATCGTCTCGGTCATCACCGGGGCGATGTGCCACCCGCAGTACCGCCGCACCGCAGCCGTCGCCCCGTCGATCAGGCCCGGCAGGCGAGGGTCGGATGCGGACACCTTCCCCTGCGTGTACTGCGCGACCTGTGCCGGGGTGACGGGCGGGGAGGCGGGCATCGTCAGTCCTTCGTCTGCGGGGCGCGCGCCTTGTTCTTCGGCGACGGCGCCTGCTTCGTCTCGACGGGCTGAGCGCCCAGCCGCTTCGCGTCCTCGTCGGACAGCTGCACGGTGTGCGGCAGGCCGCCGATGGTCACCTCGTACTCACGCATGAGGGCTCCTTCCGAATCGCAGGTGGTGAGGCGGGGCGCCAGCCGTGAAGCCGACGCCCCGCCGTGGATCACGCGGCGGGCGTGATGGTGGTCTTCACCAGGCCGGCCGGGCGGCGGACCGCCAGCGCGACGCGCTCCTCGACACGCACCGTGACGAGGTTCGAGGTGAAGTCCGACGCGTGGGAGTTGGTGGACTCCACGCGCACGCCGCCCTTGCGGTACAGCGTCGCGGCCTGGCCGAACGCACCGACCAGGACCGTGCCTGTGGCGATGGCCGGCGTGATGACCGTGCGCAGGCCCCACACGTTCGGCTGCTCCGACAGGCCACCGTTGCCGTACGCGCCGGAGAAGAACCCGCCGCCGTAGTACTGGCCGTTGGCATCCTTCGCCAGGCGCAGCGTCTGGTAGTCGGCCGGGTTGATGGCCAGCCCGTCCGCGTCCAGACCCGAGCCGGTCGTGACCTTGGTGATGGCACGGAAGATCGTGTCCGCCACCGTGTCGTTCGACGCGGTGTTGCCGCGCAGCTCGGTCTGGATGCCCGAGCGGTTGAGCAGGCCCAGGAGGTTCGAGCCCGTCCCGTTGCCGTTGAGGATCTGCGCCTCCTCGAACTTGGCGAGCTCGTACAGGAGGCGGTTGTTGATCTCCGAGACGATGAAGTCGAGGTCCTCGAGCATCTCGTCGGAGAACTTCGTCCAGCCCGCGATCTTCTTCAGGACGTCGGTGACGGCCGTCGGGTCGACCACGTGGAGCTGCGGCTTGGCGCCGGCCTCCGCGACGGTCGTGAACGCACCCTCGAGCGCGCCCTCGACGAAGTACGAGATCGCGTTGCCCGAGATCGTGCCCTGGCCGAGCAGGTCCGCGATCACCAGGCGCGGCCGGTTGGCCTGGACGATGGTCCGGTCGACCTGCGTGAGGACCGGGCCGTACACCCCGGCGCCCGTGACCTGGGTGTCGGTGGCTGCCTTGAACTCCGGGGCCGACGCGGTCGCGCCGGACTGACCCTTGATCTCCTTGAGTCGGGCACCCGCGTGCTTCACGAAGTGCTCACCGAGCGACTTCGCCGCGGCGACCGACTCCTCCGACGGCTGGTGCTCGTCGGCGCGCATGCCACCGACCGACGCGACCAGCGCGGCCGACTTCGTGGCCCGCTCGATCTTCTCGTCGAGCTCCTGGACCTCGGCCGACTTGGCCTCGACCTCGGTGATCTCCTCGGGGGTGAGGTCGCGGTTCTCGGCCTTGGCCTTCGCGACGATGTCCTGGGCGGCCTTGAGTGCGGCGGCCCGCTGTGCCTTGAGGTTCACGATGAACCCCCTTCTCCCTCAGACGAGGGTGAGTAGGTGCAGTTCCGCCAGGGCTCGTGCGGACGGGTTGGGGCGGGGCTCCTCGGACTTGGCCCCGACGGGCTCCTCGTCCTTGGCCTGGCCTGTACCGCTGGCCTTCTCCTGGTCGTCGTCCTGCCCGAGGGCGGACAGGACGGTGCCGATCGCGGCGTGCGCCTTGCGCAGCTCGCTCTCGTTCTTGGCCGAGAGGACCCGGCCGGCCTTGACGCCGAAGGCCAGCGCGTCAGACGCGGCCTTGACGGCGAGGATCTCGGTGTCCTGGTTGGCGCCGATGGGCACCACAGACACCTCGTACAGAGACAGCTCCCGCAGCTCGTTGGCCTTGCCGCCATCGACGGCGACCTGACCCTCGTCGAGCACGTCGTACGCGAACGACATCTGCTCGATGCGGCGGCCCTTCAGCAGGCGGTATGTCTGCGCCGCCTTCGGGTTCTCGAGGTCGAGCTGGGCGGTCACGAGCAGCCCGCGCTCGTCCTCCACCGCCTTGACGACGTGCCCGATGTTGAAGTCCGGGTCGTCCATCCGGTGCCCGAACAGGAGCGGGATGACCGCGTCCTTCTCGCCCCACTGCGCGAGCGTCTTGGCGAACGCGCCGGGAGCGACCACGTCGCCGTACGAGTCGGGCGTCCGCGTGAACGTCGCCGCGTAGGCCGTGAACTGGCCCTCCTCGAGCCCGTCCTCCGGGCCCGCCTTCACCCGGATGGGGGCGTTCTTGATCCGCATGAGCCCTCCTCCGGGCAGGTGGAAGCGCCGGACGGTGGTGCCGCCCGGTCAGTGGTGGTCGGTCAGGGGATGGTGAGCTCGACGCCGCACATGCAGCCAGCCACCTCGTCGGCGCCGCCGGCAGGATC
>Ga0233369_1000789_pt1 | contig 11764 bp, 9 predicted proteins | sample ElkDunMinimDraft_26_FD_191537 | JGI IMG/M metagenome (GOLD analysis project Ga0233369, IMG submission 191537) | Fecal eukaryotic communites from dung pellets of Tule Elk in California, USA - Elk Dung D16 | ecosystem: Host-associated > Mammals > Digestive system > Large intestine > Fecal | place... | reverse complement strand
GTCTGTTCAAGCGCGTCGCCCGGCTCGTGGGCGTGCCACGCGAGCAGATCACCTTCGACTACGCGGGCCTCAACCACCTCGGATGGTTGCACCGCGCACTCGTCGACGGGGTGGACGTGCTGCCCGACCTGCTCGCTGATCCCGAGCGGCTCGCGCAGATCGAGGAGGGGCGCCTGTTCGGGCCGCAGTGGCTGGCGTCGCTCGGCACGGTCCCCAACGAGTACCTCTGGTACTGGTACTACACGGCCGACGCGGTGGCGTCGATCGAGCGGGCGGGTCAGACGCGCGGCGAGTACCTGCGGGAGCAGCAGGAGCGCTTCTACGCCGGCGAGGGGGACGCGTTCGCGCGGTGGGAGCGCACACGGCTCGACCGCGAAGAGACGTACATGGCCGAAGGGCGTGCGAGCACCGACGCCGGTGCGCGCGACGACGAGGACCTCGAGGGCGGCGGGTACGACCGCGTGGCGCTCGCGCTCATGGCCGCGATCTCGGAGGACGCCGGGGCCGAGCTGGTCCTCAACGTCCCCAACGACGGCATCCTCGACGCGGTCGACGCAGACGCGATCGTCGAGGTGCCGTGCACCGTCGGCGCCGACGGCCCGCGTCCCCTCGCCGTGTCACAGCTGGGCCCGCACGAGCGCGGACTCGTCTCCACCATGAAGGACGTCGAGCGGGCCACCATCGAGGCGGCGACCTCCGGCTCACGCGCCGCAGCGCTGAAAGCCCTCGCGCTGCACCCGCTCGTGGACTCCGTGACGCACGCCCGCGCGATCCTCGAGACAGAGCTGGCAGCGCTGCCGGAGCTCGCCCGGGTGCTCACCAGACCGTGAGCCCCGGACGAGGCTCGGTCTCACATGTCGCGGTAGCGCTTGGCCTCCGCAGCCTTCGCGGCGAGCTCCTCGGCGGTGAACGGTGCGACGTAGGCCGGTGTGTCGCGCTGCGTCCGCCACCCCTCTGACAGCGGGCCGAGGTCGACGACGTCGAAGCCGGCACGGTCGATGAACGCCGCGACGGTCTCCTTGGCCTCGGCATCGTCACCGGCGATCGCCAGCGCGCGCCGACCCTCGGTGCCTGACGGCTTCGCGTCCTCGAGGATGTGCATCCACGCGATGTGGTTGAACGCCTTGACGACCTTCGAGTCCGGAAGGTGCCGCTGGAGGAGCTCGGAGACGGTCGTCGACTCGTCGTCGAGCTCCGGGATCTGACCGTCTCGCTGCGGGTAGAAGTTGTTCGTGTCGATGACGACCTTCCCGGCCAGCGGTTCGACGGGGATGGTCGGGATCGCGGCGAGCGGGGTGGTGACGACGGCGAGGTCCGCGGCCTCGGCCGCCTCCTTCGGTGTGCCCGCACGAGCCTGGGGGCCGAGCTCGGCGACGAGCTCCGAGAGCGTCTCCGGGCCGCGCGAGTTGCTGAGCACGACGTCGTAGCCCTGAGCGATCGCCACGCGCGCCAGCTGGCTGCCGATGTGTCCTGAACCGATGAGTCCGATGGTGGTCATGGGAACGGGCAACTCGGCGCGCCCGGACGGTATTCCGCGGTGGTCAGGACGCGAGGTGCAGGCGTCGACCGGTCGGGCCGTCGCCACGGACGATCCGCACCGCACCGCCGGCGGCCTTCGTACGGGCGACGTCGAACAGCACCTTGACCACCGCCGTCTCGTACGCCCCGACCACGACCTCCTCGTCGGGCCACAGGGCGGGGACCGCAGGATCGTGCTGAGTGCCGTCGGCGGCGAGGAACACGGCAGGCACCCTCGACAGGGCGACCGGAGCATCGCCCCGGTTCACCACCTCGACGTCTGCCACCACGAAGACGTGGTTGGGACCGGGGCGTCGTCCACCGACGCCACGTCGCACCGCAGACCCCGCCACGCTGAGCTCGATGCCGTACACGGTCGTGCTCCTTCGTTCTCGACCGCGACGTCCGTCGGACCGGGCGCCGCTCCTTCACTTCTACAACGTACGGCGCGCAGCGGTATGACGCGGGTCGGCACTGTGAATCCGGTCATACAGGTCAGCCGGTGCGTCACGGGACAAGAAACCGGAACCCTGCATCCCTCCCGACGCCCGGTTCCCCGTTCTTGAAGGTCCACACCACCCGCTCGCCGGAATCAGGCGACGCATGCGGTCCGACGGTCGGGGTTGATCGCGACGGCCGGAGCCAGTGTGGCGCCGTCGGAGGGTCGCCGAGCCGTCGCCCGTCGTGGAGCGGGCCCGCCCGCCGGCCGCAGGTCTCGCGGCCAACGGGCGGGCGGTGCGGCAACTACTCCGCGGTCTCGTACGGGTAGTGGCTGGTGCCCAGCTTCGGCTCCCAGCCGACGGTCAGGAAGGGGTGCGGCAGCGACGCGGCCTCACCCAGCGGGAAACCGGCGTTGACGACGGGGCCCCACTCGACAGTCAGGAACGGCTCGCTCACGACCAGGCCTCCTCGGCGACGAGCGGGTCGTTCGACAGCTCCGGCGGAACGGACTCGACCTGCGGGACGCTGCGCCGAGCCATGGGAGCTCCGAGGTCCGGGTCGGCCGGAGCCTTGCCGTGGTACTCCGGAAACACGCTCTGGAAGTCGAGCGCGGCCTGGATGATCTCCGGCTCGCTGAACCGCGGACCCCAGAACGCCGCGTTGACGGGGAGTCCGAGGGTGCTGTCGTACCCGATCGGGAACGTGACCATCGGCCACGCGAGCGCGTTCGGCAGCTGGTAGAACGTGCGGTAGTTCCGCAGCTGCGTTCCACCGAACCGTGGCCCGATCTGCGCGCCGATCGGGAGCACGAGCATGAAGTCGACCCCTGCGTCGTCGAGTGCGCGCTGGTAGTTCGCCTGCAGGATCCGGCGACGGCGCTCGCCCTCGTCGCGCACCGATGCCGGGATCTTGCCTGCATTCGCCGTCGCCGTGTCGAAGTCCCCGAACTGACGGCGCAGCGCCGCCTCGTTGTCGGGGTACGCGGCCGCGAACTGCTTGACGGCCTCCCAGTAGCGGATCTCGTACCGGTTGGGGCTGAGCACCGCCGACGCGGGGGAGACCACCGTGCCGTCTGGAAGCGGAAGTCGTTCGCTGGTGCGGAAGTACGGGTCGTTCTCGGGCTTCGTCACGTCGAGCCCGTCGAACTCGACGACCTTGGCGCCGAGCGAGCGGAGCTGGGACGTGAACCGCTCGAACGCGGCGAGGTGGTCGGCGTCGTAGGTGCTCGCAGGAGCCGCCCCGGTCCCGCCCCCCGACATCCAGTCGGTCTGCGGGATGCCGATCGTCGTCCCGGCGAGCGGACGACGGCCGCGCCGCGGTGCCGTCGGGATCTCGGGGAACGGGATCGGCGCCGCGAGGGTCAGCGGGTCGTTCTCGCCGTCCGGGCCGACCATCACCGAGAAGATGATCGCGGCGTCGCGCACGCTGCGCGCGATCGGTCCGAGCACGTCGTACCCCGGGGAGAGCGGCATCACGCCGGCGGTCGAGGAAGCGCCGAGCGACGGCTTGATGCCACTGGCGCCGTTCGCTGCTGCCGGCATGATGATCGAGCCGCCGGTCTCCTCGCCGATCGCGGCGGCGGCGAGCCGAGCCACCGGTGCGACTCCGGATCCCTGGCTCGAGCCGCCCGGGATGTAGTCCTTGTTCCAGGCGTTGCCGGAGAACGTGCCGGAGATGGAGCCGGAGAACGCCGAGGCGATCGTGTGGCCGAGGATCACCGCACCCGCCGCACGCAGCTTCGCGACGACGGTGGAGTCCTTGTGGGCGACGTTGCCTGTGTAGGCGTGCGTCCCGTTCTTCGCCTCGAGCCCGGCGACACCAACCGAGTCCTTGATGCCGAACGGGATGCCGAGCAGCAGGGGCAGGTCGTCGGGTCGGCGAGCCGTGCGCAGGAGCTTGTCGGCCTCCGCGGCCTGCGCCAGCGCCCCCTTGCGGTCGACGCGCACGAAGGCGTTGTAGCCGCCGTTGTCGCCGTAGGTCTCGAACGGGCCGTTGAGGGCGTCGATGCGTGCGAGGTACGCCTTCGTGATCTCCGTCGACGTGAGACGGCGTGCGCGCAGCAGCACGATCATCTCCGCGATTTCGTAGTCGACGACCCGCTTGCGGCGGGGGATGTCCGAGTGGTGCGGGAGACCGTCGAGGAGACGGTCGCGGACCGGGGCGGCGGGTTTCGCCTGGGCGGGGGCGGCGGCGCCGGCGACCGTCGCGACGGCGACACCGCCCGCGACGACCGCCGAGCGACCGAGGAGCGAACGACGGCTGAATCCTGCCGACTCCGCCGAGGACGGTGACGGTGGTGAGGTGATCGACAAACGAGTGCTCCGATCCGAGAGAAGGGGTGACGACGCTGTCACGCTGGCATCCGGCTGAGCGGGCCGCCAGATCGTTGAACGTGAAATAACGGAGCGGCAACAACAATTCATCGTTCGGTAACCACACCTCGTCGAGGCGCGGCCGGTCCCGCCACCGATAATCGGGAGGTGCGCCTCCTGCTGCTGTCGAGCTCGACCCTGCACGGTCAGTCGTACCTGGAGTACGCACGGCCGGCGATCGCCGCGCACGTGCCGGAGGGGGCGACGCTCGCCTTCGTGCCGTACGCGCTCGCCGACCACGACGCCTACACAGCCACCGTCGCTACGGCGCTCGCCCCGCTCGGTCTGACGGTGGTGGGTGTGCACGTCGGAGAGGACCCCCGCCGCGTGCTCGACTCCGCCGACGCGGTGTTCGTCGGGGGTGGCAACACCTTCCGTCTGCTGTCCGCGCTCCAGCGCACCGGTCTGCTGGTGACGCTCCGCGAACGCGTCCGCAGCGGCATGCCGTACCTCGGGTCGAGCGCCGGCACCAACGTGGCGTGCCCGACGATCCGCACGACGAACGACATGCCGATCGTCGAGCCGGACGGCTTCGCTGCTCTTGGCCTCGTGCCGTTCCAGATCAACGCGCACTACCTCGACACCGATCCCGACAGCACGCACATGGGGGAGTCGCGGGAGGAGCGCCTGCGTCAGTTCCTCGAGGAGAACGACGTGCCCGTGCTCGCGCTGCGCGAAGGTGCCTGGCTGCACGTGACCGACGGCGTGGCCACGGTCGCCGGCTCCACGGCGAGCCGGCTTCTGAGGCGTGGGCGCGACGTCGAGGAGCTCGCTCCGGGGACCGACGTCTCCGGCCTCCTGGAGACGTCTCCGCACTACGACGTGGGAGGCGGCCGCAGGGTCTAGCGTGACGGCGTGGATCTCGTCCGGTTCGCCCTGGTCCTCCTGCTCCTGACGGCCGTCACGCTCGTCGTGATGACGTGGGCGGGAGTCCCGCTGCGGCTCGACGCCGTGGTCGCCACCGTGCGTGCCGTGGTCCAGCTCAGCGTCATCTCGCTCGTCATCGCGTGGGCGTTCCGCAACCCCGAGGTCGCCGCGCTGCTGCTGGTCGTGATGCTCGCCGCGGCGGCACTCACGTCGACCCGCAGGATCAGGCTGGGGTACGCCGTCTACCCGACGGCGCTCGTCGCGATCGGCCTCGGTGCAGCGGTGACGGTGGTCCCGGTGATGGCCCTCCGCGTCCTCCCCGGCGGCCCGGAGATGGTGGTGCCGTTCGCCGCGCAGGTGATCGGCGGCGCGATGGTCGCCGTGTCGCTGTCGGGCCAGCGGCTGCGCGACGAGGTCGCGGACCGCTGGGGCGAGGTCGAGGCCGGGCTCGCGATCGGGCTGACACCTCGTCAGTCCGTGGCGGAGTTCGGCCCGCGGGCGATCGGGCGGGCCCTGACACCGGGGCTGGACCAGACCCGGGCTGCCGGCCTCGTCACGCTGCCCGGGGCGTACGTCGGACTGCTGCTCGGCGGAGCCACCCCGTACGAGGCGTCGCTCGTGCAGACGCTCGTCCTCGTAGGGCTGCTGGCCGCCCAGGTCATCGCCGCCGCCGTGACGGTCGCGGCACTCTCCGGGAGGCTGGGTGAGCAACGCCCGGACGCCGTCGCGACCTGAACGGTCACGCGGGGCGGAAGCACCGTTCGTACAGCGCCTCGACGTCGGTGGCCAGCGCGGGGACCGGCCCCTGCACCGGGAGGTGCGGCGCGACGGTCGTGATCGCCAGGGGAGCGACCGGTGACGGTGGCGCGCCCCAGAGGTGGAGCAGCTCGGCAAGGCGGCTGGCGGCGACGACGAACACGATCCTGCCCAGGCCCGCCCACGCGTGCGCGCCGGCACACATCGCGCAGTGCTCGCCGGAGGTGTAGACCGTGGCGCCTGCCCGCACCTCAGGAGAGAGCTGCGCGGATGCCCACTGGGCGAGAGCGAGCTCGGGGTGGCGGGTGTGATCGCCGCGTCCGTCCCGGTTGTGGTCCTCCCGGAGCACGTGCCCGGCCGCGTCGACAAGGAGCGAGCCGAACGGTTGGTTGCCCTCGGCGAGCGCGGTCGCCGCGAGGGTGACGCATCGGCGGAGGTGGTCGAGGTCGTCCGGGGAGAGGGTGCTCATCACGCCAGTCTGGCCCGCCTGCATTCAGGCGGCGAGCGACATCGTGAGCACCCCGACGACCGTCAGGGGGGTGGCCGCGCCGGCACACGGCGGTCCGGCCCAGGGCGCAAGCGGGGTCACGGCGTCACGGCGCGGGTGCACCGTCTCCGTACGCCGTGGCCGGTTCCGGTCATGGGCTGGATCAGAGTGTGGTCCACGTCATACGCTGCGGGCCGGGGGAGTGAAACGTTTCATTCGAGTTGCAGGAGCAGATGTGCCAGACCGACCGAGCCAGTCGTCCCTCAGCCGACGGACCTTGATCGCCGCCTCCGCCGCGGCCGGCGCCGGCCTCGCTCTCGGCCCCGGGGCGAATGCGCCCGCCACCGCCTCCACCGCCTCCGCGAGCGGATGGCGCGGGGTCGAGCAGGTGTTCGCGGACCCGGAGAGCCGGTACGGCGCACGCTTCCGTTGGTGGTGGCCCCACGGGCTCGTCGACGAGCGGCAGATCCAGCGCGAGGTCCGCGACATCGCGCGTGCCGGCTTCGGCGGGATGGAGATCGCCGACGTCCACCACAGCGTCCGCGACGCGGGCGGGCTCGATCCCGAGGGGCACGGCTGGGGCACGCCGGCCTGGACCGCCGCCGTCAAGGCCGCGTTCCAGCAGGCCGACCGCGAGGGTGTGACCCTCGACCTGACGGCCGGTCCGTCCTGGCCGGCAGCAGTCCCCGGTGTCACCCCCGACGACGACGCGGCGATCAAGGAGCTCGCGCACGGCGTCGTGACGCTGGAGGCCGGCCAGACGTACGACGACCGGGTGCCCGCACCGGTCGTCGCTGCGGAGGAGCATGTCGAGAAGACGACGCTCCTCGCCGTCCAGGCGGTGCGTCTCGTCACCCCGTCGACGCGGGAGAGCGTGCTCGACCAGTCCTCGCTCGTCGACCTGACCGCGCAGGTGACCGACGGCCACGTGACCTGGACAGCACCCGACGACGGCACGTGGCTGCTCTTCTCGTACTGGGAGCGCGGCTCGGGCCAGCTTCCCGAGGCCGGCCCGCACACCACCCCTGAGGCGTACGTGGTCGACCACTTCAGCGCCAAGGGCACGAGGGCCGTGACCGACTTCTGGGAGGAGCACATCCTCGACCGCGAGCTGCGCCGCCTCATCAAGCGCGCCGGTGCGACCTTCTTCGAGGACTCGCTGGAGATCGAGACGGGGGCGACGATCTGGACCCCGGGGATGCTCGAGGCCTTCCGCGCCAGGAACGGGTACGACCTCACCCCGTTCCTGCCGGTGATCCTCGAGGTGAAGGAGAAGTACCTCTACACCTACGACGCCGACCTGACCACCCGGGTGCGCGACGACCTGGCGATGACGTTCAGCGACCTTTACCGCGACCACCACCTGATCCCGCTGCGCGACTGGGCCCACGACCTCGGCCTCGAGCTGCGGATCCAGGCCTACGGGCTCGAGACCGACACGCTCGCGCACTCCGGGATCCTGGACCAGCCGGAGACCGAGTCCCTCGGCTTCAAGAACCTTGACGACTACCGCGTCATGGCCGGTGGCCGCGACCTCGCCGGACGGACGATCCTGTCCTGCGAGGCCGCGGCCTACAACGGCGCCGCGTACAACGTCACGTGGGACCGCGTCCTCACCACGCTCAACAGCATCTACGCCGCCGGCGTCAAACAGGCCGTCCTCCACGGCTACCCGTACGCGGAGGCGCCGGGTGCGGCGTGGCCGGGCTTCGCGGCGTTCTCGCCCTACAACGGAGCCCAGGGATACTCCGAGGCGTGGGGCCCCCGCCAGCCCAGCTGGAAGCACGTGCCGAAGATCGCCGACTACCTGCGCCGCACCCAGTGGGCACTGCAGCAGGGCGTCAACCGGACGGACCTCGTCTACTTCCGTCAGAAGGGCTGGGCCGCCACCGGCATCGGGGCGCAGTGGGCGACCAACGACGGCATCCCGCTCGGATGGAGCCACAGCTTCGTGTCGTCGGCGGCGTTCGTCGACCCGTCGGTGACGCTTCGCGACGGGCGCCTCGCGCCGGAGGGACCCGCGTACAAGGCGATGGTCGTCGAGGGCGACGCGTTCCGAGGCCGTCGTACGACGCTCACCGTCGAGGCGGCGAAGAAGATCGCGGACCTCGCGAAGCGGGGGTTCCCGGTCGTCTTCCTCGGTGACTGGAGCCGGCCGACCGCCGACGGCCAGGGCACTGCGACGGAGGACGCCGCCGTCGCCGAGGCCGTTCGCACCGCGTTCGCGCAGCCGAACGTGCGCAACGCGGCCGTCGCGGCGGACATCCCGGCGGCGCTCGCCGCGCTCGGGGTGGAGCCGCAGGTCGCCCACGAACGCTCGACGGTGGTGCACCAGCACCGTCGTACGGCCGACGCGGACCTCTTCATGCTCGCCAACGGCCGGCACGCGGAGAACCGCCCGCTCGCGCTCGTCGAGCAGGAGGTGACGCTCACAGCGACCCGTGGGGGAGACCTCGTGCCGTTCGTCCTCGACGCGTGGACCGGTGAGGTCCGCCGGCTGGCCGTCTACCGCCAGGAGGGTCGCTCCTTCACCGTCCGCGTCCGCCTGACGCCCGGATCGTCGACCGTGATCGCCCTGGCGCCGACCCGGTGGGCCGACAAGCGCAACGCGAAGTCCGTGCACGTGGTCGACACGGACGCCGCCGACGCCCGCCTGGAGGGACGCTCGGTGGTCGTGCGTGCGTCCGCTCCGGGCGCGTACGCGGTCGCGCTGAGCGACGGCACGACCCGGACGGCACGCTTCTCGACCATGCCCGATGTCGTGGCGCTGCCGTCGTGGACGCTGGTCGTCGAGGACTGGCGCCCGGGAAGGACGCCCACCACGACCGACACGGTGCGCTCCGTCCACCGGCTGGAGGCGCTCGTGCCGTGGAGCGAGGTGCCGGGGCTCGAGGACGCCTCGGGCATCGGTCGCTACACGACCACGGTCACGCTGCCACACACCTGGGACCGCACGGTCGGGGCGTACCTCGACCTCGGCTCTGTCCTCGGTACCTACGCCGTCAAGGTCAACAACCGCCGCGTCGACGCCGCATCACCGACCGACACCCGCCTCGACGTCGGACACCTGCTGCGGGCCGGCGTGAACCATGTCGAGATCGAGGTGGCGACCACGCTGTTCAACCGGATGCGGACGGCGCAGCCCGAGGTGTTCGGCGCGGCCAACCGCGTACGGACCGGCCTGGTCGGGCCGGTGCGGCTGCTGCCGTACGGCGAGGCGACGGTCACCGCCTGACCGGACCGCGTCGGTGCCTCGGCGTCCACGGCGAGTGCCGTGATGGACGCTGAGGCACCGACGCCCCGCAGGATCGTGACGGACGCGTCAGGAGCGTGCGTCCGCGGCGCGCGTCGCCTCCACCAGTGCGTTCACCTGCGGCAGGACCGCCGAGCGGACGTCGACCGCGCGGGGAAGAAGCCCGTTGGCGAACAACAGGTCGGCCGCACGCTGCTGCTCGTCGAGGAACTCCTCGTCGACCGGGTGGATGCCGAACGGCCGGGTCGCCAGCGCGTGCTCCCACGCCTCGAGGCTGGCGGTCTGCCCGTGGGCCTGCGCGTCGGCGACGAAGTACGCGGCGGCCTCGCGCGGATCGGCGACGATGCGCGCGTCGGACTCCTGGAGTGCCTCGATGACCGCCTTCAGCTCCTCCGTGCGCTCCACGGCGAAGTCACGGCGGGTGAACCACAGGGACGGGTGGCTGAAGAGACCCTCGGTCTCGACGAGCGTCAGGACCTCGGTCTGCTGCTCGACGGCCGCGAGCTCCGGGTACGACCCGGTCCACGCATCGATCGCGCCGGACAGGAAGGCATCCGCCGCGTGGCCACCGAGGTCGACGGGCTCGATGTCGTCCCAGGTGAGCCCGACCTGGTCCAGCGCGAACAGCAGCAGGGTGGTCTGCCACGAGCCGTGGCCGATGCCCACCCGCTTGCCGCGCAGGTCCTCGACGGACGCGATGCCGGACTCGGCGCGTGTCACCAGCCGGCCGTTCTCGACGCGGGGCCTCGAGATCCCGAGATAGACCAGGTCGTGACCTTGTCCGAGACCGGTGATCGGCGGCGTGAAGCCGGTGCCGATGACGTCGTACCCCTCGGCGGTGAAGAGGTGGTCGGCGTGCGCGGTCGGGAGACCGTCACGGACTCCGACCTTCGGGCCGTGAGACAGCTCCCGGAGATCGACCCAGGCGACGTCGTCGAGCTTCTGCTCGAGAAGGCCGCGGTGACGCAGGACGAACAGCGAGTTGTTGTGCGGGAAGAACCCGACGCGGGTGGTCATGAAGCACTCCTGACGGTGGTGGTGAGTGAGTTCGTACGGGGGAAGGTGACGCGCGGCAGCACCTCGCTGCCGACGCGGTAGGCCTCTTCGAGGTGAGGGACGCCCGCGAGGATGAACGAGTCGACACCCAGGTCCACGAGCTCGTCGAGCCGGGCGGCGACCTGGTCGTAGCTTCCGACGAGACCGAAGGCGGGGCCGCCGCGGAGCAGGTGGAACCCACCCCAGACCTGCGGCTCGACCTCGAGGTCACGAGGACCGTGCACGGGGCCCTTGACGAAGGCGCGGGAACGGGCGGCGCCGACGGAGTCGCCTGCAGCGGAGAAGTCGAGCGACGCGGGGTCGACATGAGGCCAACCCCGCTCGATCTCGGCCCACGCCTCGCGCTCGGTCGCTCGCGCAAGGATCTCGATGCGCAGGGCGAACCGAGGACGCGTCTCGTGACGCGCGCTCTCCTCGCGGACCTGGGCGAACTTGTCGCGGAGCGCGCCGAACGGCTCGAGCCACGACAGGTAGTAGTCCGCGTGCCGTCCCGCCGTCTCGATCGCCGCTGCCGAAGAGCCGGAGAAGTAGATCTCCGGGACCGGCTGCGTAGCGAGCGCGGGCGGGAGGTGGGCGCCGCGCACGTCGAAGAACCGGCCGGCGAGGTCGTACGGCGTCGTGCCCCACGCGCCCTTGAGCACGTCGAGGAACTCCGCCGTACGGGCGTAGCGGTCGTCGTGGCCGACGGTGTCGCCCCACCACAGCTGCGCGGGGCCGCCGCCGCCGGTGATCACGTTGTAGACGAGGCGACCGTCGCTCACGCGCTGGAGGGTGGCCGAGAGCCGTGCGGCATGCACCGGGTCGAGGAACCCGGGCTGGTAGGCGACCATGAACCGGAACGTCCGGGTCTCACGCACCAGCGCGGCCGTCGCTGCGAAGGGGTCGTCCGTGAACGGGAAGCTCGGGAGCAGCCCGCCGACGAAGCCGGCCGCCTCGGCCGCCTTCGCCACGTCGGCCATGTGGTCGAGGTAGGTGTAGCCGTCGTCGCGCCCGCCGCGCAGCGCCGGTGTGATG
>Ga0233369_1000786_pt1 | contig 11789 bp, 10 predicted proteins | sample ElkDunMinimDraft_26_FD_191537 | JGI IMG/M metagenome (GOLD analysis project Ga0233369, IMG submission 191537) | Fecal eukaryotic communites from dung pellets of Tule Elk in California, USA - Elk Dung D16 | ecosystem: Host-associated > Mammals > Digestive system > Large intestine > Fecal | place... | reverse complement strand
AGGATTAAAAATAATATCGTCAGGAACTGGCGATTACACGGGCGGAGACTCAAATAAGACTTTGGCAACAAAGCACAAGTCTGTGAAGCCCGAAGCCCATTTGTCTTTAGCAAATGGGTAGTTCACTGAGCTGATATGACAAAAGACCAATTGCGCAAAGAATACAAACAGCGTCGGAATGCATTGAATTTAGAAGAAAAAGCTTCTTTTGATCAACAAATATTTGAGCATTTAAAACACTTCGATTGGTCGCTGTATAATTATATCCATGTGTATTTGTCTATGCAGAAATTTAACGAACCCGATACAGCAGAGTTTATTACTTGGTTAAGTAAATATTATCCAGAAATGAATTTAGTTATATCGAAATCTGATTTTAGCACAGGAGAAATGCATAATTATGTGCTGAATAATTCAACAGTACTAGCTGAAAATAATTGGGGAATTCTGGAGCCAATGAATGGTAAACTGGTAGAGGAAGAGAAAATTGATTTTGTATTAGTGCCTTTACTAGTAGTGGATAATGATGGTAATAGAGTGGGATACGGAAAAGGCTTTTACGACCGCTTCTTAGCTAAATGTAGAGCTGACGTGAAGTCCTATGGAATTAGTTATTTTGAGCCTGTTGAGGAGATTACAGATGTAGGAGAGTGGGATGTTAAACTGGACGGTTGTATAACACCTAATATAGTTTATACTTTTTCATAAAAAATGCCTTAGATTTTATTTTCTAAGGCATTTCTATATATAAAGGATATTTAGGCTTTTTTACCAACCTTATGTCCCCAAGTTGCAAAGTATAAAATGTATAAATACGGTGGAACCATCGCTACTAAGAACGCCATTTGGAAATTCATTCCTACTGTATCTTTCAAAAATCCGTAAAGCAAAGGCCAAATAGCACCACCTGCAATACCCATGACCATCACAGCAGAGGCCGTTTTCGTAAATCTACCCAAGCCTTTAATTCCAAGAGGGAAAATAGCAGGCCACAATAATGCATTGGCAACGCCTAATAAAGCTAATGCAATGTATGATGTCAATCCAGTGGTGAATACCGAGAATACAGTTAAACCAATACCTACGAAAGTACATATGCGTAAAGCATATTGTTGTGATACATATTTAGGAATTGCTACGATTCCAATGAAATAACCTAAAAGCATACATGCAAGAGTAAATGCAGTACCATATTTAACGAAAAATTCTGGTAGACTCAACTGATGTCCATATGTACCTATGATATCACCAGCCATTACTTCTACAGCTACAGTAGCGAAAATAGCTAATGAACCTAAGAATAAGTGTGGGAAGTCAAAGATACTTTTCTTTTTGTCAGCAGGGCTTGCTGCTAGATCTGCTTCATCTTCTTTATCTACATCAACTGGTGGCATTTTAACCAATTTGATTACAAGAGCAAACAAACAAACTACGACAGCTAAAATGATATATAATGTGTCTACACGGCTTAATAATGAATCAAACAAGGCATCTTTCTCGGCTCCTTCTGGTAAAGTTTGAATCTTTGCAGAGATCTCTGCTGAACCTTTTAATAATATACCTCCTAAAATAAAAGGAACAATGATTCCAGCACCTTTATTAAATACGCCAGCGATTGCGATACGCTGTGCAGCACTATCAATTGGTCCAATAATACTTAAATAAGGGTTCACTGCAGTTTGCATTAAAGCCATTGCAGAACCTTGTACAAAAATACCAAGCAAAAATAAATTGTAGCTTCCTTGGTGAGCTGCTGGTATAAAAATTAGGGAACCAACACCTAATAAGATTAAACTTAAAATGAGACCATTTTCGAAGCCTGTCTTTTTTATAATCCAAGAGCTAGGTAAGGCTAAAAAGAAGTACGCAATATAAGAAGCAAACAATACAAAAAATGCTTGTAAATCAGAATCCAGACTGAATGCTAATTTAACAAACGGAATAAGGGCACCATTTGCCCACGTAAAAAATCCTAAAATGAAGAAAAGAAGACAACAAATTGCCATAGGCAAGAAGGCCGTCTTTTGTGGCGCATTTCCTAAAGCGCTAGAGGAAGATGTTGAAGACATACTATAAATTTATTTACTTAATTGTTTTTGAAACTTCTTGTTCAGGTAATATGATTATTTCACGGTTTACAAAGTCAAGTTTCTATTACAAGACTAATAAAATTTAATGGATTACAGAAAAAAAAATATTCAATCAAACGGTTGTTCTTTTTAAATTTTATAATAAATGTTTAATAAAAGAGCGACTTCGTGGGGCGAAGTCGCTCTAAAAACCTAAACCGTATCATATTACCAAATGAATGGTACTTAAATCCTTAACAATGCAGCATGTAAAAAGTTTTAACATATATCTATTTTTTTACAATTGCTACTGTTAACCGCGATATGCAGATTAGGCGATTTTTCTCATCAAGAATTTTTATATCCCACACATGTGTACTTCGACCAATATGAATTGGAGTACAATTCGCTTCCAAATTACTGCCTAATTTGCCTGGTCTAAGGTGATTCGCGTTGACTTCTAGCCCAACAGCATTGTGCGTATCCGTATTAATAATCAATGCGGAGGCAACACTTCCGACCGATTCCGCTAAGACCACCGATGCACCGCCATGCAATATACCGTAGGGCTGCAATACTTTTTCAGTTATAGGCATACTTGCATGTAGTGATTCTGGTGTAATCTTGCTAGCTCTGATATCCAAAAAACCTGTCATATAGCGAGAAAACAACACATTAATGTCTTCTAATTGATGTTCCTTGCTCCAAATCATGATTTTTCATTAAGATATTTTTGTTGCAGAATGAATTTATGGTGATTTAAATGTCCCGCAATAACATAAATAAAAGCTAAAACGCTAATTAATCTGTCAGACGCCATACCTTTGCGCGAAAGCTCAGTTTCGTTGAATGTTTTGAATAAAGCAATATTTGCACGACGTAAATTAACAAATTCTTCAATAATGCTTTCCATTTCCCGTTCATTGTGCCTTCCAAAAGTGACGAATTCGTCTTGTTCAAAAGAAGCCAAAGCTGTCATATCATTTCGCGCGAAACGCAATGCCCTATAAGACATTACACGTTCGGTATCGATGATATGGCAGAGAATTTCTTTTACAGTCCATTTACCTTCAGCATAACTGTATAGTTCTTTTTCTTTTGGAATATTAGTGATGAATGTTGGGAATGATTCAAGTTGGTTCTTGAGTTCTTCTAGTACATCACCATGTACATTTTCAATATAATCTTCGTAAATAGCAGGATAATCGTCAGACTTGAGTAGGTTCATAATTTAAATTACTTTTAAGTATTATTCTAAATGTCGTGCCTTTTCCGATTTCGGATTCTTTCACAAAAATATGACCTCTATGGTAGCGCACCATTCTTTTGGTCAAACTAAGCCCTAGACCCCATCCACGTTGTCTAGTGGTAAATCCAGGTTGGAAAATAGCTTCAAAATTGGATTTCGGTATTCCTTTACCAGTATCACTAATGTCAATAAAAATTTCCTCTTTCGCAATATTTTCTTTAATATCGACGGTTATATTTCCTTCGGTATCAATGGCATTGACAGCATTTTTAAGTAAATTTTCGATGATCCAATCAAATAATGGCACATTCATTTTTGCTTCTACATGGTTGTCACCTGTAAGTTGAAATGTTATTTTTTCACTTGTGCGTATTTTAAAATATTGCACAAAGTTATCTATTACCTCGTAAACGTTATGGTTGGTAAGAATTGGTCTGGACCCTATTTTGGAAAATCGATCGGCAACAATTTCCAAGCGGGTAACATCTCTCTCCATCTCGTTCACAACTTGGTCATCTTCTGCATCGAATTTCATTTTGATAAGTTCAATCCAACCCATCAAAGAAGATATAGGAGTCCCTAATTGATGCGCAGCCTCTTTTGCCATTCCCACCCAGACTAAGTTTTGCTCGGATTTACGTATCGAATTGAACACATAATATGCGAATATTAAGAAAATAGCGATTAGAGATAGTTGTATATAGGGGAATATGCGAAGATTCCGTAAAGCTTTGGATTCATGATAATAGACTGACCATTTTTCGCCGTTTTCTAAAGTCAAATGAATAGGGGCATGAGCGCGTTTCATATCATTTAACTCTTTTTGGAAATAATGAGGGTCATAAACCACATTAGTCTTTAAGGAGTCTTCTAAATGTATATTAGTTTTGGTAGAATCTAAATCACGCCAAAAGATAATATTGTCTTTTTCATCAGTTATAATAGCTGGTAGAGTAAGGCTATCTCGTACAGCGTACACGAAGCTGATAAACTCATCATCGACATCGGGCATGGTCATAATACTTCGTGTACTCATTGCCCAAACCTCAGCTTTAGTTCGTTCGGATTTAGAAAGACTTTTGACTAAATAATTGCTATATAATAGCGATGCGATTCCGATCACAGCTGCAAAAATCAGCAATAGTATTTTCCAGGCTTGTTTTGAATTGTATTGATATGGGTTCATGCCAGATTTAAAACTATTACAAAATAAGTATTTTATTCAACATTTGAAGTTTATTTGACCAGCTAGCGAACTTCTAATTCATTTATTAAATGAGAAATAAGTAATTTTGTGGAATGAGTTCACAACAAAAAGTAAGAGTGCGTTTCGCGCCGAGTCCTACAGGAGGATTGCATTTGGGTGGTGTAAGAACTGCCTTGTTCAATTATTTATTTGCTAGACATCACCAAGGTGAATTTATTTTAAGAATTGAAGATACGGATCAGACACGTTTTGTAGCTGGTGCTGAAGAATATATCAACGAGTGTCTTGCATGGTGTGGTATTTCACCTGATGAGAGCCCTTCAAAGCCCGGTGCATTCGGACCATATCGCCAAAGTGAACGCAAACCTTCCTACCGTCAATATGCTGAGCAATTGGTGGCTAATGGACATGCTTATTATGCTTTTGATACTGCGGAGGAATTGGATGTGCAGCGTCAATTATATCCTAATTTTAGGTATTCGCACGAGAATAGAATGAGCTTGCGTAATTCTTTGAGTATTTCGGCTGAAGAAACAAAAGCTTTGCTGGATGCGGGCACACCTCATACGATTCGTATCAAGATGCCAGAAGACGAAGTTTTATCTTTTGATGATATGATTCGTGGTCGTGTTTCTTTCGAGACGAAATTAATTGACGACAAGGTATTATTAAAAGCTGACGGGATGCCTACGTATCACTTAGCTGTCGTTGTAGATGATAAGGCTATGGAGATTTCGCATATTTTCCGAGGAGAAGAATGGTTGCCTTCTGCTCCAGTACATTTGTTGTTGTGGGAATACTTAGGATGGAAAGATCAAGAACCGCAATGGGCGCATTTGCCGTTGATATTGAAACCTGATGGAAATGGTAAATTAAGTAAGCGTGATGGCGATCGTTTGGGATTCCCTGTGTATGCGATGAATTGGACAGACCCTAAATCAGGAGACTTGACCAAAGGTTTCCGTGAATTGGGATTCTTGCCAGAAGCATTTGTAAATATGCTAGGTGTTTTGGGATGGAACGATGGAACCGAGCAAGAATTATTTTCAATTGAGGAGCTTATTTCTAAATTCTCAGTAGATCGCATTAGTAAGAGCGGAGCTAAGTTTGATTTTGAGAAGGCTAAATGGTTCAATCACGAGTGGATTAAGAAAGCGGATAATGCGGAATTATTACCTCAAATCCAGGAAGTCTTAGCACAAAATAATGTTACTACTATTGATGAAGCATATTTATCTACCGTATTGACAGCTGTAAAAGAAAGATTAACTTACGTATCTGACTTTTGGGGGCAGGCATCATTTTTCTTTGAAGAGCCAACAAAATATGATGTTGACGCAGTGAAACCTAAGTGGAATGCGGATAAAACAGTATTTTTTGATAATATTATTTCAGAATTTGAAAATCAAACGGATTGGACAGCTGTATCATTAGAGCCATTCTTCAAGGGTAAAGTTGCTGAATCTGGGATGAAAATTGGTGAATTGATGATGCCATATCGTATAATGCTAGTAGGAGGTAAATTTGGTCCTGATGTCTTTATGATCACTGAATTATTAGGAAAAGAACAAGTGATTTCGCGTATCAAGAGAGCTTTGGAATTATTTAAATAGAATAACACAAGATACTATCTAAAAGGATGGAACATATTAATTATGTTCCATTTTTTTTTAAATATAATAACCAAAAAAGGCTTTGCAACTACATGCAAAGCCTTTTCAAATGCTTAAATCTTATAGATTATCTAACTGGAGTAAATACCCAGTTGTCGTCAAATTTCATTGAACCATTAGCACCAGTTGCTAAATATCCTTTACCGCCAATCGAATAAGTTACAGCACCATCTCTAGCGTTTTGCGGAAGAGCTTGGTGTTTACTTTCCCATTTTCTCGCAGCAGGATCATATTTCCATACAGTGTTCAAAGAAGCATTCTTTTTGCCACCTACAACATATCCAAAATTACCAATTACAAATGCAGAAGCACCTTGACGTGTTAAATCATATGTGTTGTCAGTATCTCTTAAAGGCGCTTCATCGCTCCATTTTGTACCATCAAAAGAATAGAAGTCTTCAGGATATTGGTTATTATCAAAACCACCACCTACATAAGCTTTATTTCCGATAACAAATGCAAAAGCGTTTACACGTTTTTGTTTGAACTCTGATCCTACAGGTTCCCATTTGTCAGCTGCTGCATCATACTTCCAAAAATCTTTCAATGTTTTTTGTGTTTTAGTGGCACCTAATCCAACATAAGCTTGGTTTCCTAACGTAAACGCAACAGCACCATAACGTGCTTCAGCATTAGCTGGCAATGAAGCAATTTGAGTCCAAGTATTTGTTGAAGGATTGTATTTATAAAAATCTTTCAATACTTCTGTTCCATCATAACCCAATCCTACATAACCGTTTTGACCAATAGCAAAACCTACAGCACCATTACGAGCAGCACCTGGGAAATCTGCAATAGGTTTCCACACATTGTTTTCGAAAGACCATGCATCTTTCGTTCTTTCATTTGTTGTTAAAATACCAGTTGCTAAAAATCCTTTATTATCAATCTGAAATGAAGCAGCATTACTTCTTGGGTCACCATCGAAAGCAGATGCTCTAACCCATTCAGTAGGACCGTTGTCAGTAGTGTTATCGTTGTCTTCGTCTTTTTTACAAGAATTAAATGCTGAAAGTGTAAAAGCACAGGCTAAAACAATACATAGCCAATTTTTCTTATTCATAAATTATTTGAATTTAGTATATACAATGTTTAATTTAATCTTTGGTTTTCCATTTTCCGTTGCGATTTTAGCCGTATTGACAGTGCTAAATATGCTTGGAGATACAGTTGTTATTAATAAGTCAGTATCAATATATTGATTTGAATTTATATTCTTCAAATAATCAATTAAGTTAAATACATATTTTCCATTTTCACCCACATCATTTCCTGCGATATATCCTGCCTGTTGAATTGTAGTGCTAAATGGTGTTGGAACAAAATTTATTGGTAAACCATTTTTGTTAGTCACCATCAACATTAAGCTCGAAGGAGCGTAATAGGCACCATAATTTAAAGATTCTGTCTCAACAAATAATTCTGCCTTATTAACGCTTATGTTTTCATTACTCATAAACTCTTTAAGCGATGGCATTTTTATTTTCGTTACTAGACCAGAGCCAGATTGAATGTAAGATTTTTTGTCCGTTTGCTCAAATGTTAATTCTCTATTATTAGCATTTAAATTAGCGAATGGCGTTCCCGATCGATCGAATTCAATGTTATTGAATTGAAAATTAGGAGAGCTATTTACAATAACTTTTTTACCTGTTACTTTAAATCCATCAGAACCAATGTATGAATAATTGATTTGAATATTCAAAGTATCATTAAATCCAATCATTGCAGTATTGTTTTCACCTGGAACTATAACAATACCTTTTAAATAGCTTTGAAAAGCTTCTAGGTTATTAACATTAAAGTCGTTGGTATTGATTTTATCAAAGATATCTTTACCAAAAGTGTCATCAATTCTTACACTTAGCGTATCCATTGAACGAACGTATGGTCTGAATGTTGTTGTACCCAGTGCATTTGATTCGTAATTGAATTTCTTGTCTCCAAAAATAGTAGGTCCAGTTACATAAATTGGCGTATTATAGTTATCAATTGAGGTTAGGATGTTTTGAGTGACAATTTCTTGCGTTACTTTATGTATAGAAATTTGTTGATTTTGCGTAGTATCACCATAATAATATTTTGCAGCATTTGGCTTCAATACAACATTTACGGAATCAAACACAGCGTTCTCTGGAATATTATCGGTGTATGAATCAAGTGATAGCTTTAAGTAAGAAGATGATTTTACCGATCCCAAATCATTGATGTTAACCTTACCCACCAACACTGTTCCAGTAGCCGAGGCAGGCATATAGTTGAGCTGATAAGCAGATGTACTAACAGTGAAAGAGTCAATGAAAGTTACAGCAATGTTTTCGTCTATTTCATCTAGAGAAATACTAATCTCTTTATTACAACTACCCAAAAGAAGTAATGCAGAAAAAATAGACAGAAAATTAAAATATTTAAATTGTAAAAATTGACTCATATATATTAGTTGACATGCAAATGTAAGTATTACCTACTGTTAAATGTGTTATAATATGTTAAATATCTACGCTATATAGATACGAGGTGCAAATCTAATAATTTAATTTTGTTTTACTGATTCGAAAAACCATAAAAGCACCTTTATAATACGTTAATATAAGTTAGTTTGCTACATTGTCATAAAGCTAAAATAGACATAAGAATCTAATTAAAGTTTATATATTTATTTTAAAAATTTACACTATGAAAGCTCTAATTATAGTCGATGTTCAAAATGATTTCTTACCAGGTGGTGTATTAGAAGTTTCCAATGGAGACGAAATAATTCCTTTAATAAATAGAATAATTTCTAATTACGAACTCGTTGTAGCAACGCAAGATTGGCATCCTGCTGACCACAAAAGTTTTGCTTCTATGCACGCTGGACAGGAAATATTTGAGGTCATCGATTGGAATGGATACCCACAAATGCTGTGGCCAAATCATTGCGTACAGGGTACTGAAGGTGCTGAATTGTCGAAAATGTTAACTACAAATTTTATTCAAGCAATATTTAGAAAAGGGCTAGATAAAAAAGTAGATAGCTATAGTGGTTTTTTTGATAACCAACGTCTAAGAAATACTGGTTTACATGGGTATTTGCAGGATAAACAAGTTTCGGAAGTACATATCTGCGGACTGGCGGCAGATTTTTGTGTTTACTTCACCGCGATGGATGCTTTAGATTTAGGATATAAGACTGCTATTATTTCAAAAGGAACAAAGGCTATCGATAAGGATGCTTATATGAAAAAGAAGGAAACGTTTTTACAAAAAGGAGGACTATTTATTTAAATATATTAGTAGTACCAAACTTTCTTAAATTGTAAGTAAATGATAACAAGAAATAGCGGTTCAACGTGTTTGAAGATACATCAGAGATATTATTTTCCGTAACACGTCGACTAATATTTTGTGCTTTATTGAGTAAGTCAAAACCTTTCAACGTTATTTCACCATTGTTATTATTAAATAGTTTTTTCCCAATCGAAGCGTTCCATATCATAGTTTCGATATTCGGGTAATCCAATATTCCACCATTGTTTAAGTACATGAGATTACTCGTGAAAACTATGTTTTTGATTGGTTCTATCGAAATATTATTACTCAAACGGTGATTTAGAACATGATAACGTGCTGTCTGTGTCATGATATTGGATGTTTCACGCCCATCAATATGGTAGGATAATCCGATAATATATCTCTTTGAAAATTTAGAATTCAACCCAACACTTTGGCCATATCCAAATGTCTTGTTTTTGATCGGTAAATCATTGATTTCAGCCAATTCGTTGTTTAGATATAACCTTGTATTTAGATTGATGTTAATTTTTAATTTCTCTATAGGAGCGCCGTAACTATTATTAAGTCGAACAGCGTATGCGCCATCCGCATTGATAGGTCGAATATACTGGCCACCTGCGCCAAGTCGAACATCTTCAAAAAGAAAAATACTGCTATCAGTTTGCAATATGCTATTTATAATTTTGTCTTGAGTATATTCAAAGTTCACATTGGTCGTCAATGATCTACCTGTTTTTCTATTTACATCTTTGTATTGTAATCGAACGTTATGCGCGTATTCTTGATTTAAATTTGGATTACCATTGGTGATACGCAATTCATTTTGGTTATTGATGAAATCTTGTATTTGATTAATGGAAGGCGTATTGGTTTGCGTATTGTAATTGAATTCCAACTCCTTCGTTCGTGAAAACTTATATTTTGCGGATAGATCTGGGAGAAAGCTGTAAAAATCTGCTACAGTCTTTAGGTTAATAGGAACTATTCTATCGTTTTTGCGTACGCCATGCTGATATTGAAAGCCAACTTGAAATCTAATGGAATCTTTGAGTGCATATATGTAAGACATTCCTGCGCTGTGGTAATTGAAATCATTACGAAATTCATTGGATAGACGATCTCTCAATTCTCCAGATTGACCTGTTTCTGCCAGAAAATCATACGTTTCCCGATTGGAATAAGAAGCATTATTTCGAAAATTATATTGCGCTTGCAATCTACTGTATTGAGATATACTTTCTGTAAATGATATTCTGCTATTTATGCCTGAACCATATCCATTTGTCGAACTGGTGTTATTGTTTGTGTCAATTCTGTTCAAAAGTGCATTTCTGTAATATTCTGTTACGGCTAGATTTAATGCATGAGCATCATTAGAATTTTTATTTGCGCTGGCATTGACCGATACAGTTCTGCCTTGTTTTTTAAATTTCAGCATATAGGTGAAAGATGCACCGTAACTCAAATTATTATTATCACCATTAGAAGATCGAAGGGATTTATTAATTGGGCTTTCGCTTACATTGATCGTGTTAAAATCTGTGGCGCTCTCGCGTTTGCTATATGAATATCGAATATTTGGTGTGAAGTCAAGCCTATTGGTCGAATCGATTTGCCATTTTAATCTTCCGTTTAGCACATGTTCTGTGTTGTTTGCGTCTGATAATTGGTTTTGTGTTCTGAATTGATTGGCTTGCCCTTCGGATAAATATTGAATATTGGATAAGGAATTCGTTACCGTTGTAGATGAATTGAAATTATAATCTGAGCTCAATTCCATGTTGGTTTTTGGATAGACATTGCTGAAAGTAATTGCGCCAGCGTAAGTATCTGATAGCCCTCGGTCGGTGTTATTATTGCCTCTTCTTGCGCCACCTCGACCTTGTTCTCCAAAATTGGTTTCATTTATATTATTTGCTAATAAATTAATCGCATATTTCTTGTCTTTATTGAAGCTGTTTGTTGAAGAATTGATAGAAAATTTATTGCTATTGCCCTTACTTACTGCAGACTTCCCAAAGAAGCCCACTTTTTTGTCGGGTTTTGTTACAATATTTATGACTTTATTTCTCTTTCCATCGTCAAATCCTGAAAATCGAGCTTGCTCCGATTTCTCATCTATCAGTTGGATCTTAGCAATGATATCAGCGGGGAGGGTTTTAAGAGCAATCTTGGGATCTGAACTAAAGAACTCTTTTCCATCAATAATTATCCGTGTTACTTGTTCTCCATGTGCTGTGACATTACCGTCTTCATCAATCAAAACACCTGGAATTTGTGACACGACCTCGTCTGCATCAGCAAATTCGCGCGCT
>Ga0233369_1000779_pt1 | contig 11838 bp, 10 predicted proteins | sample ElkDunMinimDraft_26_FD_191537 | JGI IMG/M metagenome (GOLD analysis project Ga0233369, IMG submission 191537) | Fecal eukaryotic communites from dung pellets of Tule Elk in California, USA - Elk Dung D16 | ecosystem: Host-associated > Mammals > Digestive system > Large intestine > Fecal | place... | reverse complement strand
TTCACCACCATCACGTTGGGCACGCCCGCCACCAGCGTGATCGGCTGGAAGTCCTTCTGCGGGTCGAACGGCATCTTGCTGTAGAGCCACTTGTTGATCGACTGCGTGCCGACCGTTCCCATCAGCAGCGTGTAGCCGTCGGCCGCGGCCTTGGCGGCCTGGTCGGCGCCGATGTTGCCGCCGGCGCCACCCTTGTTGTCGACCACGAACGACTGCCCCATGGACTTCGTCAGTTCCTGCGCCACGGCGCGTGCCAGGATGTCGGTGGTGCCGCCTGCGGCGAAGGGCACGATGATGCGCACCGGTTTCGTCGGGTACGCGGCCTGGGCATGCGCCAGCGCGGGCGCAAGGCCGGCGAGGGCGAGGCCCGCCAGCAGCAGGCGGCGGGAGGGCGAGGAAATACGGCTCAAGAAGGTCTCCTTTGTAGGTCTTGGACGATCGCCAGTGCTTCGCGGCAGCTCTGGCCGGCAGCGACGCCGAGCGCGGCGGCGAGGGCATTGGCGTGGCTGATGATGCCATCGTCGAGCGTGCTGCGGGCCTCGCCGATGCGCGCGGTGAGGTGGCCCACGGTGCAGGCCGCGAGGCCATCGCGCTGCAGCAGCGCGAGGCCGGCGATGCCGGCGGTGTCGCGGCCGACGCCGGCGTCGTTGAAGACGGCCAGCAGCGGCCGCGTGGCGCAGGCGAAGCGCGCCGAACTCACGCCGCCGTGCGAGCCGGTGACTGCGAGGCAGCCGGCGTCGCCAGCGCCGAGTTCGGTGACGGAGTCGACGAGGCGAAGGTTCGGCAATGGGACAGCGTCAGTCCACGTAGACGCCGGCGGCCTTGATGACCGGGCTCCACTTGGCGATTTCGGCGGCCACGAAGGCCTTGTGGCCGGCTGGCTCCATGCGCTGGTCGGTCACGACCACGGCGCCCAGGCCTTCCTGCTTCTTGATGAACTCGGGGTCCTTCAGGGCGGCCTTCAGGGCGTCGTTGAGCTTCTGGAGCACCGGCGCCGGCGTGCCCTTGGGCGCGTACAGGCCGTGGAAGATGCTGACGTTGAAGTCCTTGGCGCCCATCTCCTGCATCGTCGGCAGGTCTTTCAGCGCCGGGGTGGTCAGGCGCTTGGGCGAGGTCACCGCGAAGGCCTTGACCTTCTTCGACTCGATCTGGCCGGTGGTGTTGGTGGTCTGGTCGCACATCAGGTCGATCTGGCCGCCCATCAGGTCGGTCATGGCCGGCGCGGTGCCCTTGTACGGCACGGCCGTCATTTCCACGCCCACTGCCTGCTGGAACAGCATGCCGCACAGGTGCGAGGCCGAACCCACGCCGGCGTTGCCCAGGTTGATCTTGCCCTTGTTGGCATTGACCCAGCTCACCAGCTCGCGGTAGTTGTTGGCTGGAAGGGTGGGCTTGGCGATGACCGTCATCGGCACGTCGTTGACGAGGCCCACGTACTCGAAGTCGCTTTCGACCTTGAAGGGGATGTTGCGCACCAGCGTGGGCATGGTGGCCATGCCGATGTGGTGCAGCAGCAGCGTGTAGCCGTCGGCCGGGGCCTTGGCGACCTTGTTGGCGCCGATGGAGCCGCCGGCGCCGGCGGCGTTGTCCACCACCACGATGGCGCCGCCCAGCGGCTTGCGCATGGCTTCGGCCAGGTCGCGGGCCACGCGGTCGGTCGGGCCGCCGGCCGTGAAGGGCACGATCATGGTGATGGTCTTGGTGCCCGGGAAGTTCTGGGCGGCGGCGCCGAAGGCGACAGCGGCCAGGGCCACGGGGACGAGTGTCTTGATCAGTTTTTTCATGTGGTAATGCCTCTCCTTGTTACAAGACAGATCATAGGCAAGGCGGTCCTTCGAGACGGGAGGGAAATACGTACTGCAGCCCCCGGGAGAACCCGAACAAGGGAGGCCGGGCTACTGGTAACTGCGCGCATCCTCGATGACCTTTCCGTCATTGGGCAGGCTGCCTGGCGGCACCACCTGGACGTCGGCGCGCAGCTTCGTGACGTCGCGTACCGCCTCGCCGATGCGCGCGGCAAGTCCATCGTCCGGTGACGCTGCCTCCACGAGGAAGGCCATCTGGTCGTTGGCCATTTCGCCGCTGACGACCAGCCTGGCCTTGAGCACCTGCGGGAAACGGCGGCTCACGTCGGCCACCTGGCTCGGGTGGACGAACATGCCGCGCACCTTGGTGGTCTGGTCGGCGCGACCGAGCCAGCCCTTGATGCGCATGTTGGTGCGCCCGCTGGGATCGGTGCCCGGCAGCACCGCCGACAGGTCGCCGGTGCCGAAGCGGATCAGCGGATAGCCCGCGTTCAGCGTCGTCACCACCACCTCCCCCACCTCTCCGGGCGCGACGGGGTCGCCGGTGCCGGGGCGCACGATCTCGACGATCACGCCTTCGTCGACCACCATGCCCTCGCGGGAGGAAGTCTCGTAGGCGATCAGGCCCAGGTCGGCGGTCGCATAGCTCTGGTAAACGTCCAGGCCGCGCTCGGTAAACCAGGCGCACAGGCTGGGCGGAAAGGCTTCGCCGCCGACCAGCCCCTTGCGCAGGCTGGCGATGTCGCTGCCAAGTTCGATGGCTTTTTCCACCAGGATGCGCAGGAAGCTGGGCGTGCCCAGGTAGCCCTGCGGCCGCAGTTCGGCGATCGCCTGCAACTGCTGTTCCGTCTGGCCGACGCCGGCCGGGAACACGGTGCAGCCCACCGCATGGGCGCCCGACTCCATGATGAAGGCGCCGGGCGTCATGTGGTAGCTGAAGCTGTTGTGCACCAGGTCGCCACTGCGAAAGCCGGCGGCGAACAGGGCGCGGCCGGCGCGCCAGTAGTCGCGGGTTGCGCCTTCGGGTTCGTAGATGGGCCCGGGCGAGGCGAAGATGCGCGGCATCGCCGGCCCGCGCACCAGCGTGGAAAAGCCGCCGAACGGGTCCGCCGCTCGGCTGGCCTTCTGCAGGTCCAGCAGTTCGTGCTTGCGGGTGACGGGCAGTTTCGCCAGCGCCTCGCGCGAGCGCACGCCGGCGGCGCTGACGCCGGCAAGAATGGTGGCGTAGGCCGCCGAGGCCTGCTGCGCGTGGCCCACCTGGGCCGGCAGCGAGGCGAACAGTTGTTCCTCGCGCTCCTGCGGATCGCGCGTTTCCAGCGTGTCGAAATGGTCGCTCATGGTCACACCCTGGGTCGTTCGTCAGGCCAGCCAGCGCTTGCGCCGCTTGTAGCTCTTGATGTCGCGGAAGCTCTTGCGCTCGCCGCCGCCGACGCCCAGGTAGAACTCCTTGACGTCTTCGTTGTTGGCCAGGTCGGCGGCCGCGCCGTCCATGACGATGCGCCCGCTCTCCATGATGTAGCCGTAGTCGGAATACTTCAGCGCCATGTTGGTGTTCTGCTCGGCCAGCAGGAAGGTCACGCCTTCCTTGGCGTTGAGGTCCTTCACGATCTCGAACACCTCTTCGACGATCTGCGGGGCGAGCCCCATCGAAGGTTCGTCCAGCAGCACCATGTTCGGGCTGGCCATCAGCGCGCGGCCGATGGCGCACATCTGCTGCTCGCCGCCGGAGGTGTACGCTGCCTGTGAAGCGCGCCGCGTCTTCAGGCGCGGGAAGTACGTGTAGACCTTCTCGAGGTTGGCGGCGACCTCCGCCTTGCTGCGGCGCGTGTACGCGCCGGTCAGCAGGTTCTCCTCGATGGTGAGGTGGGCGAAGCAGTGCCGGCCCTCCATCACCTGCACCACGCCGCGCTGCACCAGGTCCGCCGGCGTCAGGTTCTCGATGCGCTCGCCGCGCAGCTCGATCGACCCCTTGGTGACCGCGCCGCGCTCGCCGCGCAGGAGGTTGGACACGGCGCGCAGCGTGGTGGTCTTGCCGGCGCCGTTGCCGCCCAGCAGGGCGACGATCCTGCCTTGCGGCACCTGCAGCGACACCCCCTTGAGCACGAGGATCACGTGGTTGTAGATGACCTCGATGCCGTTGACGCTGAGGAGCGGCGCGGCGGCGTCGCCGCCGGCGGGGGCAGGGGTGGTGGTGGATGGTTGCATGGCGGCTCTCGTTGGGGGCGCGCCGCCCGCGCGGGGCAGCGTGCCTGCGAGGACAGGGAATCAGCTGCAGCTGCGCGGCGTGATGTTCTTGTCCTTCGCATACTTGGCCGACAGTTCCTGCACCAGCGGCAGGATGTGCTTCTGGTCGGCCTGGTACCAGTCGGACTTCATGTCCCACTTGCTGCCGTTCCACTGGACGATGCGCGCCCAGTCGTTGCCCATGTGGTTGGCGCAGGTGGTCTTGACCGGACGCATGATCTGGCCGAAGCCCAGCGCCTTGAGCCGGTCGGCGTTCAGGTCCAGGTTCTCCATGCCCCAGCGCACCTGCTCGGGGGTGAGCGTCTTGCCCTTGCCGAAGCGCTCCTGGGCGACGCGGATGCCCTCGACCTGCAGCATCGAGATCATCATGCCGCGCGTATGGGCCAGCGAGCCGACCGAGCCGGCCGCGCCGGTGCCCTGGCCCTTGTCGTACACGTGCTTCTTCAGCTCCTCGTGCACCTTGTCCATCGCGGCGCTGTTGTGGATGGTGATCGCGTTGTAGCCCTTGGCGCCGGCGCCCAGGTCCTTCACGTCATGGTCGGAGCCGGCCCACCAGATCGCGTAGATCTTCTCGCGCGGATAGCCGCTGGCCTGTGCCTCGCGGATGCCGGCGGGCGTCATCACGCCGGCGGACCAGAACAGCACGTAGTCGGGGCGCTGCTGGCGGATCTGCAGCCAGGTGGACTTCTGCTCCACGCCAGGCGGGGTCACGGGGAACAGGCTCAGTTCGAAGCCGTCGGCGGCGGCGCGCTTTTGCAGCAGCGGGATCGGCTCCTTGCCGTACGGGCTGTCGTGGTAGACCAGCGCGATCTTCTTGCCCTTGAGGTTGCCCTTTTCCTTCTTGGCGATGTCTTGCACCATCACGTCGGCCGCGGTCCAGTAGGTGCCGAGGAGGGGGAAGTTCCACTGGAACACCGTTCCGTCCACCGACTGCGACAGGCCATAGCCCGGGGTGACGACAGGCACCTTGTCGGCAAAGGCCTTGTCGGTCACGGCAAAGGTGATGCCGGTGGACTGCGTGTCGAAGCCGGAGGCGCCGGTGCCCTTGCCCTTGAGGCGTTCGTAGCATTCGACGCCCTTGGCGGCGTCGTAGGCGGTCTCGCATTCCTCGAAGGCCAGCTTGACGCCATTGACGCCGCCGTCGCGGGCGTTCACCAGCTTCAGGTAGTCCTGCTTGCCGTCGGCCCAGGGAATGCCCAGGGGCGCGAACTGGCCGGTGCGGTACACCAGCAGCGGGACGAACTGCTCGGCGGCCTGCGCCTGGGCCGGCGCCGGCGCGATGAAGGCGGCCATGCCGGCGGCCGCCAGCGCGGCGGTCAGGGCGAACTTGCGGTGGAACATGGGCTGTGTCTCCTGGTTGTGGGCACCTGCGGTGCGGATGAGGAAGCGAAGGCGATCGATGCGGGTCAATGCGGGAAGGGCCACAGCCGCAGCTTCTGGCGGCCGGTGGCCCAGAGGCGGGCGAGGCCGTGCGGCTCGACCACGAGGAAGAACACGATCAGCGCGCCGAAGATCATGTGTTCCAGGTGCGCGGCGGTGGCGGTGGACAGCGGCAGGCCGAACCAGTGCGGCACGTGGTTCAGCAGCAGCGGCAGCAGCACGATGAAGGCCGCGCCGAAGAAGCTGCCGGCGATGGAGCCGAGGCCGCCGATGATGATCATGAACAGCAACTGCAGCGACTTGTCGATGCCGAAGGCCGCCGGCTCCCAGGAGCCGAGGTGCACGAAACCCCACAGCGCGCCGGCCACGCCGACGATGAAGCTGCTGACGGCGAAGGCCGTGAGCTTGGCGTGCACCGGCCGGATGCCGATCACGCTGGCGGCCACGTCCATGTCGCGCATCGCCATCCATTCGCGGCCGATCGCACCGCGCGCCAGGTTGCGGGCGAGCACCGCGGCCACGGCCAGCAGCGCCGCGCACAGCAGGTACTTCTGTGCCGGCGTCTCCAGCGCATAGCCGAACATCGACAGGGTGCCGACACTCACCGAGCCGGATGCGGAGTCGTTGGTGACCCACGCGACGCGGTTGGTGAACCAGTCGACGAAGAACTGCGCCGCGAGCGTGGCCACGGCCAGGTACAGGCCACGGATGCGCAGGCTCGGAATGCCGAACAGCACGCCGCACAGCGTGGCGGCCGCGCCGCCGCCCAGCAAGGCCAGCAGCAGCGGCATACCGTCGATGCGGGCCTGCAGGTTGAAGGCGGCATAGGCGCCCACCGCCATGAAGGCGCCGGTGCCCAGCGAGATCTGGCCGCAGTAGCCGACCAGCACGTTCAGGCCGATCGCCGCCATCGCCAGGATGGAGAACGGGATCAACACGGCATGGAAGGCGTAGTTGCTGGCCAGCAGGGGGATGGCGACGAAGGCGGCGAGCGCCAGCGCCAGCATCGCCCAGCGATCCTGCACCACCGGGAACAGCGCGAGGTCCGCGCCGTAGGAGGTCTTGTATTGGCCGTTTTCGCGGTAGAACATGGGCTGCGCTTTCCTTCAGACGCGGTCGATGATCTTGTCGCCGAACAGGCCCTGCGGCCGCACCAGCAGGAACATGAGCGCCAGCACGTAGGCGAACCAGTTCTCGATCCCGCCGCCGACCATGGGGCCGACGTAGATCTCGGCCAGCTTCTCGCCCACGCCGATCAGCAGGCCGCCGACGATGGCGCCGGGCACGGAGGTCAGGCCGCCGAGAATCACCACCGGGAAGGCCTTGAGCGCGACCAGCGAGATGGAGAACTGCACGCCCAGCTTGCTGCCCCAGATCACGCCGGCCACCAGTGCGACGAAGCCGCCGATGGCCCACACGATCACCCAGATGCGCTGGAGCGGGATGCCCACCGACTGCGCGGCCTGGTGGTCGTCGGCCACCGCGCGCAAGGCGCGGCCGGTGCGCGTCTTCTGGAAGAACAGCGTCAGCGTCGCGACCAGCAAGGCGGCGGCGAGGGCGGCGTAGAGGTCTTCCTGGTTGACCAGCAGGCCGCCGGGGAACACGCCGTCGAGCACCATCAGCGGGTCCTTGGGCATGCCGATGTCGATCTTGTAGGTGGCGCTGCCGAACAGCAGCTGGCCCGCGCCGTCGAGGAAGTAGCTGATGCCCAGGGTCGCCATCAGCAGGGTGATGCCTTCCTGGTTGACCAGGCGTCGCAGCGCCAGGCGTTCGACCAGCCAGGCCACGGCAACCATCACGAGCACCGCGACGACGAAGGCAGCCAGGTTGGCGACCAGTGCGCTGTCGAAGCCGAACCAGCGCGGCAACCATTCGGAGAAGCGTGCCATCGCGAGCGCGCCGAACAGGACCATCGCGCCTTGCGCGAAGTTGAAGACGCCGGAGGCCTTGTAGATCAGCACGAAGCCGAGCGCGACCAGCGCGTACAGCATGCCGACCATCAGGCCGCCGAGGACGGTTTCGAGGAAGAAGCCCATGTCAGTGCGAGGTCCCGAGGTAAGCCTTGATCACGTCCGGATTGCGCCGCACCTCGTCGGGCGTGCCGTCGCCGATCTTGCGGCCGTAGTCCAGCACGACGACACGGTCGGAGATGTCCATCACCACGCCCATGTCGTGCTCGATCAGGACCACCGTCGTGCCGAATTCGTCGTTGACGTCGAGGATGAAGCGGCACATGTCCTGCTTTTCCTCCAGGTTCATGCCGGCCATCGGTTCGTCGAGCAGCAGCACCTGCGGCTCCATGGCCAGCGCGCGGCCGAGGTCCACGCGCTTTTGCAGGCCGTAGGGCAGCTGGCCCACCGGCGTCTTGCGCCAGGGCTGGATCTCGAGGAAGTCGATGATGCGTTCCACCGCCTCGCGGTGCCGGATCTCCTCGCGCTCGGCCGGCCCGATGCGCAGCGCCTGCAGCAGGATGTTGCTGCGCATGCGCAGGTTGCGGCCGGTCATGATGTTGTCCAGCACGCTCATGCCCTTGAACAGGGCCAGGTTCTGGAAGGTGCGTGCCACGCCGAGTTCGGCGACCTGGCGGCTCTTCATGTGCCTGAAGTTCTGGCCCCGCAGCGAGATGGTTCCCTGCTGCGGCTGGTACACGCCGTTGATGCAGTTGAGCATCGAGCTCTTGCCGGCGCCGTTCGGGCCGATGATGGCGCGGATCTCGTGCTCGCGGACATCGAAGGAGATGTCGGTCAGCGCCTTGACGCCGCCGAAGGCGAGCGAGATGTTGCGCACATCGAGGATGACGCCGCCGAGCTGGCGCTCGGTCGCGGCGGGGATCGCGTCGGCGGTGGCTGGCGCCGGGCCGGGCGGCACGATGCCGGGCACGGGCAGGGTGGTGGTGGTCATGGCGTTGTCGTCGTGGCCGCGGGTCAGGCCGCTGCGCGCAGCGGCGGGAAGGTGCGGGCATCGGCGATGCGCAGCGTGGCGCTGACGCTGCCCGTGCGGCCGTCCTCGAAGCGCACCTGCGTCTCGATGAACTGTTCGGTGCGGCCGCCGTACAGCGCGTCGACCAGCACGGCGTATTTCTCGGCGATGAAGCCGCGCCTGACCTTGTTGGTCCGCGTGAGTTCGCCGTCGTCGGCGTCGAGCTCCTTGTGCAGCACCAGGAAGCGGTGCACCTGGCTGCCGGCCAGGCGCTCGTCCTGCGCGAGGTCGGCATTGACCTGTTCGACACACTCGCGGATCAGCTCGTAGACCTGCGGCTTCTGCGCGAGGTCGGTGTAGCCGGCATAGGGCAGGTTGCGCCGCTCGGCCCAGTTGCCCACCGCCTCGAAGTCGATGTTGACCATCGCGCAGACGTGGCCGCGGCCGTCGCCCACCGCCACCGCTTCCTTGATGTGCGGGAAGAACTTGAGCTTGTTCTCGATGTACTTGGGCGCGAACATCGCGCCGTCGGCCAGCCGCCCGACGTCCTTGGCGCGGTCGATGATGCGCAGGTGGCCCTGCGCGTCGAGGAAGCCGGCGTCGCCCGTGCGGTACCAGCCGTCGGCGGTCTTCACTTCGGCGGTGGCTTCGGGGTTCTTGTAGTACTCGCGCAGCAGGCCGGGTGTTCGCACCAGGATCTCGCCGCTGTCGGCGACCTGGATCTCGACGTCGCGGCAAGGCACGCCCACGGTGTCGGCGCGCACCTGGTGGTCGGGCTGCATGCAGACGAACACCGCCGTTTCGGTCGAACCGTACAGCTGCTTGAGGTTGATGCCGATCGCGCGGTAGAAGCTGAACAGGTCGGGGCCGATGGCCTCGCCGGCGGTATAGGCGACCCGCACGCGCGACAGGCCGAGGTTGTTGCGCAGTGGCCCATAGACCATCAGGTCGCCCAGTGCGTACTTGAAGCGATCGAGCGCGCCGACCGGCTCGCCGTCGCGCAGCGCGGGGCCGACGCGGCGGGCCAGCGCCATGAAGCCCTGGAACATCCGGCGCTTGATCGCGCCGGCGTCTTCCATGCGGATCATCACGCTGGTGAGCAGCGACTCGAAGATCCGCGGCGGCGCGAAGTAGTAGGTGGGCCCGATCTCCTTGAGGTCGATCATCACCGTGTCCGCGGACTCGGGGCAGTTGACCACGTAGCCGCAGGCGAGCCACTGCGCGTAGCTGAAGATGTTCTGGCCGATCCAGGCCGGCGGCAGGTAGGCCAGCACTTCCTCCTGCGGGCCGAGCTTGTCGAACTCCGCGCCGGCATGCGCCCGATCGAGCAGCGTGCGATGGCTGTGCACCACGCCCTTGGGCTGGCCGGTGGTGCCGGAGGTGAAGAACATCGCGGCGACGTCGTCGGGTTGGCCTGCATCGACCTCGGTACGCAGGAAGTCCGGGTGAGCGCGCACGTGTTCGGCGCCGCTGGCCATCAGCGCGTCGAGCGACGCAAGCCCGGGCTCGCCGTAGTTGCGCAGGCCACGCGGGTCGTCATACCAGATCGCCTGCAGCAAGGGGCAGGACGGTCGCACCTCGAGCAGCTTGTCGACCTGCTCCTGGTCTTCAGCCATTGCGAAGCGCACGTCGGCGTTCTGGATCGGAAAGGCGCATTCCGCGGCGGCGGCGTCCTGGTACAGCGGCACGGGAATCGCGCCGAGCGACTGCGCCGCCAGCATGGTGGCGTACAGGCGCGGGCGGTTCGCGCCCATCACGACCATGTGCTCGCCGCGCCGCAGGCCGGCCAGGTGCAGGCCCGCCGCGATCTGTTCCACCATGGCTGCCAGGGCGCGCCAGGTGAGCGCCTGCCAGATGCCGTATTCCTTCTCGCGCATCGCCGCGGCGCCAGGCCGATCGGCGGCATGTCCCAGCAGCAGGCGAGGGAATGTTGTCTCCATCCGGTTCGTCCTTTCGGGGTCGTCTGCTGGGCAATGTAGGCGCCAGTTTGACGTTCCTGTGTCTTTGCGACGACATTCCTAGGGAATGTCCTATTGGGACGAGCCCGGAGCGGGGCGGCCGCCGGCGGTGCCCGACTTTGCGCGGACAATCGGCACGCCACTTTCTCCAGCCCTTGTTCATGGCCCCCGAACTCACCTTGCACCAGCGCCGCCGCGAGCCCACCGCCGCGGAACTGGCCGGCGTGCCCTGGCTGCCGGCGCTGCTGCCCCAGGAGCGGGAGCGGGCCATCGCACACATCACCGTCAGCGACGCGCAGCCCGGCGATCACGTGTGCCGCCTGGGCCGTCCGGTCACCTACTGGTTCGGCGTGGTCGAGGGCCTGCTCAAGATGAGCACCGAGACGGCCCAGGGCCAGACCATCACCTACAGCGGACTGCCGCCGGGCGGCTGGTTCGGCGAGGGCACGGTGCTCAAGCGCGAGAGCTACCGCTACAACGTGCAGGCGCTGCGGCGCAGCGTGGTGGCGGGCCTGCCGGTCGATACCTTCCACTGGTTGCTGGACCACTCCATCGGCTTCAACCGCTTCGTCATGAGCCAGCTGAACGAGCGGCTTGCGCAGTTCATCGCGGCGCGCGAGATCGACCGCATGAACAATCCCGACGTGCGGGTCGCCCGCAGCCTGGCCGCCCTGTTCAACCCGGTGCTGTTCCCCGGCGTCGGCGAGATGCTGCGCATCACGCAGCAGGAGCTTGCGTATCTCGTCGGCCTGTCGCGCCAGCGGGTGAACGAGGCGCTCGCCGCCTTGCAGCAGCAAGGCATCATCCAGGTCGAATACGGCGGCGTGCGCATCCTCGACCTGCACGCGCTGCGCACCAGCGTCCTTTCCTTCCGAGTCCATGCCTGATCCCGCAGTCCCCGCCACCTCCCGATTGAACAAGCGCATGGCCGAACTCGGCCTGTGCTCCCGCCGCGAGGCCGACGACTGGATCGCCAAAGGCTGGGTGAAGGTGAACGGCGTCGTCGCGCCCATGGGCCTGCAGGTCGCGCCCGACGCCCGCATCGAAGTCGACCCGCAGGCGCGCGGCCAGCAGCGCGAGCTGGTCACCGTGCTGCTGCACAAGCCCATGGCCTACGTCAGCGGCCAGGCCGAGGACGGCTACCAGCCGGCGGTGGTGCTGGTGCAGGCGCCCAACCGCTGGCAGGGCGACACGGCGCCGATCCGCTTCTCGCCTTCGCAGCTGCGCGGGCTGGCGCCGGCCGGCCGGCTCGACATCGATTCCACCGGCCTGCTGGTGCTCACGCAGGACGGCCGCGTGGCGCGCCAGTTGATCGGCGAGAACTCGGGCATCGAGAAAGAGTATCTCGTGCGGGTGGAGTACGGCGCGGCCATCACCAACGTGCAGGCCCTGTTTCCGCCGACGGCTCTGGCGCGCCTGCGCCACGGCCTGAGCCTGGATGGCCAGCCGCTCAAGCCCGCGCGCGTGGACTGGCAGAACCCCGAGCAGCTGCGCTTCGTGCTGACCGAAGGCAAGAAGCGCCAGATCCGCCG